>Ga0164297_10004012_pt1 | contig 13413 bp, 9 predicted proteins | sample GEODES058metaG_FD_113539 | JGI IMG/M metagenome (GOLD analysis project Ga0164297, IMG submission 113539) | Dystrophic lake water microbial communities from Trout Bog Lake, Wisconsin, USA - GEODES058 metaG | ecosystem: Environmental > Aquatic > Freshwater > Lake | place: USA: Trout Bog Lake... | reverse complement strand
GTCTATTTCGAAGCGATTGCGGAAGCGCTGCGCCAAGGCCGCCAATCCCTGATCTTGATGCCCGAAATCGCGCTGACGGGGCAATTTCTCGACCGGTTTGAAAAGCGCTTCGGCACCAGACCCGCCGAATGGCATTCGGGCGTGGCAGGGCGAAAGCGCGAGCGGATTTTTGCGGCTCTGGCTTCCGGCGAGGCGAAAGTCATTGCCGGAGCGCGGTCGGCTCTCTTTCTTCCCTATGCGGATCTCGGATTGATCATCGCCGATGAAGAGCATGAAACGGCCTATAAGCAGGAAGACGGCGTGCATTATCACGCCCGCGACATGGCCGTGGTGCGCGGGCGCATCGAAGCGGCTCCCGTGATCCTCGCCTCGGCAACACCCTCGCTCGAATCCCGCGTGAATGCGGAGACAGGCCGTTATCGGCATGTGAAACTGCCGAGCCGCCATGGCGGGCGACCTCTGCCGCACATCGCGACCATTGACCTCAAAATGGATGCGCCCGAGCGCGGGTCTTTCCTCGCACCGCGCCTCGTGCGGGAAATGGGGGAGACGATTGCGCGTGGCGAGCAGGCACTACTTTATCTCAATAGACGCGGCTATGCGCCTTTAACGCTCTGCCGTCATTGCGGCCATCGCTTTCAATGCCCGAATTGCACGGCCTGGCTTGTTGAACACCGATTTAGGCGGGCACTTGTCTGCCATCATTGTGGCCATATCGAAAAGCGGCCCGAAAACTGCCCGAGTTGCGCCGCCGCCGACACGCTGACCGCCTGCGGTCCAGGCGTCGAACGCTTATCCGAGGAGGTCGCGACCAAATTTCCCGAGGCGCGCACTCTTGTCTTGTCATCCGACATGCCCGGCGGGACCGAGCGGTTGAGGCGCGAGATCGAAGCGGTCGCGTCAGGCGCATTTCAGATTATTATCGGCACACAACTCGTGGCCAAGGGTCATCATTTCCCATTTCTGTCGCTGGTGGGCGTTGTGGACGCCGATTTGGGCCTAACTTCGGGGGATCCGCGTGCCGCCGAACGCACCTTTCAGATGCTCTGGCAGGTTACGGGCCGTGCGGGACGCGGCGATGTGGCGGGAAAAGCCCTGCTCCAGACCTATGATCCGACCCATCCGGTGATCCGCGCCCTGGTTTCAGGCGATCCGGAGCGGTTTTATCGGGAAGAGACCGAGCAACGCGAGGCCGCTGGGTTGCCGCCTTTTGGTCGCTTAGCGGCCCTGATTGTTAGCGGGACAGATCGTTTCGCGACTGAAACCCATGCCCGCGCGCTGGCGCGCTCCGCCGAACCCCCACGCGATGTGATGGTTTTGGGCCCGGCAGAAGCCCCTCTCGCGATGATCCGCGGCCGCCACCGCTTCCGCCTGCTGGTCAAAACGCCACGACAGTTCGACATGCAGGCCTATCTCCGGCATTGGATCGCGCGCGCACCAAAAACATCGGGCAATATCAAAGTCGGGATCGATATCGATCCGCAGAGTTTTTTTTGAGTTATAGACTAATTGAAGCTTTTAAGCCTCAACAAGCTCCATGCGGCGCTCAATCCGGTCCAAACGAAGCTCGATGCGATCGAGGCGAGACGACAGAGATGCGCCTTGTTGCTCAAGTATACCCAAGCGTGACTTAATTTCCCGATTATCTTCTTTAATCGCTTCCATCTGTTCAGACAGGCGACGAAGATAAACGAGCACGATGCTATCCGGCTCAGCCATGATTTCACCCCGTCACATAAAAATATTAGCCGCCTTATATCGCTAAATAAGGCCGAATGCGAGATGTCATACAAGCACCTAGCGGGCATTACCGCGCTTTCCGGCTATTTCGTCTGAGCCGCCGATGAAACCAAAGTCGCGATCAACAATTTTTCGCCCCGCATTGCACTCGTCATATTGCTATGCTAGGTCACCCTCGTGCTGCATAGGTCCAGAGGGGTTATGGAGCATTTTCCTGTCTTCCGTCGCCTGAAATCGTGGAATTTTTTCTGTCCACGAGACCGAGAGACGCGTGGACGAGACATCATTTTCTGAGAGGTCGCCCTTGGCTACCGACGACTCAAATTTATCGGGTTTTGCAGGGCGTTACGCGACTGCTTTGTTTGAACTCGCCAAGGAAACGGGCGTGGTTGACGCGGTTGCCGCCGACCTCACCGCTTTCGATACCCTGATCACAAGCCATGCCGACATGCACCGCTTCGTCACCAGCCCCGTTTTTGGGGCGGACGAGCAGGTCGCGGCGCTCAAGCCGATTTTGGACAAAATCGGCATTCAGGGCTTAACCGCAAAATTTTTGCTGCTGGTTGCATCTAAACGTCGGCTTTTCGCTGTGCGGGCAATGATCCGCGCGTTTAAGGCGCTGGTTGATAGAGATCGTGGCATTGTCCGTGCGACTGTGACGCTGGCTGAGGCACCCTCGTCAAAATCCTTGGACGCAATCAAAGCAGCTCTCAAAGACGTTGCCGGTCATGAAACCGAGATTGATCTTGCGATCAATCCGGAGATTATCGGCGGTGTAATCGTTCAAATCGGCTCAAAAATGGTCGATTCTTCAATTCGTACAAAACTCAACGGCATTCGAACCGCGATGAAAGAGGTCGGCTGATGGATATCCGCGCCGCAGAAATTTCTGCAATCCTTAAAGATCAGATCAAGAATTTTGGCTCCGAAGCCCATGTGACCGAAGTTGGTCAGGTGCTTTCGGTCGGTGACGGCATTGCGCGCGTCTATGGCCTGGATAATGTCCAAGCGGGCGAAATGGTCGAGTTCGAAAACGGCATTCGCGGCATGGCTTTGAACCTCGAAGCCGACAATGTCGGCGTCGTGATCTTCGGCTCGGACCGCGATATTAAAGAAGGTCAGACGGTGAAGCGCACAGGCGCCATCGTTGACGCGCCGGTTGGCAAGGGCCTTTTGGGCCGCGTCGTTGACGCGCTCGGCAACCCGATTGACGGCAAGGGCCCGATCAAGGCTGACGCCCGCAAGCAGGTCGACGTGAAGGCTCCGGGCATTATTCCACGCCAATCCGTGCATGAGCCTATGGCCACCGGCCTCAAGGCGGTTGACGCTTTGATTCCAATTGGCCGCGGTCAACGCGAATTGATCATCGGCGACCGCCAGACGGGCAAAACCGCTGTGGCGCTCGACACGATCCTCAATCAGAAGGCGATCAACGCATCGGGTGACGAAAGCCAGAAGCTTTATTGCGTTTATGTCGCAATCGGCCAGAAGCGCTCGACCGTCGCGCAATTCGTGAAAGTGCTCGAAGAGCAAGGCGCGCTTGATTATTCGATCGTGGTTGCGGCGACCGCATCCGATCCGGCACCGATGCAGTTCCTGGCTCCGTTCACCGGCTGCACAATGGGCGAATATTTCCGCGACAACGGCATGCATGCCGTGATCGTGTATGACGATTTGTCGAAGCAGGCTGTGGCCTATCGCCAGATGTCGCTTCTTCTCCGTCGTCCTCCAGGCCGCGAAGCCTATCCGGGCGACGTGTTCTATCTCCATTCGCGTCTGTTGGAACGCGCTGCGAAACTCGGCAAAGGCTCCGGCTCCGGCTCGCTGACGGCGCTTCCTGTGATCGAAACACAAGCGAACGACGTGTCGGCTTATATTCCGACAAACGTGATTTCGATCACCGACGGTCAGATCTTCTTGGAAACCGACCTTTTCTATCAGGGTATCCGCCCTGCAGTGAACGTCGGTCTCTCGGTGTCGCGCGTCGGCTCGGCCGCGCAGACAAAGGCCATGAAAAAGGTTGCCGGTAAGATCAAGGGTGAGCTTGCCCAATATCGTGAAATGGCAGCTTTCGCCCAGTTCGGCGGTGATTTGGACGCCACAACACAGCGCTTGCTGAACCGCGGCGCACGCCTAACCGAGCTTTTGAAGCAGGGTCAATTCTCTCCCATGCAGATGGAAGAGCAAGTTTGCGTGCTCTATGCCGGCGTCAATGGCTATCTCGACGCACTTCCGGTAAACCGCGTTCGCGCTTTCCAAGATGGGCTTCTGAACTCGCTGAAGACCAGCAATGCGGCTCTTCTGCAAACGATCCGCACCACGAAGGATTTGTCGGACGAGTCGGCGAAGACATTGAAGGACGCGGTTGACGCGTTCGCCAAGTCGTTCTCCTGATCGTCACAGGCCCTGAAAGGGATCAGCAATGCCCTCATTGAAGGACCTTAGGACCCGGATTTCCTCGGTCAAGGCGACGCAAAAGATCACCAAAGCCATGCAAATGGTTGCGGCGGCGAAATTGCGTCGCGCTCAGGCGGCCGCAGAAGCCGCACGGCCTTATGCCTCGCGGATGAACGCGGTTTTAACCAATGTGGCGACAAGCGTCATTGGCAGCCCGTCGGCACCGCCGCTTTTGGCTGGAACCGGCTCGGACAAGACGCATCTTCTCGTCGTTTGCACGGCAGAGCGTGGGCTTTGCGGCGCGTTCAATTCGTCCATCGCACGTTTGGCGCGTGAAAAGGCCGTCGCCCTTCAAGCCGAGGGCAAGACGGTCAAGATTATTTGCGTCGGCAAAAAGGGCAATGATCTCTTGAAGCGCCAATTTGGCAAAGAGATCATTGAATTCGTTGATCTGCGCTCGGTCCGCTATATCGGCTTCGAGAATGCGTATCAGATCGGCCAATCGATCATTGCACGCTTTGAAGCGGGTGAGTTCGACGTCTGCACGGTGTTTTTTGCGCGTTTCCGCTCGGTGATCCAACAGATTCCGACGGCACAGCAAATCATTCCGGCGGTGATCCCACCGATGGATCCGAAAGCGCCCGTCTCTCTTGCGGCCTATGAGTATGAGCCGGACGAGACCGAAATTCTCGCTTCGCTTCTGCCTCGCAATATCTCGATGCAGATTTTCTCAGCGCTTCTCGAAAACGCAGCATCTGAACAAGGCGCCCGTATGAGCGCGATGGATAATGCGACGCGCAATGCGGGCGACATGATCAAAAAGCAGACGATTAAATATAACCGTCAGCGCCAAGCCAATATCACCAAAGAACTCATTGAAATCATCTCGGGCGCGGAAGCGCTCTGAACCGGTTGATGAAGGAATAGAAAACCATGGTAGCGACCCACATTCCCTCCAACAAGGACGCCTTCGTAAAGGGTGTCGCCAACGGCAAAATTACTCAAGTGATCGGGGCCGTCGTCGATGTGCAATTCGAAGGGCATATGCCCGAGATTCTGAACGCTCTTGAAACCACCAACCGCGGACAACGTCTCGTCCTCGAAGTGGCGCAGCATTTGGGTGAAAACTCGGTTCGCACCATCTCGATGGACACGACCGAGGGCCTTGTTCGTGGCCAAGAAGTGACCGATACAGGCGCTCCGATCGCTGTTCCGGTGGGTGCCGGCACGCTCGGTCGTATTATCAATGTCATCGGCGAGCCCGTCGATGAAGCAGGTCCTGTCACAGCTGAAGCGATGCGCCCGATCCACCAGCCAGCCCCGACCTATGCCGAGCAATCGACCGAAGGTTTGATCCTCGAAACCGGCATCAAGGTCGTCGATCTTTTGGCTCCTTACGCCAAGGGCGGTAAGATTGGCCTCTTCGGCGGCGCCGGCGTCGGCAAGACGGTGTTGATCATGGAGCTCATCAACAATGTCGCGAAAGCCCATGGTGGTTACTCAGTGTTCGCCGGTGTTGGCGAGCGCACCCGCGAAGGCAACGATCTTTATCACGAGATGATCGAGTCCAAGGTGAATATGGACCCGAAAGAGCATAATGGCTCGACCGCCGGTTCAAAATGCGCGCTCGTCTATGGCCAGATGAATGAGCCTCCGGGTGCGCGCGCCCGCGTTGCTTTGACGGGTCTCACGGTCGCCGAACATTTCCGCGATCAGGGTCAGGACGTGTTGTTCTTCGTTGATAACATCTTCCGCTTTACGCAAGCAGGCTCGGAAGTGTCGGCGCTTTTGGGCCGTATTCCTTCCGCCGTGGGCTATCAGCCAACGCTCGCCACCGATATGGGCGCGTTGCAGGAGCGCATCACCACGACGACCAAGGGTTCGATCACTTCGGTGCAGGCGATTTACGTCCCGGCCGACGATTTGACCGATCCTGCGCCCGCAACCTCCTTCGCCCATTTGGATGCGACGACCGTGTTGTCGCGCTCGATCGCGGAAAAGGGCATTTATCCGGCGGTTGATCCGCTCGACTCGACCTCGCGCATGCTCGATCCACGCATCGTTGGTGACGAACATTATGCGGTTGCCCGTGCCGTCCAATCGACGCTGCAACGCTACAAGTCGCTGCAGGACATCATCGCCATTCTCGGCATGGATGAATTGTCGGAAGAAGACAAACTGACCGTCGCCCGCGCCCGCAAGATCGAGCGCTTCCTGTCGCAGCCCTTCCATGTCGCCGAAGTGTTCACGGGCTCGCCTGGCAAGCTCGTTTCGCTCGCTGACACGATCAAGAGCTTCAAGGGCCTCGTCGAGGGTCAATATGACCACCTGCCAGAAGCCGCTTTCTATATGGTCGGCTCGATCGAAGAAGCGATTGAAAAGGCCGAGCGTCTGGCTCAAGAAGCGGCTTAATCAGCCCTTATGATATCGGGCGGCGCGATAAGCGCCGCCATTGCCCAAGACCAAGGTACCGGAGACCGTCATGACCGCCTTCACCTTTGAACTCGTCTCACCCGAGAAGCTGATCTTCTCCGGCGATGTGGCCGAGGTCGTCGTGCCCGGCACCGAAGGCGATTTCACGGTGTTGAAAGATCACGCCCCGGTCATCTCGGCGCTGCGTCCGGGCGTGTTGAGCTACAAAAGCGAAAAGGGTGCTTCGGAAACCCTGTTTATCCGTGGTGGATTTGCCGATGTATCCCTCAAGGGGCTCACCATTTTGGCCGATCAGGCTGTGCCCGTCTCGGATATGACCGGCGATATGTTTGATGCTGAAATCAAGCTCGCATCGGACGCATTGGCCGCAGCCAAATCGGAAGACAGCCAGCGCCTTGCTGCCGAACGGCTGGCGCAAATCGAAGCCTTGCGGTCAACGCTGAGCCACTGACATCTGAAACAGTCGAACGCGATGGACCGCGAGCCTCCCGGCTCGCATCCTCGCATTTGATTGATGCATCGCCGGAGCCACGCTGTCCGTTTCCGCCGCCATCGCTCTTCCTGACTTCCCGCTTTTCGGATAAGCCGGACCCATGACGGATCCGGCTTTGTCTCATTCCAATCCCACCAAGCGGTGGCCCTTGCTCGACATCGCGCGCGGCATCGCTTTGATCGCCATGATCGGCTTTCATTTCACATGGGATCTCGGCTTTTTCGGTGTCATTGATTACGATATTTCCTTCGCGCCTGAGGGGCGACTGCTCGCGCACGGAATTGTCAGCACCTTTCTGACCATTGTGGGCATTAGTCTTGCGCTGGCCACACGCGATGGGTTTCGCCCGCGTGTCTTTCTCCGCCGATTCCGTTGGCTTGTTGGCGCGGCGCTGCTTGTCTCCCTCGGCACGCTCATCGCAATGCCGGGCCAGTGGATTTTTTTTGGCGTCTTGCACTGTATCGCAGTTTCCAGCCTCTTAGCTCTCCCGTTTTTGCGCGCTCCGCTCTGGGTCTTGGTGATCCTCGCCCTTGCCGTCATCCTTGCGCCCTTTGTGGTCGTTCATCCGTTCTTTGATCAACCGTGGTTCTTCTTTTTAGGCCTCAACCGCGTGATGCCGGAGACCAATGATTATGTGCCGCTGTTCCCTTGGTTCGGCGTCGTTCTCTTAGGACTGGCGTTCGGACGCTTCGCCCTCGCAAAACCCGCCATCGCGAGCTTTTTCACGCGCCCGCGCCTTGGATTCCTCGCTAAAAGATTGGCGCGGCTCGGACGGTTCAGCCTGTTCGTTTATATGGTGCACCAACCCTTGATGATGGGAGCCTTGTGGGGGCTTCTCACGGTGACAGGCCCGCTCCATCTAGGCCCTGTGCGCGATACCGCCTTTATCCGCGCCTGTGTTGCCAATTGCGTTCAAAAGGGCCGCGATGCGCCCTATTGCGAGGCAGTGTGCACCTGCGTTGGAGAGCGCATTGCTGAAATCGGGCGCACGGCCTCCAACCAGACAGAGGCCGATTTTTCGAGCCGAATCGACACCGCCGTCGCGGCCTGCCGCGCCACTCCGACGCAGTAAACCCACCCTCAAAACTGCGGCATGACGCGTCTCGACACACCAGCGACGCTTCGATACATGTCGGCGGCGATAAAACACAGTAATCGGCTGATGATCCAAATTCATTGGCTCTTTGGTGCGTCATTCCGATAATGACGTGTGAATTCGCGGCAATCCGGCCCATCTCACGGGCTTGACCCTAAGGAGAGCGATGATGCGCTTCTCGTTTCTCAATCTCGCCAAACAGGCGCTAAGCGCCCATCGCAACTGGCCTGAGCAATGGCGTTTTCCTGAGCCGAAGGCGTCTTATGACGCCATCATTATCGGCGCGGGCGGCCATGGCCTCGGCACTGCCTATTACCTCGCCAAAGAGCACGGCATGACCAATATCGCCGTGCTCGAAAAAGGCTGGCTCGGCGGCGGTAATACGGGGCGCAACACCACGATCATCCGCTCGAATTATCTCTGGGAAGAGAGCCAGGGCCTCTACGAGCATTCGATGAAGCTCTGGGAAAATCTCTCGGAGGAACTCAACTACAATGTCATGTATTCACCACGCGGCGTGATGATGCTGGCGCATACGGTGCATGACATTCAGGTCTTCAAACGCCATGTCCATGCGAACCGCTTGCAGGGCATCGACAATGAATGGTTGACGCCGCAAGAGGCGAAGGACTTCTGCCCGATCCTCAATATTGAGGACAATATGCGCTACCCAATTTTAGGTGCCGCTCTGCAACGTCGTGGCGGCACGGCGCGTCACGATGCGGTCGCCTGGGGCTATGCGCGCGCGGCGAGCGCAATGGGCGTCGATATCATCCAGAATTGCGAAGTGAAGGGCATCCGCCGCGATCCGAACGGTGCCGTCACTGGTGTGGAAACAACCAAAGGCTTCATTGGCACCAAAAAAATCGGCGTTGTCGCGGCAGGTCACACAAGCGTCATCATGCAGATGGCCGATGTGCGGATGCCGCTTGAATCCTATCCGCTGCAGGCGCTCGTGTCGGAACCGATCAAGCCAATCATGCCCTGCGTCGTGATGTCGAACACGATCCACGCCTATATGTCCCAATCGGACAAAGGCGAGCTGGTGATTGGCGCAGGCACGGATGCTTATACCTCCTATAGCCAGACGGGTGGGCTGCACATCACCACGCATACGCTCGATGCGATCTGCGAACTCTTCCCCGTCGTGCGCCGCATGCGGATGCTCAGAAACTGGGGCGGTATCGTGGACGTGACGCCCGACCGTTCGCCGATTTTGGCGAAGACTCCGGTAAAGGGTCTTTATGTGAATTGCGGCTGGGGCACAGGCGGCTTCAAAGCCACGCCGGGTTCCGCGAATGTCTTTGCGCATACGATTGCGAAAGACGAGCCGCATCCGATCAATGCCGGTTTCACCATCGAGCGGTTCAAAACGGGCCGTCTGATCGACGAAGCCGCTGCCGCTGCTGTCGCGCATTAAGGGAGTATGTGAGATGTTATTGATCCCTTGCCCTCATTGCGGCGAACGTCCCGAACTCGAATTTCGCTATGCGGGCGAAGCGCATGTCGCGCGTCCTGCTGATCCGATGAAAACCTCCGATGAAGAATGGGCGAAATATCTCTATTTCCGTTCCAATCCCAAAGGCATCCACATTGAACGCTGGCGGCATATTTCCGGCTGCGCGCGTTTCTTCAATTGCGTGCGCGACACCGTGAGCGACAAGATTTTGAAAACCTACAAGGCCGGTGAGCCTAAACCCGATCTTGCCCAATTTGAAAAGGAGGGCGCACGATGAGTCTTTCTTTGCGCAGCCCCCGCTCCGGTCGCGTTGACCGCACAAAGCCGTTGCATTTCACCTTTGATGGCAAGAGCTACAAAGGATTTCAGGGCGATACGCTCGCTTCCGCGTTGCTCGCGAATGGCGTGCACCTTATGGGCCGATCGTTCAAATATCACCGCCCGCGTGGCGTCGTGACAGCGGGCTCGGATGAGCCGAATGCGCTTGTCAGTGTTGGTGTCGGCGCAAAGCACACGCCGAATTTACGCGCGACCCAAGTCGAGCTTTATGACGGGCTCATTGCGAAGAGCCAGAATGCCTGGCCGTCGCTTTCCTTCGATGTCGGCGCGATCAACAATGTCTTGTCGCCGCTCTTTGTGGCGGGCTTTTACTACAAGACCTTTATGTGGCCGAATATCGCGTGGAAGAAGCTCTATGAGCCGATCATCCGTCGCGCCGCCGGTCTTGGCACAGCGCCAAAAGAGCCCGATCCCGATCATTATGCGTCGCGCTTCGCCCATTGCGATGTGTTGGTGATTGGCGCCGGTGCGGCTGGCCTCTCCGCTGCGCTGGCAGCAGCCGAATCCGGTGCGCGCGTGATCCTGTGCGATGAACAAGCCGAGCTTGGCGGCTCGCTTCTCTCCGAACTTCACGCCACCGTTGACGGCAAGCCCGCGATGGAGTGGGTTCAGCAAAGTGTTCAAACACTGAAAGCGAAATCCGGCACGGTGACGTTACTGCCGCGCACGCAAGCCTTCGGTTATTTCGCGCAAAATTTTGTCGGCCTTGTCGAACGCGTGACCGATCATCTCGCGCATCCCGACAAGAAACTCCCGCGTGAAAGATTGTGGCAGGTGCGTGCCAAGCAGGTGGTGATTGCCACCGGTGCGCATGAGCGTCCGCTGGTGTTTCCGGACAATGATCGTCCGGGCATTATGTTGGCCGATGCCGCGCGTATTTTTGCCAATCGCTATGGTGTGCGTCCGGGTGGCCGTGCGGTTGTCGCGACCGCGCATGACAGCGCCTATCAAGCCGCCCTTGATTTGAAAGCAGCCGGTGTCACCATCGAACGCATTGTCGATTTGCGGCATGATGCGAATGGTCCCTTGCCGATGGCGGCGCGTGCGGCTGGCATTCGTGTTGAGACCGGAACTGCGATCACCGGTTCAACCGGATCGCTGCGGGTGACAAGCGCGCGCGTGTCGAAACTCGGCACCGATGGCGAAGAGGATATTCCGTGCGATTTGATTTTGATGTGCGGCGGCTGGACGCCCTCCGTGCATCTCTTCTCGCAATCGCGCGGCAAGCTGAAATTTGATGAGGCTCGTAGCGTTTTCCTCCCCGGCACCTCCGTGCAGGATGAGCGTTCGGCGGGCGCGTGCAATGGCGCGGAAAGCCTCGCGCAAAGCTTTGCGGAAGGGTTTGCGGCTGGCAGTGACGCGGCAACCAAAGCCGGTTTCAAAGCCTCGTCGCCGACCGTCACGATCTCCGGCGTGCTCGATGCAAAAGGCGGCTTCTTGGGGGCCGTGCCGCATCCGCATGATGCGGGCCGCGTCAAAGCCTTTGTCGATTTCCAGAATGATGTGACGGCGAAAGACATCAAGCTCGCGACACGCGAAGGCATGCGCTCGATCGAACATGTGAAGCGTTACACAACAACCGGCATGGCAACCGATCAAGGCAAGCTCTCGAATATGAATGCTCTGGCGATTGCCTCCGAGGCACTCGACAAACGCATTCCGGAAGTGGGTCTGACCACCTTCCGCCAGCCTTATACGCCGATCAGCTTCGGTGCGATGGCGAACCATTCACGCGGGCAATTGTTTGATCCCGTGCGTAAAACGCCAACCCATGCTTGGGCGGAAGCACAAGGCGCGAAGTTTGAAGATGTCGGCTTGTGGAAGCGCGCTTGGTATTTCGCCAAAGCGGGCGAGAGCATGCATCAGGCCGTGTTGCGCGAATGTAAAACCGTGCGCGAAACAGCAGGTATTTTCGATGCATCAACGCTCGGCAAAATTGAAGTGGTCGGGCCGGATGCGGCGGAGTTCATGAATCTCCTCTACACCAATCCGTGGTCGAAACTCGAAGTTGGGCGTCTTCGCTATGGTGTGATGCTGAACGAAGCCGGTTTCGTGATGGATGACGGTGTTGTTGGCCGTATCGCGGAAGATCGGTTCCATGTGACGACCACCACGGGCGGTGCGCCGCGCGTGATGAACCATATGGAAGATTATCTGCAAACCGAGTTTCCGCACCTCAAGGTCAATATCACTTCGACCACCGAACAATGGGCGGTGATTGCGGTGCAGGGGCCAAAGGCGCGCGACATCATCGCGCCGCTTGTCGCAGGCATCGATCTTTCAAACGACGCGATGCCGCATATGAGCGTCAAGCAAGGCAAGATTTGCGGTGTGCCAACACGGCTCTTCCGCATGAGCTTCACGGGTGAACTCGGCTTCGAAGTGAATGTGCCTGCCGATTATGGTCAGGCGGTGTGGGAAGCGATTTGGGCGGAAGCGCAAAAATATAATGCATGCGCTTATGGTACCGAGACAATGCATGTGCTGCGTGCAGAGAAAGGCTTCATCATTGTCGGTCAGGAAACCGACGGCACGATGACGCCCGATGATGTCGGCCTCGCATGGGCGATCGGCAAGACGAAACCCGATTTCGTCGGCAAGCGTTCGCTCACACGGCCCGATCTTGTGAAAGCGGATCGCAAGCAATTGGTCGGTCTTCTCCCCGTTGATCCGAAAGTGTTGCTCGAAGAAGGCGCGCAGATTGTTGGTCAGGCCAATGTGCCGACCGGCACACCCGCGCTTGGCCATGTGACCTCGTCTTATGAGAGCGCCGTGCTCGGCCGCACCTTCGCATTGGCCGTTGTGTCGGCGGGTCGCTCGCGCATGGGTGAAACGCTTTATGTGCCGATGCCCGGCGGCGATATCGCGGTCACCGTCACCGATCCCGTCTTCTACGACAAAGAAGGAGCGCGCCTGAATGGTTGAGATCACGATGACACGCCGCTCGGCATTTGAAGGGCTTCACGCCATTGGCATTGATGGCAAGCTTACGATTACGCCTTCGCCCTTTGCCACGCGCTATTCCTTTCGCGGAGATGCGGAAGCCGCAGCACTCGCGTCAAAAGCCTTTGGCGTCACGCTGCCGACTGCTTTGTTGAAAGCGGAAACCAACGGCACGCGCACCGCTATCTCGCTCGGCCCCGACGAATGGTTGCTGATCGCCGAAGACAGCGTTGCTCAATCGCTCGCGCATGAGATCGGAAAAGCGCTTGGCTCGCATGTCCATTCGCTCGTCGATATCAGCCACCGCAATGCGGGTTTCGATGTGTCAGGCGCAGCGGCTGAGACGGTATTAGCGAGCGGCAATCCGCTTGATCTGCATCTCTCAACCTTCCCCGTCGGCATGGCGACGCGCACGATTTTCTCGAAAGCGGAAATCGTGTTGTGGCGGAAAAGCAGCGAGACATTCCATGTGGAACTCTGGCGCTCATTTGTGCCGTTTGTGTGGGGATTGTT
>Ga0164297_10004011_pt1 | contig 13414 bp, 4 predicted proteins | sample GEODES058metaG_FD_113539 | JGI IMG/M metagenome (GOLD analysis project Ga0164297, IMG submission 113539) | Dystrophic lake water microbial communities from Trout Bog Lake, Wisconsin, USA - GEODES058 metaG | ecosystem: Environmental > Aquatic > Freshwater > Lake | place: USA: Trout Bog Lake... | reverse complement strand
GCTGTTGCGTTAGCATAACTAGTTGCTACAGTAAATGTTGTTCCATTTGGAATAGTAGCAACCCAATAAGTTGTACCAGCAACAATATTTCCAGAACTGTTTGCGAAACTAATTGGCATTCCTTGATATAAGTTTGCTGTAGTAGTTTGACTGCTTGTACTTGAACCGCCAACAGTAATAGTATTGCTACTAGTACTTAATACGTTCACGCTATACTGATTTTGTACATAGTTATTAACTTCTTTCATCATGAACTGTTTGTTCATAGTTAATAACATACCAGCATTGGTATTTAGATAACCTGCTTCAATTTGTTGACAAGCAAAACGAATACTTGCCCATGGTTTATCAATAGTAGTTCCTTGGCCAGCTGACAATGAATCAACACCATTTGTAGAAACATATACTATGTTATTAATTTGGCCGTAATATTGCCAAGAAGGCGCATTATTTACTACACGCAATACTTGGCCATCTGTACCAATTGGTAATCTTTGTGGTCCATTAGCACCGTAGAAGAACATGTCGCCTTGTGTTGTTAACACAGCTTGTTCTGTACCGCTTGCTAAAATATTCCAATATGTTCCAGTTGTATCAGCATCCGGTCTATTACCAGAACTAGAAACGTGAGCACTAATACAAATATAACTACTTGCTCCAAAGAATACAACATCGCCTAATACATAAGATGTGCTGGTAGCCCATGTAACTGAAATACCGCTAGTAGTTACTGTGGCAATTGGTCCAGTTCCGCTACCTCCGGTGATTGAAGCAACTGTAAGTGTTAAATCGTTAACTGGACTTAGACCACCTAAACTTGTTCCTAAAATCTTAATTGTATCGCCAACTGCATATCCTGTGCCGGCTGCTCCTGAATGAATTGTTGCGGTATAAACTGTATTTGCGGCAACGACATCAAATGTTGCGCTAGTACCAGAACCTGTTAATCTAGTACCTGAAAGTGCGCTATAAGAATTTTGTGTAGGGTTCCACTTAAGGCCAGAATTTAATAAACTCCAATATGTGGTATTAGGAGGAGTGTTGCCTGCTCCACTTGGAACATCTGCCTTAGAAAGATATGTGTAACCATTTAATCTTACAATGCTACCAATATTGTATGCTGTTGAACTATTCCAATCGCCTTGGAAGACAAAACCAGTAGTAAATGGTTGCCAATATGCGGTGGCAGTGCTCGGAGTCTGATTGCTACCGTTTTGTATAGCAGTATATGTATAGCCGCCATATGTAACCATGTCACCTACGATATAATTAGTAGATGAATTCCATGAATTTAAAAATTCAAAACCATTGACAAAAATACTAAACTTAGTACCATCTAATGTAGTACCTGTACTAGTATGTTGTGTGGTACATATCCAAAGGTCAGCACCGTATGTAACAATGTCATTAATTTTATAACGAACACTACTTCCACTCCATGTACCTTTATAATTAATACCGGCATTGAACGTGTCCCACTTACTTTGATCTTGTTCTAGACCAAGAGCTGTTGTGTTAGCTGATACGTGAGCTGTGTTACATACGTATGTATATCCACCATATGAAATTAAATCACGAACCTTATATCTTGTATTTGTTGTCCATGCGTTAGACCAATTAAAGTTTGCAGCAAATGTTGCCCACGAACTTTGATTTGCCTCAAGACCTAGCTGACTTGTGCCACTAACTGTGCCTAAAGTGGCAGCAGTATATGTTCCAGTTAAGGCAAATGTAACTTGTGTTCTTGAACATGTGACAACTGTAAATGTTGAATTAACAGCATTTACTGAACCACTAGTGTTTGAAGGACTAAATCCTGCTAGCGTAATAGTTGCACCTATTAAAAATGGTTGAACTGCTTGCGAAGCATAACTCAATGTAGCAGTTCCGCCGCTTACTACAAATGATGTAGCAGTTAAAGTAGCAGTTGAACTAGCACTAGTGTGCGCAGTAGTACATTGATAAACTATTCCGCCATATAACGCCAAATCACCCAATTGATAAGCAGTACCATTTGTCCAAGTACCAGTCCAACGGCTACCGTCAGCTATAAGATTCCAATAAGGTGTTATATTATTAAGATCTGTATTGAATGATGATGAGCTTGTGTTACTAATAACGCAAATATACGTTTTTCCGCCTACTGTAACTACGTCGTCAACAACGTATGCTGTGCTTGGAGCCCATGTACCTTGGTACACAAACTTAATTCTACCTAGTTTAAATTCAGCCATTTTATTCTGTTCCTCTGATAATATTTATCTTTTTTAAGATCTGTGATTTCCATTACGTATAAAAAAGTCTAACGCTGCCATGTTACCGTCTACACCGTTGGCATTGACATATAATTTGCCTGGTACTTTTACATAGGCTCCAGTAGTTCCATTAGGAAGAGTAGATCTTATAAAGTTTGTGCCGCCAACTACAATCGTACCGGCTGTAACTTGTCCGGTAAATGTGTTAGATCCACCCTGACTTAAACGACTGGAAATATATGATTTAATAGCTCGCTGTGTTGATAGAATGCCATCGCTATTTGCTGTAAAGGTCGGATCTGTACTAAATTGTGTAATAGTTACGCTATTACCTCCAACACTAATACCGCCCAAACTCAAACTGTTCAATCCAGTCAATCCAAACTGGCTAGCACTTAATGTAACAATACCAGTAGCCTGTTGAACTCCAAACAAGTTACCAACTTTAAAGTTACCATCTTGGTCGGTACTTGTATAGAATACACGACCATAGTTAACTTCAACTGTTTGATTATTTGGCAAACTTGAATAACCAGCATCAGGATATCCAGGATAGTTAGAAGAATCAAAATCTCCATAACCAATGTTTAAGAAGTCATGATTTGTCAAACGTGCCTGACTATATAATGAACGTAAACTTACAGCAACACCGGTTCCTACAGAATTTGCTGTAGATACACTTGGGCTTAAACTTACGTTAGCTTCTAGATAAGGAGCTACTGTACTGTAAACTGAATAAGCACTAGTGACTTTATAAATTTGTGAAACACCTGATACAGTCAAGTTATCTCCAGGCTGAGGTAATCTAGTTAGATTGTTTATGATAATAGTCAATCCAGTTTGATACTGATCCGCAAATCCGCTACCAGTTAATATTATACTTGTAGAACTTGTGTTGTATCCCTGTCCCTTATTGTAGAATGTTGGACTACTCAATACACCGTTGCTAGTTCTTGTTGATACTAATGCTAGTGTTGTTACATTAGGATCAGTAAAGGTACAAGACGGAGCATTGGTTGAAAAACTTAATTGTCCAGCTGTAATCACCATATTATCATAACCTGAACCAGGTTCAAATAATGTTACACTTGTAATAGTTCCCGAAGTCACATTAGCACGGCCTTTTGATTTTGCGCCAGTGGAAATTATACTACCAGTTCCTCTTCCGGTTAGTGTTAAAAATACACCGTTATATGTTGTTGATGTATATCCAAAACAAACTGCGCCGTATCCGTCATTGGTTACTGTTTGTATAAGTTTTCCAATGCCGCCTTCCGTGATAAATGCCGATGTACTAGACGAATTAAGTGCTAGGAATATACCTTGTCCGTACACAATCTTATCGGCAGCTGCCGATATATTAGATTGATACCATGTAATACCATCAAATGTGTATATACTTGCTACGTTTGTTGAGGCAACTGCGTTCCACATGTTATTACCATATACTATGCTCATCCAAGGAGCAGACTGTGGTAAAGTTGAAGCAGTCCATGTTTTTCCATCTGCAGTATAAGCACTTACTGTGCCGCCTGCTGTATAGAAATTATAATTACCGCTTGCGGCTAAAGTAAAGTTCTGAGCTGTGCCTGCTAGATTTACTAGTGTTATCGTTGTACCGGATGTATAGCTCGAGCTTACATACGTACCAACTGGTAAACCGTTACCTGTGACCATCTGGCCTGCTACAATACCAGTCGCAGAATTTACAACCATAGTGTTTGACCCGACTGCACCGCCGCTAGCCACTGTAGTAGTTGCTATTACAGTTCCGCTGGTAGACGCAACAGCTATCCATTTTCCGTTACCGTAAGCTAAACTAGTCCATGTATTACAACCGTCTGAACTTGTTATGGTAGTACTTGTATTTGCGCCTTCAAAATGTAACAATGCCAAAGTATATGCATCGCTCAAGAATGGCGTTGTACTTGGTGTAAATGATGTAGTATATTTTCCAATACCCTTTTGAATTCTTAATTCGTCTAAATAGCCGGAGAAATAGCTAGCACCGGCTGGGTTAGCTCCAATAGTTATTGGACCTTGGATATAGTTATTTGTGTCTGAATATGTACTGCCAGATTGGGTTCCGTTAACAAACATATATGTGCTACCACTAACTCTTGATATAGCAATATGTGTCCAAGTGTTTAGTGCTACCGCGGCACTACCAGTGATAACAGCAGTACCATTTACAAGTAGTATTGGAACATAAGATGTATTCAAATACACAGTAGGAACAACTGCTGAAGAACCCGATGAACGGAAATCTATAATAACTTGGTTAACTCCGGCATTTCCAGTTCTATAGACCCAAGTCTCAATAGTAAAGTCGCCAGTGCCAAGTACATAGTCTGCGTTTGAAGCTGATTGAATATAAGTGTTAGAAGTTCCGTCTAAGTATAATGACGATGTGCCTATCTTATACTGAGTTGTGCTTATACGAGCATTACCGGTAGCTGTAAAATTATGGTTACTTGGAAGGTATGAAGCAGTCCATGTTTGACCGTAATCAGTACTGTAGGCTGCAGCATTCGTACCAGTAGCTAAGGCAACAAATATTCCATTACCATAAGAGATACTACTCCATGTAGTAGCATAAGGTAAAGAACTTGTAGTCCAACCTGCTCCGTTGGCCTTACTAGTTGCCGCTACACTATTTCCGGTTCCTCCAGAACTAATAATAACCCAATAAGTATTACCATAAGCTATACCAGTCCAGTTCTGGACTGAAGGCAATGTTAGTGCGCTCCAGTTTAAACCATCAAGTGAATATGCGCCGGTAGCATTGTTACTTGGGACAGCTACCCATAATCCATTACCGTAGGCAATACTTGTATAATACGCATTTGCAGCCAATTGATATGTGCCAGTAGACACTAACTGTGTAAATGAAGGTGCGGTATATATAGTTCTTGGCTCGATATAATATACAGAAGTATTATCGAGATTAGCATTGATAGGTGTGCCAATGTTTAAATGATCCCAGCCCACTGCTGCCAAATTCATAGATCCTGTTTTAGTGTTTAATGAGATCGGTGATCCACTACCACTATTGCCTACACCTTGACTTAGTGAAACGGTTAGCGTTCCGCCCGAACCTGGTGTTGGTATTGTATTGACATAATATGTCTGACCTAATGTTACTCCGCCAAATAATTGAGTGGAGAACGTACCATTCATAGCGCCAATACCAATAGTTAGTGATGTTTTAGTTGAAGTACTAGTTCCCGTCATAGTTATACCAGTGACACCTTGTAGTACCAAAGGACTTCCACAAGTTCTTACAGTCATACTACCTGAAGCTGTAGATAAAGGCAATGCCTGTCCGCCTGGAGATTGACTAATTGTAAATGTTACACCATCGCCGCCGACAACTGAAATATAGTAAATTTGTTCTGCTTGAATATTACCAAAAGTTTGACCAACAAATTGAATTGGTTGATTTTGTACAAATCCTGCTGTAGAACCAACTGTAATTAAGTTAGCATTACTACCTTGGAAAGTGGCTGTGGCAGTCTGTATAATTAAACTGCTAGCAATACTAAATGACGTAGATCCAATAATATTACTAATATAATATTTTTGACTGTCAACAATATTTTCACTACCGCTAACGTTAGTAAACACAATAGGATTCAAAGGTATTAAACTTGCTGTAGATGTTACAGTTAGCGCATCTATAGGATCTGCTGTAGTAGATGTTACTGTAACAGTTACTAACGATCCTGCGATAGTAAAATTATTTGGGCTGATGACATCTTGAATATAATAAACTGTTCCTACGGATAATCCTCCTAAAGCAGTTCCTGTAAACTGTATAGGATAATTAACAACCATATTTGTAGTCGATGCGTTAATATAGCTAGTATTTGACGGGAAGTTAATAGTCATTGTTCCACTAGCAACAGTATTCAATGGCCATAATACACCAAATGCTTGTTGTGTAATTTGGATTGTATTTGTAGTAGGAACACCGTTAATAGTTGGATTAATACTATAGATATAATACTGGTATCCTGCCGTAACATCGCTGAATATTGCGCCGCTGCCTGCTGTAAAATACAAAGGCATATTAATATACATTCCAGATGTACTGCTAACAAGAAAATAATTTGATGTTCCACCAACTGCTTGTGTAACTGTAGCTGTGGCAAGACCAGTAGCTGTTACTGATGTGGTGTAGTATGTTGGAATAAATTGTACTGCTTGATTAATATACAACTGATTAGTATTATAACTATTAGCTAATGTTAATAAACTTCCGCTTGATGTAGTTTGTGTAATTTGTAACGGAGTAAACGATTCTTTTAATACATAAGCTATTTTAGTTGTTGAATTGTAATAAGAAATATAACCATATTGTCCAGCACCCGTACCACTATTAATGAATATTCTTAAACCAGTATAATTACCATTGGTATTTGTATCTGAAGCGGAAAGCTGTATATATTGAGTTGTACCAGCTTGTGCGTTATTACTTGCTGTTAGATATCCAGCACCGCCAGTAATACCATTTTGGTCTGTAGTTATTCTTGTTTGGAATACACTGTTACTACGTGTTTCATCACCTATAGTAACTACACCTGTTCCAGAACCTGTAATGTTATAATTAGCATAAGATGTATATTTCGATGTTGTATTAACTTCGAGATAAAAATTAGGTGTATAACTACCTGTATATGCTAATAACGCAGTACCGCTCGATCCTGTTCCGGTTGTAAATGCTGGCCCGGTGGTTCCAGTCAAGCCAGCAGTGCTTACTCTATAAGTGTTATTTCCAAAATACAAATATTGGTTTGCGGTAACATTTGTCGAAGGATTCCACAAAGTTAGTGTATTTGATGGTACATTAGATCTTTCTACTTGGGCACCATAAACATAAGAATATAGACCCGCAGTGCCTGAATAACCTTTTGGATATACTCTAAATTGTAATTGAGTATTCAATCCTGATAGATCGTTAATAGCAAACCAAATTCTGTACCAACCAGCAGACACACTAGTTGCTGATAACTGTTGATTAATTGTGCCGTAATTGGCTGCTAAGAATCCAGGATTAGTACCTGTTATAGCAGTATTGTTTACCGAAGTTACTCCAGTAATGAAATTATAGTTTAATCCGCTAGCTAACGTAGTATTACCAGAGAATATGCCAACAATATCAATGCTTGGTGCTGTACCTTGTTTTACATATAAACTCAATGTATAACTATTAGCACTACCAGCCGGCACAGTTCCAGATACTGATACGTTTTGAATACCGCTTCCAGTCAATCCAGTAATAGTAAGTACACAATCGTTAACGCTGTTTACACCACCTAATTGACCGCCGGCAATGTATAGTTGATTTCCGTTAATATAGCCGCCACCTGGACTATTTACTGTGACTATGTATGCTGTACTAGTTACTGTAATATTAAACGTTGCTGGACTATTAGCACCTGTTCCACCTGTGTTTGGCGGAATGTTAGTTGCAGTAACGTTAGTAAATGTTTGTCCTGTTGGCGGAATTGAAATATTTTGATACAGATAACTTCCGTCTGGACCGCCCGTGGCACCAGTTAACGTCCATGCTTCGGTGTTACCAGTAGGTGCTAGTGTTACTTTAGAAAAACCTACATTACCATCTGACACCCAACCCGAACCAATAAAATTATTACTATAATTTAATAAATTTGTTGTTGGAGTAAAATAATTACTACCAGCATTTTGATATTCAATTCTTAACAACTGACTATTTGTACCGTATGCTTGTTGTACTGTTGCTTGAACCTGACTACTTTGATTATAAACTGTTCCGGTGGCAGCAACTTCTGATGTATCGTAACCTTCGGCAATGACACCATAAGTGCCATATGAGCTGTTACCGTTCGTAGCGCGAATACGCCCGCCTGCTTCGGCAAAATAACCGGCGTATCCATAATAGCTAAACACACTAACTGCTTCAGTAAGTGCTCGACTACCAGTACACCATATACCAATACCATCACTAACAATGTGAGTAAAATCGTTACACACAATAGATTTATTTCCACCGTTGTGTAATGAACCATCAATCTTAAGAGCAGTACAGCCATTACCAAAAGCTGTAACGTTTTGAACATAAGGACTACGACGATAGATCCAAGCACTGGTATCATTTACTCCTAAGCCAGGATCTAAACACGCATAGCTACCGCCGGTTGGTCTTTGAATCGAGTTAGTGTCGGGTGCTGACAATGATCCTAACAATCCTGTTAGTGTCATATTGCGTAGGCCTGTGCCATTACGCAAACGGAACATGTCTTTTAAACAATCTCCTGCGTATACTGTCATTGTAGCACCGGTAAATGTAGTTAATGCTACCGGTTGACCCAGTGACGTAAACGTAGAAGATGGCGCCGTTGGATATTGAGAAATTGTAATACTGTTAGTTCCTACAGAAAGAATAGTTGTTCCTGTAGGAATACCTGTACCAGTAATAGTATTTCCAACTGCTAGGCCGATAGTACTAGGAATACCAGTAATAGATGTTGATGTTACACTAGCAGATCCTGTGAATGTAACATTTGGTGTTTGTTGAACACCAAACTGTGTTGATGTTATTGTAGATCCAATGATATAATAAGTTTGTCCAGCAGTAATGCCACCAAATGCTGAGTATATTATAGATGTAGATATTATAGGATCTACAAATTGAACTGGCATCTGATCTACCATACCTGCTGTTGATGTCACTGTGAATAATCCTGCGGCACCAATTCCTGTAGCAGTAGTAGTAGTACAAGTAGTAGTTATTGATGTTGCTGGTTCTACTACTACTCCTCTTAATTCATCTCCAATAATTGCTGTATTAGCTGGAACAACAATAGGCAAAGATTCTGCATAAGTTCCTGTTTTAACAAAAATACTAGCAGTGAGACCGGTATTAGGTGCTGGAACCGCAGATGTACTTTGTGTCGATAACGCTGTTGTTACAATACTTAATAATGTAGTAGCAGCCGCTATACTACCGGATTCGGTTGTACCCAATGTTGTTACTTGAGAAATACTTGGACTAATTCCGTTTAGACCTTGGTAACTAGCAGGAGGAGATGTTTGTGGTAAAACATATGATGTAATCAATGTTGACAAATAATTTAAAGATGCTACAAAATAACTTATTTCAGTTACAATCGCAGAATCAAACAAACTACTGTTACTACCAAAAGCAAAATAAGCTAAGGTGGCAGCTACAGTTTGACTATTTCCACCGCAAGCTAGGTCGTAAGCAACTGCATCAACGATATAGCCAGCATCACGTTGTGTTTTAGTAGGATCAAAAACACTACTAGCACTAAAAGGAGCATTTGCGTTAGCTACTTGATACACCATCCATTGATACATTTCTGCTACTAACCATTGTTTATTAGCATTTAAAATAGCAACAGCATTAGTATTTTGTGTTCCAGCTCCTACAAATTTTGTAGCATAAGAAATAGTTTTCCATGGTTGATCCCATGTAGTTCCGTATGAAGGCAAATCCTGACCAGTAGCTGTTGAAACATAATAAACAGCCGGACGAACATTAATTTTAGTCCAAGTAGGTACTCCACCAGTATTGCGAAGCACATAAGTTTGTTGACCAATTGGAATAGCAGTATATTTGCTAGTGGTCACACCCATATTTGTAGTTGTTAGATAAGACTCAATATCACCATATGTGTTAAGAGAATTTTTTCTTGCGTGAGGTACATAAAATACCCAATATGTATTTGTAGTATCTGTATCTGGGCGGAACCCTATAGTGTTTTGAATACAGACATAAGTAGCATTTTGATAAGTTGCTATATCGCCTACTACGTATGTTGTTAAAGGATTCCATGTTTTAGTCCAATAGTTTCCTGGAGAAAGAACCTTCCATGCAGAAGAGTTAGCTCCTACAAATGTAAGAGTTTCTCCGTCGGTTGGCGAACCATCCGGTGATCTATTAATTACTAATGTAACTCCGTCTGTAATACTTGATACAGTTTGTCCTGCGGTAAACCCAGTACCAATAATGGTCATTCCAACAGAAATATTATTCGTACTAGCAACTTTTAATGTTGTTCCAGAACTTCCAGAAGCTGTATATGTAGTTGTAATTTTGTAGTTTGAAGGATCTTGGCTATTATTGTCCGATGTAGCTTCGTAAACCATGCCGTTGCGCAGTACAACGTCACCTATTTTATAATTTGTTCCGGTTATCCAGTTGCTCTTAAATTCGTAGCCTTGATTAAACAAAGTCCAATCTGTACTATCTAAACTAGGAACATTTCCTATATTGTTTTCAGTGTTACTTACATAAACATAACCACCGTACATAGTTGTGTCGCCTGGTTGATATATTGCTCCAGATGTCCACTGCCCTTGATATTGAAAACCAGGCAACCATGTTGCCCAATCAGCTGTAGTTATAGTAGAACCAGAAGTATGAGCTACTGTACAGATTAAAATATCTGCGTCAAGTTTTACTAGATCATTTAATTTATATCTATGATTAGTAACCCATAGACCTCTATAATCAACTCCGCTAAAATAAACTTGCCAAGCAGATTGGTTGGCTTCTAATCCTAAATCATAAGTAGCTGCCGAAGTATGATTAGCGATACATTTATAAACAATGCCGCCCCATCGAACAATATCATTTAAACCATAAGCAGTACTAGCTGTCCAATTTGGATGCCATCCTGTAAATTCTGTATATTCAGACCAATTAGCCGCATCTGTCGCAAACAAAGTACTAGTATGAGCAGTAGTACAATTATAAACTTTACCACCAAAAATAACCAAGTTACCTAAACTATATAAAGTTGATGGTGCCCATGTACCAACAAATGATTTTCCATCAACTACTAAATTCCAATAAGGATATGGAACAGCATATAAATCATCATAAAAATTTGTACTTGAAGTATTAGGAACTAAACATACATAAGTTTTTCCTTCATACTGAGTTACTGAATCTCGTGCGTATGTAGTGTTTGGTTGCCAAGCACCTACCCATGTAAAACGCAATCTTCCAATTTTAAATTCTGCTGCCATGTCTAAATTCCTTGTATTCTATTACTTATCTTATTATACTGCACTAACTATTTGAGCTGGTGAATAGTTATAAACTTGGTTAATACGTACCACTAACTCGCCTGTACTATCTAGATAGTAATAGCAATTTTTATTGTCCCAACGATATTGATCAAATGCTAAATTAGGATATGGGCGGCTATGATCTGTTGCTAAACGTCCGTCAAAAAAGTCCACACCGTATTCAAAGTTTTCAAAGTTTGATGTGTTAGGACCTGGAACGTTAATAGCAATACTTGCCGCCGAGCTTAACTGGTCTACTTTATAAAATAATAAAGTACCATCGTCTTGTCTTGCTAGCCCGTAAAAATATCTAGGATTTCCATCTCCTAAAATATCATTTAAACTGTATTCATTACCGATATAATATGTCATAATTTTATCCTTAGCTTATTTCTACCCAGCTCATTACTAAATCTAAACTACTAATCTGGTTTGTCCAAATTAATACGTTTGTACTTGGCCCTAATACTAATCTTTCGCCGCCGTTGATAACACGAGCACTTGTGTTAGGTGGAATTACTATATTATTGACATAGTATGCGGTGGTACCAGCAACTGTATCATTAAGTTGAACACTTGCTAGCAACACATTTGAAGTTGTATTTGTTAAGCTAAGTCCGATAACTGTTGTACGAGCACTAGAGTTAGTTGTTAACGGGCACAAAGAAATTGTGCCGCCTGTTGCGGCGCCTGTTGTTGAATTAGTAACTGTTACACTAGTAGATGTACATGCAGTAACTGTAAAAGTTCCATTATATCCACTCACTGATACTCCAGAAACAAAAATAGTTTGTCCATTAATGAACGGTGCTGTACCTTGATCAGAGAATGTAAATGTTACTGATCCACTTGTTGGGATCGAAGGAGTAACTGCCGTTACTACTAACTTAATTCCTATATTTGATGCTAGCGCATTTTTAAAAACTGTTGTCATTTCTTATCCTATCATTAAAGCCGCTTCAATACTAATATCTGTGGCATCGCTAAATGTAACACCTGTACTTGTTCCTGCTACACTTACCCAATTTGTTCCGTTAAAAACTTCCATATACTGCAAATCAGTGTTATAGCGCATCATACCCGTTTCAGAATACTGAACCGCAGGTCTGTTAGAACTGTTTCCAACAGGTACAACAACTCCATAAGTTCCTGGAAACTTAGCATATCCAGTACCTGTTTCTACGAATGTTGTAACAGCATTTGATACAATATTAGTAATAGTATTACTAACAAAACGTAAATTACCTATTACTATACCGCCTGTACCAGATGTCGATAAATTGATATCTGTGTTTGAAGCATTAACACTAATTGTATTATTACTTATCTGTAAACTACTTGTATAGAAATTAGTAGTATTTACTGTGGTAGCAGTAGTGCTATTAACATAAGCATTGTTAGCATAAACGTTGTTCCATTGTAAGGAGCTCGATCCTAAATCATATTGATTTGTAACATTTGGAATAATATTACTATTGATTTCAGCGTCAAACGCAACAGTATCTGTTGGCGAATTACCAAGGGTAATATTTCCATCTGCTGTGATATTTCCAGTAGCGTGTAAGTTACCGTTGACTAATGTATTTGCATTTAAGTTTACATTACCGGTTGGGCTAATATTAATATCGGTATTAGTACCAACTGAGCTGATTACATTTGAATTTAGTTGAAGCTGTCCAACACTAATTGTACCTTGATAAACAACGCCATTGACGCCATTTGGTACTAGAGTTATTGTTGAATTTGTGCTGGAAATTGTACTACCACTGATAGTGATATCAGCAATAGTGGTTGAATTTGTTACTTGAAGATTGGTAGTACGAGTAGTTCCATTGACATCTAAATCATAAGCGGGCGTGCCAGTATTAATGCCAATACGGTTATTATTAACATCAAGATAAAGTAGACTCGTCTCAAAAGCTAAATTTACCCCGTTACGAAGCAAATTATCTTTTAAGAGCGGACCCGAAATTCGACCAACAGCCATTTACGCTCCCGTATACCCCGTGTTTCACGGTTAACCTAGTTTGGGATTACTCCCTCATCCTTTCGGCTCTTTGTCGGTTTACCACAGT
>Ga0164297_10004010_pt1 | contig 13417 bp, 21 predicted proteins | sample GEODES058metaG_FD_113539 | JGI IMG/M metagenome (GOLD analysis project Ga0164297, IMG submission 113539) | Dystrophic lake water microbial communities from Trout Bog Lake, Wisconsin, USA - GEODES058 metaG | ecosystem: Environmental > Aquatic > Freshwater > Lake | place: USA: Trout Bog Lake... | reverse complement strand
GATGTACAAGCAAAGGTGGCAATATACGATGAAAAAATCAAGACTGAAAAAGACAACATCGAATCCAACCGCAAACAACTTAATCAAATGGATGCGAGTGTTGACCAAGTTCTTAGTCGCACAGACGATGAAAAAGGTGCCACTAAGGCCAATGAGATACGGAAAAGTCAACTTAAAGATAGACAAAGGCTTCAAAACGAAATCGTGGAAAGTCAGAAGAAGATATCTTCTCTTAACGATGAGAGAGCACCTTTTGCCGCAGAAAATCGCAAGGTCGAGGCCGAAGTAGGCCCAATCAAGTATATTGCTGCTTTTGTGTATGGTTCGAACCCGGATTCGTCGATTCTAGAACGAGCAGTGACTTGGGTTATTATCCTAATTGTGGTTGTATTTGATCCCTTAGCAGTTGTAATGTTGTTGGCCTCGCAAATGACATTTGCTTGGATACGAGAAGAGCGGGCGCGACAGGAGGAGGAACATAGATCTGGCGAGATCACCAAAGATACGCAGGCCGAGATCGTAACTGACTTGGCCGGAGAACCTCCTGATCCTTATGTAGCAGATGTAGGCGAAAAACCCGCAGTGGAAGAACTGCGGCCCGATCCCGGATCAGATGCGGGATTTACCGAAGATTACCCAAAACCCGAAACCAAACCCGAACCCACGGTGGTTATCACACCCGAAGAGTGGGAGGCTCTGGATGCCATATCTGCACCCGAACCCGAGTACAAATATGAATTTGTAGAAGAACATTCGGGCGAAGACTATGTTGTGCCCGTGAAGCCGGCAGTGGCACCGACTGCGGAGGAAGAATTTCCAGACATGGAACGTCCTGGCGACTATGTAACGCCACCAGAAACTGTAAATGTCACCATAGATGGCGGTGTAATCGAACCCGCAAGATCCATTGTGCGCGAAGCAGCTCCGGCACGTGGCCGTGGTGTAATGCACAGTCATTTGGAAGCACAGGCTGACAACTTGCCCGAAACTGCCAAGGCCGCACACAGTGGATTTGGCAACGAGTTTCCGGTAAATCCCAACAAAGGCGATGTGTACCTGCGTACCGACTACTTGCCCAATCGACTGTTCAAGTTCAACGGACAAAAATGGATCGAAGTAGATAGTGAACAACGTGACATCCTGGCCTACGATGATATGTACATCCGTCACTTGGTAGACGAAATTGAATCAGGGCGTCAGGACGTGGACCTGTTGAGCGATCTTGAACGTAGCCAAATTGCCGAATTTTTGAGCAGACATTCTGGTTAGTGTGTATGATATCTAGCAAGATTTGCTACATCAACTTCTTTTTTACAAGATATACAACATAACTTTGGGCGCACTAATCCTTTTAGTTTACCATTGGATCCAATAGGTACATTATCGCTTCGTTTTTTATGTTGTTTATGAATTTGTTTCTTACCTTTATTGTGTGCAACTCTTCCTTTCATTGATTCTGAAATCTTTTTTCGAGTTTCAATTGATAAAGATATCTTTTCTTGTGATGTAATAAACAAATTTAATCTAATATATGCATATACCCTTGAACTCTTTTTGTTGTTTGCATTAAGGAATCTTAACGCATGAAACATTTTTACTTTATCTTTACCGACGGTCATTTTGGTTAAAAGATAGTGACAAAGATAATGTTCTCGGGCAGTTAGTTTTGCTATGTTTTCAGTATTATTTGATCCCCCTAAACTTTTGGGGATTATATGATGTTTTTCGATATACCCGTTTAAAATTCGAGTTTTTGAACGGTTTATTATGTTATAATAGGTGTTGGTGTATTTGTTAGTTAAATACATTTGCTGATGCTCCTCTAAAGCGTTAGAGTAGTTGGGAACGCCAATTCCGCGAACTACAACAATATTTACCAAAAACGATAATAAATATTATTATGAAATCATCAGAATTTATTAAAGAAAATGTCAAGGTTCAAAAACCTCTAAGACCAACAAAGCCAGTAGTGTCCGAAGACGATCTAGATGAAATAGATCGTAGAGGATTTTTAAAAGGTGCCGGGGCCGCCGCAGTTGGTGCTGCAGGATTAGCTGGTGCTAAAACAGCATTATCGGCTCAAGATCTTAGTGATGCTGATATGAGTAAGATAGATAATCTTTTAACGTCTTATTATTTTTTCAAAACAATGAGACAAATAAGTGATAGCCCGGAAAAAAATCAACCTCTCAATGACGAAATTAAAATCAAAGAAGAAGTAAACGTATTCATTTACAAATATAAAAATGGACGTGAATTTATAAGTACTCGTTACTCAGCAATTTACAATCAATGGGATCCTATTACTTACGGTAAAAATCTTGGACCCGAAGTAGAGCAAAATTGGATAAGGGCATTAAAGTTTTACACAGATCACACTAATGTAGAACGATTTATTATTGCTTTTAAATCATTATCAGAATTCTAATTTAGCCAAAATAGTTGCATATTATATCTAACAGCGTATAATAAATATTTGTGTAGTGCCCGGGTGGGGCTACATTTCAAAAGTCATAAAACTTGCTTATTAAGGAGAAACAACATGACAAACTTTACACTTCACACGATTGATTTACCCAGCTTACATGCACAACTGACTCGCGGAGCCATTGGCTTTGATCAGATGTTTGATGAACTGCATCGTACATTTGCCAACAGTAAATCAGATGGTAACTATCCGCCACACAACATTGTCGAACTCGACGATGAACACTATGTGCTGGAACTGGCCATTGCTGGCTTTGCTCAAGACGAGATCGATCTTGAGATCAAGGAAAATGTTATCACCATCAAGGGCGAAAAAGAGAAAAAGGACGACGAGATCAAGTACCTACACAAAGGTATTAGCACTCGAAACTTTTCTCGAACCATTCCGCTGGCCGAAAATATCGAAGTTCGCGGTGCCACTGTGAAAAACGGTATCCTTTCTATTGCGCTGGAACGAGTAGTTCCAGACGAGAAAAAGCCAAAGAAAATTGCCATAACATTTGCTAAGTAACGCAATTTAGCATATAATAAGGGGTATACTACTATACCCCTTTAATCTTTTGTGAGATTGCAATGTCAAAAACTGAAACCATTATTCGTGAGAAAATAGAAATTAAAACCAATATACCCGAACCACCACAGTTTCGTGTGATTTATATCAATGACGAAACCACCACACAGGAGTTTGTGGTTGAAACACTCAAAGTGATATTTCACTACGATGAAGGTGCTGCTGAAGCACTCACCATGAAAGTACACGAAGAAGGTTCGGCCGTGGTAGCAGTATTGCCTTATGAAATGGCCGAACAAAAAGGTATTGAAGTAACAGTGTTGGCACGTAACAACGGATTCCCACTCATGGTAAAAATCGAGGCAGATCAATAATGCAAATACAACCTAAAGATCCCAGTCGAGGGCACTTCGTTATCAGTATTGCCAAAAGTGTAGTACGAATCTGTGCCGGCGCCGGCCTAGCAACATTGAACTTTGAACTTGCTGGCGGGTTGTTTGTTATTGCAGAAGCATTGGGCATATTAGAGGAGTTGGTATGATTTTTAATAAGATCAAAGATCTTAAAGCAGAAGGTAAAAAAATTGGTATAACCTTTTCGCAATTCGACCTCTTACATTCCGGACACATTGCCATGTTGGCCGAAGCTAAGAATCACTGCGATTACTTGATTGCGGGTTTACAAACCGATGCATCAATAGACAGGCCGGATACCAAAAATGCACCCATACAGAGCATTGTGGAACGTCAAATACAGTTGGCTGCTTGTCGTTATGTGGATGAAGTTGTAGTATACACTACCGAACGTGATTTATGTGACCTTTTGCTGATACTTCCAGTAGATGTGCGTATCTTGGGTGAAGAATATCGAAACCGGGATTTTACTGGTCGAGAAGAATGTGGTATACGTGGCATCGAGCTGGTGTTCAATGAACGTAGTCACAGTTTCTCTAGCAGCAGTTTAAGAAAGCGTGTGGTGGCCGCTGAAAGTCACTCGGTGTTAACTGGAAAATAAGAAAGATTTTGGGCCAAATCCAGGGCACCATCCCTGATTACACAACCACAACGGAGACATTATTATTGACTGTATGTTGGACTTAGAAACACTGGGTACCTTGCCCACCTGCACCATATTGACCTTGGGTGCAGTCAAGTTTGATCCTTATACCTTACGTGACCCGGGACCGGGATTGTATCTACGCATCGATGCTGATGAACAGATAGCACGTGGGCGTGACGTACAGGAAGACACCTTACAGTGGTGGATGAATCAGGCCGAGGATGTGCGTGAAGAAGCCTTGGGCTTGGATGGACGTGTGCCAGTAGAAACCATGTATCGCGAATTAAATCGTTTCTTGGTGGGGGTAAAAAACATCTGGGCACAAGGGCCAGTGTTTGATATTGCCATACTAGAAAATATCTATAGGCAGTATGGTTGGCCAGTTCCGTGGCAGTATTGGCAAATATGTGACAGTCGTACCCTGTTTGCAGTACATGGTGATCCAAGAGTGAAAGGCAAAGTGGGCTTGCACAATGCCTTAGAAGACTGTGTGAGCCAAGCACAAGCAGTACAACAAGTGTACAAACGGGCCGGTATCCAAAAGCCCGCATAGAATTAAAGCCCCAATATAATTAAATATATTGGGGCGATAATCAATAATAACATGCTCAATAAATCCCCGTACCAGCTAGGAGTACGAAGTGGATCCAATAACACTATTCGCACTAGCTAACGGTGCGGTGTCTGCTGTCAAAGCAGGGTGTAAACTATACAAAGACATCAAGAGCGCGGCGGGTGACGTTAAAGGCGTACTTAAAGACCTTGACGAACAGTTCAACAAAGCGCACAAAGACAAACCTCCTACCCCCGAACAACGCAAACAGTACATAGAAGAAAAGAATCGTGTAGTCGAGCTCAACAAAAAGGGTGGCGAAACCGACGATGTGTACACCACCATTGGCGAAAAGCTGGGCGAATTCTTTGAAAACTATCACAAGTGTAAAACAGTTATTGAAGAAGAAGAACGTAGAAGCCATGAAGAATACACCGGCGATGCCAGTGTGGGCAAACGTGCACTACAACTGGTGTTGATGAAAAAGAAACTGGAACAAATGAGTGTGGAACTGCGTGAAACTGTGGTGTACCAATCGCCGCCTGAACTGGGTGCACTATGGACCGATGTCAATAACATGATGGAGCGTATGAACAAAGAGCAATCGGTATTCATTCAACGCAACATGCGTAGGGAAGCTGCTGAGGCTAGACGACGCGAAGCCTGGATGAAACAGATCAAAGCCGATGCCTATATTGGTGGATTCTTTTTGTTCTTGTTGATGTTCATTGGCGGCTTGATGGCAGTTATTGCACACGATGCACAACAAAGACATCCTGAGTGGAAAAGCGGTAATGCTAGAGCCACACTAGAAATATTACGTCAACAGGAAATCTCTAGAGTACTAGAAGAAGCAAATACCAGAGCAGACACAAGATATAAACAACTAAGGGATGCATCAACTGTGCACGTGAAAATAGATGATGGTGAGAGCAACGGCGGCAGCAATTGATCCCACAATCAGCATAAAAGCAAGTACTTTGCCTGCTCCTAATTCGTGAAGCAAATCTATAAACTCTGAGGTTTTCATTATTATTATAAGAGTTGTACCAGTATTTAAATGTTCTTGAGTAAGGATTAAATACTAGCATATGAGCTGGTTTAATCGACGACCCAACATACACGAAATCAAGCGACGCAATGCTCGCAAGCGTGCCAGTCCTACTTCAGAAAGACTGTTACGAGAGACCAAAGAACAAACCAAACCCTCAACACCACCGGAGAAGCCCAATGATAAATGAACGTATGTTGCATCACATGTATCAGCAGTGGACTAGTGGCCGAGACAATGTGGTGCAAGACTGGAGCTACTTTGTAGAGTTTGCAGCTCAACAGACCGAAATTCCCGCAAACGAAATGGCCACACTACTACAACGTTGTGATTGGTTTCGTTGGATCACCGAAGACAAATAGTATAAGCAGTTAAAATAACCATGCAGGTATTTAAATACTTGTATGAAGACTCCTAGTAAGTTAGCAATAGGTATAACCACTGCAGCAGCCATTGTGGCACCATATGCTCCTAAAACGGTGAACATCAATATTACCAATCCGCCTGCCATAGTTGCTGAAGCAAAGAGTTGTACCCTAATCAGTACCATAATTGATGACCGAGGCAAGAGACTTTGTGAATATCGTTGTGGTACACAGTTGAGAATCATGCCCGAAACTGCGGGACAATGTGAAAAAACAATCAACGAAAAACTGATCAAATAAATATCTTAAAGGAGCCACTATGCGTACATCAGCAGTGGCGATGATATTATTCCTAACCAGCTTAGTAGCAAGCGCCCAATCCAATTTAATTGAAATAGACAAACCGGTCACTTGTTCGGATCCCAAAACCGTTATTGAAGGCCTAAGTGATCAATACCAAGAACAACCATTTTGGAGCGGACGCGGCACGGATAGCAAATACGTTTTACTTGTAAATTCAAAAACTGGCTCTTGGAGCATGGTGGAATACAATGACAAAATTGCCTGTGTTGTGGGCACAGGTAAAAGTGCAAGACAGATATTTTTAGGTCCAGGAACGTAACAAAATTGTAATAATATACGCACTAAATAAATGTAACCGGGCACAACGATAGAGTGCACTCTGGAACTCGTAACCAGAAACAAAGGGACCGCAAGGTCCTTTTCCTTTGTAATACAGTTGTAATATTATTTGCATATAATATCTGTAAATACTATATGAGAGCACACGAAATACTGAGAGAAATTGATCGAATGCCCGGCAATGAATATACCGGTGGCAAAAAATCATTGCGAATAGGTGCCGGTGACAAAAACATCAAAAAACTTCCAGGCACAAATGCATTTATGTATAGCACAGAAGCCAATCACATGGAAGATGGTATTATTATCAAACTTTGGGATAGTGCCAATATCACACCAAAACCGGTGCAAATGCCAGACGAAGATGGGGAAGAATTTGCCTGGAGACTGCGAGATTGGGAAAACAATCAAAGTGAAGATGGTCCGGGATTTTTGATTGGAAAACTGGTGTTGGAAGATGTTCCGTATTTTCCATTGAAGGGTGCCCTACAAGTTGATACTATAACTGTGGATGAAGATTATCGTGGTCAAGGCATAGCCAAATCTATGTATGGTGTTGCGTTGAGTATACTTCGAAGACCATTAATTGCTGGTCGTAGCCAAACCCCGGGTGGCCGCCGAAACTGGTTGGGATTGGCCTCTACTCCGGGTGTTGAGATCAGAGGGTATGTTGCAATAAACGAGGCTCGATTTGATAACCCGGAATGGGCCAAGAAAGACATTGATACCATCATGGGACGATTGGGCGGACAATATATCGGGCCAAGTCGGCCGCCTGGTATACATTATTTTGCTTTTGATGTTGTGCCAGGATCAGGAGAACTTGCTCCGGCGGTACGAACAGAACTGAGTAAAATATACGATGAGAATGGATCAAGGACTGGATTATATGCTGTTTGGACTGGAAAATGACCAAGAAGATATTGATAATAACAGATAATTTACCGGACCAAATTAATGGTGTTGTCACAACCTACAAGAATATTGAGGCATGTGCGATTCTGGATGGTTATCGCGTTGATTATATTCACCCCGGGCGGTACCGCTATATTGATTGCCCTAAGTATAACGAAGTCAAACTTACCTTTACCAAGCAAGTGGGGAAGACGATCAAGGAGATTGATCCGGATTATATCCACATCGCCACAGAAGGTCCTTTGGGTATGTCTGCTAGAAAATATCTTACAAAACGTGGCATTAGGTACAATACCGCTTATCACACTAAATTTCCTGAAGGGCTCAAAAAGCTATTCGGAATACCTGAGTCACTTACTTGGCGCTTTGTACGCTGGTTTCATAAACATAGTGGCAAAGTTCTAACAACAACAGACTCGATGGTACAAGAGCTACGCAAACACGGGTTTGGTGGTGAAGTGATTCCTTGGACACGTGGTGTTGATCGTGGCATCTTTACACCCAAACTGCGAGAACGTTTCACACGTGAGCCCGTCACATTGTTGTGTGTTAGCCGTGTCAGCAAAGAAAAATCATTGGAGGATTTTTTTGAATTAAAATATCCCAACTGTAGGAAGATCATGGTGGGCGATGGGCCCATGTTGGAAACTTATCGGAAACAGTATCCTGACGTACACTTTACAGGATTTAAGACCGGCCGTGCACTGGCCGAATACTATGCCAATGCCGATGTGTTTGTGTTCCCCAGTCAGTGGGAAACATTTGGCATTGTCATGATCGAAGCCATGGCCTGTGGTACTCCGGTTGCGGCATACAACTGCCAAGGTCCAGCCGATGTTATAGATCAAGGTGTTACAGGATTCATGGTCCATGAAAGCGAGGGATTGACTGTGGCCATAGAAAAATGTTTACAAATGGATAGAGCTACGGTCGAACGAGCTAGTATGCGATGGAGTTGGGAAGAATGCTGGAGAATATTTAAGGATAACTTGATCAAGGCCAAAAACTAAATATTTGATGCTTTCAAATAATTTGGTTCTGCACAGGAATTCCTGTATAATTGGCTTAATGCGTATTTTTATTATTCTGGCTTTGTGGTCATCTGTGGCGTTTGCTCGAGACTTAAAAATCACTGCCACATCCTGGATTGTGACAGATGGCACCGGCGCCGTGATAGAAAGTGACAATCCCGGTGAAGTACGGGCAATTGGCAGTATCACAAAACTCATGACCGCCATGATTGTAATTGATGCCAAACAGGATCTAGATCAACGAATAGGACGATATACTAGACGTGAACTATTGCAGTTGGCTTTGGTAAAATCTGATAATTCTGCCGCAGATGAATTGTGCAATAACTATCCAGGTGGTAGAGTCAATTGTATTGTGGACATGAATAAAAAAGCCATCGGCCTGGGCCTAATAAATACTCACTATGTAGAGCCCACTGGACTCAGTGTGTTTGACACCAGCACCGCCGAAGACCTAGTAAAATTGGTCATTGCGGCCAGTCAATATGCCATAGTCAATGAAGCAGCGGTCACTCCGCAGGTCAAAATCAAGGTAAAGAAACGATGGTTGGTGTTTAATAATACCAATCCCATTATAGGACGTAATCATAACTTTATAGTAAGTAAAACCGGATACATCAGAGCCAGTGGCGGTTGTATAGCTGTCATGGTAGAAACCGAAATAGGACGTAGAATAGTAGTAGTATTGGGTAGCAAAAACACCCATACACGTATCCCCGAAGTAGAATTCATTATCAACAATTATTAGGAGTTTCAATGAAAACAAAGATTGGTATAATTGGCCATGGGTTTGTAGGCAAGGCCGTGGCAAACAGTTTCGCAGGTAGAGAGGATGTCAAGGTCAGAATACATGATCCTGCCTATCCCGAAATTTCAAAACCCTTGGACAAGATTAAAGAGAAAAGCGAAGTTATTTTTGTGTGTGTTCCCACCAACCAGGCCGAGGATGGCACTTGTGATACCACAATATTAGAAACTGTACTAGAACAATTGGTAGGCTATGAGGGTATTGTGATAAGCAAGAGTACTGCACCACCCTTGTTGTATAGACATTTAGAAAACACTCTGGGCCTAAAACTGATTCATGCTCCTGAGTTTTTGACTGCGGCCAATGCCAATCATGATTATACTAGCCCGGTCAATGTGGTTATTGGTGGCAAGCACAAATTGTGGGAAGAAGCCACCCAATACATCGCACCCTATATCAATTACAATCCGGTTGATTTTGAATATTGCAGCATTGCTGAGGCGGCCATGTTCAAGTATGTGGCCAATACCATGTTGGCCATGAAGGTTATCATGAACAACGAGTATGCTGAACTATGCGAACGGCTCAACGTTAATTGGGAAAATGTTGCCAGCATTGCCGAAGGCGATCAACGCTTGGGCTACACACACTGGCGTGTGCCTGGACCAGATGGTAAACGGGGATTTGGTGGTGCCTGTTTTCCCAAAGACACCATGGCACTAGATTGCTTTGCTATCGAAGCCGGCACAGAAATGAAAATGTTACAAACTGCTATTGCCAAGAACTACAGTTTAAGAACGGATCTTAGCAAGCCCAACAAGACTAAAAAGTCTAAGGTAAAGCCAACCGACATCAAGCTCGAACCAGCGTCGACTTAGTCTAGCACTGGCCGGGTCTAGATGGTGGTTGTTGTGTAGTTCTTCTCCACCAACCACAATACCCCAAGGTAGGATATTTCTACTGTTGTCTCTAGTGGTTCCATTACGATAGCCCACACGGTGGGCTATGCCATTTATAACTCCAGCAGCCCAAAACGGTATCCAAAGCATCTGTATGCCCCAGACCAAGAACCCCACCGCAGGCCCAAATATCCAAAGATTGATCAGCAACATGATCATGATACCCAAGAAATTGTATCGGCTATATACTTTTTCTTCTAGCCAGTCCGCTGGTGTGCCTTGACCATACTGTGCCACCATGTCAGTGTCGCGGGCAGCACGACTGTACAACAATGCTCCTTGAGTCAACACTGTCCAAGTTCCGTATACCAAAGGACTGTGTGGATCGCCTGCCTGATCACTGTATCTGTGATGTTTTCTATGTATGGCCACCCATTGTTTTGTGACCATGCCGGTTGTGAGCCACAACCAAAATCTAAAAAAATGTTCTAGCACAGGATGAAATGTGACTGCTCGATGAGCCTGACCACGGTGTAAAAATAGGGTCACAGCAACTATAGTAATGTGCGTACATATCAAGGTGTATAATAAAGTATTCATCTAGTACTTACCTAAATTATTATAGTTACCGATAAATAATTTTACTATGACTTTTACAAACTATACCGATGCCATTCTATCAGCATTGATGTTCAATTCCAAACAAAGTGAGGCAATCGCTAGAAAACAAGAAATACTAGACGGGGTATATCGCACCGAAAATCTCGAGCCCACTAGTGTACTATTTGTAGGCTTTAATCCTGCAATACTCAGTTGCCGAGCCAAAACCATAGCAGTAACCGAAATCAGCGATGCAGCCCTGACCTGGCTTAGAGGACAAAGACGCGATGTGGTCTATATCGATCCCAATGAATTGGAAAATTATCGCAAACGATTTGAGTGTGTGATTGCCATGGACGAGTATTTTACATTTGCCGATTCTGATCAAGCACAACAGAAAAAGATTGCAACTATTTGTAGTCTAGCCACTGCATTTGTTATAAGTACTGTTAAGGACTATAAAAATCAGGATTTCAAGGATAGAGAATTCAGCACCCCGGCCATAGTACGTGGTACCAGTTTGAGTCAAACCTATTTAGAATCACACGACTGGGATCCGCGAGATCGCACACGTTGGACCAGTAGAATTTATGAAATCACTGAGCCTGGTAGCAAGATGACGGCATATGGTCCGTTTGAACGACGCACCATGTTTTTCAAACAGTTGGCCAAATTTAGCATGGACGCAGGAGCAGTGAATTTCCTGGTTCACAAAAACTTAATGTACAAGAGTCTAATCAAAAAAAATTACGAACACGTAATTAGTATACAATTCGAGTAACAATGGATATAAACACACACGTAGACAGTATAGTACAAGGCATAATCTCAGACATCAGCAACAAAGTTCAACAACAAGTTGCTGCCATGATTGATCAAAAAATCACAGAGGTTATTGACTCATTGGATGCCACATCAGTGTTGGCCACTCAGCTCAGTGAAAAACTGGATCGTAGACTGAGTCAATTGCCCATAGACACACGAAGCATAGAAGCGCAATTGACTTCAAGATTGGATTCTGTTTACACCGACATCTCGGGTCGTGTACAAGCTCAGTCAGCCGACGCCATAACACAAGCAGTCAACGCACAGGTAAATCTAATAGACTTCAATGTCATGTGTCAGAATGCCTTGACCAATGCCATACAACAACAAACATTCACTTACCCAGACGCCAGCATACCAGGAACAGCCATTGATCAAGGTCGATTGCTGATATCAGGCAACAATGTCACTGGCGGCATCATTAGAAACTTTGGCAGTACCGGAATTGATGACAAAGCTGAAAATTGCCAACTCACTATCATGGATGATGTCACAGTTGTGGAAAACAATTTGTTGACTCGAGACTTGACTGTTAAAGGTACAGTGACCGTGGAAGGTGATTTGAATGTGACTGGCACTGTGCCTGAAACAAGCCCGTTGTATACCAGTATTGTTGCAGCAGCCACAAACAATGTACGCACCAGTCTGGATCAAGTGGTGTTCAAAAACTATGCTGACATGGTGTTTGATCAAATCAAAACTGACGGACTGGATCTCAATGCCATCACGCTGAATGGACAAAAGATTGTTGAAAATAATTCATTGGCCACAATGGTAATCAACAGTAACCTGCAACGAGTGGGACAACTGAAAGAGCTACAGGTACAGGGCGAAGCGTTCTTGAGCGGTACCTTGTACTCGACCAATCAGCGTGTGGGTGTGAATACCATTGAACCGGCCTCGGCATTGAGTGTGTGGGATCAAGAAGTCGAGATCGGAATCAGCAAACAGGCACCCAATGTGGGCATGATTGGCACTCCAAGAAACCAAGCCTTGATTGTGAGCAGTAATGGTAAAAACAACATGGTGGCCAATCCTGACGGTAGTGTTACCATCAATCAATTAAACATTGGCAACGTGATCTTGGCCAGCAGTGCCCGACCACCCAGCGACACACAACCCCGTGGAACCATAGTGTTCAATGAAAACCCAACCCTGGGTGGACCATTGGGTTGGGTCAGTTTGGGCAATGCCAAATGGGCCAATTTTGGCCTAGTAGATTAAGCCTTTTTCTTAGCAGCCGGCTTTTTAGCTGGCGCTTTCTTGGCTGGTGCTCGTTTTGGCTTTGCTGGTGTTGGTGCCACTTCGGTAACTTCAACATCTACAGTTTCTGGTATTGGCGCAGGTGCAGGTGTTTCCACTTTGTAAGGTGCTGCTTCGGCCACTGTTTCTCCAGGCACTGCTGAAGTACGCTTGAAAAAGGTTTTTACAAGACCTATCACTATCACGATAGCAATCAATAATTCTACTGTTGCTTGTACATCGATATTTTCCATTTTGAGTTCTCCTATTCGAATGGTATGCTATTATTTAGTTAGTGACCAACCACTAAAAAATATTGCATTTCTGCTTGTTTTCTAGTATAAGTACTAGTATAATAAGAATATAGGGTGCTGAATGGTTTGGGCCCTATTGAGTAAACTTGCTTATATAAGGAGAATTTATGTTTACATTAGACGCAGTAGTGGACGCAGTCCAAACAGGAAAGAAAACATTCGTTAACACATTTGT
>Ga0164297_10004009_pt1 | contig 13418 bp, 15 predicted proteins | sample GEODES058metaG_FD_113539 | JGI IMG/M metagenome (GOLD analysis project Ga0164297, IMG submission 113539) | Dystrophic lake water microbial communities from Trout Bog Lake, Wisconsin, USA - GEODES058 metaG | ecosystem: Environmental > Aquatic > Freshwater > Lake | place: USA: Trout Bog Lake... | reverse complement strand
CTACCTCGCTGGTCCGTTCTTCAACGAAGAGCAGATCAAAGTCATGGATGAGCTCAAGCGGATCCTGATCGACCATGGCCTCCGCGTTTGCGATCCGAGAGACATCTCGCCGATCATAAATCAGTCGGCAGACGAGAAAAAGACGCCAGCATTCTTCAAAGAGATCTTTGATGGCAACATCACAGGGATGGAGCTGAGTTTTGGCCTCATCGCTTGGACAGATGAGCGGGACACTGGCACTTCGTTCGAGCTTGGATATTTTTATAACAAAATCCTAACAGAGGAAAAGGGATTTATCGTGACTTTTTCTGCGCAAAACAAACCTGCAAACGTGATGCTCTCTCAAGCGGCAACGCAGCATTTCAAATCCTTCGAGGAGCTTTCCCGCTGGCTTGATGCGAATGCCAACAATATCATCGAGAAAAAGCACATCGAGCACTCGGACGAAAAGCAGCAGACGAACGAGTGATATGAAAAACTTCCTGATTGTCGATATCGACGGCACGCTCGCCAATGTCAATCACCGCATTCACCTTGCCAATAGCGGGGAGTGGGAGGACTTTCACGCAGCGTGTGCCAACGACAAACCTTATGAAGACATCATCAAGCTCGTCAGCCACCTCAGCCAAAGCCTGTTCGTTGTTGCGCTGACCACGCGGCCAGAGAAATATCGACCCGCAACGATGCAATGGCTGGCAACGCACAACCTTTACATCGATGATCTTTTGATGCGACCCGTTGATGACTGGCGCAATGATGTTGATGTAAAAATCGAATTGCTCGAAAAATATTTTGGAGGCAAAGAGAAAGTTCTTGAAAAAGTGCTGGCAGCGATCGAGGACAGAGAGAAAATCATCCTCGCACTCCGCAACTATGGCTTAACAGTTTTGGCACCAAGAGAGGGAGGCTATTGATGGCTCAGAAAAAGACTTTCGTCGCAAATCAGCTGGAACAAAAGGCTATCTTGTTCGAGGAGCGAAACAATGTTTATGGCGCGAACTACAAGCATTTCGGCCAGATAATGAAAGGCATGTTCCCTGATGGCCTCATGCTGCAGACGGAGGAGGAATTCAACCGCATTGGATTGCTCGTGATGCTGACATCAAAGCTCTCGCGCTATGCCAACAATTTCAAGAAGGGTGGCCACCGCGACAGCCTCGATGACATCGCGGTTTATTCCATGATGACAGCAGAGTGTGATGAAATGTTTTCAACCAAAAAGGTGAAGAAATGATGTCCGTAATTCGCAGAACAGACACAATCACAGCTACCACAGATCACGAAAAGTGCATTCTGACGATGCCCGGTGAACCGCAGATCACCATCTATCGCCCAAAGACTGTTGGCATTCAGGAATGGGAAGAGTTCTGGGCTCCGACTTTTGAATATGGAAAAGAATGAGAACGCTGATTTTCGACACTGAAACGACAGGGCTTTCAAAGAACTCTGTGATCAGGCTGGAAAAGCAGCCGCACATCACAGAATTCTTTGGCCTGACGCTCAATGAAGATCTCGAGGAGGTTGAGGTTTGGCAATCGCTGTTCAAGCAAGGCGCGAAGCTGTCAGACCTTATCGTTAAGATCACCGGCATCACGGACAAGCTGCTTGAAGAGGCACCGTTGTTTTTCAGCCGCGCCGACGAGCTAAAGAAATATATCGAGAGCCATGATTGCGTTGTTGGTCATAATCTTTCTTTCGATATCGCGCGCATCGATCAGGAAATGAAGCGTGCTAACCGCAGCGTCGTCTGGCCAAAGGAAAGAATTTGCACCGTAGAACAGACAGAAAGCATATTTGGATACCGCCTCAGCCTTACGGCACTGCATGAATATTTATTCGGCGTGGCATTTCCCGACGCTCACCGCGCAGAACCAGACGTTCGCGCGCTGACGAAGTGTTTCATAGAGATGAAAAAAAGAGAATTAGTTTGAAAATTAGAACCGGATACAGCTTTCGCACTGCCGTCGGCTCGATTGACAGCGTGATCTCCCGCCTTCAAGAGTGCGGGAGCACCGTCGCACCGATCACGGACCGCGCAAGCACCTATGGCTATGTCAAGTGGCGCAAGGCAGCGAAAAAGGCAGGCATGCGTCCGGTCTATGGCGTCGAGCTTGCGGTCACGGAAGACCTAAATTCCAAAAAGTCACCAATCGATTATTGGACATTCCTCGCGATCGATGACCTTGAACCGCTGAACCTTCTGGTCGAAAAAGCGACCAACCAATTCTTCTATGAAGCGAAGCTGAGTTATGAAGATGCTATGAACGCAACCGGCGTGATCAAGATGACCGGCCATCGCCCGCTGCTGCGCAATATCAAACCGCAGGACAATCTTTATATTTCCCTGAGCCCATCCACGACGCGCGGCGGATACCGTCAGGCCAAGCAGGAAGGACACAAATTCGCAGCCTCCTCCGACAATTATTTCCCGCGCCCTTCCGATCAGGATCTTTATGAAGTTCTCATCGGCCGCAACAGCCACACTCAGACCTATGCGCAATATATCCTGACGGACGCGGAATGGCATGAGGCTCTGAGCTTCGTGCCGCTTGAGGAACGCACCGCCGCCCTCGCAAATCGCGACGCAGCCTATGAACTTTCGACCGCAGCAATCAAACAAGGCGAATTGCTGCACCCGGAAAAGCTGGTATCCCTGCGCGATATGTGCATCTCAGGCGCAAAGAAACTCGGAATTGATTTGAATGACGCGGAATATTCCGCGCGGCTCGAAAGAGAATTGTCGCTGATCGAGGAAAAACAATTCGAGGATTATTTCTATATCATCTCCGATGTGATGCAATGGGCACGTCAGCGCATGATCTGCGGACCGGCGCGCGGCTCAAGCTGCGGCTCGCTGGTGTGTTACCTGCTTGAGATCACCACCATCGATCCGCTGCGCTATGGACTGATCTTCGAACGCTTCATCGACACCACCCGCTCAGACCTTCCCGACATCGATCTGGATTTCAGCGACTCACGCCGCCACCTTGTTTTCAAATACATGGAAGATAAGTATGGCCGCGAAAGAGTTGCGCGCCTCGGCACCGTTGCAATTTACAAGCCACGCTCGGCAATCGCCGAAGCGGGCAATGCCTTGGACATTCCATTCTGGAAAACGGACCGCTTGCTCGAGACCATCGTGCAACGCAGCTCTGGCGACAGCCGCGCATTGCAGGTGATGGAAGACACCTTCAACGACACCGCCGCTGGCCGCGAATTGATCGAGGAATATCCTGAGCTGCGCATCGTGGAAAAGATGGAAGGACATCCGCGCCATGCCTCGCAGCATGCGGCAGGCATCGTGCTGACGCAGGAAGCCATCACGAAGTACATCGCCCTCGACAGCCGCACAGGCGCAACCCAGTGCGACAAAAAGGACGCCGAAGAACTCAACCTATTGAAGATTGACGCCTTGGGTTTGACGCAGCTGTCCGTTTTCGAGGACGCGCTTCAAATGGCCAAGCTGCCAATGAACCATCTTGAAACTGTGCCGCTGGATGATGCCGCCGCGTTCGATGTGATCAACAAAGGCCAATTCTCCGGAATTTTCCAATTCAATGGCGTGGCACTTCAGTCGATCGCCAAGCAGATCACCGTCAACTCAATCGAGGACTATATCTCCATCACCGCCCTCGCTCGCCCCGGTCCCATGGTCTCCGGCGGAACCGGCGAATGGATCAAGCGCAAGCGCGGCGAAAATCCGATTGTCTATCCGCATCCAATTTTCGAGAAATATCTCAAGAGCACAATGGGCGTAATTTCCTACCAAGAGCAGGTGATGGAAATTGGCCGCAACATTGGTGGCCTGAGTTGGGCAGACGTGAACGCATTGCGCCGCGCGATGAGCAAATCCCTCGGCGTGGAATTCTTCAATCACTATGGTGATCGCTGGAAAGAAGGCGCAGCGAAATATGGCATTGCGCCGGACGTGTTGAACAAGGTCTGGGACGACCTTTGCTCCTATGGCGCGATGGGCTTCAACCGCAGCCATGCCGTGGCCTATGGCTTGCTGTCCTATTGGTGCTGCTGGCTGAAGGCGCACCATCCATTCGAATTTGCCGCCGCAACGCTGCAGCACGAAGGCGATCCCGCCAAGCAGATCATGCTGCTGCGCGAAATGCACGAGGAAGGAATTAGCTACGTTCCTGTCGATGCAGAATTTAGCACCGACCGCTGGCAAGCCTCACGCCTCAACGGCAAGAAAGTCCTTGTGGGACCGCTTCAGAACGTGAAGGGCATAGGCCCGCGCATGGTTCAGAATATCATCAGCGCGCGCATTCGTCGGGAGCCAATGCCTTCCCGCGCAGCGAAATTGCTAGACCGCCCACGCACACCGATTGACAGCCTTTGGCCAATCCGCGATGCCTTGCGCCGCATGCTGCCCGACCCCACAGCGAAGAACATCTACACCGAGCCGAAAAACTGCATCGACGTTCAGGTGAATGGCACGGATTATGAAGTGATGGTCTTTGTCGTCGCCAAGCAGATCAAACCAAAAGACGAAAACGAACCTGTCAACGTGGCCAAGCGCGGCTACAAATTTCAAGGTCCGACCGATGCCCTCAACCTTTGGATGATGGACGACACAGACACAATTTATTGCAAAATCGGCAGGTTCGATTACGCAAGGATTGGCCGCGAAATCATCGAACGCGGCAACCCCGGCAAAGCTCTTTATGCCATCAAGGGCATCGTGCCGCCAAGTTTCCGCATGATCCGCATCCAGCAGATCCGTTTCATCGGCATGCTCGACAGCGACATCTATGCAGAAGAAGAAAACACAGCCAAGAAAATTGACGATACCGAGGATTAAAAGGCAAGCACAATGACGATGATCAACGACCTGAGCGACATTCCGGCAGTCGCATCCTATCTCTACCGCATCAACGCGCGCGTCCGTTCCCTGCGCACAGCCGTGATCGAGGAGAAAGATGGCCAGTACTGGAACGATATCGAAGTTATCAAAATCTCCGAAACCGGCGAAGTAACTTGCAAAGACGAATACCAACCGACCGAAGCAGAAGCCCAAGCCATCCGTGAAGGATGCACTGCCGCAGAATGGCCACGGCACAAATTGCTCAAGCGGTTGGTCGATGTGCCGGAGGCGATCAAGAATGCGGACCCGAAAAATGTTTTCGAATTCCGCAACAAGGACAATGAAATTATCATGCTTCAGCTGAAGCGTGTGGTTAAAGGCGAAAAGAGCTACAAATCCTTCACCTATTGGTCCGATGGCCGCTGGCGCGACATTGAGCCGGAACCGCACTTGCCGCTTTGGGGCTTGAACAACATCAAGGACAACTCGACTGTGTTCATCCATGAAGGCGCAGCCGCCGCGCGCTATGTCTCGTGGATGGTTGCCGGAGAAACAAAGGACGCGCGCGATGCCCTCGCAGCATGCCCTTGGGGCGAGGATTTGAAAGGCGCAGCGCATGTCGGCTGGATTGGCGGCGCGAAAAACCCCGGACGCACAGAATGGAGCCAGTTGAAAAAGCTGGGCATCACGCGCGCATATATTGTCAGCGACAATGACGATCCGGGTTTGAAGGCAGTGCCTGCCATCGCAGAGAAATTGCGCATGACGACTTTTCAGGTTCAATTCACCAATGACTGGAAGTCAGGCTTTGACCTTGCCGACGAATGGCCTCAGAAAATGTTCTCCGAGATCGAAGGACACAAATATTACACTGGGCCAAGTTTTCGTTCATGCTTGCAGCCCGCAACATGGGCAACGGACATTGTGCCCAACCCCCGTGGACGGCCGACCACCGTGCTGCGCGAAAACTTCAAACAGCTTTGGGCATATATCGAGGACGTGGATCTTTTCGTATGCACCGAGATGCCGGATCTTTTGCGCACTGAGTCGGTGCTGAATAAAATGTTGCGCCCTTTCAGTAACAGCAACGAGACCACGCGGCTGATTGTTCAGGCCTACACCGGACGCACCACCAAGCTGTGCTATCGCCCAGACAACAAGGGACGCATGATCATCAACCGTGGCTCAACGTCCATCAATTTGCACATCGCCACAGACCAAAGGCCAGCGGAAGGGTCGCCGGAACCGTTCCTCGAATTCATGGCATACATGTTTCCAAACGAGCCAGAGCGGATTGAAATGCTGCGCTGGTGCGCCACGCTCATCGCGCATCCAGAAGTGCGCATGGAATATGGCGTGTTGCTGGTGAGCGAAATCCAAGGTGTAGGAAAGACAACCCTAGGCTCTGCAATCCTTGCGCCATTGGTCGGACCGGACAACGTGAGCTTTCCCGGAGAAAATGATATCACAAATTCGGATTTCAATGGTTGGCTGGCGCACAAAAGGCTTGCCATCATCAACGAAATCTATTCCGGCCACAGCTGGAAAGCCTATAACCGGCTAAAGAATTACATAACCGATCAGGAAATCTCCGTCAATCAGAAATATATGCGCAGCTACACTGCTGAGAATTGGTGCCACATCTTTGCATGCTCGAATTCCTTGCGCGCGCTGAAAATGGAGGACGACGATCGCCGCTGGTTCTATCCCGAGGTTACTGAAAAACGGTGGCCGAAAGAAAGATTTATCAAACTGCGCCGTTGGCTCTCGGGCGGTGGGCTCGGAATCATCCTGCGCTGGGCTCAGGAGCAGCCTGACTGGGTTGTTCCCGGCGAGCGTGCGCCGATGACCGTGCGCAAGCGCGAATTGATTGAGGGTTCACGCACCGACGCGCAGAAAGAAGCAGCAGACCTCGCCGTCACACTAATCAAGATAAAGGATCCCATCGCTCTGGGCATGAAGGACGTTGAGCAGTATGTCAAAATGGCCGTGAAAGGTCGCGTGTTTGATACGGACTATGATTTGCGCAAGGCGATGAAGGAGGCAGGTGCCAATGTGATGAAAAAGAGGCTTTTGATCGAAAAGCGGCTGCAATATGTCATGGTCAATGATGCGCTTAAAGAAAAGATCGAGCAGTGCGATCCGCAGGAATGGCAAACGCTGGTCCAAGGCGCGGTACGCAAGCCGAATGATATTTTGCCATTAGGGATGTGAAATGGTTTTTAGATTGCAAAAAGAGAATATGCGGCGGCATGGTGTGCGCATTCCTGTCAAACATAGCAATTTCACGTTCTTTATAACGTTCAATTGCGATGATTCGGGGCGGTGGTTTGAATGCTTTTATTCACAAACTGCAGAAAGAGGAGAACCAAGGCATGGCTCTACGCTGTCGGCGCTGCTTTCTGATAACTGCATCAACATCAGCAAGCGGCTCGAGCACGGGGAAAGTTTTGCGGAGATTGCTTTTTCGCTGGGCGAGGACCGTGCGGAAAATGCCGTGAGCGGGGAACCGTCCTCCGTCGCCGGGGCAATTGCGCGGGCAGGCGCGGAGCTTGAACGCAAAACCAAGGAACTGGAGCGATGAATTGGGAAACAGGGAAATCGCAGCTGCTCTATTCGCGGGCGGAAATTGAGGTACTTGTTCTCGATATCGCAAAGGCGATATACAAATCGGACTATCGACCGGACATTGTCATTCCCATCATGATCGGCGGATTCATGTTCTGCGCGGACCTGATGCGTGAACTTTATGCTTTCAACATTAATCCGAGAATGGACGTTCTGTGGTTGAGCTCGTACCAAGATAAAAAATCACGAGGAGCAATCTCCCTAGTTTCGCTGCCAAGAGAGCGGTTCAAGAACCAGAGTGTGTTGCTCGTGGACGGGGTACTTGATTCGGGGCAGACGATACGGAGGGCAAGGAGCGTGATCTTTGGACTTGGGGCAGGGAAGGTGCGGACAGCGGTTTTGATCGATAAGCAGCTTCCGCAGGCCTTGGAGACGGCTGATTTTGCGGGGGTGACCGGGGACGTTGGTTTCGTGTTCGGATATGGCATGGACGATGGTGGTTTTTCGAGGGGTGCGTCGGGTGTATTTCGGTCGAAATCTGATTAAATGCCAAGACGCATGGAGAAAAGAAAAGATATTGTGAGGTAAAAACGATGTTTAGAAAAGAAAAGAAAACGATCAGTTTTTGTCACAACAAATGTCTGTTTGAATCGCTATTTTTGAAAAAAGTGGTAAATTTGGGAATAAAAGGCGGAAACGGGGTTATTCCACTTTCCAGTTTTGTCCTTCTTTCACTCTGTTGGGATGAAGATTAGAAAAGAAAGAAAAGAAAACCTTATATTGTACTCTCTATAGAGATTGGCTGGATCGTGGGTAAAACCCGAAAGTGGAATAATCGGTGGGAAGGGGTGTTATGGCGTCGTCTGTTTTTGTCGAAAGTGACCTGCGATCGGACTTTCGGATGCGGTGGTCTGGGTGGTTGGAAACCTATGAGCATGCGCGGGGTGGCGGTGCTGGCATCCCAGATGTTCAGATCCTCGTTGATCGATATCTCGTACCGATTGAACTGAAGCGGGCAGAGCTCGTTGGCAGTCGATTGTTCTCTGATACTATTCGTCCGGCTCAGATCAGTTGGCATTTCCGATTTCAGGAAGCGGGTGGTCGCAGCTTCTTCATGTTTGGGATGGTGGTCGGTGGCAGGATCAATCATTACCTCGCACCGGCTCTGGTCGTCAAAGAACATCGCACAACTGGGCTCATCCTCGAAAAGCATTGCTTCAAGATCTCTGCTAGTGAGCGGGTGAATCGTGATGATCATCTTTTCACAGAAAGCCTCGTTCGAATAATTCTTACGAGTGGGGCTTTTCAAAATAAAAAATCCGGAGCATAAGTTGATGCTATCGATTCGAATAGGCTCGGGATTTTGCAGATTTCCTCAACAACAGAGGGTGCAGATTGGTATGTAGCTAGGCTCTCTCCTGGCTGCACGCAGCGCGCTATTCTCGATCTTTCGAGAAAAAACATCAAACACCTAAATCCCGTTGCGCGTGTTGAAGGTGAATTAATTCCGCTGCTCCCAGGATATTTGCTGGTTGAGCTTTCATCCCAAGAAGATTTTTACGAAGTGAATAGCGCGAAAGGCATCAATCGCCTTTTGCCGCTGCATTCCGAAAATCCTCTTGCGATCCCGAAAAAAGTTTTCTCGGAATTTCAAAGCCGAATCAACTCAGGGCATTTCGATGTCCAGAGCGATGAGGAGTATGAAAAGATGCCTCGCTTCAAGAAAGGCGAGCAGCTTTTTGTGGTGTCTGGTCCTTTCGCTGGGCATCTCGGAAATTTCGAACGTGTCAAGAAAGGCCTCGTTTGCCTTTCGCTCGTCATGCTTGGGCAAACCGTATCGGTTTGGCTTAAGGGCCATCAGGTGCAGAAAAAGTCCTGACACTCGGCTGTTTTGGCTGGGGTTTCTGCGTCGTGGCGAAAACTGAGGATTTTCCTCAGTTTGCGGAGCATTAAAGTTTTGTTCATTAAAAAATAATTTTGCTGCTGAGAACGAATCAAAAATCAAATGAGCGAGCCAATTCAAGAAATTCTATCACCGCTTGCCAAGGTCGAAAACCGTGGCGGACGCAGGGATAATTCTGGCCGCAAGTCAGTGATTAAGAACATCACCTACCGCATGATCACAGGCAAAGCTCAAGGCCATGCTGAAAAAGCATTGGCCACGCTCGCTGAGCTTTTGGATTCGGAAGATGAACATATCCGCCTTGTCGCTGCCGAGAGAATTCTCGACCGCGCCTTCGGCAAAGCGCCGCAAGCAATCCAGTTGGTTGACGACGAAGGCAAGGATTTGCCCAAGATCACTGCCACCATGGCACCGAAAGAAGCTGCCGATGTTTATGCGCAGCGGTTGAAGCATTTGCAAATCGGCGTGCTCGGCGAGAAGCAGTAATTTCTATGCGGCTCGAATGGATTTGACATCGCCGCAAGATTTGATTCCGCCGCCGCGTCCATTGAAGCATGACGAATGGCCTCCGAATTATTCGCAAGTGTTCGCCTATCGCGATCAAGAGCTCCGCGCAATGGAAGCGGATCCTTCGCTGATCGATGCAGCGAAAGCATTTTATAAAACGCACCCAGTCGAATTTATTTGCCACTGGTGTTCGACCTACGATCCGCGCTTGGCGTTCGCAAATCAAATGCCCACGCGACTGCCGTTTATTCTTTTCGAGCGTCAAGCCGAAATGGTAAACTTTCTCATGGCGTGCCTCGAGGATGAGCAGCCGGGTCTGATCGACAAAGCGCGAGACACTGGTGCGACGTGGGTGGCGTGTGCATTTAGTGTTTGGCTTTGGTTGTTCCGTGACGGCGCGTCGATCGGTTTTGGTTCGCGCAAGGAAGCTCTGGTCGATCGCATTGGCGACCTTGATGCGATCTTCCCAAAAATCCGTCAGATGATTTCGGAGATGCCAAGTTTTTTCTGGCCTCCTGGATTTTCGTTCGAGAAACATTCCGCATTCATGCGGTTGATCAATCCAGCGAATGAATCAACGATCACGGGCGAAGGTGGCGACAACATCGGTCGCGGTGGTCGTAAGCTAATTTATTTCGTTGACGAAGCTGCGCATCTTGAGCATGCGGAAATGGTCGCTGCTGCGTTGGGCGACAACACTCGCGTACAAATCGATATTTCCACATCGAATGGCGTGGGCACGGTTTACGATCGAAAGAAAGAAGCTGGTGTCGAGTGGACACCGAATTCGAAAATCGCTCGTGGCACCACGCGCATCTTTACGCTGAATTGGTACGACCATCCTGCGAAAACTCAAGAATGGTACACCACGCGCGAGAAAGCGGCACGCGACACAGGTCTGTTGCATATCTTCCGTCAGGAAGTTGATCGCGATCCGACTGCCTCGCTGCAGGGCATCATCATCCGCCCTGAATGGGTCAAGGCTGCGATCGATGCGCATATTGATCTTAAGTTCGACATGGCCGGTGGTTACATGGCCGCGTTCGATCCTTACGACGAGGGCGGTGATTCGCATGCCCTCGCGCTGCGCAAAGGCTCGGTGCTTCTGAAGGCGGATGATTGGAACGAAGGCGACACCGGCGAAGCAACCCGATTTGTGATCGGTCAGCTCGCATCCTTTACGCCAGTGATCGTAAACTATGACTGCTGCGGCATTGGCGCTGGTGTGAAGTCGGAAGCAAATCGCCTCTCGCGCGATCGCAAGTCTGATGGCTCGTTCTTGATGCCGCAGGGAATTACTTTTCAGCCTTGGGATGCTGGCCTCGCGCCGCTTAATCCAAAGCTGCGTGTTGTTCCGAACGATGCCAATTCGCCAAGGAACGAAGACTTTTATGCGAACTTGAAGGCTCAAGGCTGGTGGTCGCTGGCACGTCGTTTCGAAAACACGTACCGTGCGCGCAACGAAGGAATTGAATTTCCTGCGAGCGAAATGATCAGCATATCGTCGGATATCGTAAAACTTCGGCAATTGATGCGCGAGCTCTCTCAGCCGGTGATTAAGAAAAGCGGAGATCTCCGCATCCTTGTTGACAAGAAACCTGAAGGTGCCAAGTCACCAAATCTTGCGGACGCAATTATGATGTGCTACTTCCCACTCAAAATGCCGATGGTTTTCTCTGCAGATATTCTGCAGCGTGCGGCCAATGAAGTGCGCCGTTGAAAAAGATCATCATAAAGAACGATGCCGATCCTCGTTCTCCGCTTAAACTGTCAACCGAATTGCTCGCTGGTGCTCGCACCAATCCGAATGCTGCGGCTGATTCATGGAAAGATATCTTCACGCCTGCCGAGCCGCGCAAGGGCGTGCTGCCTGAAGGTCGCAAAGCAATCGCGATGGACGAGACGCCATCTTTCTTCAGCGGTGACTCAGGGGCGATTGCTCCGCAGCTGTGGGCAGGCAATGCGATCTTCAATGAAGGCATGGCCTTCATGGGATATAATTATCTGTCGCTGCTGGCGCAGATCCCTGAGTTTCGCCTCATCAGCGAAGTGATCTCGACGGAAGCCACGCGCAAGTGGATCAAGATCCAGTCCTCCACTGAGGATGCGAGCAAGGGAGATCGCGTCAAGGAGCTTGAGGATGAATTCAAACGCCTCCGCGTGCGCGAGATGTTTCAAACTGTTTCGGAGCTTGACGGCTGGTTTGGTCGCTCGCACATCTTCATCGACACTGGTGATGTTGACGATCGCGACGAGCTGAAAACCAACCTCGGTGACGGAACGACAGACTTAACGAAGAAAAAGCTCAAGCAAGGCTCGCTGCGCACGCTGCGTTACATCGAGCCGGTCTGGTCTTATCCCACGAATTACAACGCGAACGATCCGCTGAAAGCTGGATGGTACGATCCGGAAACGTGGTTCGTGATGGGGAAGGAAGTGCATCGCTCGCGCTTCCTGACTTTCATTTCAATGCCTGTCCCTGATCTTCTCAAACCGGCATTCTCCTTTGGCGGGCTCAGTCGCACTCAAATCGCACTACCCTATGTGCGGAACTGGCTGCAGACCCGCCAATCCGTCAACGCCTTGATTCAGGCGTTCAGCACCATGGTGCTGAAGACTGACATGCAGGTTGTCATGGCAGGATCGCAAGCCCCCGGTTCTGGTTTGCTCGATCGCGTCGATCTGTTCAACAACCTGCGCAACAATCGCGCGACCATGGTGCTCAACAAAGACACCGAGGATTTCCAGAATGTGTCCGCGCCGCTGAGTGGCTTGGATCATCTTCAGGCGCAAGCGCAAGAACACATGGCTTCGATCAGCCGCATTCCTCTGATCAAGCTACTTGGCATCACGCCTTCCGGTTTGAATGCATCGAGCGACGGAGAAATCCGTTCGTTCTATGATACCATTCATGCGTATCAAGAGAAGTTTTTCAGCCCGCACCTGCACACGATATTCCGTCTTGCGCAGATAAATCTTTGGGGCGAAGTCGATCCTGAGCTGTCGTTCGTTTATGAACCGCTTTGGGAGATGGACGAAAAGTCGATCGCGGAAATGCGGAACACGGAAGCGAACACCGATGCGCTCTACATTGACAAGTCTGTTCTTGCGCCTGAAGAAGTTCGTGCTCGAATTTCGAAGGAGCCCGAATCCCCCTATGGTCCTATCGATCCCGACATTCTCCCAGAAGCCGATGAGCCTCTCCAAGAAAACATTACCGAAAGTGAAACAATCACCGACGGAGACGAAGACGAAACTGACGAAGACATTCAACCGCTCCCGGAAGAGCAAAACGAAGAAGAGACTGCCTAAATGACACAGCACAGAGACCTCGCTGATGAATTGCTGCGCCGTTCCGGGTTCAAGCAGTCGCCGCGCATTTCATTCGGCAGCGATGGTTCCTTGGATGATCCCGAAAGCATCAAGGCTCGGATCTTCCAGCTTCAGGCAAAGAAGTTCAAAGCCGAATATGCTCACGCGCGTGCCGAGCGGGACGATGAAATTGCTTTCCTGAAGAGCAAGCTCAAAAATGCTTCGAGCAACATCTAAATCCTTAGAGAAGGCAAAGACCCTCGCCCCTGTTCATCCGAACCAAGGCACGCAGGCGATCTTTCGCCGTCGTCT
>Ga0164297_10004008_pt1 | contig 13418 bp, 13 predicted proteins | sample GEODES058metaG_FD_113539 | JGI IMG/M metagenome (GOLD analysis project Ga0164297, IMG submission 113539) | Dystrophic lake water microbial communities from Trout Bog Lake, Wisconsin, USA - GEODES058 metaG | ecosystem: Environmental > Aquatic > Freshwater > Lake | place: USA: Trout Bog Lake... | reverse complement strand
TCAGGACTCAGGCATGAAGGGAAAAGTTCTGCTTCATTTTTATCACGCTTGGGCAGCAGGGCTTTACTCTGCGATGATGATTTTTTTGTTACCCTGGATGTTGATACGTCTTGGATTCAAAGCCAAAGGAGAGCCCCTTTACGCTTCAAAAATTGGGGAACGCATTGGGTTGTATGCAAGTGAGAGCAGTCACAATGCTGATTGTTGGATATGGATACATGCGGTCTCTCTTGGAGAGACTCGGGTAGCAGGTATTTTGATGGAGGCGTTGAGGTTGCGAGATCCTCAGTTGCGTTTTCTACTCACTCACGCAACAGCCACCGGACGGCAAGAAGGAGCGCGTTACCTGACTCCTCGCGATCATCAGGTTTGGCAGCCATGGGACATCGGTTGGTGCGTGAGATCGTTCTTGACGCGCTTTAAACCTCACCTTGGCATATTGATTGAGACTGAGGTCTGGCCCAACATGGTTGAGGCTTGTCGAAAGACTCAGTTGCCATTGGTTTTGGTCAATGCGCGCATGAGTGAGAAAAGCTTCAAGGCAGCGTCTCGTTTGAGTGCATTGTCTAGGCCTGCATTTGAGGGTTTACATGGCGTATGGGCACAAAGTCTTGCCGATTCACAGCGTTTGAAAGACTTGGGAGCCCATGTGCAAGGTGTTTTGGGAAGCATGAAATTTGACGCTGATCCCGATCCGATGCTCATGGAACTTGGTCATCAATGGAAGGCTAACAGAGATCACCCCATGGTGCTCTTGGCCAGTTCAAGGCCAGGTGAGGAGGAGCTATTCTTGCAAGAAATCAATGAGTTGCCAGTTGAAGTCCAATCTCAAGTGTTGTGGGCCATTGTTCCAAGGCACCCCCAGCGATTTGATGAAGTTGCAGCTTTGGGCAAACGCATGGGGTTTGAGTGTTTTCGCCGAAGTCACTGGGTGAGTTTGGAGAGAATGCAAGAAGTGTTTGGACAGCGCTCTAATGCAAAAACGCTGTTCATTGGTGACTCGTTGGGTGAGATGAATTTTTATTACGCCACTTCTCAGGTGTGTTTACTGGGGGCATCATTTTTGCCATTTGGAGGGCAAAACCTGATTGAGCCCATGGCTTGTTCTTGTCCGGTAGTGGTTGGACCCTATACCTATAATTTTGAAAAAATAGCAACTCAAGCAAAAGAGCAAGGCGCAGCATTGGGCGTTCAAAACATGAGCCAGGGAGTGTCTAATGCATTATCTTTATTGGACACGCACCAACGAGGGGCTGAGCTTGAAGAAAAGGGGCTGGCTTTTGTTCAAAGTCAGCAAGGTGCAACTCACAAAACAGCAGATGCACTGTGGCCACTGATCAGCAAATCAGTTAATTAAAAGCTTTGGCTCTCAAGGCTGGCGTTCAAGCATGTCGTTGAGTTCATTCAAGTCTGATGCCTGGAGAATGCCACTGGCTTGTTTGAGCTTGAGTTCTTGCATCAAAACGTTGTAACGCGCCTGCGCCAAGTCTCGCTTGGTCTGATAGCGTTGGCTCTGAGCGTTCAAGACATCAATGTTGAGCTTCAATCCCACTGAGTAACCCAATTGATTCGATTCCAAAGACTTTTGAGTTGAGCGTTCAGCCGCTTTTAATGCGTTGACCTGACCAATGCCAGAGACCAAATTCAAAAATGCCGATTGTGTTGACAAAGCAGCAGTACGCTTGGCGTACTCATAGTCATAGCGAGCTTTGTCGGCCAGGTTTTCTGTTTCTTTGATTCTGTTTTCAACATAAAAACCAGAGAAGATGGGGACATTGACGACCACTCCCACAGACTTATTGAGAACGTGGGTGCCCAAAGTCGATAGTCCTGATGTGTTGGTGCCGTCTAGATTGCGAGTGCCTGTCATGGACGCTGTTAGGTCAACAGTTGGCAGGTGTCCTGCGACAGATTTTTTAACTTCCAAGTTTGCAATGTCCAACCCCAATTTTGCGTTCAATACGCTGGGGTGTGATTTCTCAGAGTTGGCCACCCACTCTTCGATGTTGGAGGGCATCAAGCGCTCGATAGGTGCCTCACTCATCATGGGCACAGGTTTGGTTTGTTGCATGCCGACCAATTGGTCGAGGTTCATTTTTTTGACATTCAGATCGTTTTGGGCTGCAACTTCTTGTGCGACCACCAAATCATAACGAGCCTGTGCATCATGGGTGTCGGTGATGGTGGCCGTACCCACTTCAAAATTTCTTTTGGCAAATGCCAATTGTTCTTCCGTGGCTCTTTTTTGTGCCCGCGTGAAATCCAGTGTTTCTTGGCTCACCAACACGTCAAAGTAGGCCTGGCACATGCGAACAATCAAATCCTGCTCTGAGGCAACCAGTTGCGCCACAGACTGAGCCAACATACTTTTACTTTGCAAGTAAGTTTGATAATTGGCTGGGCGATACAGGGGCTGCACGGCGGTAAAAGTGGCAATGTGAGTCCCAAACCAACGCTGATAGGGTATGACACTGGAGGATGGATTGGCTTGATTGACCGTGATCACATCAGGTGTGTAGTCAATCAAATTTCGAGTGGAGTTGGTGCTCAGTGCCATGGTTGGCAAAATGCCAGACAAGCCCTCATCGGCTTTGTTTTTACTAGACTTGTACAAGGCCAGCGCAGATTGATAAGAGGCGTCGTAGCTCTTGGCCGCGCCCCAAAGATCGAGCAAGTTTTGAGCGGGTGTGCTTTGGCTAAAGGCCACTGTGAGGCTCATAACCAGAGCCAAAGGAATTCGTTTCATGCAAAAGCTTTCAATAAATGGGAACGCTGGGGTCGACTTCGTGAGACCAAGCATTGATCCCACCTGCAATGTTATAGACATGCTTAACACCATTGGAGGCCAAGAAGTGAGCCACATTTTGACTCCTGCCACCATGGTGGCAAAGGACTGCTATCGCTTGTGAATCGTTGAATTGATCCAGCACAGTGGGGATCTGATTCATGACGATGTGCTTCAGATCAAAGCCCTGTGCTTTGATCGAGGCGAGTTTGAATTCCCAGTCCTCACGCACATCAATGACCACGGGCACTTTACCAAGGCTTAACTGCTCTTGCGCCCAAGGGCCCAAGTCTTTGGGACTCAATTGTTCAATCATGGGTGACAAATTTAGAAATGATGAAAAGTGTGTGGATCAAAAGTGAAACTTGGAAGGTTCTTTGAATCCATGTAATCTAGGGCAAGAGGCGTCCCATAGTATTTTGCTGTCCCACTCATCGGCACTCAGGCGAGTGATGACGGTGGTTTGCATCATGGGCTCTTGTCCCAAAATACCCATCAAACGTCCGCCAACTTTGAGGCAATTGAGCAAGTGTTCAGGAGCGTGGTGACAAGAGCCGGTGAGCAAAATTGCATCAAAGTTGGTGTCCAAGTTCAAGCTACCACTGGCATCTAAATTGAGAACCTCGGCGTTTGAGATGCCTGCTTTGAGCAAGTTGGCTCGACTTTGTTTGGCCAAATCGGCATTGAGCTCTAAGCTCACCACGCGTTGGCACTCAAGCGCCAAAAGAGCAGTGAGGTAACCCGTTCCGGAGCCGACCTCTAAGATGGTTTCATGCGCTTTGGGAGCTAAATCATGCAACAACCTGGCCTGAGTCTTGGGGTCCAACATGATCTCACCCTCTGCAATGGGGAGTTCGGCCTCTGAATAAGCCAATTCTTTGTAGACAGGGGGTACAAAGAGATCTCGTCTGAGTGACTTTAAGGTATTTAAGATGTTCGCATCAAGAACCTGCCAGGTTCTGATTTGTTGCTCCACCATGTTAAATAGAGCATGCTGTTGGTCCATGGTTCACTCCGAACTGTGTTCATTTCAATCAGGGGTATTCTAGCGCGCTATGGTCTGTAACCGCCCACGGTTAGACCCTTGTATCGCATCGAAATTCACAACCTTTGGGTGAGCCCCTAATTTCAAATCTTCAATGAAAATGAAACCTCAAGTGCCGCATTTCAACCCGAATTGCATCACAATTAAGTGAATACTAAAGTTATCTTTATTCTGATGCTTTGATCAAAGCGAGTGTTGTTTTGACAAGCAAATGACTGCCTAAATTATTTTTTGTTATCAACAGCTTGGCCTTTTGTGGCTATTGGACTGGGTCTGATTTAAAATGGAGTTTACAGAGATGATTTGCAGCTGCATTCAATTTTAAGGATTAAAAAATGTACAAAACGCACCTAAGATTGATGTCCTCTTTGCTCTTGAGTATTTGCGCATTCATGGCCCAAATGAATGTCTCTCATGCCGAGGAGGCGCAAACCACCGTCACAGGCAATATGTCTTTGGTGGGAGATTACAGATTCAGGGGATTTACCCAAACCAATTACGCGCCAGCCTTTCAAGGCGGCTTTGATGTTGAACACGTCTCTGGCCTTTACGCTGGAAATTGGAACTCCAATGTTGCTCAAAATTTGTACAACGGCAGCTCATTGGAGATGGATTTCTACGGCGGTTACAAAGGTACCGTTCCCGCCTTGTACGGCACCGGATACGACTTGGGTGCCATTTACTACTATTACCCCAAAAGCGGCGTTGATTCGGTGAGCTCTTTATATGCCAATAAAGCCATCAACAACTCAGAAGTTTATGTGGGTTTGAGCAATGGTCCCTTGTCCCTCAAAGTCAATTACGGCATTTCCGACTACTTCAGATACGCCTATTTGAGTGGTGCGAGTTTGTCCACCAAGGGCACCACTTATTTTGATTTGACCTATTCACAAGTCATTCAAGGCCTCATCGTTGGGGCACATGTGGGTGTTTTGAATCTTAAAAACTACAATCAAAATCAGTTCGCAACTTCCGTGGATACAGGCTTTGCCCCACTGGTGCAGTCGGTCAACGATTACAAATTGAGTTTGGGCAAGGATTTGGGTGACAACGCCGTGATCTCTGCCAGTTACTATGCCACATCGAAGCGTGGATATTTTCAAACTGACTTGACTGGAATTCATGCGGCTGGAAAACCTGGTTTGGTATTGGGTTTTGCCAAAGGATTTTGATCTGTCTTTTATTGGATGATGGCCTTTAAAGGCTCTCAAATGGCCCGCTCATGGCGGGCCATTGTTTTGGTTCATTAATTTTTCGGGAGTATGAGTGTGTCCCTAGAATCCATTACTTTGGCTGGTGGTTGTTTTTGGTGTCTCGAGGCGGTCTATGACCGCGTGAGTGGAGTGCAAGATGTGGTGAGTGGCTACAGCAATGGGGATGATCCGTCGCCCACGTATGAATCCGTGTGCTCTGGCCACACGGGACATGCGGAGGTGGTTCGCATTCGCTTTGACAATGAGCAGATCAGCTTGACAGAGCTATTGGAAATTTTCTTTGTCATTCATGATCCCACAACCCTGAACCGACAAGGTAATGATGTGGGTACACAATATCGAAGTGGGATTTACTACGAACGAGCCGAGGACTTGAAAGTGATTGAGGATTTCTTATCCTTGGCAGTGCAACACATGGGCATCAGTGCTCAAGCGATCACCACGGAAATAGAGCCTTTGAGAAATTTTCACGAGGCAGAGCAATACCACCAAAATTTCTTTCTCAATAACCCCACTCAAGGGTATTGCGCCCACGTGGTAGCACCCAAGGTGGCCAAGTTTCAAAAAACCTTTGCCAATAAATTAAAGGCTTGAGACTTCTTATCTAGGGCGCCAATCTTTCCTTGATCCAAGTGGCGTCTTTTGCCAAGCGATAAGCCACCCGGTCATGGAGTCGACTGGGGCGACCTTGCCAAAACTCCCAATACTGTGCCTTTAAGGCATATCCCCCCCAATGTGCGGGTCTAGGAGGGTTTTGTGGCCACCGCGATTGGTGAAGGCTCACTCCTTTGTCCAAGACGTCTCGAGACTCAATCACTTCACTTTGAGGGCTGGCCCAGGCGCCGATCTTGGAGCCGTATGGACGCTTTTCAAAATAGGCATCGCTTTGTGCATCGCTTACCTTTTGAACCAATCCTTCGATGCGAACCACTCGCTCAAGCTCAACCCAGTGAAACTGCAAAGCTGCTTTGGGGTTTGAGGCCAATTCGTGGCCCTTTTTGCTGTTGTAGTTGGTGTACCAAATCAACTCATTTTCCAAAAGCTCTTTGAGCAACACAATGCGAGAGCTGGGCTGTAAGTCAATGCCAACTGTAGCAAGTGTCATGGCTGAAGGCTCAGGGATTTGAGTTTGCACCGCTTCCTCAAGCCATTTGCCAAACAGCACATTGGGGTTGCTGTCGGCATGGTCCAAGTTCAATTCACCTTTTTCGTAGTTCTTTCGCATGTCTGCGAGTGCATTTTGATTCAAGATGTTCTTTCGATTTGAAGAAAATTGCCGTAATGGGTTAGAGCTGAGTTTGAAATCAAGGGGCGCGCTGGATCAATTCAATTTTGTAGCCGTCAGGGTCAGATAAAAAGGCAATCAGGGTTTGTCCACCTTTGACGGGTCCTGGCTCTCTGGTGAGGATGACACCTTTGGACCGAATGCGATCGCAAGTGGCGTAGATGTCCTCTACACCGATGGCCAAGTGGCCAAAGGCCGTACCCAAGTCATAGTGATCGACGCCGTGGTTGTAGGTGAGTTCAATTTCTGCGTGATCCGGATTGTTGCCAAAGCCCACGAAGGCCAGTGAGTATTTTTGCTCATCGCGGTGAGTAACTCTCAAGAGCTTCATCCCCATGACTTGGGTGTAGAAATCAATGGAGCGATCAAGGTTTCCAACCCTGAGCATGGTGTGGAGTAACAGCATTGAAAATTTTCCTATCCCAAAAATAAAAAGATGAATTAATCGTTCAATTTTAAGCCTGATGAGGGCTTTAGTCTCATGCAATGGTGTCGATCTTAAAAAAGTGAGCTTGGGTTCTTCCCAGTTGAGTCTAGACCTTGAGTTCGGCTAGACTCGAAGCATTAAAGCCACGGGGTGGGTTGTCTAGAGTTTGATTTTTTGTGAGGTATCAAATATGTCAAACATTGAAATTTTGCAAGTCACGCCTTTACCCGCAGTCTTGATGAACGATCTTCAAGCGCTTTACCAAGTGCATGATCACTCACACATGACAGATCCTTCGGCTTTTGGAAGAATCAGGGCCATCATTGGCTCTAGGGAAGCCAAAATTGATCTCAAGCTCTTGGCGACTTTCCCTCAAGTGGAAGTCATTTCAATTCTGGGCAACGATTATCAAAGTGTTGACGTTCAAGGCGCCATTCAAAAAGGTGTGAAATTAGCCTACACCCCAGATGTGGCCAACGAGGATGTTGCCGATTTGGCGATGGGCTTGATCATCTCATTGTTGCGAAAGATGCCTCAGGCCGATCGATTTGTGAGAAATTCCGATTGGGTTGACGGGGAGTTCTATGTCACCAAAAGAGTCACTGGATTGCGATTGGGCTTGATTGGCTTTGGCGCTTTGGGACAAGCGGTGGCAAAACGAGCCCAAGGTTTCAACATGCGAGTCAATTACTATGACAAAGCTCCAGTTCAAGGTTTTGAGGAGTCCTGGGTGGCTCAGGTGAGAGCTTTGGCTGAGCAAGTCGATGTCTTGGTGTTGTGCATTCCTCCCGATCAAGGGGACGTGAGCGTGAAAGCTTCTGCGGGAGTCATCATCGATCAAGGCGTCTTGGATGCCTTGGGCTCCAAGGGTTACGTGGTCAATGTCACTCAGCCTCAACTCATTGATCAGGCGTCTCTCATCAAGGCTTTACAGACCAAAAAAATCGCTGGCGCTGCTTTGGATGTGTTTGACTCAGAGCCCAAAATTGCCACTGAATTCAAGTCTTTGCAAAATGTGGTTCTAACCCCTCACATAGGCTCAGCGACCGAAGAGGCCAAACGTTTCATGGCGCAATTGGCGTTGGCCAATTTACAGTCACACTTTACGCAAGGAACACTTTTGACACCTGTGCCCCAGATGGCCCTTTGGGCTCCCCCACCTTGACAATGAATCAATTGGCATTGTCTCTGTAATCAAAGTGTCACATTGCTGGCATAGCATCAAATGATGTGTAGATTTTCTACATTTCATTTCTTCAAAAGCGAACCTCTCTTCGCTTTTCGCCTCACCGATGCTGTTGCCCAAATTCCCTTCTATGCCCAATATTCGCAGGCGTCATTTGAGACTGCTGGGGTGGGTTTTAGGTGCTTTGACCTTCACCCAGGTTCATGCTCAAAGGGTGGGCTCTGACACGGATTCTCCGGTTTGGGTTCCCAACGTCCAACGAGACGGCACATGGATGAGCTCTGATTTGTTGACTTCCTTGGAGGATGCGCCTTGGTGGTCGGCAAAGGGGCAGGTGACTTTGGTGAACCAGACCAATGGGGGATTTGGCGCTAAATACAGCGGTGACAACAGTCTCACCAACACACGCTCGAGTAAGCAAACCTTTGATACAACGCTTTATTTGGGTTTGAGGGTTTGGAGAGGTGCTGAGATTTACCTCAATCCAGAAATAGACCAAGGTTTTGGTCTGAGCAACACGGTGGGTGCTGCAGGATTTCCAAGTGGTGAGGCTTACAAAGTGGGTGCTCAAAATCCTTACTACAGGCTACCCCGCGCTTTTTTGAGGCAAACCATCGATTTGGGTGGGGAGAGCTTTCACATGGATGACCAGGCCAACCAAATGGAGAAAAACATCACGGCCAACAACCTCACGTTGACCTTGGGTAAGTTCTCGGTGGTTGACGTCTTTGATACCAATACCTATGCGCATGACCCAAGGTCAGATTTTTTCAATTGGACGGTGGTTGAGGCTGGTGCCTTTGATTACGCGGCGGATTCTTGGGGCTTCACACAAGGTGCAGCTCTCGAGTGGACTCAAGACTGGTGGACCCTGCGCGGTGGTTATTTTGCACTCTCCACACAACCCAACAATGAAAAAATAGATACCCAATTTGATCAGCACGAATGGGTCGCAGAGTTTGAGGAGCGGCACCAATTTGGAGAAAGACCCGGTAAATTCAAATTTTTGAGTTTTGTAAACAAAGGCTACATGGGTCTTTATGCCGATGCCGTGAAGTACGCAGCCTTGGGCGGAAATGCTGTTGATACATCAAAGGTTCGAAAAATGAACCAACGCTCTGGGTGGTCTCTCAACTTTGAACAAGAGGTAAGAGATGACTTGGGGTTCTTTGTGCGCTACAGTCAAAACGATGGAGCCAAGGAGGCTTTTGATTTCACCGAAGTGAATCAATCTCTCTCCTCCGGTTTACTCCTCAAGGGTAGTGCTTGGAAGCGCCACAACGACAGTTTGGGGCTCGCCTGGGTCAGCAACCGGTTGAGTCAAGATGCTCAAACATATTTTAAAGCGGGGGGCATGGGTATTTTGATTGGAGACGGTGGACTCAATTACGCCAACGAAATGATCGCTGAAGTTTTCTACAACTTGGTTTTCAATGACTCTTTGAGCATGGCGATTGACTATCAAAACATTAAAAATCCGGCCTACAACCAAGACCGCGGTCCTGTGAACATCTTGGGAGTGAGATTGCATGCAAGTTTTTAAGTTCAAATCTTGGCTCAAATGCATTTGTGCTCAAAGTCTGATTGGACTCATGGGTGCCCTCAGTCTAGCCGCGCCCCTTGCTCACGCCAATTCAGACATATTGGGCGCTGGCGCCACATTTGCTCAGCCCATCATTGACACATGGTTGTATGCTTTTCAAAAGGCGCAGCCTTTGAGGGCCGAATATCAAGCAGTGGGTTCAGCAGAAGGGATTAGGCGCATCACGTCCAGGACGGTTGACTTTGCTGTCACCGACATTGCGCTCACGCAATCTGAATTGGTGCACGATGATTTGTTTCAGTACCCATTGGTGGTGAGTGGAATCACTCCAGTGGTGAATTTACCTGGCGTGCCCTCGAACTCACTCAAGATCACACCCACACTCTTGGCCAAGATCATGATGGGTGAGTTGACAGAGTGGGACGATCCTGCTTTGAAAGAAATCAATCCAACGCTTTCCTTGCCTTCAATGCCCATTTTGGTGGTGCACAGGCAAGAGGGTTCGGGCACAACTTTTACCTTCACACACTATTTGGCACAAGTCAGTGATGAATGGGACAAGCGTTTTGGCATAGGCTCCCAAGTGATGTGGCCCATCGGTATGTCTGTTAGAGGCAATGTTGGCATGGCCATGGCTGTCAAAGCAACCCCAGGCTCTATCGGTTACATCGAGTACATGTATGCCAAGCAGCATCAACTCAACACGCCCTTGCTCCAAAACGCAGCCCAGCAATTTGTCTCTCCCTCGTTGAGAACTTTCGAGCAAGCGGCAAGACAAGCGCAGTGGACTCGCCCTTCCTTTTATCAAAGTCTCACCAACTTACCAGGTCCTCAAAGTTGGCCCATTGTTGGCGTTTCCTACCTGATCGTTCACAAGTTGCAAAACGATTTGAACGATGCTCGCGAAACCCTAAAATTACTCAACTGGATCTACAGCAATGGAGCTGCTTTGGCCAAGGAGCAAGATTATTGGTTGGTGGATGATGAGAGTGTCCTCACCCGAGTCAAGTCGGCTTGGGCGCAGATGCGCGACACCAAAGGTCAATTGGTGCTAAAGCCATGAGTAGAAAAAACGCTTGTCATATCTCAAAAAGCTTTATGAGCAAATGCAGTCTTGTTTGGTGCTTGGCTTTGCTTTTTTGCACATCCCTTGTATGGGCTAAAGGAGCTCCCATTACTCATCAAACGGCCAAAGACTTTAAAAATCTCATCATCCAAGGCGAGCGCCCTGAGATCGTGGCTTGTATGGCAGCGACTTTGCAAGAGGTCAAGAACATCAAGACTTATGAGGCTTTTCGCTGGACCGATGGAACTTCTAAAACAGCCCTGATGCATGAAACAGAGATGGATGGACATTTGCTCAGAAGCATCACGTTGCAAGCCCAAGCCATTTTGAGCAGTCAGTCTTTCTTTGACTTGGTCTCACCCATCCAAGTTCAATGTGAACAGCTCGATGAGGGTTACCCCAAGGTTCGAATCACTTTGGTCCAGTAAAACACAAAGCCCCTGAAAGGGGCTTTGCATGAGCTCAACCAAAGAGGATTGAGCGTGAAAGGGGGTTGGGCGCTTGGGTCTTAGCGTCCAAATCCTCCTCGGTTACCGCCACCACCTCCGGGACCTCTTTTTGCACCAAAAGAGCCGCCAGGTTTGGGGCCACCACGGCCTCGGTTACCGCCACCTCCACCTCCGCGACGCTCGCTCATCAAATCTACGCTTGTGCGAGTTGGGTCCGGTGTTCGGCTGGATTTGTTTTGTGTTTTGTGTCCAAAGGCATTGACGCCATTGTGAGTTCCCAGATGCGCATTCTCTCTGGGTTGGAAGTCATCATCGTGCATTGGGTTGGAGCGAGGCTGAGAGAATCCACCATTGCCATCGGGATGACGCTGTCTTTGAGGCGCGTCAGAATGAGCGTTGAAAGGATTTCGACCACCATCGCGAGGACCACCCGTGTTTGATCGGTTAGAGGGGCCTCTTGGATTTTGTGAGCGGTTTTGACCTGGATTGGGGCCTGAGCGTGGTCCTCTAGGAGCCTGTGCCTGACCTTCTCTGCCTTCTCCATATGCACGCTCAGTCTTCACGTCACCATTCGGGCGAGAAGGGCGTTGTGAACGATCAGAATTGGCGTGATTGGGTCTTCCTCTGGCGGGCTGTGAGCCTTTTTTCTCTCGAATGCGCTCCATCATCTCTGAGCGAGCAGCCTTGGCTGCAGCCGCCATCACCTCTCTAGAAGGGGGACGACCAAGGCCACCCCAAATGGTTTGTCTGCCCATCGCAATGGGTTCGGCTTTTTCACCAGGTTCAGGCGCAAAGCCCTCGATGACTTGCACTTCAATCGTTTGGTGAGTGAAGTGCTCAATGTCTTTCATGAAGCCCTCTTCGTCCAATGACACCAAGCTCACTGCTTGACCATCAGAGCCCGCTCTTCCTGTGCGACCGATGCGGTGAACATAGTCCTCGCTCACGTTGGGTATTTCGTAATTGACCACGTGAGGCAACTCATCAATGTCAATGCCTCGAGCAGCAATGTCTGTGGCCACCAAAGCTTTGATCTCACCGGATTTGAAACCGTCCAAGGCTTGTGTTCGTGCAGATTGACTTTTATTGCCATGTAAGGCCATGGCATTGATGCCATTTTTTTGCAAATAATCGGCCACAGAATTGGCGCCAAACTTGGTGCGTGTGAATACCAGAACTTGACTCCAATTGTTGCTTTGAATGATGTGAGCCAAAAGAGCTTTTTTCTTGCCTCTCCCTACGGGGTGAATCAACTGTGTGATGCGTTGAACAGTCGTGTTGGGGGGGGTGACTTGAATGCTCTTTGGGTTTTTAAGCAAGTTCTCAGCAAGCTCCTTGATCTCATTGCTGAATGTGGCTGAGAACAAGAGGCTTTGTTTGTCTTTAGGTACGAGTGCCAAGATCTTTTTGACATCGTGGATGAATCCCATGTCTAGCATGCGATCGGCCTCATCCAAGATCATGATTTGAACGGTGCTCAAGTCCAAGAAGCCTTGTTGTTCCAAGTCCAGTAGACGCCCTGGTGTGGCCACCAAAATGTCCACGCCACGCTTGAGTTTGTCGATTTGGGGTTTCATACCCACACCGCCAAAGATCACGGCCGAGGTGAGTTGAAGGTGTTTGCCGTAATTTCTAACGGATTCTTCTACTTGCGCAGCAAGCTCTCTGGTGGGGGTGAGCACCAAGGCACGAATGCCGTAGACACCAAATTTATTGGTTGTGCTGCGGCTCATGGTGAGTTTGTGCAGCATGGGGAGGGTGAATGCGGCTGTTTTACCGGTTCCAGTTTGTGCACCTGCCAGCAAGTCGTGGCCTTCTAGGACCAGAGGGATGGCTTGAACTTGCACGGGAGTAGGGGTGTCGTAGCCTTGTTCTTGTACGGCTTTTAAGATGGCAGGAGCCAAATTCAATTCTTCAAATTTCATTGGGTGAGCGTCCTTCATTGGACGCGTAGGTCGGTCATCATTGCCCTTTGATAAAAAGGCATCCAGAAAAGTGACCGGAAAACTAAAGGGTGGGCAGAGAGTGACCAGAGAATTCTGGCATTGGGCCCCAGCAGGAATGCTGATATTTAGGCGACTGGTTGCCTAAACCGAGGTTGATTTTCTCACGAAATGAGCTTGAATTACGACCGATTGCGCATTTCTTGAGCAAAAAACCAACATTGGCCTGGGTTGTGATCGAATTTCCCTGGGTTTCTTGCCCACAGTGAACCCAAAAACGCCTTCCTGCCTGATGCCGATGTGACTTTGGGGTCTTGGGGCAATCGAGGAAATGCTCAAAATGCGTGAAGCGGTGGGCACAAAGGTGATAGAGTACTTGACTCGCGAGAGCAGAGATCACAAGTTTTTAGTACAGGAAAATCATCCCCATGGCCCAATATGTATTCACGATGAATCGTGTCGGCAAAATCGTCCC
>Ga0164297_10004006_pt1 | contig 13420 bp, 15 predicted proteins | sample GEODES058metaG_FD_113539 | JGI IMG/M metagenome (GOLD analysis project Ga0164297, IMG submission 113539) | Dystrophic lake water microbial communities from Trout Bog Lake, Wisconsin, USA - GEODES058 metaG | ecosystem: Environmental > Aquatic > Freshwater > Lake | place: USA: Trout Bog Lake... | reverse complement strand
CGCAGAAGCCAATCTGCGCGCTGCCCGGGGCTTCCACCCCTACGGCTGTGCTGTCCTGCAGCACGCACGCTCGCCGTGCGTGCACGTGTGGTGCCGCACACTGCCCCGCCCCGGGGCGTACGCGTGAGATTTCGTGTTCCACAATAGTGACATGACAACTGGGCACCCCAGGCTGGCGACGGACGTGCTTCCTGGCGCTGCAGCCGCAGCTGCGAGCTCGGCCCAAGGGCAGCCTCGTAAACAGCAGCCGCATTATACCTCCACTGCACTTCAAAGCGGCATTGCAGCCGCGACGACAGTGACTCGCGATGGTCTGCCTGAGCTTCCTCCTCTCACCGTCCGCGTTGTCGCGAGTCAGCTTGCGAGTGGGCCAGCTACACCCGGGTCGCTGGGCAGTGGCGCAAGCCGCGACGGTGGCAGGAGCCATGTCACAGGGGCCCAGGTGACAAGTGCGCACGTACCTCCGTCTTCGCCGCCCGGGCCTGGCGTTCCACCACTGAATACTGCGGCACTTGCTCGTGACCGCAATGCAACTCACGACGAAGAGGCAGAAGTGGGCGGCTCTGGGCTTTGGAACACTGCAGTGTCAATGCTGTCGGACCTTGTGTTCAGCAAACCTCCTGGGAGTGGCGGCGGCACAGCACTGGCACAACAGCAACGAGGAGCGGATGGTAATAGACGGTCATTCGCGCCAGGCTCGCCGAAACGAGGAGGCAACGAGGTGTTGTATAGCGGTGGCGTTGTCGAGGTTGTCGCGCCTGGAAGTCCGACTGCTGGCAACGCAGGCGGCATGAACGCTGGAATAGCAGCAAGTCAGCATACAGGTCCGACAGTGGTGTCCGCATGCGCTGACGGCACGCTTCACGTGTGGCGATGGACGAGCCGCACGTGTGAGCGCATACTGCCGGCACATCGCGGCGCTGTGCACGCCGTTACATTCTTACCGCCTGGGCGATGCGTCACTGCGGGTGAAGACGCCACTCTCCGCGTGTGGCATGTCAAATCTGGGACCTGCACAGCCAGTTTAGAGGGACACATGGCACCTGTACGCTGCGTCGCGGCGCTCCCTTGCGGCACCAAGGTCGTCAGCGGCGCAGATGACCGCTCCGTGTGCGTCTGGGATGTCGCCTCTGGAACTGTTCTACGCACGATGGAGGGACATACAGCGGCAGTATGCGCATGCGCACCCATGGCGGGTCCACCTCGCGCTCTTGCCGGCAGCATTGACGTGGACGCACCTCTCGCCGCAGCACTGCCCATACACAGCGCGACGAGTGCATCATCGGGTGCGGGTGGCAATGCCCACAATAGCGGGTGGATAGCCTCACGCGTCGTGACTGCCAGTTTGGATGGCAGCCTGCGCGTATGGGATACCAGCTCTGGACGATGCGAGGCGGTGCTTGCATTGCCGCCTCGACGCACAGGCGATGGTGATGGCAGTTTTGGATCACCATTACCCAAATGTGTGGCCTCCCTTCCAGATGCCATCGTGCTCTGCGGCTGTGACGATGGCGGCGTCCGCTTATGGCGTGTCCCGCACTGGGGAAGCTCGGTCTCGTCAGCGGCAGCTGCTGCAGCCATGGCCGCCATGCACCTTGTCGGTGGTGGTTGTGGGCGCAACGATGATGCGCAGTCCAGCATTGCATCGCCACCGACATCGCCATCAGCGTCCTCGATGTCAAACTACACGCCGCATAGTGGCCCCGTCGGGACGACCGCTGATGGCGCGTATTTGATCCCGTGCGAGAGGAGACTGCGCCCTGGCCATGAGGGTGCATGCACTGCTGTATGCGCACTCACAAGGGGACGCATCGCAAGTGGCGGCACAGACGGTTGCGTGCGGCTGTTCACAACTCGTGACTTTGCCTGCGTCGCAGTGCTCACTGCTGGAGGTGGCCCTCATCGCTCGCCAATCACGAGCATCACAGCCACTTGGTGGGAAGGCGCAGCTTTCGCTGTGGCTGCTGGACACGGATTTGCGCTGTGGAGGGAAACAGATCTGGACGGGAACGCAAGAGGCGGCGACGGCGATGGCGGCGCTGTGATGTTCTCTGGCCACGGGGCCACTGTCGTTGGCGTGGTTCATATCGAGAGCACGCCCAAAGCAGGGTCCACCGCGGCCACGAGTCGATGGGGGCTGGGGCAAAGCTCGAGGCCCTGCGGATTTGATCGGCTGTGCTGATACATCTATCATTTTGCAAATCCACCGCTTGGCACGTGCTTGCGTGGCATCTACTCTGCGCTTCTCGCCATCCCGCTTGTCCACGCGATGTCAGGCAGGTTCCGTGGTCGTGGGCGAGGCGGCGGGCGGAGCAAACGCGACGCCGTGCACATTGATGTCACTGCGCCCACAACTTTGGGAGAGAACCTGGAAGTTCAGCTCACCGCGCTCGCTGCGCTCCCTGCACCGCTTCCGGACTGCCCGTGGCAAATATACATCACGGCGCGAGAGGACGAAGCCCCTGCGGTGGTGTCTATGTTATCCACTGTGCGCCTGGGCATTGTTTGGAAAACCAACTGGCACGCAGCCACGCGCTCACACACGTGCTTCTTGTGTTGTGTTCCAGACGGCGTGGAGTGAGTCCAACGTGGACGCCTTGTTGCACTGGTTCGAGACTGCAAGTACACAGGACACGGCGTGGAGCGCGACGCTGTGTTTTCCCCATACACTCACCAAGGACGACCGGGCCCGCGTGAAAGCCGCGGCTAACAAGGCGGGGCTACCTGCGCTGAGTCAAGGTATAGGCGACGACCGGCATATTCGAGTCTGCACACACGCAGCGACGAAAACGCTTGAAGGTGTCGGAGGAGGACAGCGCCCTCAGCAGCGGCATTCATCAGCCGCTCTTGTGACGCTGCCGAGCAGTGTGACTTTAGACGAGGCGCTGAAAATAGCGAGGAGCATTCCTGGATGTGAGGCTACCTCACGGGGCGAGCTGGAGGAGATGTTGAGGTTGACTGCCATGCCGCCTGAACTCCGAGGTAAATTAGATGCACTGCACAGAACGCGGCAAGAGGCGACGCTGCTCGTGATTGCGGCGAGAAGAGGCGATGCGGAAACACTGCGGACGGCTGTCGAGGCCTCAGGCACACCTTGTGCGCTGCTGTGCCGTGCTGACCCGCAGTCGGGTGAGACGCCGTTGCATGCTGCGTGCCGGCAGAATAATGTGGAGCTCCTGCGCTGGATGTTGAGCTTCGAAAGAGGGGCGCCGGCGTTGGTGGATGCTGTTGACGGTAAAGGACGCTCTCTGCTAGAAGTTGCAAGACGTGCAGATGCTTGTGAGGTGGAGGCGTTGCTTCTCGGGGCGGGGGCTATGGACACTGCACCGTGCGCCATCGCTGACTTTTCGAAGGCGTCGTTGTGGCCAAAAGCCGCACAACTGGCAGCTGGGTCACTGGAATAGACGAAACAGTGCGCACTAGACACTCTCTATGACAGTCATGTAAGGTGCAATGAAAGGTCATCAACGGCTGCCTTTGAAACATCGCTCGGTGACAGGCGGTTTGGTTTGTGCGCTCGCCAGTGTGCTCGCCGTCAATCCCGGCTACAACTAATGTATCCGAATTACCTTTGACGTGGCACGTGACGTCAAGAGCGCGAGTGTGCAGCGCCTCTTCGCCCTCACACGCCGAGCCCATGGTGCAGGGCAAGGCGCCCGCCGGCGACGCTGCTGGGCGGCACACGAAGCAGCATAGCAAGGGCATGCGCTTACAGGCGGAGGCCACAGCAGCCTTGCTCGGCGCAGACTACGACGAGGAGGACGAGGACGACGACTTCGACGTCGACGGGCGCGTGTCTGAGGACGAGGAGGAGGATGAAGATGAAGAGGAGGAGGACGAGGAGCAAGGCGAGGCTGCGGCGGCGGCAGGCGACAAGAAGAGAAAGGCTCGCTCTGGCGGTGGAGCCAAGAAACGGGGCGCATCTGCGTTCATAGACGACGCAGCTGCTGAGGACGACGACGAGGAGGAGGAGGAGGAGGTGCGTTGCGGTGTTTTGCGTTGCTGTCTGCGTCTTGGAGGTGAACCCTGACGGACAACGACCTGTGTTTGTAGGCGGCGGCCAAGCCGAAAGCGAAGAAGAAGAAGCGGAACTTGTTTGTTGATGACGAGGTGGAGGTCGCAGACGCGAGCGACGAGGTACGCGTGCACTCCGACTGAGCCTGGCGTGTTGTCGCTGTAGGGCGTTGTGTTGGGATCTCACTCTGTGTGTGTCTGCTTCGGCTGTTGCAGGAGGACGACGAGGGTGAGGACTTGGGGATAGTGGACGACGCGGAGGAGGTGGAGGCTGCTCAAGCAGAGCAGGCGGGGCGACTCCACGCGCGGATGGAACAGGAGAGAGCCCAGGGGAACACCATGACGGACGAGCAGCTGGAAGCTTACGTCCGAGAGCGGTGCGTGCAGACACAGTAGGCTAGTAGCTGGCGGACGCGAGCTGTCTGCGTTGAAACCGCGGCCTGCGTGCCCGCCAGCCGGCGAGCCGACCAGAGACTGCCCCACTGACGGCAACCACCTCCCCCCCTCCGCCATCGCAGGTTCGGCGGTGAGCGTGCCCGGCAGTACGCCCGTGAAGTGGACGACGACGGCGCGGAGCTGGACGGCGCAGCGGGCAACGAGGTTGACCAGCAGGCGAGACTGCCCGACGCCCAGAAGGACGCAAAGCTGTATTTGGTCAAGTGCAAGCTGGGCAAGGAGCGAGAGACGGCCATCTTCCTGATGCAGCGTGCCAGCCACGCGCTGGTGACCAGTGGCGGCAGTGGTGATACCACTGCCATTCTGGCGGCTGCCAAGTTCCCCATCCGTTCCGCGGTGAGCCAGGATCATTTGAAGGGGTACATCTACGTCGAGGCTGCCAAGAAGCCCCACGTCCGCCAAGCGCTGAAAGGGTTGCGCAACATCTACGGCAGCCACGAGCCGCAGCTGGTGCCCATCGCGGAGATGGTGTCATCTATCTCTGTGCTCAACAAGGGACCTGCAGGCGTCTCCGTCGGCGCCTGGGTGCGCATGCGCGGCGGCCTGTACAAAGGAGACCTGGGACGAGTGATGGCGCTCATGGCGGATGACAACGCAGCCGTCGTGCGACTCATACCCAGGTTCGATTACACTGAGATTGTGAAAGGCCGTTTCGGAGGGCCACAGCGGATCAGGCCGAAGCCTAAGAAACCAACAGATGAAGAAGGCGGCGGTAACGCAGATGCAGACGCGCTCACAGCTGCAGTCACAGTCGGGCCAAAGCCCAAGACGCAGCGGCCAGCCGCGCGCCTGTTTTCTCGCGCCGAAGCTGAGAAGGCTGGAGTTGAGGTGACTCGCCGCCGCGACAAGAGCAAAGTCATTGGTGATTACGAGCTTGTCCAGAACCAGCTGCGTGTCAAGGACGGGTACCTCATCCGCAACGTGCTGCTGTCCAGTATCAAGCCTGAGCCAGCCCCGCCGTTCGAGGAGCTGCAACGATTCGCGCAAGCTGAAGCCGCGGACGCTGCTGCTCTCGCAAGTGCAGCCACAGGCACTGGCCCGGCGGTGGGCAGCGCGGTGACGCAGCTCGCTGCGTTGGCACACACGTTGGGCGGGTATTCGGGCACGACGGGCACTGTGTCTGCCACCGGCGCCGCACCCGCCGGCATGGCTGCATCCCTGGCGACTTCATTTTCAGTGGGGGACACTGTGATTGTGGTTGCGCCTGGCGATCTGAAGAACTTGACGGGAACAGTGCATGCGGTACCTGCCGATGGCGACATCCAGGTGGCCCCTGCGGACGAGTACTTCGGCTTGGCTTTGCTCCCCTTCAAGCCGCACGACCTCGCCAAGTTCTTTGCGCCTGGACGCCATGTGCGCGTCACTGCTGGCGCGCATGAGGGCGCCACGGGCATGGTGGTGTCAACAACAGAAGATGTGGCGGTCATCATCACCGACGTGCTCCGTGAGGAATGCAAAGTGTTCATGCGCCACCTGGTGGATGCCGCAGACGCGACATCCAGTGACGCGATGCTGGGCGAGTATGCGCTGTTCGATCTCGCGCTTCTCGCTGACGGCGTGGCGGGCATGGTCGTGCAAATCGAGCGCGACGGGTGCATTGTGCTCACGCACGGCGGCACGCCTGACCGCCCGGAGGTGCGGACTCTCCGTCTCGGCGACCTGCAGCGGAAGATCAACCCGGGGAGGAACACGGCGCAGGATGGGCAGATGAACGCGCTGACTAAAGGCGATGCCGCCACCGTTGTGGACGGGCCCCGTGCTGGGACGACAGGCATCATCCAGTGGATCCATCGCGGCTACTTGTTCCTCAAATCTCGGGATGTGACCGACTACGCGGGCTGCTTCTGCGTGCGATCCAAGAACGTGCGCATCGCTGGCGGTGGGCTCGGCGGGGGTGGCGGCCTGGGCGGAAACACGAGCAGCAGCGCGCTCGCACGCGTCCTTGCGTCTCCAGCAGCTGGCGCTGTGCCGATGTCTATCCTGCGCTCGCCGGCGCTACAGGGCGGTATGGGTATGCTTCCATCAGCTTCAGCTGGCGCGCGTGTGCTCATGAACGTCCCGATGTCTCCACGCCTGGATGGCGGAGCGAGCCGCCTTGCTGGCAGTGCCCCGCGGAGCGTGATGACACCCAGTGGCTCAGCGCCAGTGAGCGTTCTGTCGCCAGGGGTGTTTTCTGGCCGCCGGTCGATGGGTGGCAGCATGGCCCGTCAATCCGACCCTCTGGTTGGTCAGCGCATCTTAGTCCGCTCCGGCGCGTATAAAGGCTACCGCGGCATTGTGCTTGATGCGACGGAGAGCGTGGTGCGGCTGGAGCTGGAAGCGAACGAGAAGACGGTCACCATCAACAGGGTGCATGTCGACCCCTCCGGCCAAGCTGCGCTCGCGCCATCCACTATCTCCGCAGCCACGGCAGCTGCTGTGGCGCAGACGCCCAGCCGCGATGTGTACGGACGCACGCCGCTGCATGCGCTCGGGACGCCTGGGCGCGATCCCATGGCGACGCCTGGTCGCGAAGGATGGGCTGGCTTCGGCGCCACGCCTGCGCGTCCAGCTGGCGCTGCGACACCCATGCGCGACGCGACGCTGCTCGCGCCGTTCCCGCTCGCTCCGGGCGCATACGGTGGGGCTCCACCACCTGCGCTGAGCGGCAGTTTCATGAGTGCGCCGCCAGCAGCACCGCGTCTTGCTCCTGCACCTGGCGCTGTCCCGCTGGTGTCCACCTGGGTGATGCCCGGCATGCATGTGCGCGTCAAGGACGCCTCTGGCGTGCCCATCCCAGCCATTGTGCGCGGCATTGAGAACTTGCAGTGCACTGTGCAGCTGGTGACCAATGGCGTGCAGATGACAGTGGTAGCGACGCAGCTGGAGCCAGAGCCGCCAACAAAGCGCGGTGACAAAGTTGTGGTCATCAACTCCGCAACTGCAACACGCGGCTCTTGCGGCGTTGTCGTTCTCATTGATCAAGACGATATCGTCGTGCGTTTAGCGGATGTGCCGCATGACATGAAAGTGCGCGACACCTGCACCTGCGAGTAGAGCTCACATCACATTGAAAGGCTGGCTGCGTACATGTGTGGGCCATAGCCGGTGCATTGCGTGTCGAAGACCTGGACAGAGATGATCGTTCTTGAGATGTGCGTGCAACACAAAAAGAAGGACAGCGCTCACCGGCGGGGGTACCGTCCAAGGGCAATTGCCTCCCAGACCCTCTCTGCTTGACCTCCGCCGGACCGCTTTTCCGTTCACACGCGCACTATGAGCAACCTGTTCAGCGAGTTCGGCTTCGGCGGTGACTTGTGGCCCTTCGGCGGTGGCGGCGACACGGAATGGGAAGGCGGAGGCCAGAGAGGCCAAGGGCGCACCCTCCGTTGCGACGTCTACGAGACGCCGGTGCGCACACTCCGCGCTGTGCACTGCATGCGCGTGCTCGCGCATGTGTGTAGCGCTGGTCTTGTGCTGCTTTGCCGATGGGAATCTGCGTCAGCCGAATTCGTGTCCAAGGGAGCTGACTCACCTCCTCTCCCTCTTTCTTTCCAGAATGAGTTCAAGTGCTTGATGGATGCGCCGGGTCTGAACAAGGACAACCTCGGCATCGAAGTGGATGGCGACGTGCTGCGTGTCAGCGTGCAGCGCAGCTTGCCGCGATGCATGAAAGGAGACGACGAGAACTCTGTGAACTGGCATCGCATGGAGCGCGGCCCAGTGCGTGGTAGCCGGTACGTCATTGTTATCCGCTCTGTACACTGCGCTCATATGCGCAGACTTGAACTGATGCGCGTTGGATGCCCCATCTAGGTCCTTGCGCTTCCCAGACAGCGCGGACATGAGCACCATCAAGGCTGACCTCACCAATGGCCTGCTGTGCGTGTGCATCAACAAGAAGCCTACTGCGCGCCGTCGCCAGCTGAGCATCGGTGGCGGCGTTCCAACTGGCGCCGGGCAGCAGCAGCTGGCTGGCGAGTCGTACGGCCAGGGCTATGGCGGAGGAGAGCGCGGCCCCAGCACCGGTCTCAGCGCTGAACCGGAGCCAGAGCATCTGCAGCAGCAGCAGCGCATCCACATCGGCAGCGGCGGCGGCGCTGGCATGTACGCCTCTGGAGGAAGCGCCGGCGAGGTACTGAAGGGTGGCGAACAGCTGGCTTGCGGCGATGTGTGCGAGCCAGGTACGCCGGGCACGTCAGGCAAGCTGGGCACTGCCGCCAAGGAGACGCGACACGAGGGCTTAGACGAGCCATTGGAGGAGCGCAGTGGCCCCCAGGAGATGGGCACCGCCATCGGCGCTGGCCTCGGTGAGCGCCTGTCTCATGTCGGCCAGAGCATCAAGGAAGCTGTCTCTGGCGGCGGTGGCCATGGCGCGGCGCGCGTGATGCATGCTACGGAGCCGCGCGTGCTGGAGAAGTACGGCGAGCCGTATTCAGGCAAGGGCGCTGACATTTGAGATGGGCTGAACTGCGAAGACATGTGATGGCAGTGAGTGGGGACATACAAGGGTAATCACGCGCCAAGAACGCGCATCAAGACACACACGGACATGCGTGCACAGAGACGACCCCCCCAAAAAGACGCACATCAAGACACTAGCGAAACGTGTGTGTTTCGAAAGCAATTCGCAAAATTTCCGCATTGCTGCGCTCACTATCTCTGCTCACGGCGCAACTTGGCGGCGTAGAACGCGCGGATGTCAGCGTCAGCGTTGGCATCGCCGGTCAGCATCGCCGCCAGATCTGGCGGGTCTGAGTCAACGCTAATCGCTTGCTTTCTGACCACTTCGGGTGCATCGTCATGACACAGCAATGACGGCGGCGTTGGCGAAGCATAAGGCGATGCAATGGGCCCATCTGAATGGCTGATGTGCACTTGCGCCGTGTCAACGCCATCACTGCCACTGCTCCGCATCGACGGAGCAGAACTAGCACCGCCTAAGGCAGCTGGCGGCGGCATCTCCAAGCAATGCCCGTCGCCGCTGTCTCTACCTACACAATCTGCAGCGATTGCGCTCACCCAGAACGCCAAGTCCTCATTCGCGGCCACAGTTGCATCTTCCAACGCACGGTTCATGTCCCACATCCTGCGCTGCACCTCCTCCAACTCAGCCGCTGCGCGTCTGTACGCAGCCTTGTGGCCCTCCAGCACTGCCGCTGAATTGCGCTCAACATTCTCCAGCTCTGATCGCCATGCCGCTTCTGCTGCCGGTCCAGCCATGGCTGCAGCTACAGCAGATCGCGCACGAGATGCGACCCGTTTCCGCGTCTCCTCATCACATCGCTGAATTGATGCCCTGGCACCATTCGCCGCATCAGCCAACCGCTGTATATCGTGCTGCGCCGCGCGTAGCTCTGCAGTAAGAGTTCCAACACTTTCACCACGCGCAAGCACGCTGCGTGTCAGCGCTTCTAACGCAGCCGCTCGACGAGACAGCGTATTTATCTGCCTGGCATCGCCGTTGCTGGGCGCATGCGTGTGCCGCCTCGTTGATGCTGATGCATCGGTCGACGCTGCAGATACGAGGTCGTTGAACTGTGGTCCGAATGCGGTGGATGCCACATCAGGTGGCAAGCGCAGCGGATGGACAATTCTCCGCTGCAATGGCACACTCGCACAGCCACCTTTATCATTCGCAACCGTTGATTGCAATGCCACTGCGTCACACAGCGCAGCATCCGTGCGTAGTAGCAGCGCTGTCAATGCCACGATTTCAGCGTCACGTTGAGCGACATGGGATTGCAGAGCTGCGCTGTGCTCGGCTTCGTGCGCCGCTTGCAACGCGATGTCCCGCAGCGCGGAGAAGAGGAATCGTACAACTGCGAGCCGGCCGCCACCTATATTCAGCGCGCTTGCGCTGCTATGCGGCTCAACCACGAACCGGCGGGCAGCTTCACGCAACCTGCACTGCTCGTCAACACCCACGATGTCATCGTCGACTGATCCATCTGCGCCGGCATCAGTGGCTGCATCGCCCCCGGGTGCGCTGCGCGCAAGGCGGAGCTCTGCACGTAGGTCTTTGACTTGTTGGCGGAGTCGCTTGATGACCAGGTCTGGGTCCATAGCTTCATTCTGCGACACATCGTTGGTGATCATGGCCACTCGCTGAGCGAACCTGCACGTCGCCACACCCTCCTCCATGCATGATGAGGTCGGCGACAGTGTTGCGATCATGCTCGTCCGCGCATTGCCGCCCAAAGAATCCCGCAGGACAGCAGTCAAGCAACTGTTCCTGTACGGAATGTGGCTCCGTCCCAACCCCGCCGCTTTCTCCTGCAGCGCCACAATCACCTGCTCCAGATACGACAGTGACAAATTGATGTGCTTCGATTCAGCAAGCAGCACGCCATCGGAAGTGCCGGTCTTTCCGATGCGCTCACTGCCTGCAAGATCCACAATGTGCAGTTTCGACCGCCGGACGATGTCTGTTCCCGTCGGCCGGACTTCCACGTACGCGGTGAACACGCAATGGCTTCGACTGCTCACCGCGTTGCTGCTCGTCTCAGCCACAGCTCGGCAGGTGTCGCCCTTGAACAGCAGCCCCAGCGCCTCCTCCCCCGAATCAGCCACATGCACGGTCAAGTTCCGGAACGTGCAGCTCCCATCTTCAGCCTCAAGCATCGTGACTCGAGGCAAAGGAGGGCCAGGCGACGAAAACAAGACTTGCTGCTCAGGCATCGTTTGCCAACCACTACCACCACCACCGCCTCCGCCTCCGGTACCCAGTAAGTCATACACCTGCTCATTATAGATCTCCAGATACGAGATGGACACTCGCACGGCAGCAGCCCCGGAACTGTGCAGCGCCTCTCGTTGGGCAAACAGGAGCTCCAGCGACCGAGGCGTAAGGCCGCGCTGGGAGTAGCTGTCCACGCCGCCACTGATGGTGTACGTCTTGCCTGTCCCCGTCTAGAAGCACACAACCACGGCACATGGAGGAGGGGCGGTGAGCGCAGGGCGTATAGAACACGACACACAGCGCCAGTCAACGCTATGCGGAGCAGAGACACCAACACACGACGGGGCAGCGGCAGCGGCGGTAGTGCTCAAGCTTGGATGCACACGTGAGACAGACCTGTCCGTACGCGAACACCGTGCCGTTATATCCGTCCAGTGCGCCCAGGACAGCGCGGCAAGCCACGGCGTTGAAGACGTCCTCCTGCGTCGCGTCTGGTCCGAACACCGCGTTGAAGGCGAACACGTGTCGGTCGCGACTGTTATTCACACAGCCCCACACGGCGTCCTTGGGCACGGCGAACTCGACACTGCCGTCCTGTGAGTCGAAGGTGAGCTTCGACGTCGGCTTTGCAACGGGCTTGATGCGGAGGAAGACCTCGATGGCACCATCGAGGTAGGTTGCGCCGCGACGGGGGAGTGAGACTTCGTCGTCTGGGTCGACGTCTGTGGTCATCGCATGCCGTCAGGGCCTTTGCTTTTGATTTTGCGCAGCTTACGTCACCATTGCGTCCAACCCGTCGCCAACCCACTCGAACACCTCAACACTGCTTCCCCAGACGCCTCACACCACACATGGCGGGCGACAGCTCCAAGAAAAGACTCGCCAAGAACGCAACAGGCTTGAGATGGAGGAGACTTGTCGCAGCCACAGCCGCGGTACGGCGGCTGTATACATCCCATTCAAACCCCCGCTGCTGCTGCTCCTGCTGCTACGTGCCATATATTGACACACACACACATGCCCGCGCGCGTTCACCGTGCAGGCGGTGTTCTGTGCAGCCACGTTCGGCCTGGGCGTCAGGACCAGCACACATAGCGTCACACTGTTCGTGCTGTCCACTCTCGCCAGTGGCCTCGCATACAGGCAAGTCATCTGTCTCTCCCGCGTGCTGCGTTTGTGCTGAAACAGCACCGCCTTCGCCACTTCTCCCACACACAGCTTCTTGCACGCTGCTGGGCGCCCTAAATACGGGCCTGCTGGAGACCTGGTGGATGCAGGCGCAGACTTGACGCAGGGCTTGTGCGAGGTGGCCACGGACGTGGTGATTCTCATCGCGCTCACCCACCTGGGCGCGCTCGTAACTGCTCGGGCGTGGTACGCGCTCCTTCTCGTCCCTGGCGCTGGCGTGTATTACGCCGCCAAGATGCTACCATTGCTTAAATCCGCGCTCGGCGGCGGTGGAAAAGCTGGAGCTGAGCGTGATGGTGGACATGGCAGGGCAGTTCCTAGGAAAGGCGAACGCGATGCGAAGCAGAAGATGCGGAGACAACAAGGCGGGCGGTGATGAATGCACGCGTTGTGTTTGATGCACATGCCCTCACACGCCGCGTCATCAACACGGTGCTGGGTCTCCCCGCACGACCCATAGTCTATGGTCCCTCTCAACGCGCTCAAGCGGGACCATGGCGCGGCTCAAGCGGTCCTGGCTACAGCGCAGCCGGTGCCTGACGCCTCACCAGCAGGTCTCAGCGCGTTAAGCACGCCAAACTTGAGTGGCGAGTTGACTCCACAGCCTAGTGAAACCCACCTCAAGCGGTGGACGACACAGCAGCTGGGGGCCGCCACGGACAACTTCTCGCCAGCACGGCTGCTCGGAGAGGGAGGCTACGGGGAGGTGTATCGAGCGGACTTGCCAGACGGGAGCGTGGTGGCTGTCAAGCGCATGGGGGCCGGCTCGACGGAGGGCGAAGCTGGTTTTTTAGCGGAAGTGGGAGTCACGGGCGCCGTGAGCCACCCGCACGTGTTGCCCGTCCTGGGTGTGGTGCGTCTGTCCTGTGCCGTGGGTGTGTGTGCGCGTGTGGTGGACGGGGAAAAGGCCGCGGGGGGGTATGGGACGTGCTAGCGAGCCCTAAGGGCGATAACAACGGGCTTTTGCGCACGCCTCCTGCGCACTTGTGAACTCGGAAAGCAGCGCATATGACGCACCGCGAGTTGCTGCGCTCAGCCCCGCGCTCCATTCACGCATCGACCGCGTGTGGGGGCAGTCAAAACACACCCCAGTGCACACAT
>Ga0164297_10004005_pt1 | contig 13424 bp, 29 predicted proteins | sample GEODES058metaG_FD_113539 | JGI IMG/M metagenome (GOLD analysis project Ga0164297, IMG submission 113539) | Dystrophic lake water microbial communities from Trout Bog Lake, Wisconsin, USA - GEODES058 metaG | ecosystem: Environmental > Aquatic > Freshwater > Lake | place: USA: Trout Bog Lake... | reverse complement strand
AGACCGTATGCGTAGAGGTATCGAAGAGTCTGTTTCACATCATAAGTTCTTGCAGAAAAAATACACAATTGGTCAGATTGCACTCCCACAACTTGGTGACTGTATTGAAGGCATGACTAGCCAAAAAGGCAAGGTTATGGGTCGTCACGATATTGGTGTATCCCAACAAGTGCACGTAGCACGACGCGTTCTTACAGCACAGATTAAAGCCATGGCACCATTAGCAGGAAAGATTATCGTCCCTGTAGTTCCAGGTAACCATGACGAAGTGCAGCGCTTTTTGGTTTCGCGCCCAGAAGACTCGTGGGCACTAGAGATAGTAAAGTCCGTAGAAGATGCTTGTGCGGAAAACCCATTCCTCAAAGACCGCGTTGAGTTCCGTTACCCAGCTTTAGATGACAGCACCTTGTGCGTTAATTTAAGTGGAACTATGTACGGAATGGCTCACGGACACCAAGGCCGTGACATGATTAAGTGGTGGCAAGGTCAAGTTATGGGCCACTGTTCTGTTGCACAAGCAGAGATTTTAAATGTTGGTCACTTGCACCACTATCACGCTAAGAGTGTGGGAACTCGTTTGTTCGTGCAAAATCCTGCAATGGATGGTGGCAGTGCGTGGTTTAGAGATAAATCGGGCTTAGAATCACATCCAGGATTGGTTTCCATGGTAGTTGGTGAAGGTTTTGACCCACGACGTGAGTTAACTGTGCTAGGCGGCTTCCGCTAACCTACAATTAAGGTATGCCAGGTACCCACCAGAACGTTCAAAATTTAGGCGCAGGCGGCCTTTATGGTACCAACACGTCGTACGGTGGCGGTGGTGTTCCCGTTGCAAGAAGCGAGTTGGACTTCCTCCGTCTTGGAGTTGGAAGACAGCCAAGTGCAGAATATCCTGAAGGTTATCTTGGAACAATCCGCACACGTCGTGATGACCGTGGACGCCCAGGTTCAACTTCAGAAAATGTTTTAGATTCACTTAAGGTGCGCATTAACCAGCGTGCCTACCAACGCGGTGTTCACCGTGGAGAACGCATTGACGTTTCAGATTATTACTACCCAGAAGGACTAGACCCAGCACAGGGAATTAAGCGCCAAATGTCTGGTGTAAAAACTGGTAACACAATTAGTTCTAACAGAAATGCGCCAAAGATGAACTTGGCACCAGCTCCACACTTACCAAACGATGGTAAGTCCAATATTCGCAGCACCTCGCCAGGTGAAATTAATGAATCCCGCGCATTAAAATTGCGGGGCCTAACGCCTAATTGGAGATAGCATGAGTTTATTTGGAGATGGCGTATACGGACGCCGTGCGTGGACAGCACCTGCAGAAGCAGCAATGCCACCACAGGCATACATCGGCCCATTTCAATCTAACCAAGAGCGCTTACTAAGCCAATCCCTTGCTGTCAACAGCATGACAGGACAAGAGCTCCAGACATACGTTCGCCCACCATTGCCTCAAGTCAAGCTATTTCCTGAAAAATACGGATATGAGACCTCAGAGCTTGGCATTGAGGATATTATTTCGCTTCCTCGTTACAACAACCAGAGCCAGCAACGCGTTGAGTCTGACTACAGCCAGACACCAAACGCCACTGAGTCATCAAGCCGAAATGCACTAGGAGATAGCATATGAGTGGTCTACTTACTGATTCCACGGGTGAAGGCATGGCTGGGGCAGAAGACGTCAGTCTACGCCAGCAACGCGACCTAAAAAAAACCTATTACAACGGCTCTAAACCATGTATTGAGTGCGGGCTTGAGTTAAATCCCGTACAATCGTTACATTCCGATACTTGCCCAGGATGTTCACGCCGTAAGCAAGCAAAACTACTGAAGGGTAGAATGGCAGAATGACAGTTAACAACTCGCGTTCAAATAACGCAGCACTTGAAGAGGGCGCAACAGACGGCAAGTATCGCAAGCGTCGCCCAAACACAGAAGTTATCCCAGGAGACGGTGACCAGACAGTGGTCAAGAACCGCGCTGGCTTGCATCCTTATTGGAACTATGGCTTTATTAATTCAGAAGAACCATCTAAAGTAAACCCAGGGAAGTAATCATGGAGCCAACAAATCCACAATTTCCTATGAGCCATGTAAAACTTCGTCATCCAGCTCCTTCTGAAAGAGGAAAGAAGTTTGATAGTAATTTTCAAACAGACGAAGAGCGCACAGAAGACTCCAAAATTAATGAATCATTAACAAAGTACGAGAACTCAATCGGTGCTCATGGCTTTGATGAGCCAATTAAGATTAACAGCGCAAAATGAATCCAGCAGCTCCTCAATTTCCACCCGCCCCTACTTTTATTAATCCTGAAACCTTGGATGAAACACGCCAACTTCACAGCCCTTATGAAAATCAGGTCAATGTGAACCCAGCTGCCGTTTCTTCATCCCTTAATCGTGCAAATGAGAATATGTAGTGGATACCCCCGCAGACCGCAGTAACGATTCCTACCGTGTTGTTGACATCGACCCACATAACCCAATTCATCAGGCTATTGTCAGCAACCCTAGCGGTCACAACGTAGTAATCAAGGAAGGTCGCCTGCATTTTCCACTTCCAGGTGCTCGTCGAGACGAGGCGCCAGCAGCCCCTGTTGCCAAACCTGCTGCAGAAAAGCCAAAGGCTGCTGCTAAAAAAGCTGCTCCTGCTAAACCTGCTGCCAAGCCAGTTGAAAAACCTGCTGTTAAAAAAGCTGCCCCTGCTAAAAAGAAGGCTTCTGAAGATACAGGAATTGGTCTTTCTAAGCCTGTTAAAAATATCCAACGACCTGGCGCTGCTTTAGACCGCGCTAGAGCAGATGAAGAAAGAAACGCACGTATTCGTGCTGCAAGGGCCGCCAAAGAAAAAAAGTAATTCGTGGTAGTATTTCGGTCTATTATTAGGAGCACACATGGTTCACGATTTATCGCAATTTAAAAAGGCTGAGGTAGACCCTAACGAGCCTATGATGCGTCTGCTTAAGTGCAGCAAGTGTCGAAGCATTGACGAAGTTCCTGGCTATGATGGCCCAGATGGCGGAGAAGGCACCGAAGAATTCGACGACCTTCTTAAGTTTTTTACAGACCAGCACGCTTCTAAAGGATGTATGCGAGATGACCTCGCCACCTACAAATATCCAGTTCGTTTCTGGGTTATTCCTAAAATTAAAGAAGGCATCATTGCCCAGTTAAAAGAGGGCGCCCAAGGACTTGATGTTTTTGGTACCAACTTTTACACCACCAAAGAAAACTTTAGTTCAGATGCCATGAACTGTTGGGTGCGAGAGCATAACCAGACCAAAGACTGTGGCGATTACAAGACAGATAAGAAACTTCTTAAGCCAGATACTGCTAAGGAACGTCTAGCAGCAGGTCTTGAAAAAGAGGCAAAAGGTCCAAAAGTTTACCTTTGCGACTTTTGTCCCGTTAAGTCCATTGTGCAAGAGAAAGCCTTCAAGAAGAAAGGTCTGTTTAAGTGACCGACGACTCACCAGAGTTTGAGACCGCATTTATCATTGCCATGCGCAAGGACGGTTCCTTCTTTGCCACCGTGGATGTGTCCACAGAGTTCACCATTGAGCGTAGGGCAACCCGTCAGGACGTTAAACGGGGCACCCAAGACATCCTAGAGGTTATCCAGCAGGGTGACCTTACAGCCATGATTATGACCCAAATTCGGGCTGAGGAACAATCTGAGACCGAAAAGGCTACCAGTTCAATCCGCCAAGCCCTATCCGAGAAGGGTATAATGTAGTTACACAGTAGAAGGGTAAGCGCTATGGCATTCGTCTCGATGGATTGCAATTGTGGCGCATCTTTTCAATACGAAACGGAAAACGAATCCCGTCTAGATTTAATGAGCGAAGCATTTCGCAATGCTCATAGTGAGTGCAACTATATGACGCAATATGCGAGACCTAATGAGGTTGAAAAGATGCACCGTTATGACATTACGTATAAGGAACCACGCGAAAAAGAACTATAATACGTAGATGGGTTTCTACGACGAGCTAGCTTCACGAGCAACACCTGTATCAGTGGAGCCCGAATCTACATCTTATTTCAGTCCTTCAAGCCCAGGACTAGACCCTCGCCTTTTTAGAGATAACATGCTCATTGGCAAAGTTCGCCAAGGCATCTTGAGCATTTTATTTGACCACCTTCATAGACATTATTACAACCCTGAAGCTTACATTCATGCTTGGTTGGCTGGTTCAGGAGTTTCGTTTCAATGGGCAGCACAACGTGACCCAGGAGACCTTGATTGCCTTGTTGGCGTAGACTACACAGAGTTTAGAAGGTCTAACCCTCAGTATGTGGGATTTAGCGACCAAGAGATTGCGTCAATGTTCAACGAAGATTTTCGCAATGAACTATACCCATTGACAGAGCACTACCTTGATTCCTTTGAACTAACCTTCTATGTCAACGTCCAGACAGATATTACGAAAATTAAGCCTTACGCTGCTTATTCCTTGACAGATGATGATTGGACTGTACCACCACAGGAATTAAAGGCGCCAGAAAACGCCAAGTGGAAGATTTTAACTGATAAAGATTTAAGTATGGGCATTGAGATTATTGACCGATACTCAAAAGCATTAAATGATATTGCAAACGCTACTAACCAAGCTAGTAGAATTAATGCGGAAGCTGCGCTAAAGTTAGCGGTACAGCAAGGCGCAGCGTTATTTGATGTTATCCACGAAGGCAGAAAAACAGCATTCAGTCCAAGTGGACTCGGGTACTCAGACTATGCTAACTTTCGCTGGCAGTCAGGAAAAGCCACAGGTTTAATCCCAGTACTGCGCAAATTAAAAGATTTATCTACGAAGACGCGTCAAGAATTTGATGCACAGACTTATGGCGTTGAACTACCTGACGCTAAAGTTTTGATTCGTAGAGCAATGACTCGTAACTAAATTACATAACAACGGAGCACATATCGTGGCAGTGGCAATGTTTATTGATGACGTATTGCGTGGTACCGGTAATGTTCCCATTTACCAAGGACTTGCGTTATACAGAATGTTCAACCAAGATATCCGTGTGGTCTTGTTATGCGAAAACAAAGCGGTATCACACCGTTGGTTGCTAGAGCATAAGATTAATAAAATTGACGACATCATGGACTACACAGTCCCAGGCATCCATGACTACCCAGCCCTAGACCTTGTTAAGTATGTGCGGTCACAAGGAAAGCTAGACCTTGTAATCACTGCCGATGTAGAGCTGTCCAAGCGCCTTATTGAAGAAGGCATGGATACCCTTTTGTTCCTACACCCAACATATCTGCGCCCCGAGTTTCGTCCTGATGGGCGCCAAGGGGTCAAAAGTTGGGCAGCCATAGAAGAAGAAATTGACAAGCAAATTGAGATGTCAAAGGACGATAAACGCCTTTGAAACTTATTTACTTGGGGGCGGAAGTACCATCTAACCGCACCCTTCTTGAGACGACCACAGCCAACCATGTTGGTGTGAGTTTTTGGCGCCTATACAAGCGCGGGCTACCTAAGCTAAAGCCGTACTTGTTAGAGAATTATTTCCAAGATGATATGTACATCTATGCCCACGGAGGCATCCCTAAGCATGAGAACCTGAGCCAGTTTTTTATAGACGAATTCGGGGCTTTGTATGAAGATTTCATCGCCCACAATATAGACCGCATCACGTGGTTTAACGAGTTAGCCCACCCACAGCTTTCCTTGGAGTTCATCGAAAATCAGCGCCGTACTGCATGGTCAGAGGTACCCCCAGCCAAGTTCCAGCCTGTATGGCAGGCACAGGAAGGCTCAGAGGGGCTTAGGAAGCTCGTAGATACGTACCTAGACATTGCTATCCAAGGCGAAGATATCGAGTCCAACACCCAGCTATCGGCGCTATCGCGCCAGTTTGTGTTGAACAACGGAACTCGTTTTCACGCCCTGAATACCGCCAAACCTGACAACCTACGGCAAGTTCCTATAGTATCCGCCAGCACACTTTCATGGATGGCTCCGATGCTTCATGGAGAAACTATCGTCTGGGACGGCACTCGTCTTGTCCGATATAACAAGAAAATGAAAGACCAAGCTCGTACTCGTTACCGCCATATCTATGAAAAAGCGGGCATAAGTTATGACTTGATTATGGAAGATGACGAGCAGGAAGTATGCAAGTTAGCAGTCTGGTCTTACGAGCAATTCGAATTGAGGTTTAATATGAGCAACCATAATGACCCACTGTTATCCGATAACAGCGATTGGAATGATGGAGAAACAAGTGGGGAAACCCCACCCGCTATTAGCGATAATAGGGGGTCTGGCATGCGGAAACTTGAAGCGAGAAGACCAGACGAAATTGTGCCTTTACCAGTGCTTGGATACACCTCAAAGACAGTTGTTGAGAAGGACGAAGATGGCAATGACCTCATAAAAGATGTTACTGTTGTGTCGTCACAATCAGCCACTATTCGCAACTGCGATACATGCTTTGTGGCATCCAACTGCCCTGCTTTTAAGCCCCAATCTATGTGCCAATTCAACCTTCCTATTGAGATAAAGACTAAAGACCAATTAAAGGGTTTAATTGAAGCAATGGTCGAAATACAGTCACAAAGGGTCGCTTTTGCACGTTTTACTGAAGAATTGAACGGTGGATACCCTGACCCTAACGTTTCACAGGAGATGGATAGACTGTTTAAGATGTTCAAGACTGTTAAAGAATTGGACGATTCATCCAGCTTTATTAAGATGACTGTCGAGGCTAAAAATGGCTCAGCAGGTGTGCTATCTAGTATCTTTGGCGACCGTGCCCAAGCCCTCAAAGAGCTTCCAAATGGTGGATTTAATGAGGTGGAAACCACCAAAATTATTAAAGAGGTGATAGAAGGAGAGTAGCACTGTTATCCGATAACAAGCCCTAAAAGAACACGAAACATAGTCAGTTAAAAAAAGATAAAATTATCGTTCACAGAAAAGGATTTTACACATGGCACTCTCGTTCCGCTTAACAGAAGATTTCCTAGCAGGATACCGAGAGAAGAAAATCCCTTGGGGTTATCAGGATGCTGCTGGAAACTCAGTCGGAGAAATTACTTTCCTTCGTACATATTCGCGCCTTAAGGATGATGGCACCAAAGAGACATGGACAGATGTCTGCGAACGGGTCATCAATGGCATGTACTCGCTACAAAAAGACCACGCTAAACTAAACCGCCTACCATGGTCAGATTCCAAGGCAGCAGCGTCAGCTAAAGAGGCGTTTGACCGCCTGTGGAACTTCAAGTGGACTCCGCCAGGACGTGGACTATGGGTCATGGGCACACCGCTTGTCAATGAACAGCGCAACTCTGCAGCGTTGCAGAACTGCGCCTTTGTATCAACAGATTCCATGACAAAGATTAACCCAGCAGAACCTTTTGCCTTCCTTATGGAAGCCTCAATGTTGGGAGTTGGAGTCGGGTTTGACGACAAAGGTGCAGACAAAGACTTTACTATTTACGCTCCCGAGAAAGGAGACGCCCATGTCATCCCCGACACCAGAGAAGGTTGGGTCGAGTCACTCAGCCTCCTCATCAATAGCTACCTTAAGTCAGATACGAAGAGCCCAGTCTTTGACTACTCCGAAATCAGACCTGCTGGGACTCCCATTAAAACCTTTGGTGGAACGGCAGCAGGACACGAACCGCTAGAGCGCCTACACAAACATATCCGCAACATCTTTAAGAATCGGGCTGGATATAAGCTCAGCCGTGTGGATATCGCTGACATTGGAAATATGATTGGTGTCTGCGTAGTGTCAGGTAACGTGCGCCGTTCGGCAGAACTTCTTATGGGTCGCCTTGACGATAAAGACTTCCTTAACCTGAAGAACGCTGAGGTATTCCCAGAACGTAACTCCTATGACCCCGAGAACCCAGGTTGGGCTTGGATGTCTAACAACTCTGTCTCAGTCAATGTTGGGGATGACCTATCAGGTATCGTTGAAGGTATCGCTCGCAATGGTGAGCCAGGGGTTATCTGGATGGATGTATCTCGCCAGTATGGTCGTTTAGCTGACCCTATCAATAATAAAGATTGGCGCGTAATGGGTTACAACCCATGCGCAGAACAGTCACTAGAGTCATACGAGTGCTGTACTTTGGTAGAGACATACCTTAACCGCCACGAGAGCTTGGATGATTTCAAGCGCACCCTAAAGTTTGCCTACCTTTATGCAAAAACCGTGACGCTCCTTCCAACTCACTGGGAGAAGACTAACGCCATTATGCAGCGTAACCGCCGTATCGGAACATCAGTTTCGGGCGTTGCAAACTTTGCAGATAACCGAGGACTTCCTGTTCTACGTAAGTGGATGGATGAAGGCTACAGCGTTATCAAAGAGTACGATAAAGGTTACTCAGAGTGGCTTGGCATCCGTGAGTCAATCAAGATGACCACAGTTAAACCATCGGGAACAGTTTCTATTCTTGCAGGTGAGTCCCCAGGAATCCATTGGCCTGTTGGTGGAAAGCACTTCCTTCGTGCTATTCGTTTCCGTAATGAAGACCCAATGCTTACACTATTTAACATGGCTAACTATCGTGTAGAACCAGCAAGTGAAGACCCAATTGGAACTTCTGTTGTGTTCTTTCCTGTAGAGTCTAACGCTGTTCGTTCTGAGAAAGATGTATCCATCTACGAGAAGATGGCGCTCGCTGCTCAAGCTCAGCGTTACTGGTCAGACAACTCTGTATCAGTCACAATCTCTTTTGACCCAGAGACAGAGGCGGATGCTGTTGGTCGCGCACTTCATATGTATGATGGTCAGCTTAAGACAGTATCGTTCTTGCCTAGTGGCAACACGGTCTATCCACAGATGCCATACACGCAGATTACTCAGGAAGAGTACGAGGGCTATAAAGATACTCTCTTCCCTATTGATTTTGCGGGCGTATACGCTGGTCTAGGATTAGATGCTATCGGAGAGGCATACTGCACCACAGATGCTTGCGAGATTAAGCTCATTAAGGACAATCAATGATTACTGTTTACAGCAATCCTAATTGCTCTCAATGTGAAAGCACAAAGAGGTTTCTCAATTTTAAGGGAATTGAGTTTGAGTCTAAGATGATTGAGGACTCTCCTGAGATTATGCCTCTCATACAAGAGAAGGGTTATAGGACAGCTCCAGTAGTTGTCACCGACTCTGACTCTTGGTCAGGGTTTAGATTAGATAAACTATCTGCTTTAATTAAGTAAAGAAAAAGCCCTTACATCCTCTGGATAAAAATGTAGGGGCTTTTTAGTTTAACACGCGCAGGTACGGCTAGGAGAATGAGCCCATCATGACCGCCCTTAGAGCAATGCTATGCTCTTTAACACGTATTAAACTCTCAGTTAATCTTCTTCGTCTTCTTCTTCAATAAACTCTTCTTCTTCGTCATCAGCCCAAGTTTTTTCGGGTGACCACTCAGGTAAACCAAATCCAAATGGGTTAGGCATCTGCTTTCCAGCTAATTTCTCCTTGCAGATGAGTAGGCTTTCCCAAATCATTGGTGGCTTTAACTACCATCTTAATTGACTTACGAGGTGTTTGCTCAATGACATACTCTTTGAGGTATCTCTTTGCAGCAGATGGGTTAGACCACGCTGAGTGATTTTCGCCATTAGCATCTGCAATGAGAAGCAACCACGCTCCACCACGTTCTACAGAGGTGTTCTTGGTCAATGTTGCTTCTAGTGTCTTCGTGACTTTTGCAGCCATTAGTAATCTCCTGTTTCTACATACCAGAGGTAATCCAGTATCTCGTTTACTCTTAGCCCTACTTCCATCATAGGGACTTGCTCTTTCATCTCTATCAGTTTGCCTTTAGCAAGGCTTAGGTACTGCTCCTGCTGTGAGCTTAGTTTTTTAGTATCCATTGGTACATACCTTCCTCGTATGTTCTAGTCGTATTTTTCGGCTTAACTTGTAGGTTGGTGCATAGAGTGTACTACTACAGGTGGAACATTGGATAATCCATTCCCCCGCCTCGCTGTCATAAATTGTGCCTACATGGGGCAAAGTTTGTGTTGGCATTACGCTGCCTTTCTTGGACTGCCAAGTTTGATTGGGGATACATAATTACTTCCGTCATACATCTTGCCACCCCATACGCCAAAAATACCTATCAGGCTCTCGGCATACTCTCGGCATTCTTCAAGTACGGGGCATCTGTTACAGATAGATATGGCTAGTGCTATGTCATCCTTGCGCCTAAAGTTCTGCACTGGGAAGAATATTTCAGGGTCAGTTTGCGCACATAGTTGAGTTCCGTTAAACGGCATGAGTTCTCCTAATCTAAGTCAATAGAATACACAGTATGGGTAACGCCATTAGTTAGCTTGATGGTGACGTAACCATATTCTTCATCCAAGTCCACTAATATCGCGCCCCGTAAATCCCCCTCAGATAGATACTCAGGGCACTTAACACAAGGGATGCGATAGCCAATAAGGTCAGCCCGTATTCTTACTTCAATCATCACTCCCCCTTAGAACGTTTGATGAGGTAATTAGCTAAGTCATCTTCAGGGAATAGTTCCTCGATTTTAAGCCATACGAAACCCTCTTGATGCTTAGATATCTGACCCAGTATATTAAGCCACTGTTGGTCTACTTCAATAGTTACTTTATAGCGCACGTTATCATCCAGTATCTCTCCTAAATTACCCATTGAGTTTTACCTTCATCTTCTGCTTAAGTTGTTTCCATACTATGTCGCTTACGTATTGAGCCAGAACCATAAAGTCCTCATCCTTGACTCTAGTCTTTGCCTTGTGCTTCTCTTTCAAGTGTACGTTCTCCACTTCAAGGGCTTTATACTCAGCGTTCTTAGGGTGTACAACTTCACCACCAAGCTCAATAGTTCCTAAACTTTTCCATGTCCAGATAAATTGCTCTTGCTTATCAAGGTTGATGACAACATCAGGGTGTTGTAAATGCGGTGGAAAGTTAAGTCGAATAGTTTCACCCTCAACTAATAGGCTAGTGCCGTTAGGTGCATAAGGTCTGAGATATCGTAGGTATTCGACAGGCAAACGATAGCGCATAGGTAGCGGTTGTCCGTTGTCTGTATCTTCTTCCAGTAGTTCTTCTTCAATCATTATGCGTTCTCCTTAATTGGGGACATTACTTTATTTGTTAAACAATCGTCACAAGTTGTCTGCGTTATATTAGTAGAAATGAATAGCCATCCGCAAGCAGGACAAGGTTTACTCTTCACTGTGTCAATCCTTTCCAGTGATTAACAACATCCCTTACTAACTCCAAGCATTCTCCGTCAGTAAACTCTTCGCCATTTAGCTTAGGAATACTGATTACCAAGTTAAGAGCATCTCCATCTAAACCATCCTCAGGCTCTTCTTTAATACCTAAGAAAGTTTCAATAGCATCCATAACATACTGCGTATCCACTTCGTTTTCCATTAGAGTTCTGCTCCGTTTTCATCTTGAAGAATTACATCCCCTGTGTAGTCTTGATAAGCAAAGTCTTCCTTTACCAAATCGTCTACCCACTCAGTAATCATATCTAACGTTACTTCTTCTTTTTTAATACTGTACGCATTGCAAACATCCTCTACAACACGTGGGACATAATAACTAATTACTTTTATAGCGTTGATACGTTCAGGTAGTTCTTCCATTAGTAAAGCTCCAATACTGTCCACTCGCCGTTAGTAAAACCTACATCAAAGCTGTGTGCTTCGTTTTTAGTAAGCCAATAAAACACTTCATCATCAAGTTCTAGGTCAGAGGTAAGTCCTGTATAGCCCTCAGGTATTACTCCAAACCATACACTCTCAGGTTCATCTCTATCAAACTTAATACCTGCTTCGATAATCTCAATGTACATTACTCTTCATCCTCTAAATCCCAATAACTATAAGTTACTTCGTCAGACACATCTACAATGTAAACAGCAGACAAGCAATCACTTTGCCAATCTAGTTCAGGGTTATCTCGTAGTAATGGGTCGTAGTCCATGTATGAAGGCACATCTTCATCTTCATTAGTGTCTTCATCATCCGATAACCATGAATGATACTTAGCATGCTGTTCCGACATGTACTTAGCCTCGTTAGAAGAGTCCGCGTTACCATGAGTATCACAGCCATCACAGTACCAAATCCAACCACCAACAGTGCTAGCGCAAGTGTATTTAGTTATTACATTTTTTAGTGTCATTGTTATTCTCCTTAGAAATGAAAGTCAATAGGTACGAGGAATTGCTTGTCAGGGTCAGACTCTATGCGCTTTAATACTTCTGCCATAGTTCCACCACCATACTCAACATCATAGAAGTAAGAATCGCAATTCCAGTCTCCTTCTAATAACTGCGCAAGTTTTTTAATACGCCATACGTTCATAGAGTAATCATTGGTGACCACATCTTCTCCATCGTAACCATGTAGTTGAGACTCAAACTCTGATAGGTCTATCTTTTCTATTGCTCTCTCAACTTCTAATTTACGATTAGCTTTAACATGGTCTAACCCAATCAAGACATCTTTGCCTTGATAGACTTTACACCAATCATTACCAGCCCAGCGACCTCCAATGTCGGTAGCAAACCAGTCCCACCACCAGCCCTCGTCACCTTCTAGTAGTGCTTCTACTCTTGAGAACGCTTCTTCTTCGTTCTCTGCCTCTACCGCAATCCAATGTAGTGTGTGCATTATGCGTTCTCCAATTTCCAGTCGTATTCGTGTTGTTGATTACCAAAGACAGTATCTTCGGCAGGTTGTAGGTAAAAGACTCTTGTAAATAATTCGCGCCCCAATAACCAATCATTCCACTCTCCATCAGAAGATAGGGAGAAAGGGTCAAAGGTATAGCGGGCAAGGATTAAGACTGCTGTTACCAGTTCGTCATAAGGCTTCTGTGCCGTCTTGCAAAAGTTCCAGCGAATAGAACCTCTCTCAATGTAAAAGGTCTCGTGAGCGTTAGCCCCAATACCTTCGATTAGTACTCGGTTCTCATCTGTTCGTGCCAGTACAGGTGTTTCAGACTCCTCTACCAGTTGATTGACGCCTTTAGTAAAAGCTTCCCAGCGTGTAGGTGTAGGTTCTTCGTGTAGTTGAAAGTAGTGTGTGTATCCCATTAGTTAATCTCCTTAGTTGTAGTAGTAACTTTAGTTGTAGTAGTAACTTTAGTTGTTGTGCTCTTTTGTGTAAATCTGCGCCCTGTGGATAAGTTATCCATAGCAACGATAGTTACATTCTCGGTCTTTACCTTTTTGATAGAGGTCAAGGTCTTCGTCCTCGTATCTAAATCCATGTCTGCACTCAAAGTAAAATGGTGGCTCGTACTCTGTGAATCCTCCACAGTCAGGACAAGAGACTGCAAAATCGGACTCGTTAGCCTCAAATCCACAGATAGAACAGGTGCATCTAAACTCATAACTCATTACCCCTCCTGTAAAAGTTTGT
>Ga0164297_10004004_pt1 | contig 13428 bp, 14 predicted proteins | sample GEODES058metaG_FD_113539 | JGI IMG/M metagenome (GOLD analysis project Ga0164297, IMG submission 113539) | Dystrophic lake water microbial communities from Trout Bog Lake, Wisconsin, USA - GEODES058 metaG | ecosystem: Environmental > Aquatic > Freshwater > Lake | place: USA: Trout Bog Lake... | reverse complement strand
TTAGAGTTTAAATCCAGAGTGGATGGCAGAAACGCCGAAGGTTAGGTTTTCGTGGGTCACGAATCTGAAGCCGGCAGTCCTGATCATATCTTCAAAGACATCTTGCTTTGGAAACTACCGGATGCTCTCCACCAGGTACTGGTACGGCCCTGCGTCACCCGTCTGCGACACAGAGACAGTGAGCGCAGCAGGGCGGGTCAGCAGGCATGCAGGCACACGCACCACGAGCTTGCCCAATGCTGGGATGGCATTGAAGCTGTACGCGTCATACACCGCCCTCAGCGGCTCGCTGGTGACGGAGCTGAACTCCATGATGAGGAGGCGGCCGCCGCGGCGCAGGACGCGCGCGGCGTCGGCGAGGGCCACCTCTGGACGGGTGACATTGCGCAGCCCGAAAGCGATGGTGTAGCTGTCCACACAGCTGTCGGCGAGAGGCAGCTTCTCCGCGTCAGCCTCTAGCCAAGAGAGATCAGCACCACGCCTGGGGTGAGAGGGATGCGTCAGCTGTAAGTGTCGCGGTTATGAGGCGCCGGGGGACGTCAATCAGCCCGCGCGAGCGTCAGAGCCATGAAATGCACGTGTCCGTGCTGCGTGTGTCATCAACGATACCGACGCCAATCAAGGGGCGTGGCACTCGGAGCCCTTGCGCAAAATTAGTGTGGGCTCATCTTCCGCCGCTTTGCGGAGGCCGCCTTTCGTCGATCTTTTTTGCATGCATGACGCACCTCGGCCTGTTGTTCTCATCCAACGCGCTGTCCAAGCTTCTGTACCCCGCGGCATCTGCCCGTGCGCGGCCCTCAGCGAGCATCGCGGGGTTGATGTCTGATACCACCACCAGGCCTTGTGCCCCCGCCTCGCTGCTATTCCACCGCCCCTGTGCTGCTGCCACACGCTCCGCGGATCGAAGCGCGCGGAGGACGCGGAACGCGACGTCGCCGGTTCCGCCAGCGACGTCTAAGTGCACTTGGCCGGGCACTGGCCTCAGACGGTCCACCAGGTCGTCCTTCCACAGGCGGTGCATGCCGCCAGACATGAGGTCGTTCATGAGGTCGTACTTGGGTGCGACGGCAGAGAAGACTTCCGCCACGAGGCCCCGCTTCTCGTCGACGGCGACTGAGCGGAAACCTGGGCACACGGCAGAGAGCAGGGCAGGTTCCAGCGACACAGCGGCGCGTTCAGGTGCGTCTGCGTCAGGCTGGCGCAGGAGGAAGGCGACGCACCGAAATGCGTGGACTCGGACCCCTCGCGCGGGGGCTCTGCAGCGGTGTTGGAGGCCGTTGTGGACGAAGCAGTGTCTGCCACCTGCTGCGCTTCAGACGCTGTTGACGCCCAGCGAGCCGCGGCGATGCGTGCATGAACCAGCGCGCGCCGCAGGGGCGCATGTGCGAGCGCCATCGCGAGAGAAGCCGTCACTTGCCAACATGGCACTGACCACTTTCCTTCGCATCGCCCATTTGCGCATTGAGGGAGACCGTGCGCTGCTCCGCATGATGCGGCGCACGCAACATGATGCCGTGCGCGTGGCGCCGTAAGGCGCTGCTGCTGGGCCGCGCTGTTGCCGGCGGCAGTAGCAGACTCTCATCGGAGCCTGGGGCGCAGCTCGCCTCTCTGTCACTGTGCACAGTGCACACGATGCATGGTGTTTCCGCATGGCGTCCTGCACGGAGTGAGCTCCTGCCTGGTGCCAGACGCCCTGTGCTGCCAGTCTTGCCTCGCTGCTGCTTGGCGGTGCCCAGGTCCAGGGACCGCTCGTCTGTTGCTGCAGCCAGCACGACGGAGCGTGCTCGCCCGCCTGTGGTGTGGGGAGCTCCGCCGCCGGAGACTGGGCCTTGGGCGACTACTAGGCGCTGGGTCGTCTTCTCTGACCTTCACGTCAGCGCACGCAGCTTGGACGTCTGTCTAGAGGTCCTTGACACGGTGCGTGCTTCTGTCTGACCCACCCACCCCCGCGATGAGTCTGCGTGCGTCTCTGCCGAGAAGTGAAGTGCCATAGCAGGTGGCGTGTGTCGTTGACAACAACTGCCTCAACTAACTCACCCGAACGGGCGCTCACGCAGGTTCTTTCCACGGCGAGACAACACCGTGCGGGTGTCCTGTTCCTGGGAGACTTCTGGCACGCGCGCGGCGCCTTACCCGTGAGTCTGCTCAACTCCATCCTCTCTGCGCTCGCGCCCTGGGACGTGCCGACACTGCTTCTGCCGGGCAACCACGACCAGGTGGTCCATGGCGGAGAGCAACATGCGCTGACGCCGCTTGTTGCCGCGAAAGACGGCTTGTTCCATTCATTTACGTATCCGACGCACTGGCGCCGCGCCTTGTGGCTGCCGTACCGCCGCGACGCGTCACTGCTGGAGGAATGTCTGCGACAGCAGGATGCACCCCTGGCAGCTGTGTTCGCGCACGTGGATGTTGCAGGCGCGAGCATGAATGAGACACACCAAGCTCAATTTGGGTTACCGGCGGACCTGTTCCCCAGCGGAGCGGGTGTGCCGACGTACACGGGGCATTACCATTTGCCGCACACGGTGCCGGGCACGCGTATCACGTACGTGGGGTCACCGTACCAGGTGTCCGCCTCAGAGGCTGGTCAAAAGAAGCGTTTGCTCCTTCTCGACAGCAACTGGCAAGTGGAAGCGAGCTTGCCGCTCGATGTGGGGCCGCGCCATTTCAGACTAGACGGACAGAACGCCACACCACCTGCGCAGCTGCGCAGCGGCGACCGCGTCCGATGGGTGCTGCCTGCGCTGCCTGGACCCCAAGGCCGGTTGACTCCCGCCGCTGCGGCTGTTGCCGCTGCTGCTGCTCCACCTGCAGTGGGCACGCTCCGTGCCAAAGGCATCGACGTGACGCTGGTCAGAGCGCCATCCGCGAACCAGACAGCGCCTCGCATCGCGGCTGCAGACACAAAGGCTCCTGCTGAATTGCTAGATGCCTACGCGAAGACGGCCCGCTTGCCTCCCGCAGTGGCATCCGCAGCCGCGCGACTGCTGGCCACTCTGTCCGGCAGCGATCGTGGAGGCAGTGGCGGCGTGCCAGCGCTGAGCCGCAGTCACGTGGTCTTCGAGCCCAAGCGGTTGGTTCTGGAAGGCTACGGCCCCTTCAAATCGCGGGTAGAGTACCCTCTCGGCGACCGGGGCTTCGTCGTCGTCACCGGCAAAATCGTGGACGGCCTCGCTGATGACGGCCGCGCTGCCGGCAACGGCAACGGCGACAGCAATGGTGCTGGGAAGACCACTCTCGTCATGGCCGCCCTGTGGGCTCTCCAGGGCAGCGCGTCCAATGCTCGCCGCTCCGACATGTTCGTCCATGACGGTGCCCGTGCTGCGCGAGTCCGTTTGGAAGCAACACTCAATGGGCAGCCATTCTGGGTGGAGCGAGCGGCTGATCGAAAGGGCCGTCTCAAGACATTCACCTTCGGCATGGGCGACGCCGACCGCAGTGGCCAGGATGCGCGCTTGACGAGTGCGGCGTTACAGCAGGTGCTGGATGTCGACCTCCTGCGCCTCACGTGCTTCCATGGGCAGCATGACATGGAGCGTTTGCTGACCAGCAACGACGGCGAATTCAAGCGCGCACTGGACAGGCTTGTGGACCTATCATGCTGGCAAGCCGCTGAAGATGCCGCCAAGGAGCGCGCGAAAGCAGCATCTGCCAGGGCGGACCAGCTGGGTGGTTCTCTGGCACAGCTGCGATCCTCTGCCGCCTCCACCGCCGCAGCACTGGAGGCCACAGCCACCGCCGCAGACGCGTGGCACGAAAAGCACGACGCGCAAGTCGCTGCCGTCGCGGTGGCAGCGGAGCTCGCGGCTCGCGAGGTTGAAATTGTGCAGCAGGCACTCAACACCGCCCTCGCTACCCTTCGTGGCACTTGGGCGCGCGCATCGCCCGCATGGCAAGCTGCACACGCAGCTGAGGCGCAAGCCGTGCAGGAATCCGCCGCCGCATCCGCAGCTGCCTCCATGGAGCGCGGGAGTCACAGAAGGGGAGACCGTCATTCTGCTGAAGCGAACGAAGCCGTCGCGGCAGCTGCAGCGCGCCTCGCGTCTGCTACCGCTCAAGCAGCATCTGCAGTGCTGGAATTGCAGCACGCGCAAGCAGCCGCGTACGAGGCGGAGGCGGCAGCGAGGGGGGCCACCAGGGCTGCGGACAGCTTCCGAGGCGTCGCGCATGGAGGTCACGATGCAGAGCACGCGGAACATGCGCTGGGCACATGCGACCGGTGCTTGCAGCCGATCGATGCGAAACACTTCGCGGAGCAAGCGGCTCAATTGGACAGTCACGCGGCCACCGCGGTTGCCGCTGCTGAAACTGCTCGCTCACGCGTGCGTGAAGCTGAGCGAACCAGGGCAGCTGCAGATGCGGCGCGCGCTGCAGCAGAGGAGGAGTTGCATGTAACCCGCGAGGCGGTGGATGCGGCTGCCGAGCAGGCGCGCAGACGCGCTTTAGAGGATTTGACGAGTGCGAATGATCGCGCTCGCGTCGCGAGAGAAGTGCGGTCTTCGCTGGACCAGCGATTTGCGCTGGCGGAGCGTGCAGGCACCGCCGCGAAGCGCGCCCTTGTCGATGTCTGCGGCGCTGAGGCAACTGCGGAGGTGCACGAGAATGCTGAGACAGCCCCACCGCTGCGCGCGGAGGACGCGGTGCCTGTTCTCGATGCCGCCATCGCGGATATAGACGCTGCGGAGCAGAAGCTCCGATTTGCAGGCACTGCAGCCGCAAGCGCAGCGGCTTCGCTCCAGAGGGCACAAACCGAGATGAACCCACATGCCGCCGCACTTCGGTTGTTGACACAGCAGCGTGATGAGCATGTGGCGCAGCTTGCAACTGTCGGCGCTGAGCTGGTAGGCGCTCAGGAGGAAGCGGCGCTGTATGACGCTGTGCGGGTGGCGCTCAGCGACAAAGGCATCCAGTCGTACCTGCTTGAGGGCGTTGCTCTCGAATTGGAGGCCAAGGCGGCGGAGCATTTGCACGCCCTCAGTGGTGGCTCGCTGAGATTGTCGCTGTACACCGACTCAGCGGGAGGAGAGGCGGCTGGGGAGGAGGCGGTAGCGGCGCTGAAGCGTCTGAGCACTAAGAAGGCTGGTGCAGGTGCTGCTGATGCAGTGCCGCCACCAGCACCGGATGTGGTCGTCAAGGACAAGATGCGTCTTCGCATTTTGACGCCCGTGGTTCTGGATGACGGCGGTGGGGACGATGGAGGAGGGGAAGGCATGACTGGCGTGACTGAAGCTGAGCGCGCGTTGGAGCAGCTGTCCGGTGGAGAACGCCGACGATGCGCACTGGCGCTGGCCATAGCGTATGCTGAGCTGGCAGCGCAGAGGGGTGGCTTGCGCAGCGGATTGCTCGTCCTTGACGAGGCGCTCCAGCATTTGGACCCCTCGGGCGTGGAGGCCGTGTGCGCACTCCTCCGCAGGCTGGACTTCTCCACCGTGCTGCTGACCAGCCAGGCTGGCTCCCGAGCCGTGGCCCTGGCGGACAGCGTGGACTACGTGGTCAAGAAGCGCGGTGGAGCGTCAAGCCTGCTTCTCTCCGATGGGGCGCCAGTTTTCAGCTCCTCTGACGACGAGGACGGGGACGAAGGTGATGCGGCGGAGGATGAAGAGGAAGAGACGATTGCGAAGGGGGTGCTTGCGTCTGGAGCGTACAAACTTTGACTTGCTAGTATCAATTGGTATCTCTTGCAAGCTCGCTCACCCCGAATGCGGCGCGCCAACTGTATGTTGCGATGGTAATAGCAATGTAATTGGGTGGCATATGGGCTCTCTTCTATATTTACGGCCGCGGCCCGCCGTCCTTGTCGGCGTGATGTTTGTGCGCCACCTCCTCCACCGCGACCGCGGACTTGCTAAAGCCCTCCGCCTTGAGCATGCGCACCAGCTGCTCCGCCTCCTGCGCCGGGATAACATAGGGCGAGTGCTTGTCATCCGGGAATGCACGGCTCTCCACTGCAGTCTTGAACTCACTCAGCGCGCGGTTGATAACGGCGCCAACGTTGCCGTACTGCTTGCTGAACTTTGGAGCAACCTTGGCGTGGTGCGGGTGCTGCATGAAACCAAGCAGGTCGTGGAAGACAAGCACCTGGCCACTGCATGACGGCCCCGCGCCGATGCCGATGGTGGGCACATCCAGTGCTGCTGTCACTGCGGCTGCAACTGCAGCAGGCAGGCACTCAAGCACCATGGAGAAGCAGCCGGCAGCTTGCAAGGCTCGGGCTCTGCGAACAACTTCAAGCGCCTCGCTCGCACTTCGGCCGTATGGCCTGAAACCGCCAAGCATGGAAATAGCTTGAGGCGTGAGGCCAACATGGCCCATGACTGCAATGCCAGCTTCCGCTACCGCCTGGGCCGCAACAACTCGACTTGGACTGCCGCCCTCTAATTTCACCGCATCCATGCCGCCCTCCTTGAGCATCCGCACAGCGGCAGCAACTGCCTGTGACGGAGCTGCCTCGTAGCAGCCGAATGGGAGGTCGCCGACAAGTAGAGGACGCCTTGCGCCGCGGGCAACCGCCCGGCAGTGGACCAGCATCTCGTCCAGAGTCACTGGCAGTGTGGTGTCGTGGCCGTGCACCACCATGGCGGCGCTGTCACCCACGAGCAAGATGTCGATGCCCGCCTGGTCAACCTGGTGGTCACAGAGGGGTGAACCGAGTCAGCAGGAGCCATGTGCAAATGTTGAAGCTCACTGCACGCACGCACGCACGCACGTGTACTGCGCTGGGGAAGTCATAGGCCGTGACCATGGTGATAACTTCGCCGCGGGTGTACTTGGTGGCCACTGAGCGCACAGTCACGCGCTTTGCAGGAGCACTTGATGGGCCGCCGTACACTGTCGCCTCCGGCAAGTTGCTGAACGCGTGCCGCCGTGCGTGCTGGTGAACACATGCGCCGCTAGACTGTTGTACCAGCGATAAAGGTGCGAGCAGTGTCCGAGCAGCGTGGGACGCGGTGTAGACTGCTCGCTGTCGCATTGATCCAGAAATGCCTTGTTGCCCAGTAGAGCTCAAGTCGCGACCGAGCGCTTGTCTGTGAACATCAGGTCGCAGATGTCATTGCCGCGGGTGCTGAGGATGAAAGGCTCGACGACGGCGCAAATTCAGGGGGTGGATGCTGCTGTCACCACTGTGGCGCCCTCTCGCCGTTTCACGCGGCCCCGAGAGGTTCTCGTCTCGCGGGCACGGTCTTTGAAACACAGGGGGGGCCTTAGCGCAGAGTGCCAAGCGCAGGTGCGGCCCCACAACGTCGTTTGTTCCGTCGACGTCCTGTCAACTCCTCGTCCCTCTTCTCATTCCACGCGACCGCGCATGACAGACGCAGTCGCGGCAGAAGCCGAGGATGGAGACCAGTCGGCGGAGCGAGCTGAGTGACTTGGAAACGCAGCTGAAGGCGTTCGCGGGCAAAGGGAGTGGTGCAGGGGAAACTGGGCTTGCACGTCGTGAGCTCTTCCGCAAGCTGGTCAGCCTCCAGACGCTAGGTGTGGACGTCTCGCCGCTGTTCGGCACTGTGCTGATGAACGCGGCGACTGCGGACGTGCCGACGAAGAAGATGTTGTACCACTATGTGACTGCGGTGGCCAAGACCAAGCCCGACCTCGCGCTGCTCACGGTCAACATGCTGGTCAAAGACGCCAGCGACGCGGACCCGACGATCAGGACACTCGCCCTGCGCAGCCTGGCCAGCTTGCGGGTGCCCAGCTTGGCGGAATACGTGGCTGACGCCCTGCGCAAGGGACTGACGGACAGCCACCCGGGGCCGCGCAAGACGGCCGCGCTGGGCGTGCTCAAGCTGCACGACGTCGCGCCGTCGGTGGTGCATGCGGCGCAGCTGGTGGCGCAGCTGCGGCGGATGATGGAAGAGGACAACTCAGGAGACGTGGTTGCCAACTGCGTCGCGGCTCTGCGCGAGCTGGACGGCGCAGACGTGCTGGCGGGCAACAAGCGCCTCGTGTATAGTCTGCTGAACCGGATCAAGACGTTCTCGGAGTGGGCGCAGTGCTTAGTGCTCGACCTGGTTGCGCAATACGAGCCCAGCTCGCCTGACGAGATGTACGACATCATGAACCTGCTTGAGGACCGGCTTCGGCACAACAACAGCGCCGTGGTGCTGGCCACCACGCGCGTGTTCCTGCATCTCACGCTCAGCCACGAGGATGTGCACCAAGCTGTGTATGAGCGCATCAAGGCGCCGCTGTTCACGCTCGCGGCCGTGTCCGCGGGCGAGGCCAGCTTCGCGGTTTGGGCACACCTCCACTTGCTGGTCACACGCGCGCCGATCCTCTTCGCTCAGGATTACCGCCAGTTTTATTGCCGCGCCAGCGATTCGCCAGCCGTCAAGCGCCTCAAGCTGGAGATGCTGACCGCCGTCGCGGACGAGGGGACGACGTATGACATCGTGTCTGAGCTATCCGAGTACGTGGCTGACGTGGATGTGCCCACGTGTCGACGCGCTGTGCGGGCCGTGGGCGCTGTTGCTCTTGGTGCCGCAGATGTGGCCGGCATCGTGGACAGGCTGCTCTCCTTCCTCGACCTCGGCTGTGATTACGTCGCTTGCGAAGCTCTGGCTGTTGTGCGTGACCTTCTGCGCGTCGCGCCGCACACGTCCGACGCGTGCATCAGTGCAATCAGTGCCCTTCCTGCGAGCCTGGTGAGCGAGCCTCAGGGACGGGCTGCATACGCGTTCATCATGGGCGAGTACGGACACATCCTGCCGGAGGCGCCGTACGCGCTGGAGCCATTCCTCCTGGCGCTGCCGCAAGAGCCGTCGCCGGAAGTGAGGCTTGAACTCCTCACCGCCGTCGCGAAGCTGTTCATCCATCGCCCGGCGGAGTGCCAGCGCGTGCTTGGCGCCGCTCTGTCTGCAGCCGCTAATGATGGCGACGCGGATGTGCGCGACCGTGCGCTGATGTACTACAGGCTTCTGGCAAGCACCTCCGGCGTGGACGGCCTCAAGGCGGTCGTTGTTCCGCCTCAAGGCCGTCTGGACGCACCTTCAGGCGTCGGCGCATTCGAAGATGATGTCGCGCAAGAGCTGCGTGACCGCCTGTTTGCGGAGTTCAACACCTTGTCAGTCGTGTACGGGCGGCCAGCTTCGTCATTCGTGGACGCGCGTGACCGCGCCACTGCGGCAGCAGCAGCCGCACAGGAGGAAGAGCTCCTCGAGGGTGGCGCAGGCATGGCGGGTGACAACCTGCTGCTAGATGTCGGCGAAGACGATGACCTCCTAGGAGGTGGCATTGCATCCCCTGCATATGCGGCAGTGACGCCCAAACCTGGCGGGGCGGACCTGTTGGACGATTTCCCCCAAGTCCCATCCGGCACGCCGCTCGTGGCCCCGGCCACGCCCCAGCCCGCACAGATGGCAGCGGCAATGCCCCCGCCTGCGACATCGCCTCCAGCCCTGCCGCCGTGTCCGCTCGCGCCGGGTGTTGTCATGGACCCTGGAACCTTCCAAGCGCATTGGGCTGCCTGGCCGGTGGCGCAGCAGGGCGCCATCAAGCTCACGTCTGCGGGCCTGGCAGCTCTGACATCCCACACAGCTGCACTGATGCCACACATGAGCGGCGCCAACATCGCCACCATGGCGTCAGGCGGCAGTGGCGGCGTCCTCAAGTGGTATTTCTACGCCCAGCTTGCGGCGCTGCCGGCGGGAATGTTCCTGGCAGAGCTCATTGTGGACACCTCGGCAGGGACAGCGAACATCACCATCAAGACGGACGCGGCGCACGCGAGCAAGGCATTCGCTGCCAACTTCGCTCAGCTGCTGCTCGAGTTCCCACCGGGGGTGCCCTTTCTCTGAGTGCGCGCTGCGCGTGCGCATGTGTGTAATCATGAAGGCTGAACACCATCTCTGTTATTGCGTTATTCGTCTTTGTTTTCCTCCGCACTCTGCCCCCGTCCGCCTGGGCGAGCTGTATACGGCAGTGCGAGTGTCGCTGCCTGCAGAGCGGCTACATCGCTGTTCTGTGCCACACTCACTATCCCCCCTCCCCCCGACCCCACCCTAGTCCGACGCGCTGCGAACAGCCTGCTGCTGCTGCGCTGCATTTTCCGCCACTTCCCGGCGGACGAGCTCCTGCTCCGCCTCGTCAAGCTCGTCCATTTCGAGGTGGAAGTACGGGTTGTCCCCAACCGGCCGGAACTTGTAGCCCGTGAACCCGTAGAACGCCAGCGTCGCGAGCTCGCCAGCCGCGTCGGAGAGCCAGACGTACTGGTAGGGCGTCGTGCTCTGGAGGAGGTAGACAACGATGCGGGTGAAGTAGATGTAGGAGACGACCATGACGTAGAACTGGCGGAACAGGGTCAGCTTGTGCAGGTTGCGCGCCGCCTTGCCATCGCTGTGCGCGGCCTCGCGCAGGTGCTTGATGCTCCACACGATGGGGAACAAGATGGCGCAGCAGCAGATGATGTCCAGCAAGTGGAACACGTCACGCCACGTGAACCAGCCTTTCACTGCGGGGCCGTTCTCCAGCAGGATAATGTCCGCCACGTTCGCCATGACCTGGACGGGCAGCACAAGCATGATGATGCGCTTCTCCCGGTCGCTGAGGAAGGGCTTGAGGAAGGACCAGCCGGTGCCGAGGAGCACGATGACGGTGAAGAGCAACACGCCTCGGAAGAGGGAGAAGATGTAGAACGCGATGTTCCAGCCATCCGGGCTGCCAGTGGTGCGCTTCATGTGGTACATGCCCGCCTCGCACATGGTGGCCAGCGCCTTGAAGGCGACCAGAGCAAGCATCAGGAAATGGATCTTGTGCGTCGTCGCCCTGTGTGTGTACAGCACGCCCGACCACACGGCAGCGGAGAAGAAGTAGAGGATGGACATGACGAGGAAGACCACAGGCAGCGGCGCCTCGCCGGCTGACAGGTAGTCGCGAGCACCGGTCCAGGCCTCGTTATACAACTCTGCTGTTATGTCCAGTGACACCACCACGTGCGACTCGCAGTTGGCGTAGAACAGGCTGTACTCCCCTCCCTGCACCCGAGCGTGGGGGCGTCAGCGTCAAGGGCAGTGCCACAGCCTGCGTGGGCGCGCTCTGCTGTTGGGAGTGTACGTAGCGCCAGGCGTGTCGTATCCACCGCCAAGTGCCCGCAGTGCGAGTTTCGGTCTGCAGTGAGGCTGCATGCACGCACCGCGTCCGGCGGGATGCGTCCCGGGAACTCGTAGAAGCTGTTGTTCGTCTTCTTCTTTGCGTTCTCCATCTCCGCAAACGTGAACAGCTTCTCCACGTTGTCGCTGTCGAGCACACATCCGCCTGCGCGTGCCGCGAGTCAGCAGGCGTGAGCGCGGGTCCGCAAGCCGGGGAAGTACCCACGAGGCAACCCTATGGAACCGTCTCCGACACGCGTCTCGGAACGAGTGAAGACCGGCAGACACCCATGGCCGGGTGCTGGCGTGCCAGCGGAAGCGCTCACGACGCAGGACTGGCAGCAACAGCGGCGAACGAGCACGGCATTGTTGACCGGGGGCGCACCAGCTTGCAAGTCCTGTTGCAGCTGCACCTCCGCCTCTGCCGTTGTTATGAAGAAGCCTATTTTCTTGGGGTCGTATTCTGGTCGGCCGGCCTCGAGGTAGACCCGCCAGTTGGTGACCTTGACGTCCACCATCCCGTTCGCCTCGAAGCCAAAGGGGCGGGCCACGAGAACGATGCTGCGGTCGTCATGGTCCAGCGTATCCTTCACAATGTCGCAGCTGGCGCTGCGCAGCAGCAGCGCGGTCACGGCCAGCACGGCCCATGGCGCCCGCATGCGTGGGGACAAGCGGAGGGGCCACGCTCAGGCTACCCCAGCGACGTGGACAGTGAGCGTCTGCCCGCCAGGGCAGGTGGGACGGGTGCCGCAGTGAAGTGGTGAAGCGCAGCTGGCCGCATGGCCGCCCCAGTGGCGCGAGCGTCGCCAGACTTGTGGCACCTGTCAGGAGCTACAGTAACCACTGCCCACCGCCGCGCTTCTGCCCGGGGCCACGGCGTGCGACGCGACCAGTGCGTTGTACGCGCCTCGGGAGACGCATCAGACAGCCGGGGCACGCTCGCCGGCGCCGGCTCCACGTCCTTGGCTGGCGTGGCCTCGGAGCGCCGAGCGGCAGTTCAGGCCCAAGTGCGTTTGATAACTGCCGCGAAACGCTTCGCCGCGGAGCTGGCTGAGGGCGAGGAGGACGAGGAGCAGCTGGTGGCTGTTGCCGCGTTCGACAGCAGCAAGGAGGCGCTGACTGAGGTTCAGAAGCGGTATGCTGGCAAGATTGCGGAGACGCTGGCACAGGCGCGTCTTGGTGACACGACGGAGGGGGGCTGCTCCGTGTGTCTTGGCTGCTGTCGCACGGAGCTCACTCCTCGCGCGTTCCTCTCCGCTTGCCCCCTGCAGAAAGTGGAGGAGCTGCAAGTGCGCAACAGGGCCGGCAGCGACGCCTTCGTGGCTGGCCAGAAACTATACGAGCGAGGGAGATACACAGACGCGGTGGCTGCGCTGGAGCAGGGCGTCGAGGACGCAGGTTTCGACTCCCAGCTTGGAGGGGAGGTACGGGCGCCCAACAACACCATTCTTCTGTATCACCGCGATGCAGTGCCCACATCACATACGCTGGTGTTTACGCTTTTCATTCGCGCACCCAGATTGCCCTGTGGCTGGCACTCGCCTACGACGCAGCTGGACAGCGGGAGGACTGCATCAGCCTGTACAAGCGGTTAGAGGACAAGCACCAGAACAAGGCACGCGCCCCCAGCTGCGCGAGGCGACCTGAGACGTACTGCGCGCGTGTGCTGTGCTTGCCGTGAGGCATGGCATCGCATCGAGGCGCGCACACATGTCCTGACGGGTGCCCTTTGCCATCCATGTGCAGAGCATCCGCAAGCAAGCTGCGGATCTGCGCTTCATTTTGGAGGCGCCACAGCTGGAGATTGGCGCTGACGAGCGAGTCACCCTGCCAGTGCTGAGTGACACGACGCCGACGTACAGGTCCGCCGCCGGTTGTTGCAGGAATTGTGTGCTGCTCATGCACACGCACGCGTTGTACTGACATCACCTTCGCTGTGTGCCGGCGCAGCGACAAATGGGCGCGTGCCTCTGCGCCAAAGCCGAAGCGAGCGCGGTCATGGGAGGAGGAATGGCTGGAAAACTACACTCCACCCATTACCACCCCAAACCGCTTCGTCCTGGCCGCCACCAGCGTGCTTTGCTTCTGCCTCGCCGTCTACTCTGCGTGGCACATCCGGCATTGAGGCAGAGCACAGAGGACAATTGTATCTTCATCCCGCATGTAATAGCTACCCTTCAGCAGAGCGCACCGGAAAGACGGCGAGTGATGGGGACTGTGTGTGCGTTGCGTTGAGTTGTGTGCTGTTAAATAACAGCAATTGTTTGTGCTTTTTGGGTTTTCGATGGTTTGGGAAGTGCCGCGACCGATTGCTTGTTTGTCAGCCGCAGCCTCGCGCTCCTGA
>Ga0164297_10004003_pt1 | contig 13428 bp, 13 predicted proteins | sample GEODES058metaG_FD_113539 | JGI IMG/M metagenome (GOLD analysis project Ga0164297, IMG submission 113539) | Dystrophic lake water microbial communities from Trout Bog Lake, Wisconsin, USA - GEODES058 metaG | ecosystem: Environmental > Aquatic > Freshwater > Lake | place: USA: Trout Bog Lake... | reverse complement strand
ATGAAATGTATTCAACGTCATCTGTGTGGTTGGTTCACCGCAACTTTGGCCGGCAATAACACCTACCATTTCCCCAGGATGAATAAGTGCCTGTTTATATTTCAACACGATGGTTTCCAATAACATGACAAGTGCTTTTCGATGAAAACGTTTATTTACTAACAAGTCTTTTGGTGATAAATAATAATAATACATTACCTCGAATAATTTATTTGGTTTGGAATATTCAATCGTATTTAACTTTTGGTAGTATTCTTCTATTAGTTCAAAAGCTTCTAATGGTGTGATATCCACAATCGAATTCGCGTTCAAATTTAACTGTCCTTGGATATTCGCAATATAGTTTGGAAATGAAACAGGAATTCTTACCGAGTTTTCATTCTTGTTTTTAAACATGTTCTCCACAATGTCATTTCTAGCAACTGTCATTGCGTCGATATACTTTTTACATTTTTGTTTTGTTTCTACGCGTTGTTTTTTCATGCGAGTTACTGTTCCTTTGGTATAAACCGTTTGAAGTTCCTGGTCGTTATCGTTCAGACCCAAAATATCATAGTGAACATAAATATCTTCAATACTCATACCGGTCAGCGGAATAGTTTGGTTTTCAACACGTGTTGCGTCGAAACCATCATCACCATAAACAAATTGAACGATTTTACCTTTATTGTTACGAACAGTCATATCATATTCGACTTTCAAATCTTCCAAACCTTTGATTAATCTTCGCTGGATATAACCGGTCTGACTGGTTTTTACCGCGGTATCAATCAAACCAATACGACCACCCATAGCGTGAAAGAATAACTCTGGGGCAGTCAATCCAGAAATAAAGGAATTATCAATATAACCACGAGCGTTTGGACTATCATCGTATTTATAATAATGTGGAAGAGTACGACTATCAAAACCATAAGGAATACGTTTACCTTCTACATTCTGTTGTCCTAATCCAGAAATCATCTGTGAAATATTGGTTAATTGACCTTTAGAACCCGAATTCACAATCATTAAGAAACGGTTATCGCGACTGAGACTTTGACGAGCAATTTTACCGGTTTCTTCCATTGCCTTGTTTAGTAATTTATTTACCTGTGTCTCAAATTCCATCATATTTGAATTGGCAGTATTGTTTTCAAACACACCCAAATGGACTTTATCCATAATAGATTGGACCAGCGATTTTTGTTCCGTAATTACTTGAATAATTTTTTGTTGTGTTGTTTTATCTGAAATCAAATCACTTATTCCTACACTAAACGCACTTGTTTTCATATATTCCGTAATAATGTTTTGTAGATCATCAATGAAATTAGAACAAGCCATATGCCCGTAGTCATTGAAAATACGATGTAAAATACCTTTTGTGGTGGATGCCAAAACCGATTTCTCGATTTGACCGCGAATATACTTACCATTACGAACTTCTAAAACATTATTGGATGTTGCTGCGTTTTCATTATCTTCAAATAGTTTTGTTTTATAGGATAAAGTGATTGGTGCTAATATTTGCGATAAAACCGCAAAACTATCTAATTTTTTACTTTCGCTGGCTTCGCGAATTGCTTTGGTATTTACTTTGGAATACATCATGAGTAAATTCATTGCTTCTCTTGCGGTTAATTTAATGTTTGGTCTTGTAAAACGGTAAGAACCCAAAAGCGAATCTTGATAAATACCAATAAGTGGCGCATTGGATGCTGGACTTACAATTTGGTATGGAATAGCTGCCAAATGTCTTAATTCAACATCTGCCAATATGTTTTGTGCGCAGTGCATATTCATTTCATCTCCATCAAACGTTTAACCCCTAAGGTTTCCCAAAGGGACGGACTGTATCTTAAGCAAGTTCAAGATGGTTAGTCTATCATAACTCACCAATACCCGTTCAGTCTCTGAATGCCTATCATATCCTACCATAACGGACTTAGATAGTAACACTGCGGATTACCCAATCCTTTACATTATTACCATTGGGTTCGGTTTTTAACCGAGTTCCTCAATAACGTTTCCATTATAGAGTGGTAGTAAAGGCTCTAAGGGAGTTCCCGCAACAAGGTATTTCGCAAATAAACCATAAAATGATTTATCCACTAGGAGGATTCACGCTTTTAACGCCTCCTGTTGCCAACCTGTGATGGAAGTTGATCGGCATTGTATGGTTTAGTGTCCCCGACATTCATACGGAAAGAGTCACCTACTTTCATAACTCTTACAATATGTGCCATCATAGACATTTTATGTAAACTAGGTTGTCTGTTAAACAACACAATATCTCCATTCAACATATGTCTATGGACGGTGTCGCCATTTTCTAATCGAATCGATTTTTTATCCACATATTTCAAATCTATTTTTTCACCATTTACGCGTTCTAGTTTATTCGCACCAGGATATTCGAGTGGACCATTTTGAACCAGTTTCAATAAATAATCGCGATTTCTATCATTTACTACTATTGGTTTCGTAATATTTTTCGCAATTTTCAATGGAACACCAAGTTCTCGAATAGATAAATTAGGGTCGCCTGTAATAACAGAACGAGCACTAAAATCCACTCTTTTTCCCATTAAGTTACCACGAATACGACCGGTTTTACCGTCAATACGATCTTTGATTGATTGATATGGACGTCCAGAACGCTGTGCCAGAGGTGCTGCTCCTTTTGTTTTATTATTAGAAACCATTGCTACAAAATATTGTAACAACTTATGTATTCCTTCAACCGTGGTTTCTTTTTCATTTTTTGCTATTTTTTCCTTCAAATCTTTGTTTTGTTTGATAATATTACTATAAAGATGTGTTAAATCGTCTTCACTTCGTTGTTGAGCGTCCATTTTAACAGAGGGTCTAACTGTTGGTGGCGGAACTGGTAAAACCTGACAAATCATCCATTCCGGGCGAGACCAAGTAGGACTAAACCCCATAAAGTTAACATCGTCATCACTTATTCTTTGGAATATTTTTAATACCATTTCCGGTGTTAATTTGATAGTTTTATATTCTTTATCATCACCGATTTTTTTCCAAACCGCTATAATGGTAGCAATCTCTTCTTGAATAATACTATCTGGTTGTTTACAACCACACCCATCATCTGTTTTTTGACCGCATCTATTTACTTTCGATGCTAAACCAAATACATAACTCCATCTTTTTTCTGGTTTCATATCTAAAGCGTGTAAATGTTCCTTTTTGTTTATCAATAGTTTACTACATTTGAAACATACACATTTACAAATATTCATGATTTCTTTCAAATGTTGTGTGAAAAACACTGGTCTAGCCAATTCAATATGACCGAAATAACCAGGAGTATCGATATAAGTATAACCATCAGTAGGACAAATTATAGCAGGTTCCAAAACACCCATTCTAGTATCAAATAATCCACCAGGAACAGGTTTGTTGTTATTATATGTATCTCTCGAAGTGACTTCAACAACTGAATTCTTACGAATTTCTTCGGGAGATAATATACTAAATTGTATTCCTATGATTTTTGATGGAACCATAATTTCATTCATTTTGGATTTCTGCATAACAAGTATATAATATTATACTATTTATTTATATTATTATTTCGATTCAATTTTTTGTATAAACATCATACCTTCCATTGTTTGAAAATATTATGTTAGGTTCTCAATAACTAATATAATAGAGTTATTGAAATTGAAAGTTTTAGTTTAAACATTTTTTGGAATAGAGATTAAAGTATCAGCAGCTTCTTTATCGTTATTTAATTGGTTTTTCATTCCAAGCAAAGTATTTGCGACTTCCTCATCATCATTCGTAATAGGAAATGTCTTGAATTTTTTATCGTTTGGTTTAAGATGTCTCATATGAGCTGGTCTGTTCTGATATAAATAGGAAGTTAGTTTTTGTTTTTCCATAGGCATTGTTTCGTTTTCAAATCTACGTTTTTTGTATTGTGAATTAAAAAATGATTTACCAGTTTGTTCCAAGTCTTTATAGTCAACACCTTCTCTGTCATAAGGGTCATATTCCATACCTCCAAGCATGGATATTTTGTTTGATTTATATTTATTCATAGTTGTTCTTTTTTTCACTAAATGTTTATTTCCACTTTTTCTATTTTTTCTGGTTTTCTTAGTATTGTATTTTTTTAGAGTTTTGGTTCTCATTGTATATATTTATCATATATTTTTGTAATTCTAAATTTGAAAAATTGATTTAAAAAATATGTTCGAAAAAAGGAATAAATAAAAGTAATTATAGTAATATATTCCACAAAATGTCACCAGTTAAGACCGATAAAAAACGCATCGTTCCAACTAACAAGAAAAACTTGAAAAAAGCAAAGGATTCTGACTCGGAAGATGAATATTCAGATACAGAATCTGATATTACTATTGACTCAACAGATACCTTTAGTGACGATGACGATTCTAATTATGAAACAATAAGTGAAAGTGATGAAACTACCCCTGCACCATCTCCAAAACATAAAAAGTCACCAAAAGGGAAGAGTTTTAGTAAAATTGTAGTTGAAAGTGATAGTGAATCAGAAGAAGACAATGACGATGATGAGGAAAGTGAAAAACAACCAACACGTAAAGGAATAAAAGAATTCATATCGCAGTTGTTTCCATCCAAATATATGAGTGAAAAAGTTAAAAAAAGCAGTGAAAAGTCAAAAGATAAGGAAGAAGTAGTCAAAAAAGATAAAAGTATCAAGAATAAATCGGAGAAAAGTAGCAAAAAGGAAAAAAAAGAAAGTATGAAAAGTTTTAGAAAGTCTCCTAAAAAAGTACGTAAACAAGAAGAGAGTGAAAGTGAAGAAGAAGAAGATACTGACGAAAGAGATAGTGATTCAGAGGAAGATGATAGCGACTATGAAGAAGGTGCAGATATGGATAAATATAAAAAAAATGGTTTCAGTATTATATTTGGTTTAGGTGGTTCATCGGACGAGGACGATTATGAAGAAGAATCAACATTCTTAGAAGAAGACGAAAATGAAGAATGTGATAGTGATGATGAGAAAACGTTTATGAAAGAAACATATCAGAAACTGGATATTCCAGAACAGTCAAAAATAGAAATTGAAAAACAAAGTAAAAAGGACGATGAGGTTTCCACAAAGTCAGATAAGAAAAAGGATAAGAAAAATAAATCAGAAAAAGAAAATGAAAAAGATAAGAAGGATGAGGAAGAAGAGGATGATACAAACGAATTTGAATCGGAATATTCGGACTTGGTAGATATGAAGAAGTTGTTGTCTGAAAAACTAAACAAGAACCCAAAAAGCAAATATGCGTTGAAAGCACTACAAAAGTGTAAGGATGATATAAAAAAACTCATCAAGAAAACGCGTGGAAAAAACACAAAGGAGTATCATAAACTGATTAATAGTCAATCACAAAAGTTTACGAATGAAATGGATTATTTCAAGAAGAAGCTTTCTAACAAGGAACAGCGAAAGATTATGAATGATTTGAAAGAAATAAACGACCATATTCAAATTGACAAACCATACCGTGTAGCATTATTAGAGTCCAATATTCCAACCCCATATAAAGCAACAGTAATGCAGAAACTGAATATGTTGAGAAGTATGGATAATACAGATCCGGAATACTATAAAATCAAAAATTGGGTAGACACATTTATGCGAATCCCTTTTGGTAAATACAAGGCATTGAATGTAAGTATCCACGATGGAGTAGAAAAGTGTCAGGAATTCATGGAAAATGCTATGAAAATATTGGATGAATGTACTTATGGGTTGAATGATGCGAAGATGCAGATTTTACAGATGGTAGGACAATGGATTACGAATCCAAATGCGATGGGAACAGCCATTGCTATACATGGACCTATGGGTACTGGTAAAACCACTCTAGTGAAAGAGGGTATTAGTAAAATATTAGGTCGAGAGTTTGCGTTTATAGCGTTAGGTGGAGCAGGGGATAGTAGTTTCTTGGAAGGACATTCTTATACATATGAAGGAAGTACTTGGGGTAAGATTATACAGATATTGATAGATAGTAAGTGTATGAATCCGGTGATTTATTTTGACGAGTTGGATAAAGTGAGTGATACACCTCGCGGTCAGGAAATCATCGGTATTTTGACCCATTTGACGGATACATCACAAAATAGCCAATTTCACGACAAGTATTTCGCGGATGTGGATTTTGACCTGAGTAAGTGTCTGTTTATTTTCAGTTATAATGATGAGACGTTGATAAACCCAATTTTGAGAGACCGTATGTATCGTATCCAGACAAAAGGATATGATACTAAACAGAAAGTCATTATTTCAAACAACTATTTGTTACCAAGTATTCGTAAACAGGTTAATTTCACTAATGAAGAAATCATTATTCCAAATGATACGATTGAATATATTGTGTCTAGTTTATCCAAGAATGAATCTGGTGTAAGAAATCTAAAGAGATGTTTGGAGATTATTCATACCAAGTTGAATTTATTCCGTTTAGTAAATCCAGATAAAGACAACATATTTACAAAAGAAGTGAATATGAAGGTGGAATTCCCAATAACAGTAACACGCAAAGTAGTAGATAGTTTGATTAAAAATGAAGAACCACTGAACCCAACATTATTGGCAATGTATGTGTAATAGGTGGTTTTGAGAGAACATATACAAATAATAATATAAATTTTTTTATGTTTATATTATAACAGAAATGAGTTTAGAGTTAATTGAAAGTGGAAGTGATATAGAAAATCATAAAACAAAAAATAAAACGAAAAGAATGTAAAAATTTATATTATACATATATATAGTATATCGGTAAATATAATATTCGTTGTATGTTTATTATAAATGAAAATGTATTGATATGTGCTATTGTAAAAGATTGTGGAGAAAGACTTAAAAACAATATCAATCTAAGCATAGAAACAGGTAAAATATTTAAAAAATATAAAATAGTTATTTATGAAAATAACTCAACCGATGATACAAAGAATATACTAGAAATATTTAAGAATAATGAAAAAATAAAAATAATAAGCGAAGATATTAGTAATGAAGTTATTCGAAGAAACAGTAAAGTTTGGAGTAATATAGTAGTGTCTGGAGTAGACAAACCTTGTAAAATGGAACAAACCACCAATGCTAGAAATAAAGTCTTGGATGAAATACGTAAAAAAGAATATAATGAATATACTTATGTTATTTGGATTGATCTAGATTCCCATGGATGGTTTTTAAAGGGTATAATCGATAGTTTTATAAAGAAAAATATGTGGGATGTTATTTATGCGAATGGGCTAGACCATAATTCTCATAAATATAATGATATGTATTCTTATCGCGACTTATATTTTCTGTTCGGACCGGAACTACTACACGAATATTTTTGGAATATTGAAAAAGAAGTAAATGTATTGAATACCGAAGGTTTAGTTCCAGTTTTTTCGGCATTTGGTGGCATAGGTATTTTCAAAAAAAGCATATTTGATAACAGAAAGTATGAATGTGTAGTAAACGAACATGTAAAGATATTTTATAGAAAAATATTACATAAGTATAAAAGAAATTTCAAAAACGCGGTTTTGAAAATTATTGAAAATTCTCAAATATCAACAGGGTATAAAGACGAACAAAGTAATATTTTTTGGAAAGCAAATAGCGGTTACGACCAACCAGTTATTTCAGAACATGTTGCTTTGAACTTGGAGTTAGTTAATAATAAATATAAGATTTTCATAAATCCAAAGATGATTTATTATTCTTAAAATTTTTTGAAAAATAAATAGTTCAACTATTTATGTTTTATGTATGTTTTGTGTATGTCCTTTCTTATTATTTATGGGCTTCCGTATTGAAAGTCACTACCGGTCAAGTTTCCACCTCGTGTAGATAATAAATCATGTGCTTTTTTTGTCAAACATAACCCACCTTTTGAATTATGTAAATTGGAAGCAATTCTATCACATTGAAGACTTCCAGGGATTTGACTAAATATATCAATTGGTTTTTCACTATCTACAGGAGCACTTTGTAAATTCAAAAACCCCTCTTTTTTACTTGGTTTTGTTGTAATATTGGATAACACACTTGGTTTGAATTCTTGTGCGGTATCCGCAAGATTACTTAATCCCTCGTATGGATAATAATTTGAAAAAACAGTGTAAGGGTTATAAGGTCTAAACATAGAACTATTACTAAAAGTAATTAATAACGCTATAATTACTAAAATAGCAATCAAAAATAATACTTGACGGTTGAATTTCATTTTATATATACAATTTAAAGATAAATTTATTTGTAAGTTGGTTATATTAAATAACTATTCTAGAACGTTATTTGTGTTATTAAAGTTGGCAAATAAATTCTGACTTGTTTTGAACTTTGTGTTTAATGGTTGAATATTACTAAAATCAAAGTCGTTGATATAAGTTGTTATAAAGTCTGTATTATTCATAAATAAATTATAAATCGAGTTATATACTTTTTTCATCGGATCAATAGCTTTTGTTAAAGTAGGAGTAAAATAGGCAACATCTATTTGATATTGTATTGTTTTCATTATACCAGAGAACTGTGTTAAATAGTTTTTCATTTTGCTTTTGAAAATGTCATAAAAATTATTCATCGCATTTATATTTGCTAAATATGCGTCGTTTATTTCATTAACCGAATCATTTACTTTTTGAATATATTCATTCATTTCTTGGTATATTTTTGTGTTTTCATCTAATTTAGATTGTCTTTTTTCATCAAGCATATCCATCAAATTTTTTATGTTTTGTTTCATATTTATATTATTTTTTATATCTCTGGCTAATCTGTCTTCCGTTTGTTGTTTTTCATTATTAACTATATCTTCTATTAATTTCATCATATGAGAAAGAATAGTTTCATCATTACTATGAGTTATGCTAGATATCATATCTGGTGAAAAAAAGTGTTTATTTATCCTATGATTCACAATACTTATGACTGTTATAACAAATAAAATGAATAAACAACAGAAAAATATGGATAAGTAAATATTTACATAGTTCAATTTATTGAAATCAATCCTCTCTATTATTAGTCTGTTATCCATAATATATAATTTATTTCTATTATTATTTTTCATTTTTTTCATTATTATGTAGATGGTCCATAAGTTATAGTAGTTGAACTATCACTATTTAATGCTGGTTGAACGCTGTTAAATGAGTTTATTATATTAGAAAGAGAACTATTATTCAAACTTTGGGTAGTAGTCAATATTCCATTATTCATATGTGTACTTACAATTACGGCACTTAATATTTTATTCAAAGCATTTCGCACATATATTATATTTTGTTGAAGAGAATCTGATATGTTTGCTGATGTATTTTCATTTGACTGTATATCTTCTGCCTTTTTTATTTCATCGGATATATTTGTCATGGAATCTTCTAAATTAGAAATTTTTGAATTTATGTCTGAGAGAGCATTATGAATTGCGAGTTCTTCTTTTTTCTTTAAGCAATCATCTAGAGTTACTTCGCTGTCTTGGCCGAACAAAGGTGCTATGAAAAAACGACCTTCCTTACACTTTTCCGTTTCCCAATTTAAGAAAATATAAATATAATAATAACATAAAAATGCTGTAATTCCTATAATCAATATTATTAATAGTACTGACGTCGTTTTTGTTGGATTTGGTTGTAAAAATAAGAATTTTTTAGGAATTTTTATATCCATCAAAGTAAAATAAATATATATACAATTCCTATATAAAAAACTTACTATATTAAATATATACCATGAACAACGAAGAAAGATTACAGTTAAAGAAATTGGTTAATCAAGCTGATTGTGAAGATAATACAGAGTATATTCGTAAAATAAAACAGAGTACACCATTACGAGAAGATATTATTACCATGGAGAAACTAAAAAGAACAAAGGCAAGAATGAGAACAACAGATCCTAGTAAATTTGAGGAATTATGTCAAAAACAGTGTAACTTTTTATATAGTAAATATACCGATATTTTTCATAAATTACTGAAGGATGAACTGAATATGGATATTATGAGTAAATTGTTGGATTGTTTGAAAAAGATAGAAGAAGGAGAACTAGACCAACATGAAGGTGCCGCTATTTTCAGTAAATTAACATTGGAAATGTATCGTAGTTCAGCAGTTATTGCCGCAAGTAAAAACGAGCATAATCAGGAAGAAGCTGAGCCTGTTTATGCCGAATCAAAACATATCTCATGGAAAGAGTATAAGAATAAATATTCTACTCCCGCCTAGAAGCGTAAATATATTAATAAAAAAATATAAAAACATGGAGTTTATATTTTTATATAACTGATGTCACAATCCCAAACCCAGGAAAACGTAAAGGTCCAACTACCAGAACTACTACAGAAAGTAATTCAAAAAAATTCCATTTTTGGGTTATTGAAAATCTATACTTCGAATGAGGAGTTGAAAAATACATATTTAGCACATATTGAAAAACATAACACACAAATTGCTACAGATAAATATCCAAATTCTGGGTTTGACTTATTTTGTCCCACCGATTATGTTATTTCCGAGTCTTTTGTAACCAAATTTTTGGATTTGGGAGTAAAATGCGAGATGTTTACTTTCACAAATACGCAAGGAGTTTTGAGTGCTAGTCCAACTGGTTTTTATATGTATCCGCGCTCGAGTATTTCAAAAACCCCTTTGATGTTGGCAAATCATACCGGTATTATTGACTCTGGATATCGTGGAAACTTGATTGCGGCTGTGCGTCAATTACCTATAATGAATGAATACCAAGTAGAAAAAAATGCTCGTTTGTTTCAAATTTGTCATCCATCTTTGTGTCCTATTTATGTGGAAATATTGGATGAAGACGTTTTATCTCAAACATCGCGTGGAGAAGGTGGGTTTGGGTCTACTGGAAAGTAAATTCATATAAGGCGAACATGAAAAAATATAAAAACCAAGTTTATATTTTTTATTTTTACAAGTAAAGTAATTAGATTATTACATTATGTCTAAACTATAATACTACTGAATACTTACCAATCTCAATGCTTATATTTTTCATAAGTTATGGTCTGTTACTATTATGTCTGTGTTTTCATTGCTTTCAAATTAAAACTATTGTATAACTTTTGAACTTTACATAATAATTCTATCATTTCAAACTCGTTTTTTACATTATTTACAAATATGTTTGTACCAACTTTACAATGACTCAAACATTGTTCTATCAGGTCTGGAATTCTGTTTATAATATTCGCATATAAACGAATAACCTTTTTGAAACTAACTTCATCGCTTTTCTCCGAAGGATTTTTATCAAAATACTCAAAGTCTGTTAACCAGATATGTATATAAGTATACATTTCGTTTAGTTCTTTGATTTTATCCTCCGTTTTCATTGATTTTTCCATACGCCACATACATTTATTCAAATAAGGTACATGACTATTCACCATTCTATCTACGATTGTGTTTGGTCTATTGTCTAAATTAACAAGTGGTTTTTTATCAACTATTATATTTGGACTACCGTCTAAAACGACGTTTAATGCCGAACCGATTTTTTTTCCACTGCGTAAATTCATTCTTAATGACGAGAGATATCTATAAAGTATAAGTTTATGCGTTTTGAAAAAACTCGCATTTTTAGAATCAATTTTTAGCCTTTTTACATTCAAAATGAAAATATAAAATACAACAACTATTTAGACTTGATGCGTTCATACACATATAAAATAAGTTGTTCTCCAGTAGTCAGTTTTTGAAAAATAATATTTCCATCAAATTTGATTTGGAAAAACTTATTGAATGCGTTTTTACATAGTATATGTGTTCCTCTATCAAGAAATTTTATATCAACCACTATTCCACCGTTCGTAAGCGTATCCCCGCCCTCTTTTATCCACCGTATGAATCTCCCCTTTTGAATATCAAACAGGTTCTCTATATAACGATATCCGGCTAATCTCTGTGAAAAATCCTTTATTTGTAATTTTTTAAAGTTATTTTCTTTGAGAACATCCACTATTTCCTGTAAAATATCATCCAATGTCTTGTTCTCTATGGATTCGCTTTTTTCATTTTCTAGAGTATCTAATAGTTGTTCTATATCAATAGTATTCAAAAGAGAACTATCATTACGAACACTTTCAAAAATAGACTCAATATCTATATCGCTCATAATAATATATTACTTGTTTATATTATTATAAAGTTATTATATTGTTTTTATTAAGTGCTGATTAAGTCAACAGCTGCTGAAACAGGTATACTTGCTTGTGAATTATCTGCTTTTTTCGATATAAAACTAACCAAATATTGTGTTATACTCAAGTTGAAAAGTAATATCAACGCACTACCGAATATGATTTTGTCATCAAATTCATGAAGAACAATATGTTTTCTAAATGGGTTAAAACGTATAATCAAAAACAAACAAATAAATGTATGTGATATGTTACTTACTAACTGTATGTATTCAGGTTTAACATAAAATAAACCAATCAAAGTGGCAAAATATAGTAAATATAGAGAACCTACAGTTAATAAATATACTGGTTTTTTGACTTTATCAAGAAAATGATCGACTTTCATTTTTTGGTGTATTTATATATTAGTGATATTTTTTTACATCTCTATTCTTTTATAAAATGGCGATTCAGATATTTTTGTAATGTGAAAAAGGTTACTTCTTCTTCATTGTCTCCCAATAAACTCTTTAGTTTATCATCTAGATTTATAACTGTTTTTTTATCAGGGTTTTTAAGTTCATTTTTTTGAATATACTGGTTTATTCTTTTTGTTACTTCTGTTCTCGCAATAAGTGTGTCCGGTTCTAGTTCTAAAAAATCGCACATTTCTTTAGATATCTTTACTGGAACAGTAAACCCTTTTGGTTTGTTTTTACCATTTGTGTTTTGTGGCTTTGTATTTTTATGAATATATTTTTCTAAATTATTCTTTAATAGTTTCAATTCGTTTATTGTTTTATCGAGTGCTGTTTTCTGTATTTGGATGTTTTGTTCGAGTGTTTCCATATGCGACAATAGTTTACGTATTATCAATGGTTTTTTAACTGTTTCATTCTCCATTTCAATATTTCATAGAGTTTATATTATTGAATGCTCTATATCCATTTTTATAAAATATATTTTTATAAAAATCTTTCTCTCTCGGGAGGGCTCGAACCTCCGACCTTGAGATTAACAGTCTCACGCTCTAACCAACTGAGCTACGAAAGAACTATGGGTGGGTGTGGTGTATATTGTAAATAGGATAGGGGCTTTCTCAGTTACCGGAATCGAACCAGTGACCATTAGATACCTTTAGAGGTAAAAACGACTACTACAGTCTAATGCTCTACCAACTGAGCTAAACTGAGACATTTATGTTTGGATTATATGTTGGACTATTCTATTTAAACTTGTTGTTGTTCTTGTGGTTGTTGTTGTTGTT
>Ga0164297_10004001_pt1 | contig 13430 bp, 15 predicted proteins | sample GEODES058metaG_FD_113539 | JGI IMG/M metagenome (GOLD analysis project Ga0164297, IMG submission 113539) | Dystrophic lake water microbial communities from Trout Bog Lake, Wisconsin, USA - GEODES058 metaG | ecosystem: Environmental > Aquatic > Freshwater > Lake | place: USA: Trout Bog Lake... | reverse complement strand
GGCCTAAGGCGATGATGAGGTTGGCTGCGATTCGAGCGTGGGGCTCGGACCCGCCCGCCATCATGTAGATCAGCCCGTCCTCGAGCTCAGCCTTGGCGCCGCCGAAATCCATGTCGAGAAACTCCTCGACCGAGACACGGCGATAGGCGGGATCGAGCGCGACGTTGGCCATTCGCGCGATATACCGCATGTGCGCGGACGAACAAAGGGTCGGACGCGGGAGCGTCCGACCCTTCCTTGTTGCTGCAACGGGCAGCGACGAAGCCGCTGCCTGGGCGTCGGACGGGTCCGGCTCGCTGCGCGACCCGTCGGCCGTTCTGATTTTCTGTCCGGGGCAGGCATCGCCTGCCCCGGTCGAAAATCAGAAGTCCATGCCGCCCATGCCGCCCATGCCGCCGCCGCCGGGCATGGCCGGAGCCTTGTCCTCGGGCAGTTCCGAGACGGTCGCCTCGGTGGTGATGAGCAGGCCGGCGACCGACGCTGCGTTCTGGAGGGCGGTGCGGACGACCTTGGTCGGGTCGATCACGCCGGCCTGGACCAGGTTCTCGTACTTCTCGGTCTGAGCGTTGAAGCCCTGGGTCGGGTCGTTGCCCTCGAGCAGCTTGCCCGAGACCACCGCACCGTCATGACCGGCATTGCTGGCAATCTGGCGAACCAGCGCGGTCAGCGCCTTGCGGACGATGTCGATACCGCGAGTCTGGTCGTCGTTCTGGCCGTTGACGCCGTCCAGCGCCTTCGACGCGTAGAGCAGCGCGGTGCCGCCACCGGGGACGATCCCCTCTTCGACCGCGGCGCGAGTCGCGTGCAGCGCGTCGTCGACGCGATCCTTGCGCTCCTTGACCTCGACTTCCGACGCACCGCCGACCTTGATCACGGCAACGCCGCCGGCGAGCTTGGCGAGACGCTCCTGGAGCTTCTCACGGTCGTAATCGCTGGTGGTGTTCTCGATCTGCCCGCGGATCGCTTCGGTGCGACCCTTGATCGCATCGGCATCACCGGCGCCATCGACGATGGTGGTGTTGTCCTTGTCGATCGTCACGCGCTTGGCGGTGCCGAGCATACCGACGGTCACGCTCTCGAGCTTGATGCCCAGGTCTTCCGAGATCATCTCGCCCTTGGTCAGGATTGCGATATCTTCGAGCATCGCCTTGCGACGATCGCCGAAGCCAGGCGCCTTGACGGCGGCGACCTTCAGGCCGCCACGCAGCTTGTTGACGACGAGCGTGGCGAGCGCCTCACCCTCGATATCCTCGGCAATGATCAGCAGCGGGCGACCCGACTGGACGACCGCTTCCAGGATCGGGAGCATCGCTTGCAGGTTCGACAGCTTCTTTTCGTGGATCAGGATGTAAGGATCCTGCAGCTCCACCGTCATCTTTTCCGGGTTGGTGATGAAGTACGGCGACAGGTAACCGCGATCGAACTGCATGCCCTCGACGACGTCGAGCTCGAATTCGAGACCCTTCGCTTCCTCGACGGTGATCACGCCTTCCTTGCCGACCCTTTCCATCGCTTCGGCGATCTTCTCACCGACGACGGTGTCGCCATTGGCCGAGATGATGCCGACCTGAGCGATTTCGTGACTGCCCGAGACGGGCTTGGAGCGCGCCTTGAGGTCCGCCGTGACCTTTTCGACCGCGAGGTCGATGCCACGCTTCAGGTCCATCGGGTTCATGCCGGCCGCAACCGACTTCATGCCCTCGCGGACGATCGCCTGGGCAAGAACGGTCGCGGTGGTGGTGCCGTCACCGGCATTGTCGTTGGTGCGCGAGGCCACTTCGCGCAGCATCTGCGCGCCCATGTTCTCGAACTTGTCCTTGAGCTCGATCTCCTTGGCGACGGTGACGCCGTCCTTGGTGATGCGCGGCGCGCCGTAGCTCTTCTCGATCACGACGTTGCGGCCCTTCGGCCCCAGCGTGACCTTCACCGCGTCGGCGAGGATATCGACGCCGCGCAGGATGCGCTCACGCGCGTCGCGGCTGAATTTTACGTCCTTGGCTGCCATGTTGGCTGACCTTTCAAAATAACGAATGTTGAGAGTGTTGAGATGGCGAAAGGCTTAGCCGACGATCCCCAGGATGTCGGATTCCTTCATGATCAGCAGGTCTTCACCGTCGATCTTGACTTCGGTGCCCGACCATTTGCCGAACAGCACCTTGTCGCCGGCCTTGACCTCGAGCGGATGTACTTCACCCGCTTCGTTGCGGGCGCCCGTGCCGGCGGCGATCACTTCGCCTTCCTGCGGCTTTTCCTTGGCGGTGTCGGGAATGATGATCCCGCCCGCGGTCTTTTCGTCGGCCTCGATACGGCGGACGAGAACGCGGTCGTGCAACGGCCGAAAGTTCATTGCTGATAACCCTCTTTGCTAGGCTGGAATTGACCTTGGCACTCGACTCACGCGAGTGCCAACGAGGCGCATATGTGAAGCGCACGGAGCCGCGTCAATGGCGCCGACCAGTTAAATTTCAACCGGCGGTCGGTCGATCCGTGCGGGCAACAGCCCGAGCCGTTCGCGCATCGCCCAGCGCGCGACGAGCAGAACGGATACAACGAGCAGCCCGACCGCGAGGCCGATCCAGATGCCGACGCCCCGCAACGGCGTATGAAACCCCAGCACGACCGCGGTGCCGAACCCCGCCACCCAATAACCGAAGCCGGCGATCAGCATCGGGATGCGCGTATCCTGCACGCCGCGCAGGCTCCCCGCCCCCACCGCTTGCGCGCCGTCGAACAGCTGGAACGCGGCGGCGACGGCGAGATACTCGACGGCAAGTGCGACTTCGGTCGCGCGGGCCGGGTCGTTCGGATCGATATAGATCCCGACCACCAGCCGCGGCGCGAGCCAGATGAAGGCCGCGGTCAGCACCATGAAGCCGGTGCCGCCGATGATCGCCGCCCATCCGGCCCGACCGATCCATACCGCGTCGCGCGCGCCATAGGCCATGCCGACCCGGATCGTCGCGGCCTGGGCGATGCCGAACGGCACCTGGAACGCCAGGGCGGCGATGTTGAGCGCGATCGCGTGCGCAGCCACCTCCGTCACGCCGATCAGGCCCATCAGGAACGCGGCGCCGCCGAACAGTCCGCCTTCGAGCGTAAAGGTCAGTGCGATCGGCGCCCCGATCCGGACGATCTCGTTCAGCCGCCGCCAGTGCGGCTGCCACCATTTGCCGAACAGCCGGTATCGCCGCAGCCGCGGATCGAACGCCAGGATCGCGGCATAGGCCAGCATCATCATGACCGCGGTGACCAGGCTGGCGGTCGCCGATCCTTCGAGCCCGAGCGCCGGGAAGCCGCTATGGCCGAACACCAGCAGCCAGTTGCCGAGCGCGTTGACCCCGACCGCGCCGGCCGTCACCAGCATCGCCCAGCCCGGCCGTCCCAGCGCCGCGGCGACGGTGCGCATCACGCCCGCCCAGATATTGGGCAGCATCGCGAACAGCAGGATGTCGAGGAAGGCGCCGGCGCGCACCGCGACCCGCGGATCCTGCCCCAGCAGCAGCATGACTCGCTCGCCGTTCGCCAGCAGGACGATGGCCGCAAGGCTGCTCAACGTCGCCAGCCACATCGCCATGCGGAACGAGCGACGGACCTGGCGTACGGCGTGCGCGCGTGCGCCGAGTTCGGCGGCGATCAGCGGCGCGCAGGCGCTGGTCAGCCCCATCAGCGCCCACATCAGCAAGCCGAACAGGAACACGCCGAGCGTCGACGCCGCAAAGTCGACCGCCGACAGCCGCGCGACGAACATCACGTCGATTGCATAAACCGCCATCTGCAACAGGTTCGCCGCCGCGAGCGGCAGCGCCAGCCGCACGAGCGCGCGCACTTCCGCGCGCATCGTCGCGGGAGCGGGGCCGGCCAGCGGCGTGAGGGCGACCGGCGCGTCCATACCGCTGCCCCTAGCTGCTCGGCGCGTATTGCTCAACCACGACACTTGCGGCTATCGGAGGGAGGCGCCGCGCGGGCGCTTGGAGATGACCTACGTGAAACTGGTTCGCGGCGCCTGGAAGATTCTGGTCGGCATCAAGGACGGCCTGGTCCTGCTGCTGATGCTGTTGTTCTTCGGCACGTTGTTCGCGTTGCTGTCGATGAAGCCCAACACCGGGACGATCCGCGATGGCGCGCTGGTGCTGAAGCTCGACGGCCCGATCGTCGAACAGCCTGCCAACCCGACCGCGCTGGGCGCCGCGCAGGGCGACAGCCCGGACCGCGAATTCCGCCTGCGCGACCTGCTCCGCGCGATCGACACGGCGAAGGACGATGCCCGCGTCAAAGTGCTGGTGCTCGACCTCGACAGTTACGGCGGCGGCTATCCGGCGACGGTGACCGAGGTCGCGAACGCGATCGGGCGGTTCAAGGCGTCGGGCAAGAAGGTGCTGGCCTATGCCACTGCCTATACCGACGGGGCGTATTTGCTCGCGTCGAACGCCAACGAGATCTGCCTGAACCCGATGGGCGGCACCGTATTCATGGGGCCCGGCGGCAATCAGCTCTATTACAAGGGTCTGATCGACAAGCTTGGCGTCAGCGTCCACGTCTATCGCGTCGGCAAGTTCAAATCGTACGTCGAGCCTTATACCCGCACCGATCAGTCGCCCGAGGCGAAGGAGGCGATCACTGCGCTCTACGCCTCGATCTTCGGCCAATGGAAGGACATGATCCACAAGGCGCGGCCTAAGGCGCAGATCGACCAGTTCCTGACCAATCCCGACCAGGCGATCACCGCGACGGCGGGCGACATTGCCAAGGCAAACAAGGCCGCTGGGCTGGTCGACACGCTGGGCGATCGCGTCGCGTTCGGCAAGCATGTCGCCGAACTCGTCGGCGAAGGCCCGAAGAAGGTCGCAGGCAGCTATGCCACGATCAAATACGCCGACTGGATCGCGGCCAACCCGATCCCGACCGGCGGTGCCAAGATCGGCATCGTGACGGTTGCCGGCGATATCGTCGATGGCAAGGCGGGCGCCGGCACTGCGGGCGGCGACACGATCGCCAAGGCGGTGCTGGATGCGCTGGCACGCAGGGATTTGAAGGCGCTGGTCGTCCGCGTCGATTCGCCTGGCGGATCGGCGCTGGCGTCGGAGACGATCCGGCTCGCGGTGCTGGAGGCAAAGAAGCAGAATCTTCCGGTCGTCGTGTCGATGGGCGGGCTCGCGGCGTCGGGCGGTTATTGGGTATCGACCGTGGCCGACAAGGGCGCGATCTTCGCCGAACCCAATACGATCACCGGGTCGATCGGCATCTTCGGGATCATCCCGACCTTCGAGAATTCGCTTGGCAAGCTGGGCATCACCGCCGACGGCGTGAAGACCACGCCGCTATCGGGCCAGCCCGACATCTATGGCGGCACCAACCCGCAAGTCGATGCGATCCTGCAATCGTCGATCGAGCATGGCTACGCCCAGTTCATCGCCCGCGTCGCCGCCGCACGCGGACTGACCCCGCAGCGCGTCGACGAGATCGGCCAGGGTCGTGTGTGGGACGGCGGGACGGCGCGGCAGATCGGGCTGGTCGACCGTTTCGGTACGCTCGACGATGCCGTGGCGGAAGCCGCCAAGCGCGCCGGGATCGATCCGAAGAACGTTGCGCGGGTCTATCTGGAAAAGAAGCCTGGCTGGCTCGCGCAGCTGATCGCCGGTTACAACAAGGACGACGACGACAGCAGCAGTACCGATACTGCGAGCGCACGCGACGTGTTCGCGGTGATCGCAGCGGAACGCCAGGACGTGCTGGCACGCGCGCTGGGCGATGCCAAGCGGCTGGCGAGCGCGCGGTCGGTGCAGGCGCGGTGCCTGGAATGCGCCGGGTTTGCCGACACGCGGGCGGCGCCCACCGACCTCAGCCTGGTCCAGATGCTGGTCAAGGCGATCTGGTCGTGATCGCCCTTCGCCCCGCCCGCGCCGACGACGCCGCCGCGATCGCCGCAATCTACGCGCCTTATGTGATGACCGGTACCGTGTCGTTCGAAACCGAGGCGCCCGACGCCGCGGCGATGGGCGAGCGGATGGCGGCGTCGGACGGGCTCTATCCGTGGATCGTCGCGACCAATGGTGCGGATGATGGCGATGCCGTGCTCGCGTATGCCTATGCAACCAAGTTCCGCGAGCGGCCGGCGTATCGCTACGTCGTCGAGACGTCGGTCTATGTCGTCGGTCCCGCGCAAGGCCAGGGGCTGGGCCGGACGCTCTACCGCGCGTTGATCGACACGTTGCGCGCGCAGGGTTTCGTCCAGGCCGTCAGCGTGATCTCGTTACCCAACGATTATTCGATCGGGCTGCACGAAGCGACGGGCTTTCGGCGCCAGGGCGTGCTGCGCGAGATGGGGTTCAAACAGGGTCGCTGGATCGACGTCGGTTTCTGGCAATGCGAGCTCAACGACGCCGCTATTCCACCCGCCGAGCCGTTGAAGTTCAGCGACGTCGGTCTAGTGCAGCGCGGCTAGTCCATTCGTCGATACACCGACGTCGCATTGACCTGCGGCAGGTCGGCCGAGCGGATTTCCGCCCGGTAGCCGGTGTCGCCGATCCGCGCCCACCGCGACACGATGCGGAACCGCTGGCCCTGGCTCGCGACATAATATCCCTGGAAGCCGAGCAGATCGCCGCGCGACTGGACGCTGCCCGTCAGCCGCCCGCCGAAGCTGTCGCGATAGACGAAACCGATCGCGCCACGCCCGGCATCCCAGCGATACACGCTCTCGCCGCCCAACACCCGCTTGCCGCGCTCGCTGACGAGGTGCCGATCGCGCACCGATCCGTCGGTCAACACGGTGAAGCAATGGCGGTCAACCCGACCGGGTGCGACCTCTCCCTGCCAGCAATGCCCGACGAGAAACCCGAGCGGCCGCAGCTGCGGCTGCAGCACCGGCACCGGTGCCGCCGCCGCCAGCAGCACCCAGCCGATCATGCCTGACCCCCACGATAGGCCGGCAACGCCAGCTTCCAGCGGATCGCGACCGCCCGCAACGCGAACCCGGCCACCGCACCGATCGCCGCCGCCACCGGCAAGGCGACGCCGATCTGCCCCAGACCGACATACAGGCCCGCCGCCAACGCCGCCGCGGTCACATAGATTTCGGGCCGCAACAGGATCGACGGCTCGCCCGCCAGCACATCGCGGATGATCCCGCCGACACAGCCCGTCACCACGCCCATCAGCGCGGCCGGCACCGGCGGCACGCCATAGCCGAGCGCCTTGGCCGCGCCGAACACGGCATAGGCCGCCAGCCCCACCGCATCGAACCAGTCGAGCGCTTGCCCGCGCCACCATTTTTCCGGCGTCAGCCACACCGCGAACGCCACGATCAGGCAGGCGCCGGCGGCGCGGCTGTCATGGATCCAGAACACGGGCGCGCCGATCAGGAGGTCGCGCACCGTTCCGCCCCCCACGCCGGTCACCAGCGCGAAGAAGCACAAGGTCACCATCGTCTGCCCCCGCCGCGCCGCCGCCAGCGCGCCGGATGCGGCAAACACGACCAGCCCGGCAAGGTCGAGCCACGGCGCAATTGCGGGGAGCCAAGAGACTTGGGGGAGCATGGGATTGAGCTAGCCGAGCGGCCCGCAGCGTTCCAGTGCAGTTTCCCGGTATCCAGGTCTCACCACACCAAGCAGTACCCACGTCCCCGGCGCAGGCCGGGGTCCAGTGTCGCCCGTGCTTGTAGTCATGCGCATCCCGCAACAACTAGCTTGGCCGCGCGGGGGGGGGGCGGGCTGCGCCGGAGAAGCGCACAGACAACGGATCAACGGTTCAGCGGCGGTAACAACCAGCGACAGTCCCAAAACGCAATTGGGGAGCCGGTCTTGCGACCGACTCCCCTGTCGCCGGACTTCGATCCGCTTGGCTTTCCCGAAGGTCGGCCTGCGCCATCTGGTTTCGGCGGCTCGCTACATCCGTGCTGCTCGCGAACGAGCGGCGCCAGGTTTCGCGGGTTGCTCGGTTGCGTGGCCCAAAGGCCAGCGCAACTCCGCGGTTTCGCTCCGCTCGAAGCGTCCGAAGACGCTTGTCGCTTTGCCCGCTCCACCGACATGCCCGAAGGCGGTCCTGTTTCGCGGTCGCCGTGGCCGGTTTTCGTCCGAGGACGCTCCGTTCCGCGGCTCGCGCCGCCACATCCACCCGAGGGTGCATCCAGCTTTGCGATTGCTCCACCCGAAAGCCCGAGGGCTTTCCGAATTTCGCATCCGGTTCGCCGGTTTGATCCGAAGATCCACCTGACGATCCAGTGTCGGTCGTCGGGGCCGGGCGCGATCATCCGAAGAGTCTCAGCATTCCCGGCCACCGGCGGCCTACGAAGACTTTGGTCGAAGCCGCTGCCTTCGTTGCGGTCACCTCGGCACCTTTCCCAAGTCGCGCCGTTTAACGGGCTTGACCGGCGGCTCGCCGCTGCAACCCATGACCGGCCATCCGAAGACCGTCGATCATGTTCGGGCCATCAGATGCGTCGTCCGATCGGTTCGCTTGCGCGATCCTGTCGGCCTCGGCGGGGCTGATGTCCCAGCTTCGAAACCATCGTTCCGGCCCGAAGGCCAGGGTCTGTATTTCGAAGATCAGGCCCTTGAACAATCTGCCGATTTCTCGGCGAACCGCCTTCGTTCCTGATGTCATGAAGCTGTCATCGAATCCGATTCGCGCCAAGCGTTAACCGTCGCGGGGCACCTGTGGATAACGTGGATATCGTGCACGGGGATATCGCCCCGCACCCTCGCCCCAATCGCGCATGCAACTTTGCGCAGCGTAAAGACGTTACGCACCCGGCATTGAATAATAAGCAAAGGGAACATCACCATGCGTAAACTCCTGCTCAGCATGGGCGCCGCGGCGTTGACCGCCACGACCTTGGTCATTCCGACCGCGGCCGACGCGCGCAAGCATTATCGCACCTATTACGGCAAGGGCGGTCGCACCTATTGCACGCGATCGGGCGGCACGACCGGCGCGGTCGTCGGCGGCGTCGGTGGCGCGCTGATCGGTAACGGCATCGCCGGCCGCGGCGACAAATTGCTCGGCACGGTCGTCGGCGGTGTCGCGGGCGCATTCGGCGGTCGCGCGATCGATCGCACGATCACGGCAAAGCGCCGCTGCCGTCGCTGATCGGCAATTCAAGAGCATGGGCGCGGTCGACCTGACCGCGCCATGCCTATTTTCCCGACGCCGGAGCGATGCAACCGTTCGACGATCAGGCACGTTACCCTTGCGGCATTGATCCAAAGCAAAGGGAATTCGACATGCGCAAGCTGCTGCTCGCCTTCGGGGCGCTGACAATGGTCGGGACGACCATGGTGATACCGACATCGGCCGACGCCCGGAAACATCAATATCGCGAATGGCGCGGCAAGGATGGCCGCACCTATTGCCGCAAATCGAACGGCACGACCGGCCTGGTGGTTGGCGGCGTCGCCGGCGCCGTGGTCGGCAACAGTATTGCGGGCCGCGGCGACAAGCTGCTCGGCACGGTCATCGGCGGCGCGGCGGGTGCGCTCGGCGGCCAGGCGATCGACAAGACGAACACGGCGCCGCGCCGCTGCCGCTAAAGGCCGCGACGTTGGAGCGTGACTTGAATTGGGCGCGGTCGATCGATCGCGCCCTTTCTTTTGGAGAATGACGATGACGACACGTAGCGGTTCAGCGAAATATCAGGGGTTCGGCAAGGATGGCGCGGGTCACGTATCGACCCAGTCGGGCGTGCTCAACGACCAGAAGTACGGGTTCGGTACGCGGTTCGGCGATGAGCCCGGCACCAATCCAGAGGAGCTGATCGCCGCAGCGCACGCCAGCTGCTTTACCATGGCGCTCAGCTTTGCGCTGGCCAAGGAAGGCTTCACCGACGGCACGCTGGAGACTACTGCCAAGGTCACGCTGGACAAGGAAGGCGAAGGATTCGCGATCACGAAATCGGCGCTGACGCTGACCGCGACCGTTGCCGGCATCGATGCCGACCAGTTCGCGCGGATCGCCGCCGACGCCAAGGCGAACTGCCCGGTATCGAAAGTGCTGAATGCCGAGATCACTTTAGAGCACACGCTAAACGGCTGATCTGTCGGCTGCATGAACGAAAGGTAGTTTTCGGTTCACGCAACTTTCGAACAACGCCGCAGGTTTTACTACCACTCCAACGGAAAGGGAGATTGACGATGCGACGGCTCATTCTGGCCGCCCTGGCCGCCACCACCATGGCCACTCCGATGGCTGCTATCGCGCAGAGCAATCCGCGCGAAGCCGCCCGCGAATATCGCGACGAAGTGCGCGACGCGAACAAGGATTTTCGCCGCGATGTGCGTAACGCCGACAATCGCCGCGACGTCTATCGCGCGCAACGCGAGCGCAACCGTGAAGTCCGTGACGCGCGTCGCGACTATCGCCGCGATATCCGCGATTGGCGCGGTTACCGGAACTACGACTATAATCGGTACGAACCCGGCCAGCGCTATTATTATGCCGACCGCTATTATCGCGACGGCCGTTATTACCAGCCGCGGCGACTGTATCGCGCCGACCGCGTCTATCGCGGGTCGAACGGCCAATACTATTGCCGCCGATCGGACGGTACCACCGGTCTGATCGTCGGTGCGGCGGCGGGCGGATTGCTCGGCAACTTGCTGTCGAACGGCCGGTCGAGCACGCTCGGCACCCTGCTCGGCGCCGCCGGCGGCGCGGCCCTGGGCTCGTCGATCGACCGCGGCAACATCCAGTGCCGCTGACGGATTGACCGACAGGTCATTGGGAAGGGCTCGGCATTCGCCGGGCCCTTTTTCGTATCAGAGGATGCCGCCGCCGGCCGACAGGCGCAAGATCGCGATCGCCACCAGCACGATGTTGAAGATCAGCCCTGATTTATGCCGCGACAATGCGCCAATCAGCACGCCGACCGCGCCGATGACCAGCGCCAGCCAGTTGAGCCAGCCGAGAAACGGGATCAGCCCGACCAGCACGAAGACGAGCAGGACGACGCTGATCAGGATCGAGACGAGATTGAGCATGCCGCGGCATGTGGGAAGTCGACGGCCGCACGCAAGAGCGGCGTAGGTCTATCTTAACGCCTGCTTCGCTATCCCCACTGACCGAACCATCGGAGTGTTGCCGGCGTGGCTGTTCGCCATTCGATCATTGTCCTGTCTAGCGCGCTGGCACTAGCCGCATGCGGGCCACAGCAGCCGGCTGCGGGCAACCTCGATTCGCTCGATGCGGAACTTGCCGGCAATGGCGCGAATGCAAGCGACCCGGCGATGCGCGCCGCGTTGCAGGATCAGATCATGGTCGACCCGGCGCTGACCGGCCAATCCAACGCCGACGCCATCCGCCCGCCGCAACAACCCTATTCGGGTGCCATCCCGCCGGATTCGGTCGCAGGTGGCCGGACCGACGGCACCGTGACGGCGAGCGGATCCTCGTCATCGGGCGGCAGCAAGCCGGCCCCGGCGCCCTCGGGCGATTGCCCGCAGTGCAAGGTCCGCAACGATTCGGTGACGCTGGGCGCGCTCGCCAGTCGCCAAGGCGATCGCCGGACCGCGGGTTGCGCAAGCAAGCTACAATATTCGACCGCCTGGGCGCAGCGCCTGCCCGGCGACTTGCCGCTCTATCCCGATGCACGAGTCGATGAGGCAGCGGGCGCGGCGGCAGGCGGCTGTGCCTTGCGCGTCGTCAGCTTCTCGACCGGCGCGTCGATCCAGACGGTGGTCGACTGGTATTATGGCCGCGTCACCGCCGCCGGCTATTCCGCGCAGCACCAGGCTAGCGATGGCCAGCACGTGCTGGGCGGCACCCGCCGCAACGGCGCGGCCTATGTCATCTACCTCGACACGCGGGCCGATGGCCGTACCGAGATCGATATCGTCGCGAACAACGGGAACTAATCGCCCGCCTGTCGCTTCTACGCCCTTCAGCACCCACGCGAGGCCGCCTACCCGATAACGGACAGCATAGGCAGCGCAGTTCGCGTGGGTGCTGAAAACCGCCGGTTTGTTTAGCGGGCCCTCTCCCGCTACAGCGCGGCGATGAATTTCCTTTTGGTCATGATCGGCGGCGCGGTGGGCAGTGCAGGACGCTATGCCGTGGGCAAGGCGGCGCTCGGCGCGCTTGGTCCCGATTACCCCTGGGGTACGCTGGCGGTAAACCTGACCGGCGGGCTTCTGATGGGCTTGCTCGCGGGCGCGCTCGCGCGCGCCGGGGGGAGCGAACAGACGCGGTTGCTGATCGGCGTCGGTGTCCTCGGCGGGTTCACGACTTTCTCGGCCTTTTCGCTCGACGCGGTGACGATGATCGAGCGCGGGCAGTGGGGCGCTGCGGTGACCTATGCCCTGGTGTCGGTGATCGGATCGGTGCTGGCACTGTTCGGCGGGCTGTACCTCGTAAGGACGGTAACATGAGCGACATCCGCACCTTCACCGTCGCACCCGACGACGACGGCATCCGGCTCGACCGCTGGTTCAAGCGACATCTACCTGACACTAGCTTCACCACCGTCGCCAAATGGGCACGCACCGGGCAACTCCGCGTCGACGGCGCGCGCGCGACGCCGGGCGACCGCATCGCCGCTGGCCAGACGCTCCGCGTGCCGCCGCCCGAACCGGTGCAAGTCGCGGGCAAGCCGAAGCGCGAGCGCCCGCCGCTCAGCGACGACGAAGTCGCCTTCGCGCGGGAAATGGTGATCCACCAGGATGCGCAGGCATTCGTACTCAACAAACCGCCCGGCCTCGCAACGCAGGGCGGGACGAAGACGGTCGCGCACGTCGACGGGCTGCTCGACGCCCTGCAATACGACCATGAAGGGCGGCCGAAGCTGGTACACCGGCTCGACAAGGATACGTCGGGCGCCTTGCTCGTCGCCCGCACGACGCGCGCCGCGGCGTTCTTTGCCAAGACTTTTTCGGGGCGGAGCGCGAAGAAGGTGTATTGGGCGCTGATCGTCGGCGTACCCTCGATCGAGGACGGCATGATCGACCTGCCGCTCGCCAAACAACCGGGCACCGGCGGCGAGAAGATGCACGTCGACGAAGCCGACGGGATGCCGTCGCGCAGCCGCTATCGCGTGATCGAACGCGCCGGCAATTCCACCGCCTGGGTCGAGCTGACCCCGTATACCGGCCGCACGCATCAGCTGCGCGTCCATATGGCGGCAATCGGCCATCCAATCGTCGGCGACGGGAAGTATGGCGGCCCGGCGGCGTTCCTGACCGGCGGGATCAGCCGCAAGATGCACCTCCATTCGCGGCGCATCGCCGTCGACCATCCGGACGGCGGCAAGATCGACGTCGAGGCCGAATTGCCCCAGCACTTCGCCGAAAGCCTGGCGCAACTCGGGTTCGACCAGATGCTGGGCAATATGATGCCGCTGGACGAGGCCCCTGCCCCGACCAAGGCGGAGCAGAAGACTCGCGCCAAGCAGCATGCCAAGTCCGTCCGCAAGGAGCGCAAGGGCGAACGGCGCAATCGTGGCG
>Ga0164297_10003999_pt1 | contig 13432 bp, 19 predicted proteins | sample GEODES058metaG_FD_113539 | JGI IMG/M metagenome (GOLD analysis project Ga0164297, IMG submission 113539) | Dystrophic lake water microbial communities from Trout Bog Lake, Wisconsin, USA - GEODES058 metaG | ecosystem: Environmental > Aquatic > Freshwater > Lake | place: USA: Trout Bog Lake... | reverse complement strand
CTTAACAACGCGGACCACCTTATCGTGTGTACGCTGTAAATCCTCTTTGTGTGTAACGTAATTCGGGTCATTTACAAGTTCAAGAAGGGCATCGCGTAAGTGGAGCATACCATTCACAACGCTCTGCGCATAGGCATACTGAATATCTGGATCTCTGACCCCTACTAAGTAACCTACGTGCTCAAGTTCATTCTGTGCCCAGTGCATTACACCCTTTACCGTCATCTTATATTCCTTCGCTGACATTCTATCTACTTAAGTGATAGTTTAAGAATCGCATTGGTTTGAAATCCATCCGCCGGGCTTTCTTCATATCCTCGGGTATTTGTATGAATTTTTCCATTTGTACCATTGATTCCGTGGCTGTAAATAGTTCCGTGGTGCTCTAGAAAGGTACGTTGCTCTTGACAACCATATGTAAATATGAAGAGTTTCCTATACGGACTTGGCTCCGTTGGCGTCCATAACGCAAGTTTGTACGGCTCGTAAATATAGAACGGCTTCTGCTTTGTCAGTATATATACGTTTTGATGGTGTTTTAGAATATCATATGGATCGGTTGTTGTACATTCTTCAATTTCGCCAGGAATATAGATGATAGATGTCCACCGGTTTGATGCCCATTGGAAGAAACTGTTATAATAATCACTCAAAGGATGTCCTATGTTTCCAACAAGTGCGAGATGTGGTGCGGTGGGTTGGAGAAATAGCGGAAACAGCGGTTTTTCGTGTCGGGTTACGTATAGATTGCTGGCATATTGAAGGCGAATTGTAGAGGCTGGTGCCGCAGCGGCTGTATGAATTATCTTACGTGCAGCGTTCATTGATTGCTTATTACGCTTTTTAGCGTGGTAAGGAATCAAATTTTATGGGTGGTTATCTAAACTTCCTGCGCTTTCTAACAATTATAAGATGGAGTCGTGTACCGATTCGGTCGTGCGCGCGGTTATTGCGAAGTTTCTACAGCGTTCGGCGGTGGGTGTGACGAAGTACGGGGTCACTCTTGACCGCACGGATTTGGGAGCGGGGGATTGGATTCAGCACGCTCAAGAGGAGTTGATGGACGGTATTTTGTACTTAGAAAAGCTTAAGCAGACGCTGGCTAGTCGCGGTACCGACGACGTCTAGTCTTCCTTTGCGATTTAGCACGTGAAGGACTCGGAATAAGTTCCTCTTCTACTAAATTATACCACGGAGGGTCGTTTGCTATAAGAAGAGGTGTGGGATCATTACTTTGAAGGTGTGCTTTTAGTTTGGCTTTTCTTAAGTTACGAGCGGTTCGTCTTGCTACTTTGGTGGCATTCATAAGATTTTGTTTGTTTTTTTCTATTTGTCTATGTGTGTAATGGCTGGTATTTTCACCGCGGCGTGTAAGCAATCCTATTGCCCATAAATGTTCTCGGTGCCATTTTGCTTTCTCTGCTGCTTGTTGGGCGGCTGCCTCCGCTTCTGCCACGGACATCTTTATCCTTACAATGGGATTAGAGAATGAATCCCACTGTTGGTTGGTAAATGTCCACTGTACGATTGAGTTCGTACTGCTTATATCCTCGGGCGTTCATAGCGACAAGGATAGTGTGCTTTGCGTGAATATAGGCGTTGCGGTGCCCGTGTCCGCAAATCCATACACTGACCGGCGGTCTGAATAGGTCCTCGTCGTTTGAGGCGTAGCAGGAGCGCCACTGGTCGTTCTGATATTCGGGCTCTAGAAGCTTAGGTGTAGGAAGATAGTGGGTCACAACAACGGCTTTAAAGTTACGCGGGACCGCTCTGATGGCATCGGCGAGTGCTTGTTTATGGCGTTTATGAGCGTTTACGTGGTCCGATGGATGCGTTCGGCAGAGTATATTGTCACGCTCTATAAACGTCTTTGTAAAATCACTCTTTACAAGGACCTCGTCGTGGATCTCTTTACTGATATTTGAGTATAGAGTGGCACCGATAAAGACCAGCTTTTTATTCGGAACTACATAGGTTTGTCCCGCCTGTAGAAAATGAATATTGTAGTGAAAACGACAGAGATCCCTTATGTGCTGTTCGGTTTCCTGACGGCTACGCGGATAGTCTCTGTGGCAGAAATACTCGTGGTTTCCTGCGACAAGAATGACATGTTGCCAGTTTGCCGAACACCAGCGGAGAAATTCGTAGTATATTTGGGTCCACGCTGACGCAATATCACCCGCTAGGATAAGAATTGGTGCAACAGGAGTAACAAGTGATTTAAATTCTATATTGGGGGCGAGGTGGTCTAGATGAAGATCGGACGCATATTGAACGTTCGTCATTTAGTGAATTATTGTTTTATGTATTTAGACCGCTGAAGATTTCAAACCGGCACTTTATAATGGGACTCTTAACTTGTCACCTGGAAGAATTGGTTTGAAATAAGTATTATAATGTTTTATAACATAATCAACTGACTTAGACTTAGCCTTTGGATATAAATATTGTTCATACGCATCTTGAGATCTATTGCTTGATAATATTGCGACTACATTATCATCTTCCTTAAATTCATTCATTATAGATTGATATTTTTTTGTAGTCCTATTGGGTAAATTTACATATTTATGGGTTTTATCTTTGTAAATAAGAACTACTTTTTTTTGTGAAGCCAGGTCGCCCCAGAAGTATTCAAGTTCTGGATTTTTACCCCAAACTGTATCGGGGTCGTTCCACATTTCTAATACTCTTTTTGATACCTTTCGTGTTCGTGTTGTATCTTTTACCATATCTATAGTTTATAGATATTAATAAACATATATTCGGTTTTAAACCCGCCGTTGATTAGTCGTGGGTACTGATGTAATTTTTGGGGCGTTTGAGCGGACCCTGTTTGAAAACACCGATTGTGCCGCCATTGTTGTACCAGCGTACCGCATAATCGTGCTCCGATGTGAGCGGCGGGGCAAACTTATCGGTAGAAAATTCGCCAAGAGACTTGTAAAACGCTACACGGTTGAGTGATGGGCGCAGTGAATAATGCGGCCAATACCGATGAACATCGGCTGCGGTCTTTAGGTGCTCTCGGGTCTGGTGGCTGGTGATGTCATTGGTATGCGGAATAATGCAATAATTATCTTTACACGTCTTCGGTCCACTACGATTAATCCAATCGTCACTTAGTTGTAATTGCGTAATATTGGTAGTATCCATAATGCTGAAGGCGTTGTTGAGGAATGGTCTTGTTGGTTCCCATCCTTCCTCCCAATGAAACCAATATGTGTACGGCTGCGCGTAGGTGAGTAACATATTAAGGGACTTTGCTTGACCCTCGTCCTGCTGGCTCTTCTGTAAAAAGGTGATAAACGGATACTTTTCGTTCATAAGCTTCGCCCAATTCGCCTTTGGATGTGAGGAGTATTCATTGATCACAACCCATTTGTCTATACGGCTGAGGGTTTGCGGCTCGTGGAGGACTTTTAGTTTACTAATGCCATTTTGAAACATCGCCCAACCATCACGCTTCGGGCAGTCAAAATACGTCGTGCATAGAAAAATGGTATCTTTTTGCTTGGAGAGTTTTGTTACTAGGAATAGCAACAATACCGTTCCCAAAACTAAAAATAGTATGTCGTACTTCATACCCCCTACGTGGGCGGGTGAAAAAATTGAAACGGTGCTTTACGGATTGTACATTTGTGGTTACAATGTCTCTTCCTCCTATCGGCTACCACTGTGGTACCGGCGTCGGCAGCAACGGTATCGGCTTTTCCTCCTTTCTTCATTCCCTCCATGGTAAACTTACCGGATTTTCGGCTGCCCAGATATTTGCGGCGTCGCCTAAATCGTTCGCGCACTGTGCGTGGACCCCCGCCACGTGTAATTCTGTTAAACTGGCGGTCACTGAACTCAATATACGTCTCTTCATCCATGCGCCCTATATCATCAATCCATGCTCGTGGGATGATACGGCGGGCGCTCAGTCTGGTGGCGTGCAGCACCTGGTTTCGCTCGTCGTCAATCTCCTCCAGTCAGGTGCTAGAATTGCTGCGCGAGGCGTCGTTATCCACGTCGGAAAGTCCCTGAAACTCGGCGAAAAAGAGGGACTCCGTCGTATGCGCGGATTCTTCTGCGCCGTTCTGGACGCCGCGCGGGCTTCTGGGGTGCCGTGCTGCCGGCTCCTGCTGGAAACCTGCGCTGGTCAGGGTACCGAAGTTGCACGTGATTTGCGCGATTTCGGTGCCTTTGTGAAGGACATAGTTGGTGTTTATGGTGCCGAGTCGTTCGGCTGCTGCGTGGATACCTGCCACGTCTTCGCTTGCGGCTATAAGATGACCGGTCTGGCAGCGACTATTGCCGATACGATCGGCTGGTCTAATGTCGGCGTCATCCATCTCAACGACTCTTTGACGGCGTGCTGCGCCCACGTAGATCGTCACGCCAATATCGGAATGGGTAAAATTGGGGGCGAGGAGCTGGCTAAGTTCTGTAAAGAGACTGCTATCGCCGCCCCTGGACTCCCCTTCGTCTTCGAGACACCCGAAAGCGACGATGGGACTTCCCGCGTTTCCGAAATGACTTGGTTCTGTTCACTCTTTTAGGCGCGCGTATAGTTTTCTTCGCTTCAACGCTCTTTATAATCGGTCCAACCAATCGGTCATTTTTCAATACCTGTTCGGCTAAGACTGCAAAGGCAACCGCATCTGAAAAATGCGATATGTCCTTACACCGATACACCATAATTTGGACTTTTTCCTTATCTCCACCTGGTTTCAAATGAACAATAATCTCTATAGTCACCGAAGGGTCACCTGGATTACGAACAATATAGTCAAAGTCGTCTACACACGGGAAGCCGAGAATTCTGCCCATATCCGCCTCATCATAACTCTCTTCCCACGTGTACTTATTTTTAGAAATAAGCATACCTTGCGCGGATTCGGACTGTATCAGTTCAGGAAAATACTCTTGTATTCCTGCGAGTTTATAGCTTGATTCTGGATCGTTTGGTGAGTTTTCCCCATAGTCAATATACTGGAGAAGAAACGCGTTTCGTACGCCTTCTTGGACGAGTACGCAATTTGCGAGTTCCTCTTCGCCGATTTTGCTTAAAGCGTCCCTTAAGCGTTCCATCCTTCCTAAGTATAGTGGCGAATTAATAATGAATTATATAGTAGGAATGGGCATCCCTAAAATTACTCATCAAACATGGTTACAGGGGTGGGATAAATTGCCTGATAAATTCAAAGTTAATGTTGATGATTTACATACTATGAACCCGGAATACACACATATGCAGTGGGATGAAAAAAGTCTACGTGAAGAGTGTATGAAAATCGGACCAGATGTCGCCGCAAAGTTTGACGAATTCCCCTATCTTGTACAAAAAGTAGATCTAGGACGATATGTTGTTGTTTACAATCATGGTGGAATTACAGTGGACACTGATATGAAATCTTTACGCTCTATTTCAAATACTCCAAATATTGATACTGCCGATATGATTGTAAGTTATTCCGCATTTCCAGCAAATATGCTCGGTATATTCAATAACGCTATGATTTTTGCTAAACCGCATCATCCTGCTCTTCACGAACTTATTCAAACTATTGTTCAGTCTTCCGTAAAAGAATCGGATTTTCCCAATAAAGAAATGTATATTAACGCGACTACCGCCTTTTCAAAATTTAACAAAATCGTAAATGCCCATAAGGATACTATTGTATTTTTAGATCATAAGTACTTTGAACCCTGTTTTTCAGTTGATCCTGTATGTAAACCTACATCGGCATCTATTATGGACCATAAACACGAACTATCTTGGTTTAACGGTTACACAAAAATTTTAGCAAAAATACTTATTGTTATTTTATACTTACTCGTCTTCGTCGTTATTCCTGTTGTTTGGGTTGGCTGGTTAGCCCGTTCTACACCGTTTATGCGAGGAATTTTCAAATGGTTTAGACGTTAGTAAGACCACTCAATACGATACTGAATAAAATCCTTGTTCAACCATTCTAGCGCCATCCTAAACTCATTATGGTCCTTTTCCGTCCAATATACACACTCCTCATCATAGGTCTTGACTGCGTCCCACGTCGGATACTTCTCTAGAAATTCGTAAATAGATACATTGACAATATCGTTATTTTCAAAGACACACGATGTATAGGCGTGAAAGATGCTTCCTCGCTGGTTGAGGAATCGCCGGTGCTCCTTCGGAACCACGAGTTTTGATAAGTCGTAAACACGCATACGAGAACCGTCAGGAATATAGAAATAAGGCTTTCCTGTATCCGAACAAATCATTAGGTTGGCGTGAATGTTGAGATCAAACCCCATTTTACTTGTGATATATGATTATTATTACAGGAGTGGGTCAATTTTTATGGGATATCTAAACCGGTTTGTTTCTATGAATATAAACCATTATGCCTATGGATCCCGCTTTCCCAGTATATATTAAGATTGAGAAGGGCGGTCTTATCAAATACGAATATGATAAGGACGAAGGGAAACTTATCATAGACCGTGTGATGCCGGCTAGCCATCCGTACCCTTATGCGTACGGCTTTTTTCCTAGTACATTGGGGTCGGATGGGGATGAACTTGACGCTCTAATTATTCGTAATAGCAATGGTATCAAAAATGATACAACGTATAATGCCTATATTATTGGCGCGCTGGTGATGGAGGACGAGCACGGAATGGATGAAAAAGTTCTATGTGTTTTAGGGGAAGATTATGGAAGGATGGGTGATATTGATATTCTTAGTGAAGATATCAAAAAGACGATTGAAACGTTTTTCTCAACGTATAAGTTGAATATTCCAGGTAAATGGTCCAAAACGTACGGATTTATTAGTAAGCAGAAAGCGTACGATCTATATATTGAGGCACTCATTCGTTATTCAGCAGCTACTTGAAATCTGGATTCCATTCATTGACGCCATCCTCTAGAAATTGCTTGACGAACCAGTTCATCATCTCTTTGGACTTGTAATAACGGGCGTGTCCAAAGTCAATAATATATACTTTTTCGTCCTTTTCAATAAAATTGTACGGAGTAATATCAATATATTCAATACCTTCTTTATGATATAGTGTATGAATTATAGTACGAATGGAGACCCAAATACGAGCGGGAATATCCTTAGGGTCTTCTCCATACTTATCTGCAATACACATTTCCTGTAGGTCCTCCATATGAATCTCATCCTCGGTTGTCTTATAGACTTTCGGGGCAAATCCGTAAGACGCTGCTACGTTTTGAAGTTCTGCTTCATCCTCTATTGTATCAGGGCTGACCTTCTTTATAAATACCGCCATTCTACTGAATCGTAGTATTTATATGTCCTCTTCACTTTTTGTCCTTCTTGTGTTTGAGGGTCTTTAGAAACTTACTATAGACCTTCATCGCTTTACGCATATTCCGTGTCTGATTGGCGTGATACTTAGCACGGTAATACATCGTCGTCGCCGCTTGGCGCTGATACGGCGTCGGATACTTCTTGAGTTTAGCTACTGAATTTAGCGCCTTTTCTTCTGTACCGTAACCCAAGGTTTTGAGTCTAGGATGTCCTTTCGGGTTATCATTAAAGAGTTGCCCCATCTTACTTTGAACTATCAGAAAAAATTGAGGTTGCCGATTGGTTATAATCGGAGAGGTAACAATGGACGTTCTATACACATTTATTGATGAATTCTGTAAAGAGTACAATATAGACCCGAGCCACGATGTCACCCATTCACGTGATTGTGTTCAATTTGCTGAAAAGATAATGGATTATTCGTTTAGCAAAGATGAGAAGGAGATGGCTCGCTACGCTGCTGCTCTTCACGATTGCGTAGATAAGAAGTACGTAGATCCTGCCACGGCGTCCTTACACGTTCATCAGTTTCTAACAAGTATTGGCTGGTCGGATATGCGAGCGAATGCACTTCTGGCTATGGTAACTACGATGTCGTATAGTAAGTTGAGTGGGGCGGTTGTGGACAGAAAGCCGGTCTTTCCTAACCACGGTGATTGGGATAGGGTGTACCACGTAGTACGCCAGGCGGACTTGCTATGCTCCTATCGGGTTCATCGGTGCTACCAATATCAGTTGCGCATTCATCCTGATTGGACCGAAGCGGCGCATTGGGTGCGTGTAGAGGCAATGTTTCAAGACCGTATGTTCAAATACGTTACGAACGGTTGGTTTGTTTCGCGGGAGGCAATGGCACTTATTCCTCCGCTCATTGAGCAGGCGAAGAAGGACCTTGAGGGGCGAAATGCTGTGGCACCGGCTGGATACGGGGTCTAGATAAAATATAATACGTAAAATAGAATATGCTACCATCTATTTCTTTACGTAGAACCGGACCCTACAAACAGAAAGAAACAACGGGATTATTTGGAATGAAGGGTCACAACATCCCCGAGGAAAATCCTGACGATGGAAGTTACATGCCTAAGTGTGCTTAGGGTCCGTGCCTTCAATATAGTTACAGCACAAATAGCCAAGGACAGCAAACACAAACTTGCGAGCGGTACGGAGAGCCGACGCGCGTTCCAGAAAAGACGAATCTTTTTGACCCGCACTCCGATAAGGACCGCACCAGCTGCGGATTTGACTCCAGCCCTGTTGGCTTATTTAGCAGCAACGAGCCTACATATTATGTATATTGGAAAGACAAGCCTATCGGTGGTAGACGTAAGAGTCGCCGAACCCGCCGACGAGCGCAGCTCAAACGCAGAAAATCGTATCGTAAATGACGGATGTTAACAGTTTTTCCACCATTTGTTGGCTGACTTTGAGGATTTCCTGGCGTTTCGGACAATATCAGAATCGGGTCCTTTGGCGGTTTTGCCGCAGACGAGCAGGGAGGCGACGCGTGCGTAACCCCACTGCTGCTCGGTAGCGCCTGGGCGGTGACCGGTGCGCCAGGCGGCGAGCCCACGGTTGTAAGAGGCTTTTAGGTAGCGAAGAGGAACGCCAGTGGCTTTCGCCTTTGCTTGTAGAGATTTGGTTTGGTTGGGGTCAATACCTAGTTTTTTGAACTTGCGGGTCAGTTGCTCCACGTAGGACGAGGTTTTCGTTTTGACGCCTTTATCGGTTTTAAAGCCCGTGTAGGCTTTTCGTGACCGCCAATTGATTTTGCCGAAGTGTTGAATCTCCTTATAACGCTTTGCTTTTTGGGTCTTGGATAGACCAGCGTAATAACGAGTAGGATGGTATTTACGGGTCGCCATTCTTAACTAGCCGGGCGATAATTAATCGCGTGGGAACATCATCAGCGATAGGATGACCACGAAGAAAATGAGGGTGTGTAAGAATAAGCCTACAGGTGTAGGAGCGCCGGCACTATTCGCAATTTCAGGCATAACATCGCCAAATATCCAATCGGTGATCTTATAAGTCTCAGGATTTGCGACTAAGAAAAAGACCAGGGCGCTGTAAAAACTGTACTTTGCCTTCAAGAGAATATTCATTTACGGTTCTTTCTTGTAATGCGGCTAGATTTTATTTGAGTACGTCTGCCGCCCTTCTTCCGTGTTGCATTGAGTACCGATGGCTTATTGCTTAGCTTTCCAATCGCTTCAAAGAGATTATTCAGGTATAATGTCCAGTGGGTCTTATCCAATTTCGTTTTGTAGTTCTTGAGGAAAGCGGTCTTGAGCGGTCCGTTGTCGTCAAAGCCGTCTAAAAATTCGTTAACGAGTTTTTCTACATCTTTGAAATCGCGGGCTTTGGCGCCCTTATCGCCGTCTTCATACGCTTCTTGAAGTTTCTTGAGTTGTACATACTTAACATCACTATCAATGGATTTGCCACGACCTGGCTCACGTCCAACTGCTTCTGTTAACTGTTTGCCTACCTCGGTTGTTTTACGGGACTCCTTATCGGTTTTGGGTGGAGGTGGCGGTTCATCGTTAGTACTATTATTGTTTGGCGGTGGTGGTGGCTGTTCATTGTTGTTATTAGTACTGTTGTTTGTTGTCTCGTCTTCTTCACTGCTCGCAGATAAGCCGCGGGTCTTCTCTGGTCCAAATAATTTACGAGCGCTCTTATCATCTTTTTGAATCGGCTTAGGTATATTATTTGAATTCTCGTTATTCTTGATGTTGAGACGCTTGCGTTTGGGTTTACCCTCCTCCTTCTCATCCTCAGCCTCAGCCTCAGCCTCATCCTCCTCGTCCTCCTCGTCCTCCTCCTCATCTACATCACTGCCCGCAGGCAATCCACGACTCTTTCTGGGTTCAAACGATACATTATCCTCATCAACATCTGCAAGATTGCTGCTAGGCTCGGAATTATTATTACCAATTACTAGCCGCTTCCGTTTCGGCTTATTATTCTTCTTATTCTCAAGCATCAACGGTCTGTTCATATTCTTAAGAAGCAGTTGTGGTCCTGCCGGTTCAGGTGGCGTTGGCATTGGCGGTAGGGGTCCTGGTCCTGGTCCTAGCCCAAAAAGGTTTCGTGGATCCGGTAGATTGAATCCCTTTCTATTTTCAAGCATTAACGGTCCTGTTGGTCCAGCCGGCTGTTCATTCCAGTTTCCTAGAAGCGCAGGTGCTGGTGCTGGTGCCGGTGCTGGTGCCGGTGCTGGTGCCGGTCCTGGTAACTGATATGGTTCGTTTCTTGCGGGAGGCGCCGGCAATCCTTGTAGTTGTCCTCCACCGCAGCAGCGGCGCAAAAGATCCATCAAATCGTCCACCTTTTGGTTGAGTTCATCAAAACGCCGCGTATAGTCCCGTTCAGCATACATTCTACGCATTGACTCATCAATATGCGTAAACTGTGGTCCATAATCTACCGATGCCTGAGGTTGTATCTTACTTATTGCTACCAGCACCTCGTCAAATCGGTCCGGCAAACTACCACTTAAATCACTAATATTGCTACGAATGCTATTTATACCCTTCATCACTTCGGTAAATTTTGACTCTAATTTATCTATTCCCGCATTGACACCTGGTAAAATCGTATTAATAATTTCAAGAATCTTCGCCGGTCTGTCTCCAACCGCTTCATTCACTTCATTGAGCTGTGTCTTAATTGTCTTTACAATGGCTAAAACAGAGTTATCAATATCATCGCCATTGATTTGAACAACCTCTTTCTTGATCTCTTTGAGTATAGTCATAATATCTGGATTTTCTGTAAATGTTTTGACCTCTTCCGCCTTCTCGTCCGCGACACTCGCCTCAATTGGTGAAGGAGGGCTCTTACGTAAAATAGCTAAGATCTCCTCAAGAAGTTTCTTGAGTTCCGTATGGTCGCCATTCTTTGCCGCCTCAACCGCCGAAGACGCGTTCTTTACAACCGTTGACCGCTCAAGTAATTCTCTTAACATCTTATCCATATCGCCTAAACGCTGAAGAATGATTGAAAAATCGCTTGTATTGCCCTTGAGTGCAGCAATATCGCTGTCCACATCGCCAGACGGCGCTGTCACTGCATTCTCCCCATTCTCTCCATTCTCTCCGTTCTCTCCATTCTTAGCTGCTACCTGTGTTTTCAAATGATCCACTATCGTTTGTACAGACGTTTTTAAACCCTCAAGCTCCTTTAGTACAGCACTGTTATCGCAATTGACAATGGTTGTACAGTGAGAGCCCGTTGCGCCTACTGTGGTAGACACAGGAGGCTCTGGTGCGGCTACAGGTCCAGGCATAGGTATAGGCGCATTTTCCCCTTTCGGACCCGTAGGACCTGTAGGACCCGTTGCACCGGTTTCGCCCTTAGCGCCTGTAGGTCCAGCCTTCGCATTCGCCATAGCCGATTGCGCTCCACCCCTTGAATCGTATTTACCTGCGTTTTGCACTAAGCACTTCTGCTTATCTTCGGGATTGGTAACACCGTCGTCGTGTAACATTGTATCAATCTCAGCAATCATATTATTCTCCTTTGTTCGTAATGCAGGACTTGTGCCTGTGCTCGCAACGCTATTTACAATACGTGCGCGCTTCAAGCAAAGAATCTTACGAACCAAATCAGGCAGGGGCGTTGTCCGCTTGCCAACAACCCAGTTTAGAAAATCGCGAATCTGATCAATATTTAGACCAAGACGCTCATTAAATACAACGGCATTATTCTTTCGGATAAGTATTCCGAATTCTATTAATGCAGTTTCGTCATTCGCAATGTATCCACGTGGGGACTCCTGACGAAGTTTTACACTATCAGGATCATTTGCGATTGTATAACCTAATAATGTAGCCATACTCTATTATTAGGTGAATGTATTTATTTACGAATTATTCCGGGCTCTGCTCCCTACGTATTTCTTCATTTAGAGAAGCAAGCATCGCCTTCTCCTCATTTGTATATTCTTGCTCTTGAGGATGGTTAAGCTCTGCCAATAATTCAGTTCGCTTTCTCTCTAATATTCTACGAACTAGTCTTTTAAAAAGTTCAGTTTGCTTTGCAGGAGTCTTCTTCAAAAATTTATTATACTTCTCTTTATTGAATTTGATTCTTGCCTCCGCCTCTTTCTCTGCCTCCATTGCATCACCCTCGTCTAGACCAATATTTCTTGCCATACGTATGTATTCTTCTCTTTGCGGATCTGATGGCGGTGGTGGGTTATTAGACGAAAATCCAGATAGATTTGGTTTTTTGTTACCGTAGTTATGCTTGGCGGATGGTTTTACCACAGGTGTTGCGGTTTGCTGCGCCCTTAATTCTTCCTCCGCTACTTTTAATGCATTTTCGGCACTCATTCCAGAACTTCGGCTTCGGTTATAGGTATTTTTAAATCGTTTATTATAAGCTCTACGATTTTTTTTCATTGTTGATGAAGCTTTCTGTGCCGGTTTGTTTTTCCTTGTAAAAGGAGCCTTCATATAAGAAAACATCTTAGATGCTCCCTTTGATAGCGTCTCTTTAATCGCCGCAGTTCTCTGTTTCCAACGCTCAGCTCGCTCTTCTGCCTTAAATCTCGCTTCATTCTTAGGATCTACTCCCACTTCTGGCTCAGCCTCTGGATCATAATCATTTAAGCCATTTAGTATCTTAAAAATATACGTGGTATTCTCTCCGTCGTTACCATTTTTATCAGGATGGCACATTATCATTGCTCTACGGAGTTTTACAACACCGCCTACATCAATAACCTTTTTGTTTCCTTCACCTGATAAATTAAACGCTTGAGCAAGGTATTTTATCGGCATCGGCTCTAATTCTGCACGATTTCGTATCATAAAATCGTATAATGCGCGAAAATCCTGTTTGCATTTCTTACCTGTAAGATTCTCTTCTTCTTGCGATGCCGCAGGCGCTGCAGGCGGTACTATAGGTGGTGCTAAGGATGGTACTACAGACGGTGCTATTACCATAGGTCCTTCTTGTATCGGTGTTTCTGGTGGCGGGGGAGCGGATGGCATAAATCCTTTTACATTATTTTTCCAAGAGCGCGTCTTATTTGACGTATTATACTTATTTTTGAGCGTCTGCTTACCGCTCTTCTCAAACAACTTTGCTAACTCCATACGGGTAAT
>Ga0164297_10003996_pt1 | contig 13436 bp, 11 predicted proteins | sample GEODES058metaG_FD_113539 | JGI IMG/M metagenome (GOLD analysis project Ga0164297, IMG submission 113539) | Dystrophic lake water microbial communities from Trout Bog Lake, Wisconsin, USA - GEODES058 metaG | ecosystem: Environmental > Aquatic > Freshwater > Lake | place: USA: Trout Bog Lake... | reverse complement strand
TGGCAGCCCTGAGCGGCTGGGCGCGCCGGCAAAAGTCGTCGTTTGTGTGGTGCGACTTTTCCCGGCCGCCTACGGCGGCAAAAGTCGGGGCGCATTGTCGGGATTATATGGGACAGCCCTACCTGGCGATTTGGGCGCATGACGAATGCATACCAACCACCACGCCACTACCAGAGAGTATTGCACATCATGATCATTGCTCCTTCTTGAGCGAGCCAGAACTGTGCCTCGGTGAGCCCTCGTCTTCAACCCCTGCTGCTGGTGCCTCAACACCGTCGACTGCAATGCTGCTGTATGCGTCCCGCACAGCCTGCTCGCACGCAGCTGCGAACTCGTCGGCTGTGGCGTAGTCCTTGGGCCACAGGAAGGCGCCGAACTTGACAACACATTGTGTAGGGAAGCGGAGCATGTTTGCAGTGCCCTCCAGCGCATCTGTCTGCGGCGCCAGGCCCAGCGGCTCGCTATACCAGAGAGCCACCGCCTGGACGGGGCGCCCGGTCTCGAAGGCGACCTGCATGCCGCCGGTGCGGAACGGGCCGGGTGGCCCACTCACGCGGCTGGTGCCCTCTGGGAAGAGTAGCACAGTCACCTGGCGCTCCGTCAGCGCGCCGCGCAGGGCGTCGCGCACTGCAGCGCCGGAGCCCTTGTCTCCGCGGCGGTACTCGATGACGACATCCAGGGCGCGCATCAGCTTCTGGGCCATGGCTCCGAACACGCCCTCCGCCCCTAGGTCTGCGCGTGCGACGACGCGCAGCAGGCGGTCGGAGGCGCATTGCAGCACCGGGTAGTCCAGCCAGCTGTAGTGATTGCACACCCACAGCACACCCCCCGGCTCGGGCGCGGGTGCGCCTGCAAGCTGGATGGAGAACCGTGTGCGTGCACAGTAGGCGCGGAAGCGAGCGAGGCACGCATCCGGGCGACCCAGCGCGGCAGGCACCAGCGCTGGCATGAGGCGAAGCAGGTGGATGGCCATGACAGCGCAGCGCAGGGGCTTGCATCCACGGAGGGCAGCCCCCCAGACGAAGGCGGGCAAGCTTGCGCGGCCGACGTGGAGGATCTCGTCGGGTGTGGGCCCGGTGCCGAGGAGGGACTCCACGAAGGCATTCGGCCGCGCCGCGCGGGAGCGCCGCTTTTCAAAGTGCTCCACCAGCACTGCAGCACCGCCCTCGCCGGCATTGCTGCCCCTCACCACCAGCGTCTTCTCATCCAGCACAGCCGCGGGGCTGGTGCCGAAGTCAGCGCGGTGGTAGCGCACCATGAAGCGCGCGACAGCGAGCTGCCAGGGCAGAGGACCTCCACCTTGGTCAGGGCTGCAGTTGTGCCGGTAGTTGGGAAAGCAGTCCGTCATGTGGTCGCCCACCTGCTTGGTGGCGCTCGGGCTGGCGGCGATGTCGGTCATGATGTAGCCGAGCGTGTAGTAGGACAGGCACGCGAGCGCCATGTTGACCATGCACAGCCGCTGCAGGTGGCGTCCCTGATGCGCGGGCGTCACCATGACGAGGCCCAGGTGCAGCACGATGTCGTGCGTGTAGCCAGCCTTGAAGGCCATGTGGAACATGACCGGCTCCCCCGTGCGCCGCTCGAAGACGACCAGCACCAGCTTGTCCTGTGGACAGGGTGCCGCAACCCGCGGAGACGCGTCAGACACCGCGAGAGGGCACCCGGGTGCAGCGACGAGGCCAGCCACGCGGCAGCACAGCTGTGCGCCGGTGTGTGCGCCGCCCTTGGGCTCTCTCCAGAAGCCAGCCTCCAAACGCAGCCCAGGGCTTCTCCTGGGCTTGGGCGCCCACTGTGCGCCGGAGCGAGCGTATCCAACCCTTGTGCACAGCCCCCGCAGCTCCCACGGACAAGCAGCAGCCGCGAAGCAGCTGTGCGCGACCTGCACTGGACCGGGGGACGCGCCTGTGCCAGAGCTTTGAGGTCGTGCAGTGCAGGATGCGGCAAGAGCTCTCCCACTGATGCGCGACAGACCGTCTGCGGGCACGGAGCGGGGTGAGAGCGACGGCCAGGCAAGGGTCACAGCCGTCCAGGCTGCGTGCGGGTGACACGGCGCCCGTGGCGGCGCACAGCAGCCGGTTGTTCCCGCAGCAAGCGGGCCCTAGAAACACGCACCTGCAGCCACTGCTGTAGCCGCGCCCCGGCCGCGCCGGTGGGTGACACCCAGCGGCGAGCGTAGTACCTGCACACGGCGAGCGGCGAGTGAGGAGAGAAGAGGGCAGAGCCGAGCGGCAGCGGCGGTAACCCCGACGAGCACAGGCGCCGGTCGGCGGGAGTCCCTCGAAAGCGGCACATGCACTCTTGCCCCTCCTCTGTGGCGCAGTCACGCACCGCCGGCTGAGTGGGATGACTCCGCCGTTGTCGAAGTAGACGCGCAGCGTGTAGAGCAGCGCGCAGACGGCGGCGAAGAAAAGGAAGGCTGTTGAGAGGACGTCCAAGACAGCGTCTCCGGGCGTGCGCAGCGGCCGCAGGTGCAGCGCCTCGGTGTCCATGGTGGCTTGCGCCACACTGCTGTTCAGGCGGTCGCGCCAATGCATGAGTGTGCCAAAAGACCTGGCGACAAGTTTGGCACACTTACTGTGCACTTTTTGGGGAGGCGGGGCGGGGGGCTGTTGGGGTGCAACTCAGCGTGCATAAATAGTTCCTTGAGCTAGCTATTGGAGTTCCAGTGGCGTGCCGTCTGCCCAGCCGACGAGCTGCCTCTTGAGCATGCTCTCTGTGCTCTGTAAATGGCGCCCATGGATGAGGAGCGGCAGCGCAAGCACCGGCGCGCCCAGAGCTACAACTCCGCTGCGGTGCTTTGTGGCCTCATCCTCGATGTCCCGCATCAGCATCCGCTTGGAGCCACGCTTGAAGACCGCGAAGAAGAGGGTCTGCGTCACTGGGATCGTCTTGCCCTGCTCAAATGCCTCGCCCAGGGTGGGCGCCGGCAAGAAGGACACCCACAGCCGCAGTTTGAGTGTCAGCACCTCGCCCGTGGGACCCGCGTCGTCGGGCAAGACCATGGTAAGATTCGCCTGTGTGGGTGCTTCCAAAGGGATGTCCACGTCGTCGTCCGTGAACAGCTGCGCGTCTGAATACACGGACAGACCGTCGAAAATGGTGCTGCCACCGCAGCAGCGTCGCCGCGCAGTTACGCGGCTGGCAGGCTCATAGCGAGCCTCTATGTGGTCCACTCGCTCAATGCCCTTCACGCGCAGCTCCGTGTTGTCCTTGCTATCCACCTTCAGGGTGCAGCTGACTGCGTGGCCGGACATGACCCGGAACGCTGCCACGCGGCGCTGCGTGCGAGTGAAGCCTTCCAGGAGGATGGCCTGCTGCAGGAAGGTGATGCCCCCACTCGCGGCCGAGGGCTTCGTGGGCTGCGTCAAGCTGACTGACAGCATCACCGCGCCGCGTAGCTCCCTCTGCAGCGACAGCGACAGCTGCGCGTCCACGGCTCGCGAGACGCGTGCAAGGCTGGCAGCGAGCACGCTCATCTCGGCGCTCAGCACCTGCGCGTCGATGCCGAGCACTGAGCGCACTTTTTGCGGGCCGTCCGCACGCGCGAGCAGCTCTGCCAGCCCACCCTCGTCACAGGTTTTGCCAGTTTCGTTGAGGACCAGGGCGCGCAAGGATTTGGACTCATCCTTGAAGGCCGGTGTGGTGAGCTGCAGGTCGAAGCTAAGGAGCCGCATCTCGTCCTGCACGTGCGTGTACAGGGTCTTGAACATCTGCGCATCTCCGCCGGCAGCGGCCAGGCGTTTGAGCCATCCCTTGGAGGTGTAGCTCTGCACAAGCTCTGCAGCCTCCTTTAGCACAGCCTTCAGCTGGCCCACGCTCTGCGCCGCGCGACGCAGGTTGTCCTTGTCAGCTGCGCTCAACGTCATCGCCACCCTTCGCGCAAGGTAGCCCAGCTCTGCACACGCGCTCTTGTTCGCCAGCGCCTGCTCTGCTGAGCGGGCAATGATGAGGCACAGCGTGAAGACGGCGCCCACCATGGGTGCGCCCTCTCCAATCTCCAACACTTTTTTGACCCACTCCATCCCGAACTGCTGAGACTCAGCGGCCCACGAATAGGGAGCTGTGGGGCTGCCTGTGGCCTGGAGTGTGTCTGCCGTTGTGCGCAAGCCCTCGGCTCGCTTTGCTCGCTCAGCTGCGAGGAATGCGGACGTGGCAGCAAGGCCCCCGGCGAGCGCTGTGACGCCTCCCATCACCTTCTGGGTGGGCGGCGTGGGAGGGCGGGGCAGCAGGTGGACGCGCAGGTCGCTCTCCGCGTCCTCACCATCAGCTGGCTCTTCTCTAGAGGCACCCTTTGACAGCCGTGTGCGCAGGTTCTGCGCCTGCGCATCTGCCTGGGCAAGCTGCTCATCCACAGTCGGGCTCGCCGGGCTCGCCGGCCTGGAGCTGGGGCGTGCAGCCTCCACAGCAGTGCCACCACCCAGCAGCTCCTCCCGTATCACCTTGCGACACTTGAAGGGCACGCCGATGTCGTCCAGGTCGCGGTCACTCAGCTGAACAAGCTCAGCGCCCGTCATGCCCTGCAGCAAACTCGAGACTGGAATGCCAGCCGGAGTGACAAGCTGCCGTCGTGTGAGCCACCGTTTCAGCGTGGCCGCACTCCACTCAGACACCGGGTCGCGAAGCAACGCCTGCAGAGGCGAGCGAAGGCGGTGAGTGCGTGCGGTGAGGTCACTGCTGTTTGCCTTGACGAGGGCCACCTTGAGGGGTTGTGTTGAAGCCCAGGGCCGACGCAGCTCAGTGCGGCGCGCACCTCTTCTGTGGGCGACGACCCGTCGCCGCAGATGCCTAGACACGCCTTCATGGCGCGTGGCAAGATCACACAGTGGTCTGAGGCCAATAGAAGGGCGACTGCCTCGGAAAGGGTGTTCACGTGCGTCCACCGCTGTGTGAGTCGTTAGCGACGGCCAGGCTGTAGCTGTGCCATGCCCACAGCACGTGGCTACAACACCAAACACGTGCTTTGCCGGGAGGCGCCTTGTGGAGCCCTGCAACCAGTTTTTGGTGCAACGAGCACTAAATGCGCCATCCAAGTGTTCCCCACGCAAAAGCGAGAGCCTATCATGGGTGACGAGGAGGATGCTGCAAGCAAGGCGATGGAGGATGTCAGTCTCGGCGGCGATGGAGCGCCGAAGAAGGACCGTGCTGCACTGAAGGCTGAGCGCGCTGCTGCTCGCGGCGCCAAGCAAGCGGCTTCCGTCGTAGCCGAGGACGACCCGCTGAGTGGCAACTACGGCGACGTGGCGCTGGTGCAGAGCGAGAGCATCTCCGGCCGCACGTGGACGCGCGTTGCGGAGTTCAGTGACAGCCACGTGGGGCAGCGCGTGCTTGTGCGCGGCCGCGTGCACACCGTGCGCGGCAAGGGCAAGAGCGCGTTCCTCATCCTGCGCCAGGGGACGAGCACGCTGCAGGTGTGTGTGCGCGGCTGCAGATCAGCGCAGTGTTTGTCGCTCAGATCAGCAGTTTCTTGGCCTCACTCTATTCGCCCAATCCACCGCGCAGGTTGTGTTCTTCGTAGATGACGTGAACGTGAGCAAGGGGATGGTGAAGTATGTGTGCGCGCTGTCAAAGGAGAGCGTGGTTGACCTGGAAGGCACAGTCGTGAAGCCGGAGGCAGCCATCACGGGCGCCTCCTGTCCTTACGAGCTGGGCGCAGTCACTGTGCGGTGCATCAGCCGCGCTGCTGGGTCGCTGCCCTTCGACCTGGAGGACGCAAGCCGGCCTGACGCAGAGGTGGATGCTGAGAACAGCCCCTTCCCCAAGGTGAACCCCGAGACGCGACTCGATAACCGCGTGCTTGACCTGCGCACGCCCGCCAACCAAGCCATCTTCAGGCTCCAGGCGGCGGTGGGCAGTCTGTTCCGGGAGGCGTTGCAGGCGCGCGGCTTCGTGGAGATCCACACACCAAAGCTCATTGCTGGCGCTTCTGAGGGCGGAGCGTCCGTGTTCAAGCTCAACTACATGGGCCAGCCTGCGTGTCTTGCGCAGTCGCCGCAGTTGTACAAACAGGTGCGTGGTGGCACCGTCGAAGGCGGCATGCATACACCTCTCCTCGGCCAGCGATGATCCATGTCCTTCGGGATTCCCGACATTCACTCTGTGAGTGCTTGAGCGAAACAAACAATGTTGCCTTCCTTCTGAGGCCACGCGCCCAGCTGAAAGATGGGGGGGGGGTCGAGACTGCATCGCTGATTGACTCTCACACACCCCACCCGCTTTCCCACTGCAGATGTGCGTCATGTCTGACTTTGACCGCGTGTACGAGATCGGCCCCGTGTTCCGGGCGGAGAACAGCAACACGCACCGCCACCTGTGCGAGTTCACAGGCCTTGACTTTGAGATGGCAATTCAGGAGCACTACTTCGAGGTCCTGGATGTCATCGACGCGCTCTTCATCCACATCTTTGACGGCCTCGCGCAGAAGCACGCGGCCGACTTGGCGGCCGTGAACACGCAGCACCCGTTCGAGCCGCTTCAGTACTTGCGCCCGACCTTGCGGCTTACATTCGAGGAGGGCATCGCGATGCTGCGTGAGGCTGGCATCGAGGCTGACCCGCTGGGAGACTTGTCCACCGAGACGGAGCGCCAGCTGGGGCGCCTTGTGAAGCAGCGCTACGCCACCGACTTCTACATCCTGCACCGGTACCCCACAGCTGCGCGGCCGTTCTACACCATGCCGTGCGCGGATGACCCGCGGTACACAAACAGCTACGACGTCTTCATCCGGGGAGAGGAAATCATTTCGGGGGCGCAGCGTGTACATGACGCAACCTTGCTCACCACCCGCGCAAAGGAGTGCGGCATCGAGGTGCCCACCATCCAGCAGTACATCGATGCGTTCAAGTATGGCGCGTTTCCGCACGGCGGCGCCGGTGTCGGCTTGGAGCGCGTGGCGATGCTGTACCTCAACGCAGGCAACATCCGCAGGACGAGCCTCTTCCCCAGGGACCCGAAGCGGTTGACACCGTAGAAGACAGGGTGCACCCTGGCGCGTGAGAATCAGTGTGCAATCAATTCACTTCCACGTCATGCATGCGGCCACAAAACGCACTCTTCACAAGGAAGATAGGCACCCGTGTGGCCACATCCATGCTCAGGGCTCGCTCGCCTGCGCGGACATGGAGAACCGCTCGAACAGTGCACACACGTTGCGACGCTGCTGATGTTGGCGCGCCAACAAGCAGGAGGAGCGTGGGAGTTGCTCTGACGGGCCTTGCCGCCGGCGTTACCGCGTTTCAACTCTCCACTCGCGGCTTCCCCCGGCCGCTAGAAACTGGCGGCAGGTATCCTGTCGCTGGTTGCGACATACGCTTGCCTAGCGGGGAAGGCAGCTTCCGCGCTCGTGTCTTGTGGCCTTCTGCTGGCGACCACAGCGCTGAAGGGGAACTGCCATACATGGGTGCAGGCGACGATGGGCAGGCTCAAGCCGACTCACTCGCCGGTCTAGTGCGACTGCCGTCGATACTCACAGCACATCTGGCTCAGGCGAGCTCGGGCATCCGCCTGAACGCGCCTGTGCTGCCTGGTCCTTGGCCAGTCCTGTGCTACTCCCACGGCTACGGCGGAAATGCACAAATGGGCACGCTGGTTCTGCGTGAAATCGCATCGTATGGTACCATCATTATTGCTGTGGAGCACACAGACGGCAGCGCCTCGCGAACTGTCCGAGCGGATGGCTCTGTGCAGCGCTTCGGGGACCGGCCGGTGGGCGGCCGGGCCACTGGTCTGGCCCTGCGTGCGGCAGAGCTAGCAGCTGCAGCCGATGCCGTGCGAGAATCATCGTTGCTTCCGCCAGGCGTTGCATCCGCATGCGATTTGCGCCGACTCTTCCTGGGCGGCCATTCGTACGGGGCGCCGACAGCATTGCTAGCGTTGAACGCAGCTCCGGCAGGTACATACGCTGGCGCACTCCTCCATGATCCTGCACTGGTGATGATGAACGCAGATGAGCAGACTGCGCCGCCCTGCCCTGTACTGGTTCTGCTCTCAGACGAGTACACGGCCTCGTCCGATTATTTGCGGCCACCAGCTGTTGCTATCACCTCTGCCGCTTCTGAGGGCTCCGCTCTGTACCATTTGATTGGCTCCGCGCACGGCAACTATGTAGATGCTCCATTCTGGGCGGCGCGCGTTGTTATGCGATCCCTCGCCCGCCTTGGCATCCCTGCAAGCGGTGCCGGAGAGCAAGTGCAAACTTTACGAGCCATCGGAACGACTGCTGCGGCGTTCTTGAACGGAATTGATGTAGGGGCTGCTTCGTTCGCAGCTGGCGAGCCATTGCTGGAGACGCTAGTCCTGCGACCACGGACAGCCTCAGCAGTGCGTTGAGCCTCAATCCTGCGTCAGACTTGAAGTCCTTCGTGAATGCTATGGAAGGCAAACCTCCACCGTTAGGCGCCTTGTTGCGTCAGGTACAGAACGATATCCGTGCTACAGCTCGAGTCGACGCGGCAGGATCCACAGACCGGCTGCAGTCTGGTCACGCAGCTGCGTTGACGCTGCTCTTGCGAGACGCAGTTCTCAAGAGAGACTGGAGCCGCGCAGCGGGTGCGCATACTCAGTATGACTCACCACGTGCTAGCCGAACTCACTTACCGTGTCTGGCACAGCGCTCGCGACTGCAGGCTTGGTGGCCGGTGCGGCAGCCCTGAGTGACCCACGTCCATTCTTCCGCCGCGCCGACGCGTCTATCGAGTTGCTTCAGCTGGTATGGCGACATGGAAAAAGCGTGGTGCACGCGCCCGCACTGACTCGCGTCTCGATTCCTAGGCCACCGAGGTCTGTTCCCAACACAGCTCCCAGTTCACGCCGCAACTCGAGGCGGCGGCGCGACGACAGACACGCAAGCGCGCGCGATTACGACACGATGCCGCCACCGCTGCGCACGAAGGACTGCAATGGGCTGCGGCGCTGGCTGTGAGGGCGGGCGACCTGGATGGCGCAGCGCAAGTCGCGACACGAGTGAAGCACGATGCCGCGGCAGCACTACTAGCATATGCACAGTGGTGCGCGACACGAAATTTTTTCATGGGAGCCCGGAAGCATTTTTTGACTCCGTTGACATTTTCCCATCTGCGTGCAGGGCCGCCGCTTCAAGGGTTGCCCAGGCAGCAGCAGTGCAGGGCACGGGTGCTCGGCAAGTAGAGCAGTTGCGTAAAGCCGCACTTCCGCTCCTGCGGGATGCGGTTGCAGCCAGTCCAAACGACGTGTTGTTGACCAAGGCACTCGAAACAGTGCAGGGCAAGCCAGCTTCTAGCAATGACTCGGACGAATCAGATGATAGCAGCGACACGGATGAGTGAAGGCAACTTCGTGCTATGGGAGTCGTCATCACTACAGAGACTTCGCCCGATGCGTTGTGCGTCGCTTCCGACCACACCCGATGTCAACGCACAGAGAAGCAGCGCCCTGCAAAGGAGGCGTCGGCGCTCACAGACCACCTGCGCTGCACTGCAAGACCAGTGCTTCGTTGTGTCTGGCTTCGGCAAGGCTGAGGCGCCAGAAGATGTTGTTGGGGAGCTCGTGCGGGTTGAGGTTGGCAATGTGGGCGAGCGCAAGCGGCAGACGTTCGTCTTCCCGCCGGTGCTTCGGTCGCCGTCTCAGGTCCTGAGCGTGACACTTCCGCGCCGCCCACTGGGCGTCGTGTTCGTGCCTGATAGCGCAGGTAGAGTCCGCGTCTCCTCTTTTCTAGCCAATAGTGACGCTGGACGTGCAGCGAGCGTCTCCAAGCTGTCTCCCGGAGGTGCCCAGGCTGCCCAAGTGGGTGACGTCCTGCGTGCGGTCACAGCCACCGTGTTTGCCTTCACTCCTGCGGCCAACCTGGTGGGTGACCTCACCAACACAAAGCGGACAGTTGTGCTCTATGGCGCGGATGGCGAGACGTACCAGTCTGTCTTCAGAGCCCTCACGCAGGGGCTGGTCGCGGACGGGCCAGTCACATTGGTTTTAGAGCGACCTTTGACCGAGTCGCCGGATGCAAGATGGTCACCGTTACCGGTGAAGCCGACGACAGAAGAGGAGCAGCAGCGGCTGGTGCTCGATGCCAGCGAGCAAGATGAGGCGGAAGCTTTGGAGCGGTGGCGAAATGAGGAGCTGGCGCCAGAGCCACTGGGATCCGATGTTGGGTCGGCCATCATCGTGACAGCGGGACTGCTGGCGTTGCTCATTGCCGCGGGGTTTTCCCCGTAGAGACTAGAGTTTAGTTGACATTGACCATCCTCAATCGTAGCCGGAAAGGATGATGTTCGCCAGCGCCTGGCCCAGCGCACTCTCCGAAGTCTCCGCCGCACGCTGACGCGCCTCGTCTGCAGCCTTGCGCTCCGCTTTCAGACTGGCCAGCGCTTGCTCTGCAGCTGCAGCCTTGGACGCTGCACGCGCGCTCACAGCCGCCATCTCGGCTGCGTGGCGCTGACCAACCTCTGCGAGCGCGCTGGACGCTGCCGCTGCCTCCTGGCGCGCCAGGTGAGCCTCCTGCTGCGCCTCTTCCAGCGCGTGCTGCAGGTCTGTTGTCCGCTGAGCAGCGGCTGCCGCGGCCGCATCGCGTCGCTGTCTCCAGATGGCCGCGCCTTGAGCAGCGTGCGCCACAAGCTCCGCATTGCGGGTCTCGGCGATGCGAAGCGCAGATGCCAAGCTTCCGCGCTCAGACACACTGGCTGCCAGCTGCGCGCGCGCATCTGCCAGCGCTGATTGGCAGCATCGCAGCGCCTCGGTGCGCACAGCCAGCGCGGAGGTGGCTTCATCCAGAGTGACTTGCAAGGCGCCCACCTCTGCGCGCATCTCCTCAGCCTCCTGGCGCGCATCAGCAGCATCTAGCTTCGCCGCACTCCGCTGCGGCGTGTTGCCCTGCGCCTGCGCCGCCAGAGCAGCATCGCGAGCCGCCACTGCAGCAGAGGCTTCCGCCAGCTGCTGTTCTGCCGTCCGCAGCTTGCTCTCAGCCTCGTCTGCGCGTGCACATGCGGCGCCCAGTTGCACAGCCCGCGTCTCTGCCGCATCCAGCGCGGCTGCAAGCTGCGCGCTGAGCTCACTCACCTGCTGGTGAGTCTGCGCCACCGCCGCCGCGGCCTCGCGGGAAGAAGCATCAGCCTGCTTCTGCACAGCGCGTGCATCTGTCTGGGCAACCTGCAGTGCGCGTGCCAGTGCCTCTGACTCGCGACGCGCGGCAGCTGCATCGGAAAGTGCGGATGCTGTAGCTGCTTGTGCATCTGCAGCTTGACGCAGCGCCGCCTGCAAGGCTACAGCATGGCCATCCGCTTGCTTCTGGGCGTGCATGTGAGCAGCCTCTGCAGCCGCGGCGCTCTCCGCGCGAGCGCTCTGCAGCGACACCACCTGGCGGCGGAGCTGGGCAAGAGCGGTGGCGGCTGCTGCTTTGGCTTCGCCGCGGCGGGTGGCTGCGCTCTGAGCTGCAGTCAGCTGATCACTCACCTGCCGCAGTTGCGCCTCCAACTGCGCGCATCGCCGCTGAGCCGCCACCGCCGCCCGTGTTGCCTCCAGCTCCTGAGACGCGGATGCCACGGCCGCGGCGAGAGCAGACACAGAGTCGGGCGATGCCGGCGACGGGGGCACCGCTGCTGCACTTTCACGGCTACTGTCGCGCTTCACGCTGTCATCCAGCTCGCCATCCACCGTGGCAGCAGCCAGGGCACTGGGTGATGCAGTCACCCGCGAACGTGAGTCCGCCAGCGCCGCCTGCAATTCATCACACTTCACACGCATGTCCTCCATCTGTTGTCGCGCACCAGCAAGCTCATCCTCCATCTCTTCCGCGCCAGCACGCGCATGTGCGAGCTCAGCACGCAGTGCCTGCTCGCGCTTCGCCGCAGCCTCAAGCTGTTGGGAGAGCGCCACTACAGCAGCTGCATGGCCGCCTGTAACGTTCGATAGCCGCACCGCCGCGTCCGCGTCTGCAGCGCCACGCACACCCGCAAGACGGGAGACCATGCCATGGATCAGCTGCGGCGTTGTCTCGCCAGGCCCAGCACCGCCGGCGCAGCTGCTGGCCGACGAAGGCGCTCCTGAAGGAAGCTGTCGCCCGCCGCTGCCGCCCTGCGCCTCGCTCGCAACCACTGCCGGCGACTCCCTGCTCCCGCCACTCCAGCTCGGCTGCGCTCGCCCGGCACTGCTCGCGTCTTGCGCGCGCGCAGCTGCGGAGGCTGCCGCGACTGTTTTCGCACGTGCGATGACAGCTGCGCTCCCACCTGTCGTTCCCTGCGCGCCTGCTTGCTCTCGGCTCGATACTCCACTGGGCGTGCATGCCGCAGGGAGTGCGCCGAGCGGCGTGCTGCGTGCAGCCCCGGAGGTGGAGGGCGTCGTAAGGACCGCTGCGAAAGGGCCTGATAAGCGGCGCACGCCACCGTCCAGCGCGTCTCCAGCCTTGACGCCCAGCTGCTGGCTGCTGGCCTGTGTGTTGGATTCGACCACCGCGAGTGGAGAGCGAGCGGTTCCCGGCATTCTGGTCCGAGAGACGTTTGACTGTGAAGCGCGGTGACGTGGACCACGTCAGCTGCAATTTCTCACTTCCTTTGCCCACGGGAAGCACGCCCCGACCATGGCGGCTTTGACCCTGCAGGTGCGACTCGCTTCGGGGTGGACGCCGCAAGTGCCGTGTGCACCAAACAGGCTGATCTATCCTCTGTACCTTTCCACCTCCGCCGCGCTCACCGACTGACGCCCACACGCGCGCTGTGCACCCCACTTGGCTTGGCAACCACCCGCAGACCCGGGGAGCGGTGCTCAGCACCGCCGCCGTTGCTGCACCGGCCGCCGTCGGTCCCGCTCGTCTGGCAGCAGCGCCCCGGCGCAGCGCCTCTACAATCTGCGCTGCCGCTGAGGGCGACGCAGCAGCCGCACCGGCGTTGCAGTGGGCGAAGGCGCGTTGTCGTGTGCACAGGGGTGGCTGTAGAGCGTGACTGTGTCATCGACCACAAGCGCCAAACCCTATAGCCTTTTTCGCCGTGCCCCGATTGCGCGTGTCACGCTGACGCACTGCCCGTGGCCTGTGCAGGCGAGCGACGTGCGCGGCATGAGCGACGCCGCCATCGTGCAGGAGATCGAGAGCACGAAGAAGGAGCTGGTGTTGCTGAACGTGAAGAAGGCCACTCGGCAGGAGGTGAAGGCGCACCACTTTGCGCTGCTCCGCAAGAAGGTTGCCATCCTGAAGACCGTGCGCCGCGAGCGCGAGTTGGAACAGGGCGTCAAGAAGCGCGAGAGCCGCGCGGTGGACCGCCAGCAGCGACTTGGGCTAACCTTCTGGTGAGCGGCTGCCACAGCCGCGGCCGAACACGATGCGTTGAAGAGCGGGCGCCTGCACCCGTTGTGTTGACTTAGTAGAAATGGTGTGGAATATTGCACGAATCACATCTAGCCTTGGCTCCTCCTCTCCTGCTGTGCGGCTGACCATTGCAGACGCGATGAGAAGCAGAGCAGGCAGTAACCCAAGCAAT
>Ga0164297_10003995_pt1 | contig 13436 bp, 18 predicted proteins | sample GEODES058metaG_FD_113539 | JGI IMG/M metagenome (GOLD analysis project Ga0164297, IMG submission 113539) | Dystrophic lake water microbial communities from Trout Bog Lake, Wisconsin, USA - GEODES058 metaG | ecosystem: Environmental > Aquatic > Freshwater > Lake | place: USA: Trout Bog Lake... | reverse complement strand
TGTGTGCGCCTCCTGTGTCTCCCTCTCTCGCCTCGTGCTGGGCCGGGCCCGGCTGGAGCGCTGCTTCTCTGCGGTATGCACGCCTCGCGCTTCCCGCCGTGGCCCTGAACGGTTGTTTTGCGTCGCCAGATCCCTGCGCAGGTGCCCCTGTGGGCAGCGCTTGCGCTGAAAGCCAAGGCGAAGGCGAATATTGTGGCGCCGCCGTGGATGGAGGTGGAGGCGCTGGAGGAGACGCTGGCGTCTGAGCGCTCCAGCGAGGCTGAGTTCCAGCCCCTGCCCTTCCACTACCTCGAGCTCTCCACCGCCTTGTTCAAGCACGCGCCGGACGCGTTCGGGGAGTCCACGGCGAGGGTGATGGACCTCATAGAAAACATACGCAGGCGAGTGCACCACCCGAACCTTGTGGAGTTGACTTTCTCGCTTCCACGCAGCCTCACTCCTCCGGCGCGCCCCGCGCAGTGTGCGCTTCAACAAAATCGAGCGCGGCTTGAGGAGACTTGACGGCGCAAACGCCATCTTCATCCGCCTCAACAACGTCGCAGCTATGGAGGTGCGTGCCAGCATGTGGTTCATTACTTTCTGTGCGCTGCCCATGACTTGTGCTGACACAATGCCTCCCAGTTGAACGTCATCCGCCCGTTCCTGGTCACGGCGCTCAACAGATTCGCGCATCACGCGAGTTTAGAGTCGAAGGCAGAGCGTAGCGCTTTGCAAGCAGCGGCGGCCGCAGCGGCAGGCGTGCGGCGGGGGTGATTACGCGCTGATTGCCGTGGACTTTCTATTCCCTCCAACGAAAACAAAACTCTCTTCCTTCACAGGCACGGTTTGTGTGCCTTCACTGACGAGGCGCCTCTTCTTGCTTTGCACCTCTACTTGGCGCCCCAGACATGGCCCACGTATTCAGGGTGCTCGATCGCGTTCTGCTTGCTCCACGCAAAGCCTGCGAGGACGGCATCGACATCCGGACGTCCAGCCATTGGGCAGCTGGCCTCGCACCGGTACTTGATTGCTCCTGTGCTCCCGTCCAGGACGAAGAAGGCCGGCTCCGAGAACGGGTACGTCTGCGGCTGGTAGTTCTTTGGATCGGACACATATGTGCCCAGCGAGCGCATGTGCTGCTCGGTGAGGCCGCCGGCGACTGGGTAGGTAAGGCCGTACTCTGAGACCATTTTCGCGGCAACATCCACCGGGTCCGCGGACACGCAGAGTACCTCCCAGCCAGCAGCTTCCAGGGCGGGGAGCTTGGCCTGCAAGCCCGTCAGCGAGCCCTGCGCGTGTGCCACTCTCTCTGTTAACTGAGGTGGAGGTACCACACACAGGAGGTATACCTCCGACGTTTGCGACCTCCTCACAGACGCTCCGACCGCTCGCCGCACGGGGTCCACGCACCTTGCAGAACGGACAGAACTGGCCGCGGTAGACGACGAGCAGTTTGGCGACGCTGCCGGCCGCTACTTTGGAAAGGTCGGTGTTGCCACCTCCCACAAGCGGCAGCTCGATGGACGGCAGCGTGCTGCCGGGGAGCGGGCCCTTTGTATGGTGTGACATGTGGTGCTGGATGCAATCGCGACGAGCGTCTGAGTGGCTCAGGCGGTGTGCGCATGCATATGCTAGACTACCCTTGATCCCGCCATACTTGCTTTCCTTGCGCCACTATTGCGCCCAGTCGCTGAGCCGGTCGCGCGCCCGCGTTCTTACGCGCGCTATCGCCTTCATTGGCGACGATGAGCACGCCCACTACATCCCTGGCCAACGGCGCTTTCACGTTTGACAAGCTGCAACTTGGTGGCGACCAGCTGCCCGTGGATGCATCCTTCTTCGACGAGCTTGACGACCTCGACGACGTGCTCTGGTGCACCACAGACGTGCCTCCGCCGCTGGGCGCTGACGGCTGGGAAGCCGCGCCCAGGTGGATGTTGGCAACGCTGTCAGACACACAGCCAGCAGCCGCACCACCAAGCCCCACCGTCTCTCTGCACCTCTATCACTGCCTGGACGCCACGCATCACGGCTTCCCCTGCAGCGACTGTGCGCCTCCGCCGAGCGAGGGCGAGGAAGGAGACTACGAGCTCCTGTTCGAGGGCAGCGGGTACAAAGGACAGAAGCAGCTACGCGCGCAGCTATGTCGCACCAAAGAGTGGAATAGCGGTGAAGCAAGGGCGGAGCTTGCGGCGGTGTGTGACGCGCGCTCCAAAGCACCGGGCGCTGACGAGGGCGTCACCAAGTCCCACGCCACTCTCGCACTTGCCTTGCGCTGCAAGCGCTCCGCGGGGCTGACGAAGGGGCAGATGCTCTGCATGGCACGCGCCTGGGGCTACGCCTCGTACTTGTGGGTGCGCCATGGAAGAGCCAGCCGGAAGCGTGCGGCGGAGGCGGCCTCGGTGACTGCCGCCTCGCCCGTAGAGTCGGCGGCGGTGACCCCGCGCTCCATTCGCGCGCGTCTCCATGCAGGTGGCTACGCGTGGGGCGCATCAGTGGATGGGTGTGAGGATTTGGGTGCAGCAGTTACACCATCCGCAGTTCATGCTGAGGTCTCTGCGCAGCTCCTGCCGCTTGCGCGCACTGCAGGCGCGCATATGTCCGGCGTCGCCGCCAAGGAGGCGGTGCAGACAGCTGGCTGCTACTTCGGAGAAGATGAAGTCGAAGCCATACGTTCTGCGCGAGACACCTTCGCAGCCGCTGCCACTGCTTGGGAGGCTGCTGCTCTAGCGCCGCCACCAGATGGCAGCACAGACGCGCCGTGGCGCGCGCTGCTTGGGACAGACACGGACGCGGAAATGGCGCTACGAGGGCTTGCGGCCACACTCCGACAGGCTGCCCATGCGAACTGCGGCGTGCGCTACTTCGCAAAACCTGCTGGTTTGGATGCTGATCGCGCACAGCTTCAGGATGCGATTGCGGAATCATGTGTCATGTTTGACCCACGCAGTGCTGATGCACAGGCTAGATTGCCTGCTACCATTGCCCCACGCGCGGACCAGCTCGAGACCGTGCCTCCTGAGCAGGTGGGAGCATGCACTATATGGATGTACGAGATGTATGCAGGCATAGTTGCGCTTGTGGAGCTGTGTGTTCGACTGGAGGCATTGCTTTGTGATGCCAAACTAGCTAAGGACTGGGCTGCTTTCGCTGCCGCTGATGCTGCCGCTCGCCAAGTCGCTGCCATCGGCTGTGCCGAAGCCCGCGATGGCTTTGGAAAGCGCTTGGCGTGGATGGGCGAGCAACTGCGAGCTGCTGCAGGTGGACCTCCTCGCCGCCGCCGACCTTTGTTCTCTTTCCCACCGGCTGCAGCAACTACGCTCCCGGCGCCGCCTCAATCGAGGGAGCACGCAGTATGATTCGCACACGCTGGACAATGTCATGCTAACCAATCTTCCCTTGGACTTCGCACATCGTCCCACATCGAGGAGCGTATGATGCTGTGTCGTGTGTCTGCACGCCCACCGCGTCTTCAGCGCGAGCAGCTGCGTCGATCGCCTACAATGTCTGCATCGCGCAGAGATGACCATAGCAAGCAGCAGCGCAACACTCTCTTGGGCGAAGCACTTGGCGTGCAGCAGAAGCAGCAGCCCCAGCAGCGTGAAGTAGACACCATATGCGAACAGCTTCGAAACGCGCTCCTTGTTGATGGATTGGAGCGCGTGAAGCTCGCCTTTCCAGCGATGAAGGAGACGCGCACACGCCATCACTTGCACGGCGACGCAGGCGTGCCGTTCTCCAGTTTGGATGGACACGTCGCGGGACGCGTGCGCACATACGCCGGCGGGCCGATTTCACACTGCGTTGTCGCAGACATTTGGTCTCCCACTCGCAGCTTCGGCGCCATGCGGCTTGATGTCTTCCTCGATGGCAGTGTTCCGGCGCCGCATTTGCTGCTTCATCTGAATCTCCTGCCGCCTGGTCCCCACAATGCCAACGCCAGCGTGCTGTTCTACTTCGACCTTCAGCCGCGGGTTGACCTACGAAGCGACGACGCGTACATGACGCGGTACTACATGACACCTGTAGATGGGTGCCGCAGCCCGGCAGCTCTGGTGGCGGCATGCTTGGCAAATGATCGACTGCGCCCGTACATTAGCCGGGATGGTGTTGTGCGCGTGTTCATGGGCACACCGGCTGCTCTTCTGTTCACACTTGATGCAGATGCAGAGGGTGTCCAAATTATGGAGTCCACCTTGGAAGAGATGCTGTCTATCTGGATTGCACTGGCGACGATGCCCCGCGCCGCTCGGGTGGACGCAACAACTGTGCGTCAGCGGGACCGAATCACGCGGCTGTTCGTCCAGCGCGACCCGGACACTGCGAACATGCGGCCCTTGCTTGGCAAGGAGACGACGGAGATGCTGATTGAGTTACTCTCCGGCATTGACACCAATGAAGCGTAGTGAAGCACTACACTCACCGATACTTGGTTTGCTCACCACGGCCGCTCCTCCATGCGCCGCAGCATCTCCTTGCCACCCGTCAATGGCTGGACCGCCGCTGCTTTGTTGCCGCCGCACCACAGGCGATGCCCACCTTTTGTCCAGTCCCTCCTCTGACAGTCGCTGCCGCAGTAATGCACCGCTCGACAGCCCCCACAGCGGAGTGCATCGAATGAGTAGCGCTCGCACGCATTGCATTTCCGCTCGGTCGACCCCTCTCGCACCCGCCGCGCTGCCGCCGCCTTCTTGATGTACCTGAACGTAGTGGCTTCCATCACCGCGTTGTAATCCCATCGTCGCTCGCCCTCTGCACCCAGACGCTCGGCTTCCCATTGCCGCAGTACGGGCGCCCGGTCCATGGGCGGCAGCAGCTGCCCCGGCGTCTTGCCATCACCATCTTCAGCCTTCACATCGGCGCCCTTGCCTATGAGCGCTTCAAGAGCCTCAGTGGCGCCACGAACAGCAGCCCAGTGCGTAGCTGAACGTCCATGAGCATCCTTCCAGCTCAGGGACCACGGTTGCGCATCGACGAGGAACCGCACAGCATCTGCTGCATTCTGCATTGCCGCCACCATGAGCGCAGTGCGGCCATGCTGGACAGTACACCACACTTTGTCTTGCACATCCTGGTTGAGAATGTGGCGAACAACATCCAAGTGGCGGTTGCGCTCATTTCTTCTGCCAGGCATCGGGGCGCTATTCTCCACCGCGTAGAACAGTGGCGGCCAGCCAGCGGACGAGAGAGCACGTGCATCCGCGCCTAGGCGCTGCAACTCTTTAAAAGCTGTGACCGCGGGACAGCTGCGTCAGCGCATGGCATGACAAGGAATGAGGAAGGAGAATTGCGCACCCTCAACGCAGCCGTAGTGCGCCGCATACATGATTGGCGTGCGTTTGCCATCGCAGTCATCATATGCAGCAGTGTCGGGTGCGTTCACATCGGCGCCTGCGGCCACCAGCGGGGCGAACAGTGACCGATGGCCCATGGCTGCTGCGATGTGAAGTGCACTCAAGCCTCTTGCATTCACTGCCTGGGCATCTGCTCCTCGCGACAGGAGCGCTTTTACCTATCCAGTTCAAGACAAACTCAGCGCACGTGCATTCAAGAATGGCAGCTAGACGAATCGCACCATGGACTCATGCCCTCCCTCCGCGGCCCGCATGAGCGCCGTCTCTCCACGGCTATCCACCTCATCGCAGCGCGCGCCTGCATCTAGCAGCGCGTGCGCCATTGCGACATGTCCTTCGCGCGCGGCGATGTGCAGCGGCGCGGAAGAGTGGGGACCTCCTTTGGTGTTCACATCTGCGCCAGCCTTGATGATCACATCCGCGCACGCCAGTCGCCCCGCGGCGCAGCACACATGTAGTGGCGTGCCTCGTCGAGCGATGTACAGGCTCGCGCCGACTGCAGCGACGCGGGCAGTGTTGCTCTGGTCGTCGCCGGCATCGCCATCCCAGTCCACCGCGTTCAAGGGCGCCCAATGAGACACGAGTGCGGCACATGCAGCTGTATGTCCGCAGTTAGCCTGTGCACATGAGGGTCAGACATAGAGTGCTCCTCCCAGGCTGGATGGTTGGTCCCGCGTACCGCCAGGTGGAGAGGCATCAGGCCCTCGGCATCATGGGCACCCGGCTGTGCGCCAGCTTTGAGCAGGGCAGTCACGAGAGCAGCGTCGCCGAGTGCCGCGGCGCAATGCAGGGGCGTGCAGTCGGTGCTGTCACACACATCAACAGGCACCTGGGTCACCAGAACCGGTCAGAGAGACGGCACGAAGGACAGGCACGCTCCTGGAACACGTGCACACACCTTCTGGGCGAGCAGCCACTGCACAAGGGGCAGCTTTGCGTCAAGAGGCGCGTCCGTGGACACCTGTGCGGCACGCGACGGGACAGCCCTCAGAAGGCGGTCGTGGCAACCACAGCGCGGCTCTGAAGTGCGCGCGGAAGGTGAGAGAGACGCACCACCAGGTGAAGCGGTGCCATTCCCTGGCCCTGGTCCTCGTCGCGCCACTCCAAGCTCGCGCCTGAGGGGACCTTTGGTGTGACAGGCCTGTCCAACTTCCAAGCTCAAGAACGGGAACGGGGCGTGAGTTTCGCGCACCACGGTCCACGCACAGCTGCACGTCGTCCAGGCGGCATGCAGAAAAGGCGTTGTGGAGCGCCACGCGCAAGCATAGGGGCGTGAACACCACCAGGCGGTCTCCAGGTGCGTTGGCATCACCTCGACGGAACAAGTGTGCGGGCGCAGCGTGTGGAGGCTGCGTGTCAGGGGCGGACGGCATGGCGACGGCGTGGTGAGTGTTTACAAAATATCGTCATTCCCCTCGCATGCATATCCTCGCATGCTCGGGCCCCTACACATCCTCCTGGTCCACGCGTTGCGGGGCTTGGGCCGATGCCATGAACTGCGTCGTGTACACGCTGCCCCGGATCGGCTCAGGCGCCACTGCGCGGACGTTGCTGCGCGGAGCCGGCTTGTTAGAAGGCACCACTGTGTCCGCATCCACACCCAGCGCCTCCGCCAACTTGGGCGGCAACACCACCGCCGGGGGCGGCTGCCTCGGCTGTCCCGGCGCCGTCTGCGCGTCATATGGCGCCGCCACGTAGCTGTACGCAGGCAGCGCCTTGCCCGTGAGCGGCTTGTTGGCAACGTAGGTGGATCGCTTCTGGCCACGCCGCATGCAGCAGCAGGTGCCGATGAGCGCGCCCGCGAGAATGACGTCCAGTGCCGCCGCCGCGATGAAGGCCGGCAGCACCCAGACGTCGCATTTCGCGTTCTGGAGCTTCGTCAACTTGTCCAGCTTCGCCTGAATGTCAGCGCTGATGACCTGCGTCACGTTCTGGATCACGGTCACCGGACTCGGCGCACAGGGCGGGAACGGTGGGAACGGCGGCGCGGGTGGCGGACTGGGCGGCGGCGGCGGCCGCGGAGGCGGCGGCGGACTGGATGGCGGCCGCGGAGGCGGCGACGGACTGGTGGGCGGCGTCGGCGGCGATGGTGGGGGCGGAGGGAAGGCCGGCGGGCTTGGCGGCAGCGGTGGTGCCACGATGGGCAGTGGCGGAGACGGGGGCACAGGCGGGCTGGGTGGCGGCGGGGCCGCTGCGGTGGGCAGCATTGCTACAGTGGTGAGGTCCGTGGGGCTGGTCAACGCGAAGCTGGAGTCCACCGCCCAGGTTGAGCCGCCGGTGGAGGTGACCAGCACGAGGCCGCCGTTGCCGACAGCATACAGGTTGTTTGCGTCTGCAGCCGCGATGCCGCGAAGGTGGCCGGTGCTTGCGTTTGTGGACGTGCGCTGCGTGCTCCACGTGCCGGACGCGTACTTCACGATGCCTCCGCCGGTGGTGACGAGCCACATGGCGGAGCTGGTCTTTGGATCCGCCGTGATGGCGGTCACTGCTGGGCCGAGGGACGTGAATGTGCCCAACAGGTTGGGGTCGCCAGCAGCGGCAGGCACGCCGGTGGTGCTCGTCGCCACGATGCTGAATCCTGAGGCGGCACCCGCAGCAGCAGTGAATGTGGTGCTCAGCTCCACAGATGCGCCGACGCCGCCCACCATGGCGGTGCTGTTACCGAGGACAGCACATGAGAGGAGTGTTGCGGACGTTCGGCTCCCCGGGTTGCGGCAATCTCTCCAGCTTACGCCGCCGTCATTGCTGCCCAGAATGGTACCGCTCTGCCCTGAAGCGACGCCGAGCAGCGGGTTGGTGGCGCTGAAGGAGACACAGAAGAGGTCGTTGTACGGGTTGGCAGCCGTCACGCTCGGCTTGCTCCACGTCTGGCCGCCATCCAAGGTGCGCGCGATGGCACCTTGTTGCCCAACGACCACTGCAGACGTGGCGCTGAAGCAGGCGATACTGTACAAGTCCTGTGTCGGCAAACCAGAGCCCGTCACTTTGGCCCACGAGAGCGCGCCGTTGGTGCTGCGCAGCACCGTGCCTCCGTTGCCCACGGCCCAGGCGTTGAGAGCGTCCACGAGGCAGATGGACAAGATGTCTCCGTCGTTCTGCCACTGCGGGCCGTTCCCGAAACCGTCAACCGCAAGCGTGCCATAGTTCAAGCCAGCCGTGGAGGTGGCGTACGCGCCAGCCGTCTCGCCCTCGAACCAGCTGCTGCCCAGCGGGTTGCTGTACACGCTGGCGTAGGTGACTGCACTGCGGCCGCCAGACATTGCCGCCACAGCTCTGAGGCCTCCACCAGCACCTGCTGGGGGCACGGCCGCCACAGCGTCGCCCGTCCGTGCGCAGCACGCCAGCGCCACGGCGAGGGCATGTGTCCGCCGTGTGCGGGGGGCCATGCTCCAGTCCGCTGCCGCCGGCACGCACGCGGTGGGCGTTCACGTGTGGTCTCTGAAACGCAACTGCACCCGTATAGGGTTGGCACACAACTGCGCACGCGCCACACCGCGAGCACGCACGGGGCACGACCGCCTGTGCTGCGTCGCGAAGACCGTGGCCCGGCTGCCGCGCGGGAAGGTGGGGAGCGTCACAGACCTGGCGAGGGCCAGGTCTCTTAACACACGTGGTGGTGTTGGGCCGGCCAAGCGCGTAAGTTGCTTCAAGCCACCCGTGTTAGCACTGCGCTAGATGCATCACATCCGATGAGCGAGTCAATCATTCTTGGGCAGCCGCACGCCGGCGGCCGACAGCTGACTGAAGATTACCTGTGGCGCGCGCTGAGGGCATGCTGCCGCCCGGGCAGCATCTACAAAGGCTAGGATGGCCACCCGATGACGCGGCTGAGACAGTCTCTAGACTACCCGATGTTGGCTTTCTTCAGTCTCTTTTTTGCCCGCTGGCTCAGCTTGGGCAGAGTAGCAGTCGCCGACTGCGCGACGTGCGTGGCAGCTGCTCCATTGGTGGAGGCATCCACCCTGGCGGGCTTGGACAGCGCCTCGAGGATGCCTGTGCGGTCAATGACAACAGGAAGGTCGTCATCGCTCTCAGAAGCGCGCTGGGCCTGCAATTGCGCAGCCGCTACTGCAGCCGCACGTGCAGCAGCAGCCATGACAGCTGCTGCATCCACAGCCACACCCGGTTGGGCTGCTCGTGCTCGGACCTGCGATGATGATGACACAAAGCCACAACACGGAGGTGGTCAGCACTTTCCCGGAGAGCGGGCACACTCGCCATGGCGCATCGCTGAGCACACAACACATGCTGGTCGGCCATCCAGATGCGCAGCAAGATGTGGATGGATGCTTTGCGCGTGCCTTTTCTTCGTCCTCGCTGTCTGAGGCGCCCCGCCGCCGAGGCCTGGCTCTGCGCCGCGCCTCGCTCCGGGATATGGCTGCGTCATGAGCGGCGGCAGCAGGCCTCGCCAGGAGGCCGTAGCCGGACAGGACTGGCCCGCGGACGTTGCGGAACACGCGGAAGCTGCTGTCATCACCGAGGTCGTCGGCAGCAGTCTCCTGTGTGTCAGCTCCTCTGTCTTCTCTCTGCTCAGCAGGCGCGCTGGTATCTAAGTGCGCGTCCAGATAGCGGTGAAGAAGAGCCGCCGCCTGCTTCTGGAAGGCTGCCTCTTTGACATCGCACTCGTCACCGTGGCCTCCTCCTTCTCGTCGAGACGCACGTGTTGGCTGCGTGACAGCGGTGACTGGCGTGAACGCCACAATGCCGGCGACGCGTCGACGCCGCTCCGCGTCGCTGCCGTCGCTGTCCTCGCCTGAGGAGTCCAACGAAGAGGTTGTCATCTCCTTGTGAAGTGCGCAATGCAGACGGCATTGCGATGGCATGACTGTGAGACGGTAGTGCGGGAAAGACGCGCCATTGGACCCGCGACGGGGCTACAAGTGTATGCGTCATACACAATCATTACCCAACGTGAAGGGAGCAGAATGGGCATGCGGCGCTGTGGCTCACGAGCCAACCATCGATGCACTCCACGTGGAACCGATGTCCGCAGGGTAGAATTCGAAGAATTGCGCCAGATGCGTAATCGCCAAGGCACACACCGCACGTTGAGCCTGAACTTCCATCCATGCCGCGCTGCCTCATCACAGCAGCTATGAGCTCTCCCTTCTCCAACGGCACTGGCTCAGCACGTCGAGAGCCTGCCGAGGCGGCACGTCTGGCGTCTCCTAGCAGCTTCTTCAGGGCCACTACGCCAAGCGTTCGCAACTCTGCCTCCGTCTTGAACTCTTCTAGCGGCAGTCTATGCACAGCCCCGACAGCGGCCTCGCCCCTGGCTCGTGAGCGTCGAGGTTGTTCTTCGCGAGGGGCCGGCTCGTCGTCCACAGGGGCTCCAAGAAGGCCCATCAACCAGGCTAACGGAGCCGGAACGGCGGCCCCGCCACGAGGCTGGCCAGGTGCATGACGTGCTGCACGCGGCTGTGCCCGAGGCACTGCAGGTGCGACCCGACGAGTGACAGCTATGCTGTAGAGCCAGGTGAGCAGTGGGCCCAGTGCGAGGAGGAAGAGTAAAGGCAGCCAACCTGAGGACAAGTCGATGACGATGAGCATGGGACTGTCGCCCTGCGTCGGGGCAGTCACATCGTTCTCGCGACACGGCGCCCAACACAAAGCGAGTGCCAAGGTGGCAGTGTCAGCCTCTCTCTCTCGAGCGCGCTCGCTCCGAGTGCATGCTTGCGCGCCCGCTGCTTCATCAGAGCTCCTCTCGCGCATCGCTTCGCATCCCGTGCCGCGTGATAAGTCGCCTGCTGTACACACCCATGGCCGGTGACAGCAAGCCTGCAGCCCGCACCGCCACCGCTGCTGCTGCTGCTGGCGATGATGCTGCGCCCACCAAGAAGGCGAAGGCTGGCGATGATGCTGCGCCCACCAAGAAGGCGAAGGCGGCGCCAGCAGAGAAATCAGTGCTTCCTCGATCGGAAATGCCTCGCAGGCCTGCTGTATCTGGACCCAGCTTCAAGGCTCTCTCCTGGAACGTGGCTGGATTACGCGGCCTGCTGAACAACGGCAATGGCGGCGTCCTTCGGGCTCTTGTCGAGGCCGAGCAGCCGGACCTGCTATGCTTGCAGGAGCATAAGCTGCAGGAGAGCCACGTAGCCGAGTGCGAGCAGCAACTTCGCGCGCTGTTGGGCCCCAAATACGGAAGCTTCTTCTGGGCGGTGTCTGCTGACAAGAAGGGTTATAGTGGCATCGTGGCCATCTGCCGAGGCCCTCACTCCAGCACTGTCGCCCCGGGCACTGCCACGGGCAAGAAGCAGCAGCAGTCGCTCCTGCCTGCAGCTGCTGACGCATCCTGGGGAGCAGCAGGCGCAGCTGTCAGCTGTCGCTTCGGCCTGGGCTCTGAGGGCGCACACGCGGGCGAGGGGCGAAGCGTCACGCTCGAGTTTCCTGCCTTCTATGTCACGTGTCTGTATTGCCCCAATAGCGGCGAGGGATTGAAGCGTCTGGATTATCGCATTGGGGAGTGGGAGCGCGATTTGAGGGCTCACGTGAACTGGCTGACATCTCTTGGCAAGCCAAGCATCATTGGAGGCGACATGAATGTGGCGTACCGTGATGCCGACATCTATAACGTCGGCGCTCCTCACATCAAGAAGAGTGCGGGCTGCACCCCGCAGGAGCGGGCAGAGTTCGGACGGATTTGCGAGGAGACTGCACTTACGGACTCCCTCATCCATATCCACCCCTCGGCAGAGGGCGCATTCAGCTACTGGAGCCAGCGCGCAGGAAACCGGCCATTCAACAGAGGCTTGAGGCTCGACTACTGGCTGGTCAGCAACACCTTGTTGGCACAATCCACTGCTGGCTCGCCAAAGCTGCATGACGCGTTCCTGTGTGCGGAGGCAACCGCCGGTGTGAGTGACCACTGCCCTGTGGGAGTCACCCTGGCGCTAGGCTGATGCGATGCGGTTCGTGATTCTGGGGGTCTAAGACCTTGGGACTTTTGATGCTAGAGTAGGACTATGGGGCCCTCTATTTTGTCCCACGAACAGTGTGCTCGTGTCCATTGCAGTCATCAGTGTGCATCCTCTCCGCGGTCCGTTACCGGCGCGACATGCCTCTAAGCTATGCGGAGACGGTGGCATTTGACGCAGTGGTGGTGATAATCGTGGCAGTCGTTCTTCCGCTCTCAGTCTTACTGCTCCGCTCCCGCACCAGCACTGGTCGATTGAGCGGCGCCGCGCTGCTTGGCCTGAGCATGCTCTACATCGGCGGCTTCGAACACTACCGCCTGCACACTCCAGAGGTCAGTGCATAAGTGCCTATGCCTTATGCTTCAATCAATGATGCCCCTTGTCATGTGCAGATAACCTCGTTGGGCCTGCGCGCTACGCTGTTGGATCCCACCACTGCACGGGCGCGTGCCTTGGCGGACATGATTAGCGGCGCAGCACGCAGACGCAAGTGAATGCCGTGCGTCATCGGCCCTGGCCTTCCAGCTGCTCCACTCTTGCAACGCCGATGGCAGGGACCTCCCCTTGAGGATAGAGAGAGCTGTAATGAACTTCCGCATACAGGCACAGCCACAGGCAGTGGTCGGTTTTCAGGGGCACCTGCGGATTCACTTCCGCGTAGGACGACTGTGCGTAGCTTGTCACCACCGCGATGCGGCATCCGTATGCATCGGCCGCAGCTTGAAGCGTGACATGGTCGCCCCAAGTTGTTGGCAGCTCCATGGCCGTGCAGAAAGCGTCGTAGCTGGGCCAGTCTGACACAAAGGCCTCATAGAGCGCTGGGAAAGCGCGTAGCTGCACCACCACGGCAGCGCGCACAGCTTCGTGGTACTTCTCAGAACGATACAGCTGGTCAGCTACAGCGCGGAACTGACATGCTCCGTCACCTGCTATGGGCGCTGCTTCGAGGCCATGTTGTGCGAGTAACGAATGCAGCCGGGCTTTGTCAGCAGACGCTGTCTCGCCCACAGGCTGCGGCGGCGGCCGGCTCCAGGCGGCCGGAATAAGCGGAGCAAGCAAACGAGCCAACTGGTCCCCAAAGTGCTCACCATGCTCATCACTCAACGCTGTCGCGATGGCTGCATCGTTGTCGCAACTGTCATCCTGTTGAAGCGCGTCCGCCATAAGGATGCATCAGGCTGTTGCGAGG
>Ga0164297_10003993_pt1 | contig 13438 bp, 16 predicted proteins | sample GEODES058metaG_FD_113539 | JGI IMG/M metagenome (GOLD analysis project Ga0164297, IMG submission 113539) | Dystrophic lake water microbial communities from Trout Bog Lake, Wisconsin, USA - GEODES058 metaG | ecosystem: Environmental > Aquatic > Freshwater > Lake | place: USA: Trout Bog Lake... | reverse complement strand
CGCGCCGAACTTGATGACTGCTTCTCACGCCACCAATAGGCTCTCCCACAGGGGCAATGACTCTCATGCTCGGCGTGTCACGCACCTAAACCATAGCGATGCCGCCATGCCCGAGGTGGATGTGGGCACCTTGCCGCAGTGGCGAGCGCGTTTTTGGTCGGAGATGCGGGATGAGAGTGGGCAAATCCCATTATTCCCTCGTGTCGCACCCATTCCGGATCCTCATTCTGGGAGGCCGCTGCACTTAGACCATGTGGTGCAGATGCGCGGGGGCAAAGGCTTGCTGCAAAAGGCCATGACAATCAGCGTTGACCGCAATGACAACTCCGATGCTTCGCATGCCTTGGGGAACTTCACGCTCACGGCGGCGATCTTCAACATGTGGATCCGCAGTGAGCTCACACTCGAGGGCGCCTACATGAAGATGGCCAGCTGGCTGCGCACCGTGGGCGACATTGATTGGGGCAATGCTGGCAAGATTCCATGTGGCGGCGCGCGATGTGGTAGTAAGGGAGACCCGGAGAGGGGTCGCTATTACGTAGAATATGCGCGCGATTGCTACAAACGGCACCGGGACTGTACAGAGGCGTGTGCAGCATGCAAAGGAGTGCTGCTCCGCGGCCGCTTGCAATATGCCGAAATGCATAAGATTCCGCTCGAACAAGTACGATGAACAATTGCAAGTCACTGAACATGTCCAACTTGCAGATGCATCGGAGGAGTGGAGCGTCTTGACCATCTGGGTCAGCGTCAGACTCGTCGTCGCAGACCTGGTCCAGGTACAGGCGGACCGCGTTGACGATGGCCTCTGCGCCGCAAGGCACGCTGACCCCGAACTGTTGCACCTTGAGTAGGTAGCTGATTGCCTCGTCCTTGACGGACATCAGAGCGCAGAGGGCCATGATGCGGTAGAGCGTCTCAATGATGGCAATCGGCCGGATGTCCAGGTTGCCGTTCACAGTCTTGAAGCCGCCCTCGCCGTCAGGCTTGTACAGTGCCACGAGCGAAGACGACGTCATGTACTCGACAGTTTCCTTGCACAGGTCGCCAGCGAGGGCCTTGTTGACGAAGTCAAGCAGCGGTTCCAGGCCAGCGATGTCCGCCTCCGTCTCTGTGGGGAACATGTGTCGGATATGGTCGTTGGTGAGGCCACTGGGTCCGGGTGCGACCAGCCGCTTGAGTTTTCGGAGAACTTTCACTAGCGTGTCCTCGTCGCACTTGATTGCTGTTGGGAGGTTATGGAGCTCACCGAGAAACTCTTCCACGTCGGGCATGAGCGCTGCTATGCGGTCGAACGTTGCCTGCGAGAAGTCTGCAGGCGGGGACTCGAGGAGGACTGCCAGCGCCCGACTGAACTCCCCCATCTTGATCAGCCGGTCGATTTTGCGCTTTTGCCTCTGGGACAGCCGCCCCGACGGTGGAGGAACGGCGCTTGCACCAGCGGCTGCGACTGTACGCAAGTGTTGCGCTTCACGTGCAGCTGCTTCCCTGCGGGACTGTGCCGCTGGGGCGTCTCTTGCCTCGGCTGCCTGTATTGCGCCGGGGAAGTCGCCGTCGAGGACCCGACCAGCTTGTGTATTCAGGTGATGGGTCCGTTTGCGCGATGCGGTCTTGCTGGTCACCGTGTGCTCTGGTGACGCCTGGTTGTCGGAATGGGGAACGCCCAGAACGAGAAACGGGAAGGACGCCACAGCTTTGGCACCTGCGCTGCCGTGCTGCCCACTTGCGCTTGCTGCCGCGAGGCACTGGCTGAATGCCGATCTTGTGGCCGGCACCGCGCCTCTCGGGATGATCATCGCTGTAGACACGTGACGTGGCTGAGCAGCGTCCACTCCGAGTAGCTGCAGAAAGCTCTCATCTGGGATGCGTTTCGGTTTCTTCGCGCGCGGGGCTGTGCCTTGGGGTGGCTGGTCAACGCTTCGGAACGCCTTCTGCGAATCTTGAACAGCGAGGAAGTGGCTCTTCAGGTGTTTCACCGCTATGGCCTTGCTCCCGAAGCCGTTGCCAGAATTGCAGCGGCCTTGTTGGCAGTTGGGCATGGGGCAGAGGTAGTACGTCTTGCCCACCAACTGCTCTTCGCGCAGCTGTGGGTAGTCGTTTGGGAGGACGACGTTGCGCAGCCGTGCTTCTTTATCTTTCCGCTGGCTGCCAGGCGTAGCCCCAGCGCTGCCTGGTGGCTGGCTACCAGCTGCTGCCGCTGCCGGAGTGGTTTGGCCAGGAAGCTCGTCTTCCGGTGAGGCTGAGCGGGGTGGTGATGGCTGGGGCGTTGGCACAGCTTGCCCGGGTAGGAGCTCCGCGGTGAAGTGCTGCTCTTCCAGGTCGTAGCTGACAAATATGGGCGGCTCCTTGGGGCTTTTCAGCTTCAGGCCCTTGTGCGTGCGGCCGTTGCACCAGGCAGTCAGCCACTCAAGGCTTGGGGCGACGACAGCACCGTCAGCCCGGCCGTACCACTCGGGAGGCAGTGTGGGCTTCGGGTCAGGAGTGAAAATGCCTGCGGCGTTGTCCGCCCAGTTGAGCACGACGATGTGGTGACGCAGGCGAATAGCCAGCGCCTTGAGGGCCAGACCTCCGAGTGCGGCTCCCGGCTGGTTCAGGGCTGTTGTCGCTGCGAGCAGCTCACGGTCGGAGATGCCGCAGTGGTGTTGCAGCTCCGGCCGGGAGAGTGAAGAGGCCAGCGCGATGCGCACGTCAACGGGATTTGGGTGGGTCAGCTCCTCGTCAACCTGTGGCAGGACGGGAGGCCTATGCGTGGCGTTGATGAGGCAGTCGCCGCCACCGCCAGTCAGGACTTCTCGGATGCCCAGGGCCTCGCGCTGGACATCGAGCGATGGCCAACTGGACTGTGGCTGGGGCAAGGAGGCGAACCAAGTGTCGTACAGCGCTGCATTCGCAGCCACTAGCGCGCGAGTCTCCAGGCGCCAGTCCCCGTCCTCGTAGGTCACGTGGCAACCCTCATCCGTGACGCGGATGACGCGGCCTACATACGTTTTCGTGTTGCCTTGGAACTTGCGGCGCACGGGTAAGCCAACGGGTGATGCTGCGTCCACATCTTCGTCCGCCCGGGCATCAGGATTATTCGCCAAGCGCGTCAGAGCTGCGTCGAGCGTGGCGGCGGTGTGGCGGGCGTCGCCGCCGCCGACTTGGTACCGTAACTCCCTCACTCCAGTGCGGGGGCTGAAGTGCATTGACTGGAGCTCCTCTTGGCGGGCTCCTTTGTTGACCGCAGGTCTTGTGGGGACCCGGGTCGGCTTGCGCGGCGTATGTGGTAGCCGCGCTGGTTGCGCGCCCACTTGGGCGCGCGTTAGCATCCGTTGCGGACGCTCCATCAAAAATATAATGTGGTCTCCTCCTCCGGCCGCCCGGAATCGGAGATGAACACGGCCAGTGACTCGCCACCGGTGATGTCCGCGCAAGCACCTGCGCTAGGGTCGAAGCTGCCGCTCAAAGCGCGGCGAGTGCTGTGGAGCTTCTTGGCAGCTGATCGGATGTTTGCCCCCAGGCGTTGCTCAGCTGCTGCTGCGCGATGCTCAACCCACTGGGCGACTTCTGCGTCCGATAGCGGCTTGCGAGAGGTCAGGGGCTGGCATGTGGGCGTTGCGAGCGCTCCCACCGCGCGCTTGGCGCTTTTGCAAGGGGACTGCCGGTTGGTGCCCAGCAGTGGGGTCGACAGGTCGACCTCAGCGGGCGAGGCTGGGTCCCCCTCCACGCCGTGAGCGTAGCGCTTGCGTAGCTCAGCCATCGCCTTCTCGAGCTTGGCAATCAGCCTATCTTTCTCCACTAGAAGCTTTGCTGCCTTCTGTGCCTCCTCCCGGGATGAGGCAGCGGCTTTAGCGGCCTTCGCGGCAGCCTGCTCGGCGTCCGCCTCAGCTGCGGCCTTGACTGCGGCCGTTTTGTCTCTGGCGGCCGCGAGCGACTTCTGTGCCTCTTCGGCCTGGCGCCTGGCAGCCGTTTGCTGCCTCTTTGCACTCGCGCGGGACGCCTCCACTTCCTTGGCCAGGTCGTGGTTTTGGCCTTTCAGCGCTGTAATCTCGGCTGATAGGGAGCGTGACCGTGCCTCGGCCTTGACCTGCTGCACCAGTGCCTTGGTCCGATGCGCCACTTGGGCGTCCACCGCGACTTTCACCGTCGCCTGGTTGCTGTCGCGTGTGTCAACATGCTGTGCCTGCACAGCCTGCTCCAGCTGGTCGTCCTGCACCTGCCTCTGCACAGGTGCTGCTGGCTGCTGGTTCGAAACCACGTTGGCGAAGGAGCGGCCTTTGGGGCCCACCACCCGCCATCCTTCCGCAGCGTCTGCGGTCGCCTCCGCAGCGCTGCGAGGCACCGGAAGCACGGCTGTGGTGCGCACGTTGTGGCGCGCCTTGACTTGGGCTGCAAGCCAACTCTGTTCGGCCGCGAACACCGCTCGCGCCTGGGTTGCATTGGGCGTGTACTCGCCTTTGGACTTCCAAACCGCGACACGGGCTTGGTAGGCCTGAGTTGGGCTGGAGCCGTCGAGGATTGCGAGGTGCGTCCAAAGAATCACTTGCCACTCGAAGTAGGGCAGTTTCTTCCGGCCAATGCCTCCGCCGGCCAAGCGGGCGGAAGGGCCGCGAGGCATCGCGACTCCCAAATTCACCAATTACACGACGGGCTCCCCGAAGGGTCTACCCCGATCTATGCGGCGTCGACTGACGCCGCTCCTGATTGTGCTGCAGCTCCTCGGCCCGGCCGCGCAGCTTCTGTCCCCTGTCCTGCCGCCGATACTTACGCTGAGTCTCAACGCAAACGATGCTTTATGCCTTCTGCTCGGTCACCGCCTGTCTTCACTCCAGTTCGTCACGCTCGTGCTGTTCAGACGGGTCGCTGAGGATTGTCTCTACTACGCAGCCGGGAGGCTCTACGGTGCTGAGGCGCTGGCAACGCTTGGCCTTAAAGTGTCGTCCCTGCCGGCCTCTTCGACCGCTCTCCTTGCGCTGGTGCCGTCTGCGCCTCTTCATATTGCAGCTGGAACAAGCGGCGTAACTCCACTGTCGTTTGTCTTCCTCTCTATCTGCTCTACTGCAGTGCGCGTGGCCGCCTTGAGGTGGGCGAGCTTGAGCTCACGCTTGTCCACCCACCTTCGCATGCTGAGTCAAGCCGCTCTAGTTGTTGTTGCCGCTTCTACGCTAGCGGAATTGCTGGCACGTTATTACAATAAGACACACAGACGTTGAAGCGTGTGCATTCCATTAGCTCGTGAGCTGCAACAGTGCCGCCACAAAGGGCTCATCCGCCTGGCATGCGCCGGCAGCCAGCGCGGCATCCACGGCGGCGCGCACGCCGCGGCTGACGTCTGTGTCAGGGGCCTTGTCAAGCCAGATTGCGTACTTGAGAGGCGTCAGGCCCGCACGCGTGTGCGGCGCCACCACCGCCGGCGGCGCCTGACTCAGCAGGAGGTGCAGCACCACCGGGCGGGGCACGTCAACTGGTGGCGTGCGGGCAACCTGCAGAGGGTCGAGGAAGAGAAGAGGCTTGAGGCCACGCAGAGACCGGTACGGCCCGCCCAGCTGTTCCAGCGGTAGCCGCGCCACCTGCGCCGCCGCCAGCTCCAGCTCCGATAAATCGGTGGCCAGCCGAAGCTTGCCAGCCTCGCCCAGGGGGCGCACAATGGAGGCGTGCCGAACAAACAACACCAGCAAGCGCGACACGAGCTGCGATGCCAGCGCCACGTGAGCAACCGTGCTAGAGCCGCCTGCAACGTGAGGCAAGCGCGCCAGGAATTCTGATGCAAAGTGGTTCAGCGCAGTGCACAGCTCCACACAGTACTGGCTGGGCGCTGGCTGCGGCGCATCTCCCCAGCTCTGCCCATGCATTCCCGGCAGCATGGTTTCGCATATGTCCGTCATGCCCTTGAATAACGGATGCAGCGCGTCTGTGGCGGTGGACAAAAGCGCCCGCAGGCCTGGGTTTAGGGCATCCTGCGCAGCTGACGGGAGCACAGGCAACACGACTGCCACCCCCGCATGCGCAGCCTCCAATGCCGCGACAGCGGACAGAGTCCGCGCTTGCGCAGGAGAGCAGGGTCCCGTGCATGACCTTGCATCTGAGCCACCACCACACGCATGCTCGCATCGTTCTGCCAGCAAGCGCAACGCCTTTGCCGCACCACCTGCGACGGCAGCGCACAGCTCCGGCTGTCCCACCGTGGCGGCGAGCTCATTATGTATCTGCTGCGTCATTCGCGCAACGTCGAGGGGCCCTGGCGATGGCACAGACGGCACCGCCTCCGTCAAGCGCTGCAAGCTGCGCCCCAGGAACTGAGTTCCCAACGCGTGTGCACTCGTACGCAACGCCACGGCGTCTTCGCGGCGCAGAACAGGCGGCACAGCTTTGTCCTTGGGGTCGGCATCACGCAGCAGCCGCAAAGCCATTCCGTCGAGAAGCGCCACCAGACGCGGGTACGCGCTCGTCAGCATCTCGCGCACAGGTCCACCCAGCTGCTGCGCCCGGTTGAACTGCTCCCGCATGGCGTGCGTCACCGCCGCCCAGAAGCGGTCACATGGCAATGGCTGATTCAACTGCAGCAGGTCGTCTAGGAACAGCGCTTGCGTCACCGGGTCGCGCTTCTTGGCGAGCACGCGCTGCAGGTGCCACATCGCCATGGCTGCGGCGTAGATACGGTCCATGCTAGTCTCAATTCTTGCAACCAGCCCCTCAACGCCGCCGGCGCCTCCCCCTGGCGGCCGTGCCGGGCCCGCTTTGCTGACATCCAGTGCCTCAGCCAGTGCGGCGCTGGCACGCCTGGCGTATGTCTGCACCACGCGCTCAGAAGCAGGGCCCAGCTCGCCTAGGTTGGCTAGCACCTGCAGCGCGGCGCCCACGTCCGAAAGAGAGAGACTGTCAAGTCCCCGCTGCAGCGCGGCACCAGCCTCAGCCCGAACCTCCGAGCTGGCACGCTGCACGTATGCCAGCTCCTTGTCAAGGCAGGTAACGCCTTGCAAGTCAGCCTCAGTGCGCAGCACCACCAGGTCGCTGAGCATCTTCGCTGCGCGAGCCAGCTCACCCGCTGCAAGGCTCTCCCGCAGCTTGGCAACCAGCTTGAGGGCGCGGGTGACGGCGTGCAGCAGCTCCACGGCACTCGTCAGGTGCGCCAGCTGCTGCGTGCGCGCCCGTATGTGTCGGTGCGGCTCTGCCACCTCTGTTCGCACGCGGCCCATGGCTTGCTGCAGGGTATCCACGCCACCGCGAAGAGTGGACAGCATCCCGGCTGTGTCTCGCAGGCTGTGGACAGGAGAGCACCTCAGGTCAGTGCCTGCGGTGAACGCCTTCGATCGTGTGAGAGGTCGCCCACGCACCTGGACACGTGCTGCACCAGCTCCGAGTGGCGGGCCAGCACCTCCTGCCGCAGTGCGGTCTCCAAGGCGACGACGCCTTCAGACAGCTGGTGGGCAGCAGAAGCTGCGCTTGCGCTGCCCAGCGCGCTGCTGGTGTACTCCAGAATTGCCTTGTCTTCGCCGTGGGCGTCATCCGCGAAGCGCACCAGCTGCGGAGCCTTGGCCTGCAGGATGCTTCGAGCGGCATCGCCTTGGCCCATGATGATGAATGCGATGGATCACAGCCCCGACGGATGCGCTCAATGCATCATCATGCGCACACGCGCTTACCGATGGCTCCTCTCCTCCTCTCTGATTCCCGCCACGTCACTCGCGAGCACTATGGGTCGAGTTGCAGCGGCTCCTAGGAAACGTGTGCTGCCATGAAGCCGCGCTAAGGGCAACGGGAGAGACGCACAGAAGACGTGGGAGCGTGCGCCAGTTTTTTGGGCGGGGTACAGCCGTGTTGTGTGCCTAGGGTTGAAGGTGCACACTTTTGCCTCTGCCGCGGCGCTGAGACAGCTCTGCGAAGCCAGGCGTCATGGACGTCCGTCAGCGGGGTGCACCTGGAGTGACTGTGGGCTTCCGCCCCCGAGCGCTGGACCACACCAACCGGCTGGCCATCCTGCGCTCTGTGGACGAGCTGTCGGATGAGGCTGCCGTGTCCCGTGGGGCGGCGCATTCGCACGTCGCGCTGGATCGCGAGAACGAGGAGGTGCGTCCGTCACCGCCCTCGAACGCGTGGGCTGGCCCGGCCTCCCGGCGACGCGCTAGGCTGTGTTCGGTGGGAGTGCAGGGCTAAACAAACAGGCCCTTCAAGTGTTTCAACAGACATAGCCTTACCTCCGACGGCTGCCCGCCCGCAGGTTCTCACCGTGAAGGCCCGCGAGCCCAAGCAGGGCAAGATGGAGGAGATCCCGGTGCCAGAGGTCCACTTTGTCTCCAGCTATTTGACTGACTACAAGCCCATCTTTCGAGTGCCGCCCACATACCTGCGCGGTGCGTGCCCTGGCGGAGCTGCACAGTGAGTCGCCCACACATTTCATCAATCTGACGCGAAATGGCATGTCATGCGCAGCCACGGCGAGGCCCGAGGGCGAGTATGTTGAGTACGACCTCGACAACGAGGACGAGGACTGGCTGGCGCAGTTCAACGAGGGGCAGGAGCGCTTGCCGCCCGAAAAGTGCGTACGCCAACCAGCTTGCGGCACGATGACACCGTCATGCGGGCATCATGGCCGCGGTAACTAATTTTTGACCCCTCTTTGGTGATTCCAACACGTGGGTGTGCTCCTACCAGACTCGAGGTCATGCTGTGGAAGCTGGAACTGGCATGCTCGGAGGCACAGTCGCGGGTGCGCACAGTGCGCCGTGGAGCTCATATCCGTGCGCGCAGATTGGGCGCTGACGCCCCTTGCCAGTCTCTAGCAGACATGTTCGCAGTTGCCGCAGAGCGGTCGTTGGCGCCTCCAAGCTACGCAGACAAGGCGTGTCTCTGCTGTTGTGTGAGAGGCGGGGGAGCGCTGCAGCCAGAGGCGCTGACACCGCTATTGTCTCGACAGGTTGCACTGGCCGCCAACACAACGTTTCTCTCCCGAGACGCAGCGTACGAAATATTGAATAGCGTTACGAAGCGACCTGCTGCTGTCGTGGGTGCGTCCCTCTTTGTATTGAATGAAGCGAATCCGGACTGACTCTGAGCAACCATAATGTGTGCACAGCTGTGTATGAATACTGGTTGGAAAAGCGGAAGCGGTGGAACAAGCCCATTGTGCGCCGGCTGCAGGTGCCACCGCAGGTTGCAGATCAGAACCCATACAACGTGTTCCGACCCCGGGAGCGGGTGCACAGACCGCAAACCCGGCGGAAGCGCGAGAATGACAGTGGGGCATTCAACCGACTGCGAGTCCTGCACGCAAATCTGAACACGGGGCGCGCCATTCTTGAGTGGATGAATCGCCGCGAGAAGCGCAAACAAGCCATTTTGCAGTGCGAGATGGACATGCAGGCTCTCCAGTTGCGGCTCCGCCATGACCCCAAGCAGGTGCGGGATGCCCACGCGGTGTTACCTGCGTGCAACATCTGCGTACACGCTCCTTAGGCATGCTTTCCCTCTCACCTGCCAGCTGCTGGAAGCCGCGGCTGCTGCACCCGTGGCCGCAGATGCAGCTGCAGTTGGCCAAAACGGGCAGCTTGCGACGGCGCAGGCAACCAAGGACCGGAAACGCAGGCGAGAAACACAGAATCGTCGCACCGCTGCTGGCGGCCCGGAGCCGGAGGTGTACCAGCCACCGCCACCGACACCGGATGTGCATCTTCCATTCTTGGAGCCAGTGCTACAGGTGCGTCCCGGAGAAGCATTGGCGCTACCTTCGCGTGTGTTCGTTTTGACATGTCGCGTTCCTGCGAACCCAGGCTCCCGGCTTCCAGATGCCAGCAGCAGTGTGGGGCATGAGAGGGCGAGCACGCATCGGCCGCGGTGGGCGTCTCATCTTTGATAGAGTAGACCCCATCACGCGGGAGCCGTTCTCGGACCCCGTCAAGTTTGCTCCGACGCGTCACGGGGCATTGCTGGCGCAACCTGACGCGGATGCCCAATGATCCATCGCTCTCACAAGCCAAACCATGGTGCTGCTTCATATGCGTTGCGTTACCGAATACATTCCCGTAATACAGCTAGCCAAACGTCAGTCACTGTGACCTCTTCACGACTGCCGTCAGTGACGTGGCCTTCGAGCGACCATTGTCCACTGCTCGCATCTGCACAGTCCGTGAGTCATCATCGAGCGCTACTAGCAGTTTACGGGGCCGCGGCTGTCTCACGTATGGCGGCCGCGAGAGCCGTTTCTGCAAATGACCCAATGCTGATGCTCTCTGAGCTTCGCTTTTGGAACCTGGTCACCGCTTGCACCTGGCATGCGGCGAGCTGCATCGTAGTGGTGTGAAGACCCCGACTGCTGCGCGCTCGTGTGCACTACCACGCTCATCAACGCTTGCGACGCTTACTGATTACTGACTGCTTGCACCGCAGATGGTGACAGTGCACACGTTTCTAGGCATTCAGGGCGGCTTCCTATGGGTGCGCCTATCGCTATCACACTGCCAACCGTCTCAGCGGGCCTGACAGCCTCCTTTACAGGCTGTCTTCTTTGCCGCCGTATTTTCGGCACTCCAAGTGCCGCTCCTCTACACACAGGTCGGTCGTGCCTGCACGTGAATCATCTTGCTTTCGTTCTGTGACGCCAAGCCCGTGCGCTATCCGTGTGCAGCGGAAGTTGCTCGTTCCTGCCCTGAGAGACAGAGCAGACGCACAACAGTTGTCGCCATCAATAAAAGCCGCAAGCGCGTATCCTGACCAAGTAGCTGCTCAGGCGTGTCGCACTGCTGGCAGTGTTTTTGAATGACTCGCGTGTGCACGTGGAATTTGCAATTTGACATGGATGACTCCAGGTGGCGCGCGATGCGCTGGACACTGTAGCGCTGCTATGCACGGCATGTGGGGTGGGAGCGCTGGACGTGATGGCAGTCCTCGCTGTAATGGGCAGCTCTGTGGAGGTACGCCCTTACTCTGCATCTTGACAATATAGGCCTCACATCGCCTCGCCCTGCAGCCGAGTGTCGCAGTTACGTCTGGCGTCGTATTGGGGTTGTGCCACACCTTCTGGATGCGGTTCAGAAACGGCCGTGTGGCGCCATTCGGTCCCCTGCCCAGGCCTCGCCTGTTCCGAGTGCGCCAAACCATCCATACAGGTGAGCATTGAAGTGCACGTGTTCCATGACACCACCCCGCTTGCTGACATCCGGACACAGTCGCATTGGAAGCCCTGTTTCTTGCTGGAGTAGCCCTGGCATGCGTGCTGCTCTATCTGCTCGTCGCCGGCCGCTCTCAGCTGTGGGTGCTGCGGCTCGGGGGGCTCCTGTGGCTGGCTGCTGCTCTGTTTATAGTAGCCGCATCGATGCAGTTCTGCAGGCACCTGCTAGCCGTCATTCATACGGAGCGCTTCAGGTTCTGGCCACTCGTTCACAACGTGGAGCTTGGTGCAGAAGTATTGCCTCTGCGCCGCGCACTGCAGATCCAGACGATAGAAGATGCCTTCTCAAAGGTGAGAGAATCGATCCTGTTAGTGTCCTCCGCGTCGGGCTTCTCATTTTGTTCTTGCGCGCAGCACTTGGCATACGAGGACATGTGCTTTGTCGCGGAGAAGGACGCCACGAGGCGCAGCGCCGTATTTGACGACCAGTCAGGTGGAAGCTGGGCGGACTTATCCAAAGCGGCGCTTGCGCCAGTGGATGAGATTGTGGCTGCCATCAAAGCAGCGGAGCAAACAAAGAGCAGTGGACCAGTGTCCAGCACTTTGCAGGCGAATGAGCAGCTTGCGGTGTGGGGTATACGTGCTATGGCCGCTATGGCATCTGCTTCCAGATCGCAAGACAAATTCGGGGTCGCGCAGCGCAGCAAACCAACAGTGGGCGACGTGTTGAGCAGACTGCTGTCGTTACACCTCGGTACGTTCCTCTGTGTCTCGTTTGCTTGCATGCCTTCCTCAGACATCAACGTCGTCTCACCTGCCACCTCCAGCGTTGCGTGCTTATAAGGCGGCAAAAGCACCGACCTCTGCGGTTGATCTAGCCACACGTCTTGCGAGCTTGGCCAAGGACGCAGACAAACGATGCAACGTGCAGCCGGAAGCGGCTCTGACTGACGTCGTGCATGTTGCATTAGTGACCCTAATAGACGCGTTTGGAGGCGCCTCTGGGTGCGAAGAGACGCTTCGCTGTGCACAATCTGCCATCTACGGCTCACAGCAAGATTTCAAAGCCGTCCTGGTTTCCCGCGGCAAGTGATAGCATGACAATCAGACACACAACGTCTCTAATCCTACTGCAGCGGGTCTGCAAGAATAGAAAGCGTCAGCAGAGGTTGCTTGCACATTTGTCCACAAGCCGTCGACTCACCTCTGTTCGTGTCCTTATTGATGATGTACCTGCAGTGCAAAACAACGCAGTTAGCGTTAGGCAAGCGAGAACCGACTGTCGAGCGGTCTGGATTCACCTTGAGCGCGTCTTCCCGAGGGCACCATACCACTGCACTACGAACGGCGCCATCCAGATGGCGTCGCCTGCAGTGACAGGATACCACTTGTCCGCGAGCCTGTAAATGCCCTGTCCTTCAAGCAGGAGGAGACCATGTTGGTTGTAGTGGACTTCCTTCACCAGCAAATACTCGCCCGGCTCAAAGTCCATGACGTGCATGTTGAAGTCATACTCCGCGGTGGTTGGCAGTAGTTTACGCAGCGCGAAAATCTCAGGCGCTACGGGGATGAGCGGCTGTGCGTCGGTGGCCCCAAACAGCAGCTGTGGGCGGCTGCCATTCACGACGCCAGCCACAGCACCACTGGGGTCAATGTATCGCTGCTCGTACATCAACAAAATGGCGCTACCCCCGACGGCAGAAAAACTGCGCGGCAGTTTGGCAGTGAGAGGCACAGCAGGAAGTGATGTGCAATCATCACATGCTTCACACCTGTGCTCTTGCGAGGGAGGAAAGTATGCAAAATCGTCCGCCTTCAGAGTTCGCTGCTCTGTGCCAGCAGCGGCTTGCACCTCACCGTCCATGACCAACACAAATCTGCGCAAGTTGTTGAGCTAGTTGTCTCTGGAGCACAGATATGGCGAGTACTCGACATGTGCTCACCTTTCAACACCCGGCAGCGGTGCTGCGGACTGAGAATTCGCCCCTGCCGTGACACACGACGTCAGCCTCGGACGCGCGGAGCAGCTGCGCAGGGACGCGAACAGGCGCACCCATGTTGACAACAGTCATCGTAAAGTGCGCGCCCGTCGCTTTTGGCGACACCAGGACTGCGCCTGTGGTATTACGCCTGTGCAGGAGCACACGTTGTGAGCGCAAACAGAGAGCGAGGCGCTTGTTTCAATGGTCGTGTGCACCGCACCAGCCAAACAAGCCTGCATACACGCGGCTCTCGGGGGTAATCAGCGCGTGGTCTGTGTAGTATCCACTGCGCGTGAACCCAGGAAGGTCTACTGCGTGTGTCAGTGCCGTGACGCTCAGCATCAACGCTTGCGAAACGGTGTCTTTGCGTACT
>Ga0164297_10003991_pt1 | contig 13441 bp, 18 predicted proteins | sample GEODES058metaG_FD_113539 | JGI IMG/M metagenome (GOLD analysis project Ga0164297, IMG submission 113539) | Dystrophic lake water microbial communities from Trout Bog Lake, Wisconsin, USA - GEODES058 metaG | ecosystem: Environmental > Aquatic > Freshwater > Lake | place: USA: Trout Bog Lake... | reverse complement strand
CCCAGTCAACTAGCTTTCTGGACAGCAGACAATACTTTTAAAATGAGAAAAGCTATTGTAAATTTTGGTCCAAACACATATCTAGATAGCAAAAAGAAATCTGTTGTTGGAGTAGATAATTTAATTACTTTAATTCCACAGATTGTAGATCAAAATGGAGTACAATGTACAGATATTACAGAAATAGGAATTAAAAATCTACAGAAATTAGATTTTCCTATCAGTATAAATGGAGCAGATACCAGTATATACAAGTCTACAACAACAAATGGCGGATCGGTTACGTTTCAATTAGACAAAATAGGATACGCATCCATTAGATTTAAAGCCCTAGTACCAGAACTAAGCACAGTTTGGCTTAGTATATACCCTGAATTATATGGATATGATGCCGACCAAATGATAGCGTTTAATACTTGGGTAAACAGTAATCAGTCAACGCCAAATACAGTATAAATATAGAATAAGGAAAGAGCGACATGTCATATACAATTTACCATTATAACCCAAATTTACCAGCGATAACTACAGTTGCCGATGGTACAGTTGATACAACAACTGATCTTAAATTGATTGGTAAAAGTTATGCTGGATACGGTTTAGCACAAAACGAAAATTTTGTTTATTTGTTAGAAAATTTTGCTAATAGCGTTGCTCCAGTTAACCCGCTGACAGGACAGATTTGGTATGATAGCTCTTCTGCTAAAATTAAATTTTATGATGGTACTCAATTCCGCGTAGTAGGCGGAGCAGATGTAAGTGCTACAACTCCATCGGGATTAAGTTTAGGTGACTTTTGGTTTGATACCCAAAGTAATCAGTTATTTGCTTATAATGGTTCTAGTTATACATTGATTGGTCCACAAGCAGTTAATGGTTCTGCTAATACACAGATGCAGAGTATTAGCCTTAAAGATAAAGCAGGTGGATCACATGCTGTAATTGCCGCGTACGATAATGGTAATGTAATTTTTACTATTAGCAGTGATTCGGCATTTGAACAAGATTCAACAGCAAATGCTACATTGGGATTCAGCACTGGATATGATTGGATTTATAAAGGTGTTACACTAGTTAATACAAATAATCCTTCTCAGATTGGTGTTACAAACGGGACTCTTGATACATCTAGCAATTCAAACGACACTAATTTATTTAGATTCTGGGGAACTGCTACTAACGCAGACCAATTAGGCGGTGTTAGTGCTAGCGGATATGTTTTAAGTAGCAATGCTGTGTTTGGTACACAAGTTAATTTTAGCGACCAAGGTTATACAGTAGGTGCTAGTGTTAAGTTACAAGTATTCAATGATGGTAATACTACGCCAACTTTCAGAAGCACAGTAAACAGTACTCCTATAGTATTTGAAACAACAAACTCTAGTAGTCAAATATTAGTTCCTTTACAGTTACTTAATAATCAAGTATTACCAGGTTCGGATTTATCATGCGATTTAGGTGCGAATACTGGAGGCGGACAAACTGGTACAAGCCAACAGCGTTGGAGAAATATATATGCTAGTTATGTTTATGCTACAGCACAGCAAGCGGATGCCTTAACAATCCAGCCATCGGTATCTGGAGCTAACCAAGCAAGCATTGCCAATTATACTAGTGGAACTAGTATTGTCGCTAGAGATGCTGGCGGCAATATCAATGTAACTCAAATGAATGGTATTGCTACTAGCGCAAATCAGTTATTATTGGGTACTAATTATGTTCCAACGGCAGTTACAAATACTGCCAGCACAATTATGGCTAGAGATGCTAGCGGTAACACATCTGTAAACATTTTAACAGGTACAGCTACTCAAGCAAATACGCTAGCATTTAATGGTGGGTATGTAAACGCAACAAACGCAGGAACAGCAAGTACTATTGTAGCACGTGACAGTAGTGGCAATTTTACTGCTAGTACAATTACAGCCAATTTAACAGGTAACGTAACAGGCATTTTAACAGGTAATGTTAAAGCAACTGATAATTCAGTATTAGTCGATGCTACGGCAAAAGCATTTACTGGAACGCTTACAGGCAACGTAACTGGTATTGCTAGTAAAGCAACTACATTAATTGTTAATGGTACAACTTATGAATCGGCAACTACTGCTTCTTCGGCTAGTACTATTATGGCTAGAGATAGTTCTAGTAACGTATATGCTAATATATTTTATGGTACTGCTACTAGTGCCAATTATGCTGACTTGGCAGAAAAATATTTGGCAGATCAAGAATATGAAACAGGTACAGTGGTTAGTGTAGGTGGTGAAGCAGAAGTTACAGCTTGTAATTATGGTGATCTAGCCATTGGAGTTGTAAGTGCTAATCCAGCTTATCGCATGAATGAAAGTTTAGAAGGCGGCACATTTATTGCTCTTAAAGGTCGTGTTCCTGTTAAAGTTACAGGAGCAATACGCAAAGGACAACGATTGATTGCCGCAGGAAATGGTACAGCCGTAGCTGCAGTTCCACACGCAAACGATGTATTTGCTGTAGCATTAGAATCTAGTGACGACATCAGTGTTAAACTAGTAGAGTGCGTAATTTTATAAATAAAATACTTTAAAAAAGAGGTTAAAAATGGCGTCAGTAGGTTCAAAAGTAACAGCGAGCGATTTTAATAGTGTTCAATCGACTATTAACACAGTATTGGGAACTTATTATGGCCAGTCGCTTGCTAGTAGTCAAGTTTCGGCTAACACCTCAAAGATTACAGCCGCGCAGTGGCAAGCATTATATACTGATATTTTAAAAACTTATAATCACCAAAATTCAGTTAATGGAAGTTTGACATACCCTACTACTAGTACTGTAGTTTCAGCGGGCGTTTTTAATAACTACCAAACTATGGCTACCAATTGCCAGACTAATTATACAAATTTTTATTCAGGTTATTCGGCAACACAGTCATTTAGTACACTATCGATACCTGGAGGTTGGGGCAATAGTTCTACTAATACTGCTATACATACACTTTCTGTTGCTTTTAGTAGTGCTACTACCGCAGGATATTATTTCAATGCTGGCAGCCAAATAAGAATTACTGCTAGTTTAGCTAGTAACGGTAGTGCCAAAGATAACAGCTGGAGCAGTATGTTAAGCCATATGGGAACTATAGCGTTTGGTGTTAATAGCACTACTACATTAGCTGGAGCTGTTACACCGGGCACAGGTTCAAGTATAGGATTCAATCAACTTACAGGATCTTATCAGCAGATCTACTCTAAAGGTACAGAAAACTCTACCTATACGCCAAACACTTATAATATCTACGCTAGTATTAGTGGTGGAACAATAACTTTTAAAATAGAATTTGAAGATTTGTCAGGACCAGCTTATCAAGGTATATATAATATTGACGAAGCAGTAGGTGGTACAGCTACTAGTTCAACTTCTTTATACTATGCTTCTGGATCGGGACAAGTATCAGTAACAAGTTATTTGCCAAGTCTTGGTACTAATAGCTACGCCTATAGTACTCCAAATCCTTAATACCAATATCCATTGACAAACTAATTACAGTAGCGTATTATAGTACACTACGGAGTTTGTCATGGACGAAAGAATAGAAAAAGCCTTTGCTGTTGCCAATTATATGTCAACACTGAGCAATCAAAGAAGAATACTATTAGAAGAATATAGTCAAAAACTAGTATTCTACATCAATGGTGCTAGTTTTAAAATAACACCAGAATTAATTACTTTTACTAAAACTATTTTAGATCTTGGCTATACAGAAGATGTGGCTTTTATTGATGCAAATAATTTTCCTGTCATCATAAATGATGTACAAGATTTTTTCGATAAAATTAGTCTTACTTATTTTGAATCGACTAATGATTATGCGGCTAGATATGCTGATTTAAAAAGCAAAAGAAAAATTTCTGATATAGTAGAGCTATGATAAACGGAGCAATAATTTTTGCTCAAAATAATTCTAGTTTAGACTATGTTAAACTAGCAGTATTTGCGGCTAGACGTGTAAGAGAATATTTAGACATTCCTGTTAGCATAATTACAGATAGTGTTGACTGGCTTAATACAGGATACCCGGATCATCCATTTGATCAAATAATACCAATTGGTTATCAAGATACAACACAGTACAAAAAGTTTAATGATGGAACTGTGGCTAGCAAAACCCTTGAGTGGAAAAATTTAACAAGAAATTTAGTATATGATCTTACTCCTTACGATCGTACACTAGTTATTGATAGCGACTATATAATTAATTCAAGTGTATTAAAACCTGCTTTTCTTAATGATTATGATTTTCAAATTTATCACACTAACATGGATTTAGCATCATGGCGTAGCACAGCAGAATTTACAAGATTAAATCAGTACAGCATACCTTTTTATTGGGCTACAACATTTGTATTTCAAAAGAATACAATTACACAAGCCTTTTTTGATCTAGTAAGTTATATTAAATCTAATTGGTTATACTTTAGAAATTTGTATAGTATAGATGATAATAAATTTAGAAATGATTTTGCCTTTAGTATAGCAATACACATTATGAATGGAAAAACAAATGGCGGGTTTGCCACAGAGTTACCGGGCATTATGACTTTTATTACAGATAAAGATATAATGATATCTTTAGAAAAAGACAAAATGAAGTTTTTAATAGAGAAAGAAAATTATTTGGGAGAATACACGTTAGCTAAAACTCAAGGAATTGATGTACATGTTATGAATAAACTAAGTCTTAGCAGATTCATAGATGGAGGTTCTGGTGTCTAAGGGATTTTTAATTTTTGCTAAAAATACAGATGTTGATTACGTTGAACAAGTATGTGCGTTAGCATTGAGTATTAAGTATAGTCAAACTATTGATAGTGTAAGCATAGTAACAGATGATAGTGTTCCTGAAAAATATTCTAGATTATTTGATAATATTATTCCTATTCCGTTCAATACTGATACTACCAGCACCTTAGCAACTGAACATAGATGGAAGTTATTCCATGCTAGTCCTTATAATGAAACAATAGTGCTAGATGCCGACATGTTATTATTAGAAGATATTAAAACATGGTGGGATTATTGTGCCAATTATGACCTTAAATTCTGTAATAGAATAAAAAATTACAAACTAGAAACAGTAGTTGATACTGTCCATAGAAAAACATTTATAGCAAATAAATTAACTAATCCATACTTTGCTCTACACTACTTTAAAAAAACAAATACAGCACTTGAATTTTATAAATTGCTAGAATTTATTTGTAATAACTGGGAATGGTGTTGGGGGAAATTCGCTCCTGAAGAATACCAAAATTGGCCTAGTATGGATCTTGCCAGTGCTATTGCTATAGAAATGATGATGTGCCAAGATACTGTATTTGATCAATATTGTCCTTTAGAATTTATACATATGAAAAGTCCGTTACAAGGATGGACTGTTTATCCAGAAAAATGGACAGATTCAGTATCTTGTATATTAAACAGTAAAGGTGATTTAGTAGTAAACAATATCAAGCAAGGAAAAATATTTCATTATGTAGAAAAGGATTTTATAACTCCTAAACTACTAGAACGGTTAGAAGGATTGGCAAATGGCAAAGCGTAAATTTAAACCAATTGATAATTCTGATCATGAGTATTATGCTTATTTCGATCCATTAACCGATAAAGTATTTTTAGTTACAGCAGAGCAACACCCTGCCCACAAATATTTTGCTAAGATAACTAAAGATCAACATGCCGAAATAACATCTGATAAAGTTAAATTTGAAGACTGTATAATTGATCGCGTAGTTCAATCTGACGGATCTATCGAACATAAATTGCTGACTAAACAAATGTCAGACGAATTTAGTTTTAAAAGAAATAGTTTTTTATGGATTACAGAACCAGTAGATGCTAATACCGAGTTTGTTGTTACATGGAACAAAGAAAATAAACAATGGAGATTCCATGTAACTGACGCTGGTCGTAGTGTATTGTCGGGAGCAAGTTATGATAATACACTTGTAGTATTTGTTACATTATCTACAGACTTAGATTTTTTAGTAAGAACTTTTTATATAAGAATACACGATGTTCTTAAAGCAGGTGAAATTATTTTTGATTTTGAAAGTACATTAGAATCTCACATTGAAAACTTGTCAGTATCTACTAAAAAGTTTTTTACATATTATGGAATAAAACATGATTAAAATTATAGAACAGGATATTATATTTCTCAGCTATGATGAACCAAATGCTGAAAAAAATTACGCAGATTTATGCGATAAAGTACCTTGGGCAAAACGTGTTCATGGAGTTAAAGGCAGCGATGCAGCGCACAAGGCTTGCGCCGCCTTAAGTGAAACAGAATATTTCGTTACTGTGGATGCTGACAATATCGTCGATCCAAAATTTTTAGAAGTTGAAATTGACCTTGATAAATTAGGTCTTACACCCGAGCATGTATTCAGTTGGTGCGGTCGTGTACATGTAAATGGACTTATGTATGGTAATGGTGGTTTAAAATTATGGACACGCAAGTTCGTAAATGAAATGCGTACACACGAAAATAGTGACCCAACGGATACTAAAGGTCTAGTTGAATTTTGTTTTGACGACAAGTATTATCAGTTTAATGAAAGTTATAGTGAAAGTTTTACTAACGCAACTCCCTTTCAAGCGTGGCGAGCAGGGTTTCGTGAAGGTGTAAAAATGAGTTTAGACCAAGGAGCTAAGGTAAAAGATCTTAAAACAATTTGGTGGCAAAATTATCATAGGCTTTTAGTATGGGCTAGTGTTGGCACAGATGTAGAAAATGGTATATGGAGTATAATGGGTGCTAGAGAAGGTTGTTGGAAAACAAACTGTACTGATTGGGACTATAGCCAAGTAAGAGATTTCGAATGGTTAACAGACTACTGGAATACTACACACGAGCAAGCCAAGCCTGAAGAGATGACAAAATACATTAATTTTTTAGGATCAGAATTAAAAGAAAAATGCAAATTGGAGATAGCAAATTTAGATTCTGCTGGCAGTCGATTTTTCAAAACAGTATATAATAATAGTCCTCGTATATTGAGAAAACGCCATGTATGATATAGTCTTTATTAGTTACAACGAAAAGTACGCAGATGAAAATTTTGCTAATCTAAAAGAACGATTTCCTTTAGCAAAACGTGTACACGGAGTTGAAGGCATACATCAAGCACATATAGCCGCTGCACGTAAATCGTTTACTAAAATGTTTTGGGTAGTAGATGCGGATGCTGTGATATTAAATGATTTTAAATTTGATTATCAAGTTCCAGATTGGGATTTAGATGTAGTTCATGTATGGCGTAGTTTAAATCCCGTTAATAATTTGTCATACGGATACGGCGGAGTTAAACTGCTACCAAAATTTCTTACACTTAAAATGAACACTGATACTATAGATATGACTACAAATATCAGTGCTAATTTTAAAGCTATGGATGCTATTAGCAACATTACAGCATTTAATACAGATCCATTTAGTACATGGCGTAGTGCCTTTAGAGAATCTTGTAAATTAGCAGTAATTAATAATGAAGAATCTTTATCTAGATTAGATGCTTGGTGTAACTTAAACACAAATGCCGAGTATGGATTTTATGCGTATATAGGAGCATTGTCTGGAAGAGATTACGGAGAAAAAAGTGCCTCCAATAAGGAGGCACTTGCTAAGATAAATGATTTTAATTGGCTAGAAGTTCGTTGGCTAGCGGAAAAATCTCAGATATCACTTTAGCACAAGCAATAGCAACTTCCTGGTGCTCTTTTTGGGTGCCGTTTGCGCTACGTAATTCGATAAAATGAATCCAACTACGCAACGTACCATTCATGTACAACCGGCTTTCAATCAATCCTTCTGGCAATACAGCACGGGCTTGTTCTTTAGCAATGCCTTTTAGAATAGCCCACTCATATGCTTCGCGTGATTGTTTAATAACTAACTCTTGCATACGTTCCCACTGATAAGCCAGGAATCTATCTTCGTCATTATTGTGAACGTCTAATTCTATGCTGTTTTGTCTATTTTTGAGATCTTGTCTTCTCGCATCTCGCAATACAAACGACAAGTCTCGAGTAGGGTCAGCATATCGCTGACTGAACTCTTGGAAACTGAAGCTTCTATGTCTAAGGATTTGTCGGGCAATATCTCTTGTTGTGGTGATTTCAATACAGGCTGAGACCATTTCGAGTGGGCTCCAGTGTTGGTGTTTAACCAAGTAGCGGATGAGTTTGTCTGACGTCTCTGTGTTGAGTTGATTCGATGGATTGGACACACGGGCGCAATAGGCAATGAGTTCTTGAGCGTCTGAGATTCCCATATTAGAGAATTCTTCAGTTGGTTTGCTGTAACTAAGTAGTCTAACATTCATTATTTATAACTTCTTTTTCTTTAAAAATTTTTGAGTGCTGGCTTCTACATCTTTGCGAACTAGCTTTGTATCCAATTTAAAATCTACATTATCTATATTAGATTCGTATTCTTTAAAAAGCTCAGCAAGATTCTTTTCAAAGGCTTCCCAGCCCTCTTTCTTAGTCTTTGCTGTTATTTTAATTTCCCAAGACTTGCCGTCCTTAAAATTGACCAAAACGGTATGGAGATACCTTAAAGGTACGACATTTAAATGTACGTCACCGAATACTTCTGGCCAATGCTCTATGACATCCTTGGGAAGAGGTCTTCCCGTGTTAGTCATTTACGCTTTTTTCTTGGTCGGAGACAATTCCTCTGCCTTGCGTCGATAGTTAGCGGCTTCTTTCGCTAGCTTGTCAGCTTGACTGCGATAGAATTTAGCTTCAGCTTCTGGGCTTTCAAAAGTAGTTGGAGCAACAGAATCAGTTTTTACAATAGCTGGAACTTCTGCTACTGTAGCTGTTTCTTTTTTATCCTCTAATTTCTTATCTAGAGTTTCTTTAAGACTTAGATCATCAACTGCTACACCGCGTTGTTCAGCAATAATCTGATTAAGTTCACTTAATAAAACTCCCATGCCAGGAACTGGAGTCATTTCAATAGCACTAGTCGGTGCCTTAATCAATCTATTGTTCATATGTAGCCAAGGCAACATACGTGAACCATCTGGAAATTGAGTACGATCCAATGCTTCGGCAAATTCCCATGAAGCTTGACCTGATTGACTTTCTACCAAATTAATAATAGCATCATGATAGATATCAGGCATATTTTCGGTTGGCACAATCAAACATGCATGTGCTTCGCCAGGCAATGTGCGATATGCCACTAGACATTTCTTATTAGTGGCAACAACACGACCTACGTGTTTAAGTTCTTGGGCCATATTAAGCTCCTGTTGGTGCTGTCGCTGGTGCTGTCGGTGCGGCTGGCTGTTGTGGTTGTGCGGCTTGTTGTGAAGCTACTGTTTCTAAAAATGATGTTAGTTTGGTATATGTTTGACCAACTGCTACCATTTCATTTGGTTTGAATGCGCCACGTGAACTAGCGATATCGATAATAACCTTCATTGCGTTTAAATCATTGATAGTTAGATCGTTAGATTGTTGTGCTTCAGCGGCGCCTGCGGCTGGTTGTTGTACAGTATCAGTCATAGTATCTCCTTTTGTAAAGTACGTATATAATTTATCTCGTCTGTAAAAAAGGACAGGCAATCGTGAAGAAACTGAGTTCTTTTTCTGATTCAAAACCAATACGGGTTGTATATATGATTGTGTTAGTATTGTCTAACATAATACCCTGTCCTATATAGTACCTATTATTTAGATTCTTACGAATCCAACCATCGATGGATTTGACTAGGCTAGGGTTATATTTGTCTACGTTTGTATATTTAAAATGAGGGCAGGCAAACTCGACCCTCCTAAGATCGAAATAATCCAAAGGATTGGGCTTGCCATTCTTTAATGCCATTACGCCGCCTCTTTAGCAAATTCGTAATAAGCATATTCTCCAAAAGGTGGAACAATCTTATCTGTGCCGTGAATGATGAACACTGTATCACAGTAGTTTTCATCACCCCAGCTACCCCAAGGATAACCATCTGTAAACATGATAAACTTTTTAGGTTGAATGTCATGTTCTTTCATGTATTCCCAGTTAGCATCAAACTCGGTGCCGCCACCGCCCATTGGCTCATAGCTATCGAACTCGTCGATGTTATAACCGTCGAAGTCGGCTTCGTTGTAAACACGAGTATCAAAGCACCATACTTTAATCTTAAAGTCTTTGTATTCTTCCATAATGCCTTTGATCTCTGTTAAGAAATCTTTGGCTTGTTCATCACCAATAGAACCAGACATGTCAATTGCCACGCAGATATCGATTGTTTCTTGGAACTGAGTTCCAGGCAATACAGCACTCATGTGCCAGCCCTTGCGGTTAGGACGCATGAATGAATAGTCGTTTTTAATAGTACTTTGGATTTGTTGACGCAGAATTTCACGCCAATTCATCTTAGGCTCTGTCAATTCTTTAATCATGCGTTGTACACTAGCAGGAGTATTGCCAGCACCTGCGGCTTGTGCGGCTTGCATTGTAGCTTCACGGATCTCGTCACGGATCTGTTTTAGTTCTTCTTTAGTGTACTTTGGCTGACCATCTTTACCATTCTCGCCCCAGTCAATGTGATCATCAAGTAGTTGACCCAATTGGTTAAGTTCTTCTTCATCCATTTCGTCGAAGATCTTGTCGTAGACTTCTTCTGCTCCCATGCCATAGTATTTTGGATCATGGAAGATTTTGATACCTTCGATATTGTGTTCACCAATTCGGTCACGTACTAACTGTCCATTAACACAATAGTCTGCGGCAATATTAAAAATACGAGGATCACGGTGATCTCTACGACCCATATGATCAAATACATTATGTAAGATTTCGTGAGCAATAACGAACTCTACTTGTTTAACTGATAGAGGTTCAAAAAATTCACGATTAAAATAGATAGTACGACCATCTGTAGCCGCGGTACCCATCCATTCGGAACCTTCTTCAATCTTTAGGCGTGTAGCCATATTACCAAAGAATGGATGGCGAAGTAGTAGACCTACACGGGCTACGATAATTTTGTCGATGATTGGATCTACGTTAGACATAATGCTCCTTTACTATATGTATATATTATAACACCTCCCGCAGGAGGTGTCAAATGCTACCAAATCAATTACTTTTCAGTAGCTTGGGCAATAAAGCGTCCATATTTGGCATGGAAATCATCAAAACATTTGATCTCATCTGGATCCAATGGCAATTTGTAAGTGCTCAAAGCCAATTTAGTACCCATAATAACCAATTCTGTTTCAAAGTTATTCATCATAAATTCGAAGAAATTGTTTACTTGCTCATTCCAATTTTTAGCTTTCTTCTCGCAGGAATCTTTCAATTCATAGCATAAGGAAACTGTCAAACTATACATGGCACTAATTTCTTTAGAATCCATCTTTTTAACTTTACCACTCAAAATGTCGCTTGGATTTGGCATTTTGCTAGCAACTTTTCGGTGAGCCATAAAACTCACAGCCAAACCTTCACCGACAGAACCTGAAACCAAATCAGTTAAAGTGTCAGTATCTACGTCATCGTCAGTAAGCAATTCGCTTACAAATGACCAAGAGCGTGGAGTAGCAAATGCACGTGAGCTAGATTTTGGATCAAAATCATACAAGCTCTTTTTAGAGAAACTCAAAAAGCCCACAACATCCTGGTGAATCTTGTTCTCTACAGCCCACTCAAAATAGTCGTCCCAATTAACAGCCATTTCCAAGTGAACAAAACGGTTAGCTAACGGAGCAGGCATACGGAATGTAACGCCTTTGTCAGTTTCACGATTACCAGCCGCAACTAGTACAACATTGTCGGGAAGGTGATAGGTACCTACACGACGGTTTAAAATAAGCTGATAAGCTGCCGCTTGAACAGCAGGAGCCGCACTATTCATTTCATCCAAGAATAGGATAATTTGTTTATGTTGTTTAGCCAATTCTGCATTTGGCAATTCGCTAGGAGGTGCCCAACGCATTGTGCTATCGTTGCTATCAAAATATGGAATACCTTTGATGTCTGTAGGTTCCCACAGACTCAACCGAACATCGATCACGTGAGCATCAAGCTCAGTACCAAGTTGTTTGATAATATCGGATTTGCCAATTCCTGGAGGACCCCACAGGAAGATTGGACGCTTGTTTTGGAAAGCCTTACGCAGGGACTTTTTAGCACCGCTAGGGCCTACTGTACGGCTTGAAATTTCTGGCATTTTATTTCCTATCTTAGTTGAAAAAATACAAGTTGATGTAACGCTGTATATATGTATTGTATAGGAAACCTAGGGTTGTGTCAACTATTATCTTGAGCGGCCAATTCTTTTTCTCGCTCATTCATAGCTTTAATTATGCCAAATTTTCTAATGTCGTCCGAAAACAACATAAGCTCAAAACCTTTGCGTTCCGAAAAGACAGTGATTGACATAGGAGTTAGATAATATGGACAGTCCACATACCTTTCCAAAAATATGATAGTTTGAGGACTTAGTTCAATTGGTTCGGTAAATGGAATCTCGTACTCTTTCAAATCCAATTCTTGCGTAAGGAACTCATATCCTTCGTCGCTTAATCTAAAATTGTTTTGTTTACCTGCTCGAGTGCTTTGCCACCATTTTCGACTGAATAGTTTTACATTGGCTTCGTCGGTACTCTTACCCCATTGTTGTAAGAATATTTTGGTTAATGTATCTCTGTTGATCATTTTACAATAGTGCCTTGGGTCAATTTAACTACTTGGAAGTCTTCTGTTCCAAATTGTAAATTGAGTTTCTTGGCAAGATTGTGTGCGTGGCCGGGATTAGAGAAAGAGACCTTTTTATACTTTGGCCCAGGGTAGCTAGTAAGGCTATTAAAACTTTTTAGGTTAAAAGGTTCGTTTTTGTAGAATACTGCCCAAATGGCTTCAGCTTCTAAAATCTGTTCAGATTTATAAGTTCTTTTGTTAGTATGCTCTAACAACACTTTTGGCTTTGGGCGACTCATTGCGTATCCTCACATTATATACGCATATATTTATCTTATTTGTCGCTAAACCCGCCACCATCCATGCTTACACTTACCACTTCGGTATTAGTACTGTTTTTAAGAGCATTGAACATTGTTTCATAGTCTTGGTGCAATTGATCCATCAATTCAACAAACGCTAGATTCATTAGTCTAGCTTGTTGAATGGGAATTTTTACTTCCTTGCTTTGACTTAGTTCTGCAGCTCTTACTATTTGAGCAAACTGTGTGATCGGGCTGAGATTAATCTGATTTGACATTGCTCAATACCTGTTTCATTTCAATTTCAGTCTTAAACGGGCCTTTATAATCGTTACGTTCTAGTGTAATAACCTTAGGACAGAATGATTTAACCCATCCTTTGTTGAATTTAATAGTATAGTAACCGGCACAATATAGACTTTTACTAGCATTACTCTTGGTAAATAGAGGT
>Ga0164297_10003986_pt1 | contig 13447 bp, 11 predicted proteins | sample GEODES058metaG_FD_113539 | JGI IMG/M metagenome (GOLD analysis project Ga0164297, IMG submission 113539) | Dystrophic lake water microbial communities from Trout Bog Lake, Wisconsin, USA - GEODES058 metaG | ecosystem: Environmental > Aquatic > Freshwater > Lake | place: USA: Trout Bog Lake... | reverse complement strand
TCATAAATCATCGATAAAAAGGATCAGGGCAAATGCTGCGAAGCGTCTGCGTAACCGTTACCAGGCTAAAACCACCCGTAACGCAATCAAAAAGTTAAGAGATACTACTTCAAAAGCTGAAGCGGCCCCTTTATTAACCAAGGTTATTTCGATGCTCGACCGTTTGGCTAAGAAAAACGTGATCCACAAAAACAAAGCTTCGAACAATAAATCAAAGCTGACCAAATTCGTTAACAAGCTTAAGTAATTTAACTAACCAAATATTTCAAAAGGGGATGTGCTTTGCATGTCCCCTTTTTTTGTTTGCCCCGATTTAGCTATCCAACCTACTTTAGTAGTTTTAAATTCTTTTGAGAATCCCTATCATCGGCTTAATCAAAAATCGTGTCTTGCCCTACGAATATAAGATCAGTATCAAAGCCTGGGCCGAAGCCGATCGACCACGAGAAAAGCTCAGCGGACAGGGAAGGCGGGCCCTGTCCGATGCTGAGTTGATCGCGATATTGATCGGTTCTGGTAGTCGCGATGAATCGGCGGTTGAACTGAGCAAGCGCATCTTGCACCATTACAACAATAACCTCAATAAGCTTGCAAAAGCTTCGATCGCTGAACTATCCGAATTTCGGGGTATCGGCGAAGCCAAAGCGATATCGATCATTGCGGCGCTTGAGATCGGACGCCGGCGTAACGAGGCAGCGGAGCAGCCCACAGAAAGCATACGCAGCAGCAAAGACGCCTGGAACCTCATGCGCCGCCACCTCATCGACCTGGGTCACGAGGAGTTTTGGATCATTTTATTGGGGCAATCCAGCAAAGTGTTAAATCACCAGCTCATCAGCAAAGGCGGCATGACCTTCACCGTTGCTGATCCGAAAATAATTTTTGGCGTTGCCCTCGGTCAGCACGCCACCGGTATTATTCTGGTACATAACCATCCCTCAGGTAATTTGAAGCCCAGTCAGCAGGATATCGACCTCACAAAAAAACTGGCGTCGGCGGGTCGCCTGCTCGAAATTCAGATACTGGATCACCTGATCATTACCGATAGCAGCTATTTGAGTTTTGCGGATGAAGGTTTGTTGTGAAAGCTTTTGGAAACATAAATATCCAGTATAAAAGCGCCTATATCTTTCGGTCCCGATAGCTATCGGGATCCGGTCTTTCCCACTTCCGGACTAAATCTTATCTTTGCCCTTCATTATTTTGCTGAAATGAAGATCTCCTACAACTGGTTAAAACAATTTATTGATACTGATAAAAGTCCCGAGCAACTCTCGCAGATATTGACCGGCATTGGCCTCGAGGTTGAGAGCCTCGAAAAAGTGCAGGCAGTACCCGGTGGTTTGGAAGGTTTGGTGATTGGTTTTGTTAAGGATCGGTTTCAGCATCCCAATGCCGACAGGCTCAGCGTGACCAGAGTTGATGTAGGCAGCGGTACCGACCTGCAAATTGTATGTGGTGCACCCAATGTGGCCGCAGGGCAGAAAGTTGTGGTAGCTACTGTAGGTACAACGGTATATCCAACGAGCGGAGAACCGTTCAAGATCAATAAATCAAAGATCCGCGGAGAGGAGTCGGAAGGCATGATCTGTGCCGAGGACGAGATCGGTTTGGGGCATTCGCACGATGGTATCCTGATCCTGGATGCTGATGCGCCGGTAGGAATTCCGGCGAAGCAATATTTTAATCTGGATGATGACTACCTCTTCGAAATCGGCTTAACACCTAACCGCGCCGATGCGGCATCGCATATGGGTACGGCAAGGGATATTGCTGCATTCCTGAAAACAAAGATCAGTAAGCCTGATGTTTCGGCTTTTAAGGTTGATGACCATAATTACCAAATTGAAGTGGTGGTTGAGAATGCAATTGCGGCCCCGCGCTATGCCGGTGTGGTGATTACAGGTATCGAGGTTAAAGAATCGCCGAAATGGTTAAAGGAAAAGTTGGCGGTGATTGGTTTGCGTTCTATCAATAATATTGTGGACGTGACCAATTATGTGCTGCATGGGCTTGGGCAGCCTTTGCATGCTTTTGATGCGGACGAGATCAAGGGAGCTAAAGTGTTGGTAAAAACATCGCCGGAGGGAACCCTTTTTAAAACCCTGGATGAAGTTGAACGCAAACTTTCGGCCGATGACCTGGTGATAGCGGATGCCGAAAAGCCGATGTGTATTGCCGGTGTGTTTGGTGGTATTGGTTCGGGAGTGAAAGCATCAACCAAAAACATATTTCTTGAAAGTGCCTATTTCAACCCGGTTTGGGTGCGTAAGACCTCTAAGCGTCACGGACTAAAAACCGATGCCTCTTTCCGCTTTGAGCGTGGCACCGACCCCGATCTGGTGGTTTATGCTTTAAAATATGCAGCATTGCTTATTAAGGAAGTAGCCGGTGGTACAATATCTTCTGAAGTAACCGACCTGTATCCAAATCCGGTTGCGCCTTTTGAAGTTGAAGTAAGTTATCGCAATATAGACCGCCTGATAGGCAAGGCAATCGGGCAAGCTGAGATCAGGGCGATCATCAGTGCATTGGATATCGCCATCGTTGACGAAACTGCTGAAGGACTATCACTTCTGGTGCCTCCTTACCGCGTGGATGTAACCCGCGAGGTGGATGTTGTAGAAGAGATACTGCGTATATACGGCTACAATAATATTGAAATACCAACGCAGATCCGTGCGTCTTTGAACAACTCCATCCGCCCCGAAAAAGACGATGTACAGAATGCTATTTCTGATCTGTTGAGCGCCAATGGCTTTAACGAGATATTGTCAAACTCGCTGACCAAATCGGCTTATTCGGATAATTTGGATGAAGCAGTTAAGATATTGAACCCGCTGAGTACTGATCTGGATATCATGCGCCAGACTTTATTATTCTCGGGCCTGGAAGCCATCGCTTACAATCAAAATCGTAAAAACCCGGATATTAAGTTTTACGAGTTCGGTAAGGTGTATGAGTACAAGGATGGTAATTATAACGAGTATCAGCGCTTTTCGATATTCCTGAGTGGGGCTGCAAGTGTGGAGCAATGGAATAATAAGCAGTTGGAGCTTAGTTTTTATAACCTGAAAGCCTTTGTCGACGGTCTGGTTGCGAAATTAAATTTCCGGGACCTGTCAGTAGCCGATACCGATAGCGCAGAATTGGCTTACGGGTTGCAATACAGCCGAGGCAATAAGGTACTGGTAAAATTCGGGCAGGTTGCAGCCGCGGCTTTGAAGAAAGCTGATGTAGACAAAGCCGTGTTTTTTGCCGATTTTAATTTTGATTTGATCTTAAGTGCCGTACGCAAGAATAAGATCATATATCAGGAAGTATCGAAGTTTCCATCTGTACGCCGCGACTTGTCGATGCTGGTAGACCAGGCAATTACGTTTGGGCAGTTAAAACAGATCGCTCAGAAAACAGAACGCAAATTGCTGAAAGATGTCAACGTGTTCGACGTTTACCAGGGCGACAAACTTCCGGCAGGTAAAAAATCTTATGCCTTAAGTTTTACTTTACAGGATGAAGAAAAAACTTTGACCGACAAGGCCATAGACAGCATAATGCAAAAATTAATTTTTAATTTCGGCAAAGAAGCAGGAGCGGAGGTGAGGAAGTAGTTAAATGAGTGATTTAGAGAATGAGTGAGTTAGTTAGTGGAGGCTGACATTTGTTCATTTAAAAAATTCTCTTAAATGCATTAAAACACTCATTTACTAACTCACTCATCAAGTAATTAATAATCGAATGCCATCAACAGCTGATCAATTACAACAAGTTGTAGAAAAAACACAACGGCTGATAGCCCTGGCAAGGGTATTACAGGAGGAGAACGACCTGTTGAAGCTGGAGAATGAGACCCTGTTAAATGCGGTTAATACGGGTAAAGAAAAGACCAGGGAACTGGAGCAAAAAATGAATGTTTTAAAGATGGCAAAGTCATTTTCGGAGACTAACGAAAAAAACCTTGACATAAAGCAAAAAATTGACGAATTTGTGCAAGAAATTGATAAGTGCATTGTATTGCTAAAACAGTAATACTGTAGTGAATAGCCAAAATGGGAGAAATCTCAATAAAAATAAATATTGCTGACAGAGTTTACCCGCTAAAGGTAAACATGGAGGAGGAAGAAATTATACGCCGGGCGGCAAAACTGATCAATGATCGCATCAAAGAATACCAGGAGAACTATGCGGTCAGGGATAAACAGGATTTGCTTTCAATGGCGGTATTGCATTATGCAACATCGTCGTTAAAAGCTGAACAAAAAGTAGCGGTGGAGGATACCGACGTTGCTGATCGTGTTTACCAGTTAGATCATCTGCTATCCGAATTTTTCTCTAAGTAATAACGTTCTTTTAAAATACCGGGCAAACAAGATTTAACCGCAGTTAAATTTTAGGTTCACTATTAAAAACTTAACGCTTCAATATGAGCGGATCAAAAGGAATAAAGCCTTTTCTGAATAGAATGGGCGATAACCTGATCCCGTTTGTTAGATGAGGTTTTTCAATACATGACACTTAGAAATTAGTTGCGGTTTTTTTATTTTATAAACTTAAACAATGAACGGATTATTATATGTTATCATCGGCCTCCTCGTAGGTGTGCCTTCGGGCATCGTCGTAGGCAGGTTCCTGCTGCGTAAGCTCTTCAAAGACCAGGAAGCAGCGGCCCAAAACAAAGTAAAAAAGATTTTAAAGGATGCTGAAAATGATGCCGAGATCCTGAGGAAAAATAAATTACTCGAAGCCAAAGAGAAGTTTTTACAAATGAAGGCCGAGCATGAGCAGGAGATCAATGCAAAAAACAACAACATCAATCAGCGCGAAAATGGGATCAAGCAAAAAGAGCAATCACTCAATCAGCGTTTGGAGAACCTGAATCGTAAAGAAAGCGAACTGGATAACACCAAACGTAACCTTGAAAGGCAAACAGAGATCGCATTAAAGAAACAGGAGGAAGTAGAGCACCTGAAACAGCAACACGTACAACAACTGGAAACCATTGCGGGATTATCGGCCGAAGATGCCAAAAATCAGCTGGTAGACAATCTGCGCGAAGAGGCCCGTACCAAAGCCATGATGCAGATCAAGGACATTGTTGACGAGGCAAAGTTAACTGCTACCAAGGAAGCTAAAAAAATCGTTATTCAAACCATACAGCGTACCGCTACGGAAAGCGCTATTGAAAATACGGTTTCTATTTTCAATATTGAAAATGACGAGATCAAAGGCCGTATCATTGGTCGCGAAGGAAGAAACATACGCGCGCTGGAAGCTGCTACCGGCATAGAAATTATCGTGGATGACACCCCGGAAGCCATTATCCTATCAGGATTCGACCCGGTTCGCCGCGAGATAGCACGATTGGCAATGCACCGCCTGGTAACTGACGGTCGTATTCACCCGGCACGTATTGAAGAAGTGGTGGCCAAAACCAAAAAGCAGATTGATGAAGAAATAGTAGAGATCGGCGAACGTACGGTGATTGACCTGGGTATCCATGGTTTGCATCCCGAGCTGATCCGTATGGTTGGCCGCATGCGTTACCGCTCATCTTACGGACAAAATTTATTGCAGCACTCACGCGAAGTAGCCAATTTCTGCGCCACCATGGCGGCTGAACTTGGGCTTAACGTAAAGCTTGCAAAAAGAGCAGGTTTGCTCCACGATATTGGTAAGGTGCCTGATGACAATCCGGAGTTACCACACGCTATCCTGGGTATGCAGCTTGCAGAAAAATATAAAGAACACCCTGAAGTTTGCAATGCCATTGGCGCTCACCACGACGAGATTGAAATGACCTCGATGTTGTCGCCGATAATTCAGGCTTGCGACGCTATCTCGGGTGCCCGCCCTGGTGCACGCCGCGAAGTGGTAGAAAGCTATATCAAACGTTTGAAAGAACTGGAAGAGCTTGCTTTATCATATCCAGGTGTTGAAAAAACATTTGCGATACAGGCTGGCCGCGAACTGCGTGTAGTGGTTGAAAGTGAAAAAATAACGGATGCGCAATCGGAAGCATTAGCGGCTGATATATCCAACCGAATTCAAACCGAAATGACCTACCCCGGCCAGATCAAGGTTACTGTGATAAGGGAAACCCGCTCGGTAGCGTTCGCGAAATAATAAGTTTTTAACTAAGCCCTTTCCATTTGGAAAGGGCCTTTTTTATATCATAGATTGGCGAATCAGAAATTAAAAAAGGCAAATCAAACCAGCGGTCCTAAAACACCAAAAAGGCCCGTTGATGCCTATTTTGACCAATATGCCGAAAGCCACCAAAACCCAACCAATAAACTTATCCATTGGATATGCGTTCCACTGATCGTATTTAGTTTATTTGGTTTACTTTGGGCCATACCATTTCCTTATGTTAAGTTTCTGGGTTCCTACAATGGGTTTTTTAATTGGGCTTCTTTTGGTATAGCTTTCAGCATTTATTATTACTATAAACTTTCACCCGTACTGTCATACGTTATGTTTATGGTACTGATGCTGTTTTCGTACCTCATTGTTCAGCTGGCAGGCTGGGAGCATAACGGCGGGCCCGCTTTATGGTTATTAAGCCTGGTTATTTTTGTTATAGCCTGGATCGGCCAATTTATCGGTCATAATATTGAAGGTAAAAAGCCATCGTTCCTGACCGATCTGAAATTTTTTTTAATAGGACCTATCTGGCTTTTACACTTTATTTTTAAGAAGTACGGCGTAAAGTTTTGAAGCCGGTTCTCTGATAATCTCTGCGAAATCAATATTTCCGCTGCGTTCCCGGTGGTTAAAATGAAACGGATACCGGACAGGCAATCATAAACTATTGATCACAATAAGCTCGATAGTATCGGTAACGACCTTGCATTTGTTAGCCGAGGATTCGAGCGAGAATAGTATATCCCGGTGTTTGATCAAACGAATTGGGTCCTTTTCATTGGCGAAAAGGTCGGCCAGCGCATGAAAATATACCTGGTCGCTCTGGTGTTCGTATTCTTTGATCAAACGGCAGGTATCAAGCATAGCTGTTGAATCTTCGATCCTGGCCAATGCCTTTATCAGCTTCTGCAATTCGCTGCATGAGCGTTTGATATAATCTGCAATCTGAGATATTTCCGGAATAAAGTTTTCTATATGATAAAGCTGCATCCTGCCGGCTGCTTCATGCACATAGTCGGCCACGTCGTCAATAGCTGATGCAAGGGCGTAAATATCTTTTCTGTTAAATGGTGTAAAGAAAACCTTGTCGAGCCCGAGATAAACTTTATGAGTAATATCGTCGCCTGTTTCTTCCAGTAAATTGATCTGCTTGTAAAATGGCTCGCGTTCGGCTTCGGTCTTACTATCAATTACCGCAACCAAAAGTTCGGACATTTCACAAATATTCTGCCCTGCACGGTTAAATAAACCATAAAAAAGATCGCGATGAGAAAAGAAGTTGTGAAAAATATTGGCCATAATTCCCTGATACGGGGCTAAAATAGGGCTGTAATATTAATTCAGTATTAATGAGCGACAACTTAGTTTAATTAATTTTTAACGCATGTATAAAATGATCATATTATCATAAGTATTTGAAATACAAGTAAATAGGTAATTTAACTAATGATTATTTGATTTAATTCAGAGGCGATATCCTTGTTTTTGCCCCGGATATTGCTTCCAATGTCACCAAATGTTAATTATCTCTTAACATTGAGGTAATATGAGCTCCGCACCTTTGAATCGAAATTTAATTTAACCTCATTAAACATGAAAAGATTCATTACTAAAGTAGCCGGATCAGCGCTATTTTTAGCCCTCACAGTTGCGGGTTATCAGAGCAATGCGCAAAGCACAACTCTTGCCGCTGTTAATACCAAGTCAACTTCAATCAAACAGGACGCATCAAATACTGCTCCTGAAACAAAAGCTGCTGCAAAACCAGCAGAAGACACCAGCTGGAAACCACAAAGAAGAGTTTGGGGTTATGCCTTTGGTGATTTTTACTATGCTGCACATACTGATCAAAATACAGGTGCACGTGGATCTGAGCATAACTATGCTGGTGTACCAACCTACCGTAATGCTTTCCAGTTCCGTCGTATCTATCTTGGTTACGATTACGAGATCAACAAAAAATTCAAAGCTGAGTTTTTATTGGCTTCTGAGCCAAGCGCAAATACTGGCGTAAACGGAATTACTTCTATTCAAAACGGTGATAACCTGGTTGACGGAAAAATGGGCTTATATATTAAGAACATCAATATCCGTGTAAGGGAAATCTGGTCAGGAACTGACCTGGTAGTTGGTGAAATGGCAACTCCTGGTTTTGCAATGAATGAGCCAGGAACAAACGGACCAAGCACGCTGGCAGAAGCAAACTGGGGAAACCGTTTCCTGGAAAAAACTGTAGCCGACTTGCACAAAACTAACTCTTACGATGTTGGTGCTGCTTTAGAGGGAACTTTCGATCCATCAACCAAAAACTTTGGTTATGTATTTATGGTAGGCAATAACAGTCAGGCTAGCTTATTATCAGCTGCCAATCCCAATACCGGCTTCTACAAAATATTCTATGGTGATATCTGGGGTAAATTCTTTAACAAACATTTATTGGTAGATATTTATGCTGATAACGTGCGTACTGCACCTGCAACAGCTGATGTACCTGGTCAGTCTCATGGCATGTGGAAAGCATCAGCAGCCTACCTTTCATCAAAATTCTCAGTTGGTGTTGAAGCTTATACCCAATCATTCACCAGTGGTGTAACCAATACAGCTACAAAAGCACCGGAAGATGCAACTGCACAGGCTTTGTCTATATGGGTAAAAGTTCCATTGGTTAAAGACAAACTGACTGCGTTTGGTCGTTATGATGGCTATAATCCTAATACTAATTTTGTTACTGCCAATTCATATACTACAAACACAAACTTTTCTTCTTATAACCCAACTAACAAGGAAACTTTCTATACAGCCGGTTTAGATTTCACTCCAGCTAAAAACATTCACTTTGCACCAAACTTCTGGTTGGTAAATTTCAAAGATCAGCGCGATCCATCAGTAACTGGTTATGTTGCTCCTGATCACACCCTGGTTTACCGTTTAACCTTCTACTACGTGTTTGGTAAATAAAATTTTAAGTAAAAAAAACCACAGATCATGAAAATTATCAAAAATTTAATGCTGGCCGTTGTTGCTCTTGTAGCTTCGTCAATAGCCTTTTCAGCTAATGCGCAGGACAATACCCTGTTAGGCGCAGGAAGTACATTTGTTAACCCTTTGTTCTCTAAAATTTTCTCAGGGTACACTGCTTCAAAAGTTAACTACCAGTCGATCGGTTCTGGCGGTGGTATTTTACAACTTACCAACAAAACGGTAGATTTCGGTGATTCTGATGCTCCTTTGAATGCAGATCAGGCAGCAAAAATGACTGCTCCGGTTTTACATATCCCGATGACCTCGGGTGCTGTGGTTGTTATTTATAACATTCCTGGTATTTCTACTCCTTTGAACCTTACCGGTAAAGACCTGGCTGATATATTCCTGGGTAAAATCACCAACTGGAACAGCGCAGAAATTAAAGCAACCAATAAAAACGTTAACCTGCCCGATCTTCCTATCGTAGTAGTTCACCGTTCTGACGGTAGCGGTACATCATTTATCTTCACCGATTACCTTACCAAAGTTAATCCTGAGTGGGCAAAGCGTGTTGGCAAAGCAAGTGCTGTTAACTGGCCTGCAGGTTTAGGTGGAAAAGGTAGCGAAGGTGTAGCTGGTTTAGTAAAACAAACTCCAGGTGCAGTTACCTATGTTGAGTTGGCTTATGCTAAACAAAACAGTTTGCCTTTTGCCAATATCCAAAACAAAGGCGGTAAATTTATTACGCCAACATTGGAAGCAACTACACTGGCAAGTAATGTAGTTATACCTGATGATTCAAAAGTATCGATCACCGATACCGACAATCCTAAAGGTTATCCTATTGCCAGCTTTACCTGGGCGTTGATCTATAAAGAACAAAATTATAATGGTCGTTCGAAAGCACGTGCTACTGAACTGTTGAAATTACTTTGGTACAATATTCATCAGGGCCAGGCACAATGCGCTCCATTGAATTATGCACCTCTTTCTAAATCAGCAGTAAAAGTTGCTGAAAAGATCTTGAAATCAGCAACCTTCGACGGTAAAGCAATTCTGTAAAGAACGCAAGCGATAAAAAACTAAAGCGGAAATCTAAAAGTGTGAAGTAAAACAAACTTCATACTTTTAGCTTTCTGCTTTTGGCACGTTAACTGATCAACAATAAAACAAACTGTAGTGGAAAATAAAAGACTGGCCCTTTCCAACTCCCAGCTGAAATGGGAAAATATCTTTAAGAGGGTATTAAAAACAATGAGTGCCATATTGGTACTGATTGTAGTTGGTGTATTTATCACGCTAATTGTTCAATCATGGCCTACCATCAAAACGCTGGGAATTGGATATTTATGGGGAAAAGTATGGGATCCGGTAAGTAACGTGTATGGCGCCTATCCCTTTTTAATTGGTACGCTGCTTACTTCATTTATAGCGCTTTTTATTTCAATTCCATTTTCTTATGCAATAGCTATTTACCTGGGCGAATACAATCCCAAGGGCTGGCTTTCAGATCTGCTAAAAAACACGGTAGAACTGATTGCTGCAGTTCCTTCTGTGATTTATGGCTTTTGGGCTTTGTTTGTACTGGTGCCAAAAGTTCGTGCTCTTGAGCTCGCCTGGCATATTGCACCTTATGGTATTGGTATTTTAACTTCCTCATTAATTCTGGCTGTAATGATCATACCTTATGGTGCTTCCCTGGGTATAACGCTCATCCGGATGACACCTTCGCCTTTAAAAGAAGGAGCTTACGCTTTAGGTGCTACGCGTTTTGAAGTTATTCAAAAGGTGATAACCCCTTATACACGCTCGGGTTTGTTTGCAGGCGTACTATTATCTCTTGGTCGTGCGCTTGGCGAAACTATGGCCGTTACCATGGTTATTGGTAATACCAGTGCTCTGGCTAATAGCTTTAAAGAAATGATCTTTGGGCCGGGCAATACCATGGCCAGTGTTATTGCTAACGAATTTACCGAAGCAGATCATACCCAATATTTATCTGCACTGATAGAGTTAGGCTTGGTACTCTTTTGCGTAACTGTTGTTATCAACCTTATTGGCAAACGTATCATTACCAGATTTACTAATTAATTTACGTTATGGATATTTCAAATAACCAAAACCAATCAATGGCCCTGCAACAGGGTATACAAAGGTTTACCATATCGGGAAAAGAAAAAAACATGTTTGCTGCGTTTTTTCTGTCGCTGGTCTTAGGACCTGTTGGCCTTTTTTACTCCTCAGTAAAGGGAGGTATCATTATGACACTGGCTGGCGGCGCAACAGTTTTGTTGGGTAAAAGCACCGATTCGCCCGTGTTTTTTAAATGGGGATTGATTTTTGTTTGGATCATCAGCATGATCTGGTCCTACAATACCGCTAAAAAGACAATAAAAAACGACGATAAACGATTGTTGTTCCGTAACGCGGAAAGCATTTTATACAAAGCGCTGATATTTATTTTGGCGTTTACCATAACAATACCTCTGGTTATTATACTTATTTATATCATCCGCCAGGGCATTACCCAGGTTAACTGGCATTTTTTAACCCATGTACCGGCACCGGTAGGTGAAAAGGGCGGGGGTATAGCAAATGCCTTGCTCGGAAGCTTCCTGATGGTGATAATGTCGGCCTTACTAGCTGTGCCGGTTGGTATATCGGCTGGTATTTACCTGAGTGAAAACCCAAAAACAAAGCTTGCTTACTATGCAGGCTTATGTGTGGATATCCTTCAGGGGGTTCCCTCTATCGTAGTGGGTATCGTTATCTATTTCTGGATCGTTAAACCGATAGGTTTTTCCGCTATTTCTGGTAGTGTGGCCTTAGCCATCATGATGCTGCCTATAGTTATCCGTAGCACAGAGCAAACCTTAAAAATGTTGCCCGACTCGTTGAAAGAAGCTGCCTTATCTTTAGGCGTACCTTATCATAGGGTTATATTGAAGGTAATAGTTCCATGCGGTTTCGCCGGTATATTATCGGGTATCATGCTTTCCATTGCCCGTATTGTTGGTGAAACAGCACCACTGATATTTACGGCATTTGGTAACAGTTACCTAAGTACCAATGTTCTGGGTCCCATGGAAAGTTTACCCCACGTTATTTTTACCTATGCCACCAGTCCTTATGATGATTGGCATAACCTGGCCTGGGGAGCCTCCTTTATCCTGCTCGTATTTGTTCTCGCACTAAATATTATCACTAAAGTGATCACAAGAAAATGGAAAGTACAATTGTAAGCGCTGAAAATATTAACGCTTATTATGGCGAAAGTCACGCTATAAAAAATGTGAATATCAAAATAAACCGCAATGAAGTTGTTGCGATGATGGGCCCATCGGGCTGCGGAAAAACGACCTTCCTGCGTTGCATCAACCGTATGCACGAGTTGATACCTAATGCACGTGCCGAAGGTGTTATGAAACTTGATGGCGAGGATGTTTATAAAATGAACGTGATCTACGTTCGGTATAAAATAGGGATGGTGTTTCAACGCCCCAATCCCTTCCCGAACATGAGTATCTACGAAAACGTAATTGCCGGTTATTTGCTCAATGGCATTAATGTACCTAAAGCAGATAAGGATGTTATCGTAGAAAAATCATTAACAAGTGCTGCACTCTGGAATGAAGTAAAAGACTCGCTTCACAAAAAAGGCACATTCCTTTCTGGCGGTCAGCAGCAGCGCTTGTGTATAGCCCGCGCTATTGCAATGCAACCGGAAGTGATCCTGTTTGACGAGCCTACTTCGGCATTGGACCCGATCTCGACCTCAAGTGTAGAGAACCTGTTCCATGAGTTGAAGCAGAATTATACCCTGATCATCGTTACCCACAATATGCAGCAGGCTGCCCGTGTAAGCGACCGTACAGCTTTCTTTTACCTGGGCGAATTGGTGGAGTTTGACGATACCAAGGTGATGTTCACTAATCCGAAAGATCAGCGTACACAAAATTATATAACCGGAAGGTTTAGTTAGTGGGGTGCAGGGCGGATGGCGCCTGGCGGTTTCCTGCAAATAGTATTTATAGGCGTAAGTTGAAAGGGTTTAACCATTACAACATTTCAACCTTACAACATTTCAACATTACAACAAAAAAGAAAAAATGGCACCAATAGAAAACGAAATTAATGCAACCAAAAAGGAGTTGATCAACATGTGGTTATTGGTTCAATCGCAATTGAACAAAGCCCGCGAAGCCATGGTGAAGTTTGATAAGGATCTGGCCCGCGAAGTGTTGGTGAAAGAAAAAAGAGTAAACTCGTTTGAGCTTAAGATCGACCGTGATTGCGAAAATATTTTTGCCCTGCATTGCCCGGTGGCAGTTGATCTGCG
>Ga0164297_10003985_pt1 | contig 13452 bp, 11 predicted proteins | sample GEODES058metaG_FD_113539 | JGI IMG/M metagenome (GOLD analysis project Ga0164297, IMG submission 113539) | Dystrophic lake water microbial communities from Trout Bog Lake, Wisconsin, USA - GEODES058 metaG | ecosystem: Environmental > Aquatic > Freshwater > Lake | place: USA: Trout Bog Lake... | reverse complement strand
TCGGGCATGGGTCTGCATATTTGCAAAACCATTGTCGAACTGCACGGAGGCACGATTACGCACAACTTCATTGATCCGGTAGGAAACGAATTCATCATCACCTTGTATTTGATCATGTGCCGCGATTCACAATTGCAGTTACATACCCCCGTGTCCCGACCCGTGTCCATTAAAATGACCCGCGGCCACCTCAAATACAGTGTTCTCATTGTGGACGACAGCGTATTGAACCGCAAAATGATGTATAAGATACTCCAAACGATGCCGTTGTTTGGTGATATGTATTCTGCGGAAGATGGGGAACAATCCGTGGTGCACATTCAAAAACATAGTGACAAGATTGATATGGTGCTATTGGACAAAAATATGCCCGTGATGGACGGATGGAAAGCGGTAGTGGAGATGCGCCGACTAGGTTACAATAAGTTGGTGATTGGTCTCACCGGTGAAGATTCCCTCGACGAACTCCAAGGATTCGTAGATAGAGGGGCGGATTATGTCATTGCGAAACCGTTTGATGCTCCAAAACTGAATCTTCTCCACACGTTTGTGGCAAAATATGGAATACACCGTCAAGCGAACAAGACGATTCAGCTGGTGAATGACCAACTGGAATGGGTGCCGCAAAATGGCATAGAAAGTGTATAGAAAATGTGTAGAAAGGGGGATGGTGCACATGTTTCTTTTCGTAATAGATATTGGATTGACTGGGATCGCGACAGGATGCTTCATTTACTACCTCTATGTGAATGACTACGAGATAACGGCATAAAAAGGTGGACGAATAGCCTCCCATAGACACATGAAGGCACTTTTCATCTCCAAGGCGTTGGAGGTGGCGGACACGGTCAATGCCGAGGACACGGATGTGCATGTGTTTACCCAGTTCTTTGTCCATAAAAACAAGTCGCGTAATGAGGAAATCCGGTACTGTCTGGCGCAGAATTACGCCAACCCCCACATTGATCACATACATCTGTTGAATGAGCGTATCTACACCGACGAGGAGATGGGCCTCGCCGCGCCGGTATCCGACAAGGTGCGGCAGGAGGTCATCGGCAAGCGTCTCACGTTCCAGTCGGTGTTCCAGTACATTCGTGAGCAGGGACTCAAGGGGTATTTTGTCCTGCTCAATGCCGACATTTTCTTGGACGATTCCGTGCGGTTCTTGCGGGCGTCCACGATGCATCTGAAGAAGCAGGCTCTGGCTCTGCTGCGGTACGAGTTCAATCCGACGACGGCGCCCATGGAGACGGCGCCGCTGTTCGGGCCGCGGTTTGATTCCCAGGACACGTGGATCCTGCACTCGCAGTTTCCCATCAAATTGGCCCAAGAGAAACTGTTTGCCTTTGATTTCGGCCGGCCGGGGTGCGACAACAAATTCGTGTATTTGATGCGGGTGCTCGGCTACGACGTAGTCAACGACCCGGAGCTGATTCGTACGTACCATTACCACCGCAGTATCATGCGCGACTATTTCGGAAAGGAGGTGTTGCCGCAGCCGTGGGGCGGCTTGGTCCCCTACGGCGTCGCCACCTTGGCCATTCCGCCGTCCATCGGCATCAATATCATGGACGTGTGTCGGACGACCCAGGGCTTTCAACACATGATGTTTGAGGACCACGAGCTCCTGTACAACTACGTGGGTTCCAAGCTGGCGGCGGGGCAGCCGTTTATCATTCCGCGGGTCGCCGGCATTGAGAACAATTTCGCCGTGTTTGCGCGGCTCAAGCAGCAGACGCCGGGGCGCACAGACCTGGACGCGTATTTCAACCAAGTCGGTCCGGCCATGAAGAGCAACGCTGGGGTGCTGCTGACGTCGTGGGCGTCTATTCAACGGTACTCGGACCTGTATTTGAAGGCGTTTGACAATTGCGAGGTGTATTCCGGCTGGGACGTCCAGGGCGAGGTCTACAAGCACATTGCCCAGTCGCACGAGTACATCCGCAATGCGTACCCCACCAAGCGGCCGTTTTGGGCCTTTGCCCTGGACGTGTTCCACTATGTCTATGACCCCCAGGCGTGGACCAAGGCGCTGCAGGGCCGTCGGGTACTCATCGTGTCGCCGTTCATTGACAGCATCCGCGAGCGCGTACCGAAGCGGGCGAAATTGTACGACGGGGTGGACCTGTTCCCCGGTTGCACGTTTGAGTACATCATGCCCCCGGTCACGCAGGCGGGGGAGCCGTCGCGCGAATTTGACGTGGAACTGGCCGACTTCTACCGGCGCCTGGACCAGTTGAAAGACAAGTACGACATTGCCTTGGTCAGCTGCGGTGGTTACGGCAACTTGGTGTGCAATTATATTTTTGAGACGCACCGGAAGTCGGCCGTGTACGTGGGCGGGGTACTGCAAATGTATTTTGGGGTGCTGGGGGGACGCTGGCTCAAGGAACGCGCCGACGTGGTGCGGCTGTTCTTGAACGAACACTGGGCGCGGCCTAAACTGACGGAGCGGCCCAAGGATTGCGATGCGGTGGAGAGTGGCTGCTACTGGTAGCAGGAACCTCAGGTAGCAGGAACCTCAGGTTCCTTGCACGAACCTCTCGGGTCCCCCACCGCTGGCGAAGCCAGCGTCGGTACCCAAGGCTGGCTTCGCCAGTCCTAACAAATCATGCCGTCCTCCCTACGGTCGGCGGCATGTAAGTATGCTGCTGGAGTAGGATGGAGGATCCTATAAATGTTATTGGTAGTGATTACTCGCTTTCTTGGTCAATGGTCAATGGTCAATGGTCAATGGTCAATGGTCAATGGTCAATGGTCAATGGTCAATGAATGACACGTATAGGATCCTATACATGTCATTGGTAGGGGTGGTTAGGTTCCTGCCACTTACGCCTTGCGGGTACGGCGGGTGCCACGCGGCGTCTTCTTGACGTAGCCGAACTTGCCCTTCTCGGCAAAGTAGCCCGCCTTCTCCAGGCGCCGCTCCTTCTTGGCCGTGCGGTGCTTTTTAAGCGAAACGATGCGGCCGTGCTTGTTGAAAAAGAGCTCCTTCTTGGTCAGGTTGCCCTCGGTCTTGTACGCGGTGCCGTTGAACACCTGTTGGCGCGAACCAAACAGTTCCTTGTACTTGCGTCCGTCCACGGTGTACATGCCGTCTTCTCCACGCACAGGTCTCTTCATGGTATAGGTGGGGGTGATGAGTGGGGTACTATAGAATATACGCACAATTTTTGTAGAGGGGTATCTTATATGGACCCGAGTATCTACCTGTTGCATCCGGGGACCTCCGTGTACAAAGGCGACACCGAACTGTATATGAATGGGGTGGGCGAGGGGGACTTGCCATTTGCGGCCGACCCGTCGCGGCCCGTTTATTTGGCCATGGATTCCGAGGCGGCTAAAGAATACGGCGTGGTCCTGGAATTCGTGGTTCGCGGAACAGAACCCCTGGCCTTGGTCAATTTATCGGACCCGGGGACGATGTCGGCGATTTACCGCGGCGCCGATTTGGCGGTTCAAGACATCTTGGTCCACAACTTTGGGTACCAAGGGGACAAGGCCCGGCCCGGGGCCGGGGTCCGCAATTCCGTGCACGCCCGTGACAGTGCTCTTGCCACGTACCTGTGTCATCAGGGGTACGACGGTTACGTGCTCACTACCGCACCCGCCACCGATTTTGGGGGACATTTTCACCCGGAGATGGGCATCTGTCGCGGACAAGACCGTCTGGAATTTGTGCGTGTCATGTCGGATGAGGAGGAAATACGTCGGCAACAAGAGAAACGGATTCAGAAAAGCATCGGGGTCAAACGGAAACCTCGGCGTTCGTCGTTGTCTCCTTCGGCGGACGCCGGGGCCGCCACGGGGGGTCCGATGGCTCTTTTTATGGACGAGGACGAGGAGATGGACGCGCCCAATGCCGCCGCGGTCTACGGCACTCCTCCTAAACCGGCCCGTAGTCTGTTCGGCGGCAAGCGTCGCCAAGGCCGCAAGACATGCAAGACTTGGAAAAGCCGCAAGACATGCCAAGGCCGCCAAGGCCGCCAAGGCCGCAAGACATGCAAGACTTGGAAAAGGTCCAAGGCCAGAAAGTCCAGAAAGAACGGCAAAAAGTAGTGTTGAGGAGGTGTAAAGTACAAAAGGTACAATTGTACTTTTTGTAATTTTAATGGTTTTTGTGTTTTTTGTAATTGCATCTGTGGATGGATCCTATACATGTCCTTGGAATGTTTAGGATTGTCAAACCACCTTACGGGTTGCCTATGGCAAGTCGGCTAAGCGTGCCTTCTTTCGGTGTGGGTTAAAACGTCCTTTCATAGATATACCAGATTCGTCGGCGACTGATCATGCCTCCGCGTTATGCGTATGATTACAACCCTTGGTTGGTGGGTGGATGGCCTGGTTGTGGAGGATGCTGCGGGGGACCCTACTGGGGAGGATGGGGACCCTATTGGGGGGCCTACGACGGACCCTTGGCTTTGGCGGCTTGGAATAGAGGCTACAGAGACAGAGACTGGCGCTATTACTGAAAGCCGGGTCCAGGATCAGTAGGTTACAAGTTGTGATTTTGTAATTACACAGTACATGTATTATACGTGACGATATATGCAGCGAGAAATATTTAGACACGACCCTTTTTCGTTGGATACGTTATATATATAACCCGTTTATATATAACTCACCATGTCCGCGCCTTCCTCCCCGATGCCCATGGCGAACACCACCAACATCAACCCGCCGCCGTCCTACGGATGGCAGCCGTCTTTTTATCCTCCGACGTCGGGGTACGACGAGGTGCTGGCCTCCATGCAGAACCAGCACATCAACCAGAACATCTACACCAGTACCGACAAGTTGTTGGGGAGCATCAATTCCACCAACCAATACTTGACGGCGGGGCTCAACAACGTCGGCAAGGAGGTCACGCAGTCGGCGTTGGGTCTCCGTGACGCGGTGGAGCGCGGCAACTTGACCAATGGCAACGCCATTGAGCGGACGTCGGGGGAAATCAAGCTGAACACCACCATCACGGACGCGGCCAACCGCCAGGCGTCGGCGGACTCGTTCCGTGATGTGCTGCGCGCCGTGGATGCGCAGGGGAGCGCTGCCCTGAGCACGACGGAGCGGGTGGGGTCCAACCTGAGCACTTCGGTGGAGCGGGTGGGGTCCAACTTGGGTACCGCGGTGGAGCGCAACGGGGGCAACATCATGACGGCGATTGAGAAGGTGGCGGGCGAGGGCCGCCTCACGACCACGGTCACGGACGCGGCCTCGCGCCAGGCGTCGGCCGACCATGCGCGCGACATCGCGAACGCTGTGGAGCGCACGGGTTCGGCGGCGGTGAACGCCACGAATCTCCAGGGCGGTACCCTGTTGAGCACGATTGAGCGCGTGGCGGGCGAGGGTCGGGTCACGACCACGGTCACGGACGCGGCCTCGCGCCAGGCGGCGGCCGATTCGGCGCGCGACATCACGCGGGCCATTGAGCACAACGCTTCCGCGCTGATGTCGTCTGTGGAACGCAACGGTGGCGACACGCGCATGGCGTTTGCCACCGCGAACGGAGTCACCAACAATCTCCTCACCGATGTACGTCATTCCATCTTGGGCGATGTGAACATGGCTAAGAGTGAGGTGTTGGCCGCCAGCACCCAAAACCTGAATGTGATCACCAAGGGGATCTCGGATTCGGCGTGGGAGAACCGTTCGGCCATGCAGGCCGCGACCATTGAGCAGCTCAAGAGTGCGGCGGCTACTCAGCAGCAATCGGCCCAACAGTACGCATCCACCCTCATGGAGCAGCAAAAGGCCACGGGTCTCTTGTCCCTGGAGGGCAGCAACCAATACGCCTCGCTCATGCTGGAGCAGCAGAAGATGAAGGAGTACCTCTCCAGCAAGGGCGACAACCACTTCGCCATGAACCAACTGGAGATGCACAAGGTCAAGGAGGGTCTCTCGGCCCAGGCGGCGCATAACTTTTCGGCGCTGCAGCTGGACCAGCACAAGATCAAGGAGTCCATCCAGGCCCAGTTGGCCGACGCCAAATACGATGCCCTCAAGAACACCCAGTTCTTGGCGGATAAGATGTGCGAATGCTGCTGCGAGGTGAAGCAGAAGATTGACCTGGTGGACCGCGACCGGCTCCGCGACGGCCTCAACGTGGAGCGCAACGAGGTGAACATCCTGAAGGTGGCCGAGTTCTTGGACCGCCGGTGGGACCGCCGTGACCACGGCCGGGACTACGGCTACGACCGGCGCGGCGATGACCGGCGCGGCGATGACCGCCGTTGAAGGTGTACGGGACCCAGCTACGAAGACATATCTGATGACGACGACAGCCACACCGATTCCAGCCACGAGAGTGTCCTTCACCATCCTCCTCACCGGTTCCACCGACACCACTATATTGTGATTCATGGTCCCACGGGTCCGCCCGGTCCACCTGGTCCCACCGGTCCTCAAGGTACAGAGGGAGGTCCCACCGGTCCTACCGGCCCCAGCGGAAATGACGGGCTCACCGGGCCCCAAGGTCCACAAGGCACGGTGGGTACCGGGTTCACGGGTCCCACCGGTTCGGAGGGTGCCCGAGGTCAGATGGGTATGCGCGGTCCTTCGGGGGATCCCGGGGACCCGGGACCGACGGGCCCCCAAGGTCTGCAAGGAACCACGGGACCCACGGGATCCCAAGGCCTGCAAGGAACCACGGGACCCACCGGCCCGACTGGACCATTTGAACCGTAAAAAGTCGCCTAAACATACCAAGCTAGGGTCCGTAGTCCCTACATCTTCAGAATTCCCTAGATTCTGAAGATGCATCGATGACGTCATCATGCGTCAAATCTATATAGATATTTTATCATGGTAATATATACGTGTTGAATACCACAAACAGCCCTTTTGGATGTTGACAACCACCCATCCCCGCATTGTCCAATTCTATCAGGATCATCCGCAACTGGATTTTGAGAAGACCCAGCTCTTTCTCATCCAGTTCTTGGAAAAAACTCTCCTAAATAACGTCGCTTTGGCCCCCCAATCGGAAGATCCTATATCATCCCTTTGGCAGGGCTTCATGCACCAGCAGGCACATCAGATGCACGAGATCAAGTCCGAATTGGCCCATCTACATTCGGCAGTGTCAGGCATGGAATCCAAGTGGTTGGAAATCAAACAAGATTACGTCAATGAACTCAAGGTTATTGTCAATACCGATCCTCATTCTACTAACTCTTCATTGTTGGAACGCGCCAACCAACAATGTTACGAGAAGATCGGTAGCCTCATTCGGGAGACATATTCAGCCCCCTCTTCACAAGAACATTCGCAATTAATTCATGATTACCTGGCGTCCTTCCAACAAACCATGAAGGAAGAGACCCAGTCCTTATTCACCCAATTATCTGCCATTGACAATAATCAGCGCATGGACCGTTTTCTTGAGACGTTTGAACACACCACTAAGCAGCTTTTCCAGAGCATGCAACAGCCTATCTTTGCCTACATTGCCTCCAGTGAGGAGCGCATCCATTCCAACTTGTCCAATTTGAAACATCTGTCCATGCAAACCCATTCGTCCCAAGAAAAGACGGCGAAAGAATGGCAGGAATTTACGCAGAAACAGGCCACCAGTACACCACAGACGATGCAGGCACCTAAAGGGGGGCCAGGGACGTCGTCAATGACCTTGCAACGTACCCATATTCATATCATGTTGAACCGTATGTTTCCCACGTCGGAAGTGTCTAAAGTGATGCCGGGACCGACGGCCCTTGTAACCACCGGATCCTACGGACCCGGAGGTAACGGAGGTAACGGAGGTAACGGAGGGTCCGAGCCCTCTTTCGCGACCGGTCGGCTCAGTTCTCATATTTACACGATGCGGCGGCCACATTCGCCGCCCATCATGGTGGAAAGCAAACACGAGGAAACCAACGTCAATACCGACGAGATTGCGCATTTCGTGGAGCTCATGAAGAGCAACCATTCCAACGGCATCATGGTGTCTCAGAACAGTGGTTTCAACGCCAAGCCGAATTACCATATTGAATGCCACGACAAGTACCTCTTGGTCTATGTGCACCAGATGGAGTACAATCCGGAGAAACTCCGTCCGGCGGTAGATATCATTGACCAACTGTCGGCACGTATCAAACAGTACGCGGCCATCCATTCCGACGACGGCGAGACCAACCTGGAATGGATTGACCGCGACATCTTGGATGCTGTGAACCAAGAATACCAACTCTTTGTCTCGCAAAAGACGGCCATCATTCAGAATCTACGCGAGAGCCAGCGTCGGGTCATTTCGCAGATTGAGGAATTCCAGTTTCCCGCCTTGGACCGCTACTTGTCGTCCAAATATACGGCCCCCATGCCCAAGAACGGGCACAAGTGCGACCTGTGCCGGAATTTCCATGCCAATAATTTGAAGGCGCTGGCCGCCCACAAACGAGGATGTGTGCGTAAATTGGGGGCAGGGACGGCATCGCGCAACGGGGAGATGATGGTGACCCCGCCCACGTCGCCAATCCAGATGACCCCGATCAAGAAACTGTGGTCCTCCGACCGTTCCGATGCGTCTTTGGGGGACATAGACTTTATTCCCGTCAACAGTGACATGACGGCCGCGGCACTATGAAAAGAACCGAAGGGACCATCAGGGACCGAAGGGACCTATGGGATCCAATACAGTAATTACTGACTGCACAACGTAGGGTGAGTGTGACACCAAGTCGCAGGTAATCGCGGGCATTTATATAACCATGTCGTCTTCTTTGGCGGTAGATGTGTCCCTCGTGACCCCTGCCCCGTCCCTTCCCACGCCTCTACCTCCGGTGATCCATCACCACCATTATTACGTGTATCCACCGATAGCCACACCGACAGCTAGACCGACCGACCTTTCTGGTTACTGGCCGGTGGATCATATACCGGATGCTTCTGGTCACCCGGTGCACCCACCGTCATTCGTGGACCTCTCCGGGCATGTCCATTCCCCGCTCATGATGATCCCGGGTTGGGATGCCTCCTACGCGTTTCACATGCCGTCTTGGGACGTCTCCTGTGTGACGTTTGATGTGAGCAACGCCGCGTTCCAGTTCCACTCCGTCTTGCAGGTGTGGACGCCTCACCCCGCCTTGAATCCCGGTCAGGAAGAACCTGCTACCCCCCGGATCCGCCGCAAGTATACATTGGCGTGCGATTTTGACGATATGACTCCGTGAATGGGTTGGTCCATGGAGGGTGGTCCCGGGATAACTGCGACGATAAAAAACGCCTAAATTATACGCAACCTGAAATGAACCGAAGGGGTCCAGAATTTGGCTTCATTCGTGGTGCCGATTTTTACCCCGAGTGTTTTTAATCAAAGTAATATAAAAAAACGACCTATTATAGTGTATATTCCCATAGAATGGTGAGAGCTTCCAAGCAAACTGTCCCCACGACGCCCACGCCTGCCCCTGCTCCTGTGGTGGAGAAGAAGGTCACGGCTCCCAAGAAGGCCGCGGCCCCTGCCCCCGCTGCGGCTGCCCCTGCGGCCGCCCCCGCGCCTGCGGGTACCGACGCCCCGGCGGTGACTGACGAGGTCATCGGCGAGGACCTGGTGGAGCTCCTCACGTCGTTTGGCAACAAGATCAACCAGGGCTACGCCTTCTTCGCGGCTCTCAAGACCCAGTTCAAGACGCTGCAGAAGTCGGTCCTGAAGGCCCACAAGACGGCCCAGAAGGTGTCCAACCGCAAGAACAAGCGCTCGGGCAACCGCAAGCCGTCGGGCTTTGTGCGCCCGGCGCTCATCAGCGACGAGCTGGCGGCCTTCCTGGGCAAGCCGGCGGGCACGGAGATGGCGCGCACGGACGTGAGCCGCGAGATCAACAACTACATCCGCAACAACAAGTTGCAGGACGAGAAGAATGGTCGCCAGATCAACGCGGACCCCAAGCTGTCCACGCTCTTGAAGCTCCAGGGTGAGGACAGCCTCACCTACTTCAACCTCCAGCGCTACATGAAGCACCACTTCGTGAAGTCCACCAGCCCCGCCACCGCCTAAGTGCGTGATGCTGTCGCCGGCTCCAAAAATAAACACCGATGAACATTTGAGTCGGAACGAAACGGACGCCCCTCATATCCAGCAAAGCTGTCTATTCGGGGCGCCTGATACAATTGATATATCGGTAAAGTTGCCCTTAAACACTGAGCCGGACACCCAAAGGGTGTCCGGTTTATAATATTCAAGGGTGTAAAAAACACGCCTTTTTGTCCTGTTTTGCCCTATTCTGTCTTACCATAAAAAACCCACACGTATCATCGTGTCATAATTAAACCCACATAAACACATTGTGCAATGTATATTAGTAACGCATTACACCATGTCAGCATTTTATTATATCCTAGAAAAACGCTTGTTGGAAATCGTGGCCCAAGGTTGCCCGACGACACCGGGAACCGCGGAATGGGTCTTGCCCAAACTGGGGTATATGACGTTCATAGATGAAGACGCGCCGAGCAGTAAAAAACGGAAACATGAAGAGGCGTCTGCGGAAACGGGGTCTGCAGAAACGGGGTCCGAGGACGATGTCTTGCGGTCCAGGGTTGCTGCGCATCCTATTCACCATCCAGTCACAGATAAAAGAAGGGTCAGACATACCATATGCCAAAAAATTCATTGCCGGTTTGCCGAGACATATTCCATGCTGAACCGGGCACATTTTACCGAGAGACCGTCCGATGCTATTCTTGGGACCCCGACGTGTCAGGATACCGCCATCAACGTGGACAATTACGCCCGGTCTTTTTATCTTCAGGTCTTCAACGCCATGGTGCATATTTGCGAGGAATTCTGCGACTGTCAGCTCAAATACTCACGTTTTGGGTTTTTTGCGTACCTGTATTTCAATATTTTCAATACGAATTACCGCGACGAATATATTACACTCATGTATTACGGTCAACGGGTGTATCATGGGTTCACGCTTCTGGCGCGGATGTACCGGTACCGTCGGGCGAATATTCATAATACATCGGATTTGGTGACCACGACGTTTGCTGAGGCGGACTTGACGTTTCCTCGCACCTGGCTACGGGGCCAAGGAACGGGCGCCGGAACGAGAGGAACGGGAAGAAGTGCCCAGATATGGTCGGTCTGGCAAAACGGGTCCCTGTTTTTTTTCAGCCAACGCGACCTGCTCCAACTGTTCAACGCGGCCCTGAGTCATGCACCTTTTTTCATTGTCAATCCGTTACCGGTGAAAAACCCGTACAACAATGTGGTATTTGACGCCGCCGACGTTTATAATATGTGGGGGTTCCTGCGTGAAGGGCATTTGCCAATACCACGGCTGCTGTATCTGTTTTATCAATGCCAGTTTTGCCTGGTCGCCTTGGCCAAACAGTACCCCGAAGATATACGGGAAGCGGCCATTCGGCATTTTGTCACCAACGAGTCGGATTACGTGTTGCAGGATTATATTTTTGAAATGATAGACGAATTTTCCCCTTGGATGAACATTCATACGGAATTTCCTCAGCGACGGTTGACCGAGATCATGCGACCGTACTTGTACTTGTTCCTATGCCTCAAATACAATGTTCAGAATAAGGACATGAACCGCAAGAACAAGATGAGATTGTTGAAACGGATGATGTTGTTTAAAAATCATAACCATGCGTTTGGTCGTAAAACCGTCTCCCCAGTACGCACGGTATTTGGCAATAAAATTGACGGGGTGCCGCCGGTCGTCAAATTCATAGATTCAGCCCCGGCGTTTACATTACGCATGGCGTTCTCGTAGGTTGGTCAAGTAACCATATTCCCAATGACATGTATAGGATCCTATACATGTCATTCATTGCATTTTCCCGTCGGAGACTATTTTTGCACGGTGTTGTAGCAAACCGGGTGTTTCCATTAAAATTAAGCCGTAGGCAATTTTCCGGTGAGCGACTATCAGGAGCTCATCGGAAAATTGATTTGCCGTTTTTCCAAGATTAAACAGACATTAACCTTGAAAACCAACACTGTGAAAGATGTTTGCTACCCCGAAGTCGTTTGCCCCCCGCGCCGTCCCGATGTCCGTGTTCCTCCCCCACGTGGACGCTTCCTTCTCGTTTGAGGAGATTGCTCGCCAGTTTGAGGAGGAATTTGAGGTTGGCAAGGTTGACCGCATTGAGGCGGTCCCCAAGTTCAACCAGAAGGACGGCCATGCTTACCACGCGTGCTTCGTCTACTTTTCCCAGTGGGGAAACAGCTACTACGCCCAGATGCTCCGCATGCAACTCATGGCCGGTCTGCAAACCCGCATGTACGTGGCGCCCTCGCTCTACTGGATGGTGGGCAACAACACGAGCTCCGTGAACGAAGAGAACATTCCGTTCCCCAAGCACATGTCCTTGCTCATGTTTTCCAACGAGCCGACGTCCCTGGCCGACGTGGCCGAGGTCCTGGAAATGACGGACATCGGCAAGGTGAACCTGGACGCCTCCCGCTACATGGACGAGATTCCACTCGCGGCCGAGTGCGCCGCGACCAACGCCTACCTGGAGATGGCCGAGGATGAGGAGAATACGGCGGTCTTCATGCGCGTACTGGAGCGTCCCGCCCAGATGCTCGTGGTGGAGATGGAGTATTGGTTTCACAGCAAGCCTGCCCACGAGTTCCAGCAAGCCCTGCAGACGACCGGCGCCATGAACTATGGCGGATTTGTGCACGAGACCACGCACTGGTCTTTCGTCACCTACCCCGAGTCGCCCAACACCTCCGGCATCAACCCCTACGTCTGGTATGCTCCCTCGCCCGCCGTCAAGAACCTGAACATGAACGATGTCTACGCCTACGGTACGTTGATGCAGCAATTCCAATCGCCCCTGATTTCCGTGTAAATATACCGCATGTTTACCCACCCCTTATACCACAAGAACCATAAAAAAGCCCCCTCCACCCTCTTTTTCTTGGTACGTTTTCTACCTTCCCAGGAAAAAAGGGATCCTAGCGATGTAAACGGCATAAACCGACCCGGCGAAAGACCCTCATACCATGGAGCCCGTCGCCCCCGTTGACACCCTTCTTCCGGACCAAGACATCCCTAAAGATCCGGGGACCCCGGGAATGAACATTTCGGCTACCCAAGATTTAGCCGAAAAGATCCAGGCCTACATGGCCGACCGACAACCCAAACTCTACGTCTTGACCCCCTGTTTTGGGGGCACGCGTTACGTGAACTATATCCAATCCATGCTGGCGACCCTGGAACTTTTCCGGTCCGTGCAGTTCCCCATCCAGTTTGAATTTTGTCAAGGCGACAGCCTGGTGACCCGGGCCCGCAACAATTTGGTGGCCCGGGCCATGGGTGACCCCGCCACCACCCACATCATGTTCATAGACAACGACCTCACCTGGAACCCCGTAGACATCTTGAAAATGGTTTTAGCCGACCAGGGCCTCGTCGGTGGCATCTACCCCCTGAAAAAATACCACTGGGGACGCCTAAAGGCCGGGACCGGGGCCGGCCC
>Ga0164297_10003984_pt1 | contig 13452 bp, 7 predicted proteins | sample GEODES058metaG_FD_113539 | JGI IMG/M metagenome (GOLD analysis project Ga0164297, IMG submission 113539) | Dystrophic lake water microbial communities from Trout Bog Lake, Wisconsin, USA - GEODES058 metaG | ecosystem: Environmental > Aquatic > Freshwater > Lake | place: USA: Trout Bog Lake... | reverse complement strand
GTTCGTACCTACGCGTAGCTGCTTCATCACTGCGGTATCAAAATTTTCCGTGCCCGGCCCGTAGAAAAAGCGCCGTGTCGTATTGCCCTGCGTTCCCAGCGCCGGCAGGCTGAACTTCGCCGTATCAAACGCCAGCCCCTTGCTCGGGTCATGATTCACGCCCAAAGTGCCGCCGGAAAACTCCGGTGTATCCACACCATTGTTGTTGATGCCGTTCGGTATCGTGCCCAGCAGCGATGTGTCGTTGTTGTTGTACAGCGTCACCGGAAATCCAGTCGTGAATCGCACAATGCCGCTCACATACCAGCCGCGCGTCCACGTCGTATGCCCACTCACCACTCGCGCAATCGGCAGCTCATAGCGGTAGCTCGTCACAAAGCTGTGCCGCAAATCAAATGCAGAGAGCCCGCGGCTCAATCCTGCATTCACCGGATTCAACGGTTCCGGCAATCCCGACGATTGATCGATCGACTTGCTGTACGTATACGCCGCCAAAAATTCCAGCGGACCGGAGTCATGTTTCAAACTCGCTTCCAGCGCGCTATAGTGTGCGTTGGCAATCGTCTTCTGCAACTCCACGCTGCCGAACTGCGGCCCGAATGCAGTGCGCGTTCCCTGCACCACATGTCCGCCCGCCGTTGTAAACGTACTGCTCTCGTTGAACGGCCCACACGTTGCCGAACCCGCCGCCACTTCACTCGGCTCACTCAAACTCAGGCACAGTGCGGGGTCGCCCGGGTTCACTTCCTGCAACGCCAACTGATGATGTGTTTCCGTGCCGACGTAACTCACATCCAGCACGCTCTTCGCTCCCAACTGCCGCTCCACGGAAAACATATAGTTCTCCGCGTACGGGACAACATCGTTGTTGCTCACTGCCGGTATGCCCACCAGCGGTTCAAAGTCCGCCCAGTTCACATTCGCATTGGGATGCGATGGCGAAGCGCCGAAGGCCACACTCGGCAGCGGAAATCTTTGCCCCACACTCGCGCCCGTTGCTGCTGTAATGAACGGCGTCGTCAACAGCGGCGGCGCGGCACTCGTATAAGTAAATCCATACGGCGGATTCGCGCTCATGATGCCCGCAGACAATCCCTCAAACGCCGTGTAGTACAAACCGAATCCGCTGCGCAAACTCGTCTCGCCCGGCCTGCCCAGCAGCCAGTTTCCATTGCGCGGATTCGGTGCATACGCCAGCCCAATGCGCGGAGAAAAATTCGTATGATGTACCGCAGCCAGCGTCGACGGCACTCCAGCATCGCCGGGAAACACCAGCCCCACCGGCGCTCCCGGAAACACCACCGACTGCTCGCCCGCAACCAGCGTTTGCAACTGGTTATATTTTTCGCTCCACGGCTCAATCACATCCCAGCGGATGCCGTAATTCGCCGTCAAGTTCGGCCGCAGCTTCCAACTGTCCTGCCCGTACAGCCCCACATAATGGTTGCGATTATAAAAACTGTTCGCCTGCCCCTGCGTGTAACTGCTCGCAATGCCCAGCAGAAAATCCGCGAAGTCCAACCCCGTCTCGCTGCCGTTGAAGGCAAAGTTGCCGTTGTTGATTACGTCGGCATGCGTATCAATCTGGTCGAGATGAAACTCGCCGCCGAATTTAAAATTGTGCTGCCCTTCCACGCGAGAGTAGTTATCAATCCACTGGTAAATATTGTTCCACTGCTCCAGCCCCGTCGTGTCCACACCCAACGTAAAGTCGTTGAACGCCAGGTTCTCCACGCCTTCAATTGCCGGTGCCAACGCTACGATGCCCGCGCCGCCACTCGTAAATCCCTGCGACGCCAGACTCGGCCCCACTCCGCCCAGCGGCTGGCCCATGTTGTTCGCATTGCGCATGTAGCTGAAGTGAAATTCGTTCACCGCATCCGCGCCGAAGATCGTCGTCAAACTCAACGCCATCAACTGCGCGCGCCCCTGGTTCAACGCATTGAAGCCCGGCACATCCGCACCGCCCTGCCCCGTGGGATATGGATTGTTTACGCGATAATCATCGGCAAAGTAGTAGCCGTATGCGTTGCCCAGCCTCGTGTTCACGTCCACCCGCAGCGCGCCCTTGTCATCCCGCAGAGTCTCATTCTGCGCCGCAGTCGAAAACACATTCGCTCCCTGGTTCGGTTGCGGAATATATTGCAGCAAATTCTGCGCCGGTCCTGACCACTTGCTCTGTGGCAGTTGCGCATTCGGCAGTACGCAATCATTCGCATTCACGCAGCCGGAAAAATAATACGGCTCGCCGTTGCTCACCGTGTATCCCAACTGGCTGCTCAACCGGCTGGCCCACGCATCGCCATTCACCGTGCCGCTCAGCGACCCGGCCACATCGCTCAAATTGCCGCCGCGGTCGGCCAATGTCGGCACAGAAATCAATCCCGTATCGATGCCCTCGCTCAGCAGCGTTCGCTGATAATCCGCAAAGAAAAATAATTTGTCGCGCAACACCGGTCCGCCCAGTGTTCCGCCAAACTGGTTCTGGTTGTACTTCGCGCGCGTCAGAGAAAAATAATTCCGCCCATCCAGTTCCGTGTTGCGCAGGAACTCAAATGCATCGCCATGCCAGTGGTTGGTTCCGTTCTTCGTCGTCACCAGCACTTGACCGCCGGAATAATTTCCATACTCCGCATCAAAGTTGCTGGTCAGCACGCGAAAGTCCGCCATCGAATCCAGGTTCGGCAAAATTGACGTGCCCATGTTGACGTCTTCTTCCACGTCGCTGCCGTTCACGCGGAACCCATTGGTCGTCTCCCGCTGCCCGCTGATGGAAAGCGCACCCGGGTTCGCGTTGCCAGATGGCGGCGTGCTGGTCACGCCCGTCATAATCACCGCATTCGGCTGCGCAGAACTTGCCGGCACAATGCCCGGCTGCAACGCCATCAAGTCGGTGTAGCTGCGCCCGTTCAACGGCACGCCGGTCATCTTGCTGCTGGAAATCACCTGACCCATCTGCGTACTGATCGACTCCACTTGTACAGGATTGTCATTCACCGTCACCGTCTGCACCGCCGTTGCCAGCGCCAGTTGGATATCCAACCCCAGCGCGCCATCGGCCCCGGCCACAATGCCTGTCTTCAAATAAGGATTGAAGCCCGGCTGGCTCAGCTCCACCTGGTATTTCCCCGCCGGCACAGAGATAAAAACATAGCTGCCATCGCCGCCGCTGCTCACGGTTTTTACGCTGCCGGTCTCCACATTGCGCAGCACCACCGCCGCGCCCGGAACCACAGCTCCGTCCTGGTCGGTCACCACGCCGGAGATTCTCGTACCCTCCAACGCAACCGCAGTTTGTACGCCAAAGACTGAAAGAATTAATACAAGCGCCCAGACATGGACCCGGAGAAAATAGGTAAATCCAAAAGAATCAAGAGTTTGATACTTCAAAGAACCGCTCACTACATCAAAAATTTACGTCCACTTTCAATATACGACATAACTAGTCTTATAAGACAAATTTGGTCTGCATTTCTGTGGATTTATTTTTCCGCCCTCTCTGATTGCAATTTTGCCGCGTCCAATGCCCCAGTGGTCTTCTATTTTTTCGAGGTGTTCTACATGGAACGTTGCAAGATCGCATCACTTTTTGCATTTTTTCTCCTCGCCATTTCTGCCGCTGCAGCCCAGCAGCCCAACCAGCTCTCACTGCAGATTGATCCCGCCAGCCGCTCGCTCACTCTGACCGCCGATGGCAGCATCACCGTCGACCCCGACCTCGCTATCCTGCACATCGGCTTCACCACGCCGCCGAATGATTCCAAATCCGTCTACGCTGCCGCCGCGCAAACTTCCAACAGCATCATCGCCGCGCTCAAACAGGCCGGCATCGCCGATGCAGACATCCACAGCCAGTCGCAGCAGATGCAGCCCGTCTGGAACAAGCCGCACAAATTCACGCTCACCCAGCAGTGGACCGTGGATGCGCCACCCGCGCGCGCCGCAGAGTTGCTCGACATTGCCATCACCGCCGGCGCCACTGACACCGGAGAAATTGACTGGACCATGCACGACTTGAAGCAGTTGGAAAATCAAGCCCTGCGCACCGCCGCCGCGCGCGTCCGCGAAAATGCAGCAACGCTGGCCGATAGCATGGGCGTGCATCTCGGCAAGCTGCTCTACACCACCAACCAGATCATCGCGCCGCCGCCACAGGAGATGCGCTTCATGGCCGGAGACATGGTATCCAGAGCCGCTCCTCAGGCGCTGGCACCGCCGCTCGCGATTGAACCGCACAAGGTCACGCGCTCGGCCACGGTCTACGCCGTCTTTCAGATTGAATAACCGACGCGAAGAATAATTTTCCATTTCGCGCGTCCAATGTGGCGGTGATTCGTCCAACTTGCAGAGGCTTTTGCATGAAGAAGAAGATTGCGTATCTGCTGCCAGCGTTTTGCCTGGCAGTCGCTCTCATTGCCGACCTGCATGCAGTTCCCGCCGGCGGCTTTGCAGACGATGACCAGCACACCGGCCCTGCACATGCAGACTTTCACGACCACGCGCATCCAAACCTGCAGGGCCATGCGGAACACTGTGCCTTTCCTCACGGGCATGGCAAGTCGTAGTCTCTCGCTCACTGCATCGCAGTCTCGCCAGTGTTACTCTTGCCGATAGAGTCCGCCATGCGTATGCACTGCAAATTTTTCCCACGTCTGATCTTCGCCGCCGTGTTGTTCTCGCTGGCTGGCACTGCATTTTCCGTAGCGCAGTCACCGGCCAAGTCGGGCAAAGTCACCACCATCACTGAGCCGCCCGCGCCGTTGCTGCCACCGGCCTTCGACGGCTGGGTTGAATCCGCCAAGCCCATCGCCAGTAACCGAGCCGCAGACGCCGATGCAGCCAACGCCGCCGTGCTGAATGAATATGGCTTCGATCGCTATGCCGAAGAACATTACTCGCGCGGCAGCGACACACTCATCGTCAAAGCACTGCAGTTTCCCGATGCCACCGGTGCCTATGGCGCCTACAGTTTTTATCGTCGACCCAACATGGCTGCGGAAGAAATCGGCAGTGAATTTACGGGTTCGGCGCGCCTGGGGCATGGCGGAGCTTTTGACAGCAACCGTGTTCTTGTCTGGAACGGCGCCGTTCTGCTCGATGCGCAGTTCAGCCACGTCAACGCGATGACCGCCGCAGAAATGCGCGACCTCACCAAGCTGCTGCCTGCTGCCACCAGTTCGCACGCGCTGATTCCACCGCCGCTGCCGCGCTATCTTCCCGCCACCGGTCTGGATGTGATGTCCATCCGCTACACGCTGGGCCCGATGGGCTACCAACTCAGCAACGGCGTGCTGCCCTCGGCACAGGTTGGGTTCGACCGCAGCGCAGAAGCCGTCACGGCCGAGTACAACATCGGTGGCGGCGACGGCACACTCACGCTGCTGGAGTATCCAACACCGCAGATGGCGATGGAACGCGAGACCGCCTTCAACAATCTCATCAACTCGCTGAAGTCCGCGCAGCCCGCTGCCAAATCGGCAGTCGGTCTGCCGGAAGCACTCACCGGCAGCTCCACCGCAGCACTGGGTGTGCGTCGCAGCGGACCGATAGTCGCCATCACCTCCGGCAACTTTACGGAGCGCCAGTCGCAAATGCTGCTCGGCAGCATCCACTACGACGCAGACATCACCTGGAACAACACGCAGGGATACATTTCCGAGGGCAGCAAGACCGCTCGGCTGCTGGTTAACATCATTCTCGGCTCCAGCATCATCTGCCTCATCGCACTCGCGCTCGGCATCGCGCTGGGAGGCGGTCGTGCACTGATTCGTGTGCTTCGCGGCAAGCCTGCCTCTTCCATGGAAGAGACCATGGAATTCATCAAGTTGAACCTGCGCGAAGACTGGGTCAAGGACCCGCCGGAGAAGAAGTGACCCATTTCCGGTGCAATCCATAATCTAATCCGTTGAAGCAACGGTCTTTTCGCCATATTGCAACATAGTCCGATAGAAGAAAAAGCGAATCTGGCGCGCGGATACCAGTTTTTCACCGCCTGTAACCAACTGATTACAAACGCTTTTAAATACACAGGAAATTGCCTTGACACTCTTGTTGGGCAAACATAGTATTTGGCCAGAAAGTTCTGATGGCTTTGCCTCCGTTGGAACTATTCTCCCTAAAGAGAAAGCCGCCCTGTTGCCGGGCGGCTTTTTCGTGCCTCAAACGAATTGAAAAATCTTTCTGATAGTTTCTTCATCACCTGTTGCGTGGAATTTTTCAGCGGAGTTAATGCAAGCGTTTCATGCAGATGCGTTCATACAATAATTTAATCCACATAATCTTTGGGGATGGTGCAATATATATCTACGGTAACGCAGTCCCACATAAAAACAGTTACTTGGCGAATCAACCCTCCCAGGCATGCACAACCGTGAACGCATTAACCGAATCACATTGAATCTCTATCAGAGTGAATTTTTCCCTGACTCGCAATTTGATTTACTCACAGGTCCCAAAAGAACGCGCTCGTTAGCTTGAAACGCACAGCATCCGCTGGTTGCACACCGTTTTTCGGTTGCATCCGCGAGTGTTGCGTTCCTCTATCGTGCCCGACCGTGAGCTAGAGGAGAAATATGACATCCGCTCCCCCCGAGCTGAAAATTGGCATGGATGCGAACCATGTCAAATTAAAGTGCCCATACTGCCGCTCCACCAACCTGCGCAATTCACGCATTCGCAGCGGCATGGACTTTCTGTATCTTCTGCTGCTGCACCACCCCATCCGCTGCCGCACCTGCGACTATCGCTTTATGCGCTGGCTGTGGATGAGTGCGTCCTCGTCGGAGCGCGTACTGTAGCGCATGTTGTTCCAGTGCGCTTGGATTGCGGTATGTTGATACAGAGTGATGACGCACGCCCAACAGCCGCAGCCGTATAAAACTCCGCAGCAGCGCCGTGCCTTTGGTCGCGGCCAACGCAAGCTGGTCCGCCGCGTGGACCAGGGCCAATGGTCCGACTCCGTCCGCACCGGCAATGAAGGTCCGCTGGCGTTGTTGGCGGCCAGCATGCAGGGCCGCGTGCCGCAGTTGATTGATGAGAAATACCGGCGCATGACGGCTTCCGCCTTTGGATTTTTTCGCGGCGCGGTTCCCATCATGTCCGCAGATCTGGCGCATCTCCCGCACACGGAAATCTTCAGCCAGATTTGCGGCGATGCCCATGTGCTGAACCTGGGCGCCTACGCCGGCGTAGACGGCAGGCTGGTCTTCGACATCAACGACTTTGACGAAACGCTGCGCGCGCCTTTTGAGTGGGACCTGAAGCGCATCGCCACCAGCTTTCTGCTCTCCGGTGCGGAAGCAGGGGCGAAACCGGCGGCGTGTTCTGCGGCCGTGTTGACCTTTGCCGAACAATATCGCGAAGAGATGCACCGTTTTGCCGCCATGCCGATGATTGAGGTTGCACGCTGGCAGGTGCATCGGCTGCACTCGGTGAAGCCCATCTCTGCCGCGCTGCTGAAGGCGCAACGCGCCACGCCGATGGAGACCCTAGCCAAGCTGACCCGTGCAGCCGGGGGCGGCAGAAAATTCCGCAAGCAACCGAACTTGATTCCGCTGAAGCCCGGCGTGCGGCGGCAGGTTTTTGAATCGCTGAAGCTGTACCGCACTACTCTGCTGCCGGAGCGGCAACGGCTGCTGGATAAATACAAGCCGCTCGATGCCGCCTGCAAAGTGGTGGGCACGGGTAGTGTTGGATTGCGCGACTATGTTGTGTATCTGGAAGGCAACGGCGCGCATGACCCGCTTTTTCTGCAGGTGAAGCAGGAGCCGGCCTCGGCCTACGCGCACTACATGGCGCATGAGGCAGCTGCGCAGAACCGCACCGTGCACAACGGCGAGCGGGTTGCCGAAGGCCAGCGCGCCATGCAATTGCAGTCTGACCCCTTCCTGGGATGGACGCAGATGGAGGGCAGCGATTATCTGGTGCGGCAGCTGAACGATCACAAGGCCGCCATCGACCTGACAGCATTGCATGGCAATGGCCTGCGCGAATACGCCACGCTGTGCGCGGAACTGCTGGCCCGCGGCCATGCGCGTTCCGGCGATGCGGCGATCATCAGCGGCTACATCGGCACGTCAACACGTTTTGATAAAGCGCTGCTGAAATTTGCCCAGGCCTATGCCGCGCAGACAGTGGCCGACTGGAAACTGCTGTGCGCCGCGCGTCGCAGCGGCAAAACAACATCCAGTACCAGCAAGCCGCGCCGCAACTGACCTGCGACAATAGAAGCAGGAACACACTCACCCATGCTGCAACTCTCCGCCGCCGGAAAACGATTCGGCCCCAGAACGCTGTTTGAAGAAGCCAACTGGCTCATCACGCCGCAGGAGCGTACCGGCCTGGTCGGCGGCAACGGCACGGGTAAATCCACGCTGTTGAAGGTGCTGGCGGGGATTGAATCGCTGGACTACGGCACGGTGCAGCGCACCCGCGGCATGACCATCGGCTACCTGCCGCAGGACGGTCTGGCGCTGACCGGCCGCACGATTTTTGAAGAATGCCTTTCTGTTTTTGACGCGACCCATGCGCTGGAACGCGAAGTACATGAACTTTCTGCGCAGATGGCGGAGCTGGACCCAACCAGCGCAGAATATGCCGCCGTGGCGCAGCGGTTTGCGCAACGCAATGACGAGTATCACGCGCTGGATGGTTATGCCCTGGATGCGCAGGTGGGTGCGGTGCTGGGCGGGTTGGGGTTTTCGCACGAGGACTGGACGCGACGCACTGAGGAATTTTCCGGCGGCTGGCAGATGCGCATCGCGCTGGCAAAGCTGCTGCTGGCAAAACCAAATCTGCTGCTGCTGGACGAACCCACCAACCATCTTGATCTGGAAACGCGCAACTGGCTGGAAGATTATCTGCGCACGTATCCGCATGCCTTTGTGTTGATTTCACACGACCGATATTTCCTGGACGTGACCGTGAACAAGACGGTGGAGATTTGGAACAAGCGCGTACATTTTTACAGCGGCAATTACGAACGATATCTGCAGCAGAAAAAAGATCGTCGCGATCAGCTGGAAGCGGCGTGGCGCAACCAGCGCGAACACATTGAGCATCTGGAATCTTTCATCAGCCGCTTTCGCGCGCAGGCCACCAAGGCGAAACAGGTGCAGAGCCGCGTGAAAGAGCTCGAAAAAATCGAGCGCATTGAGTTGCCGGAGGAAGAGGCGACCATCCACTTCACCTTTCCGCAGCCGCCGGCTTCGGGCCGCACGGTGATTGAAGCGAGCAACCTGGGGAAAAATTACGGCGAGAAATGCGTGCTGCGCGATGTGAATTTCACCATCAGCCGCGGCGACCGCATTGCACTCATCGGCGCGAATGGCGCGGGTAAATCCACACTCATCCGCCTGCTGGCCGGCGAGGAGCCGCCCACGACGGGCACAACAAAGCTGGGACACAACGTGCTGCTCGACAGCTTTGCGCAGGACCAGTACAAGGCGCTGAATGCAGAGGCGCGCATGCTGGACGACATCAGTGCTGCCGCGCCGCGGATTGCCGATGCCACGCTGCGCAGCCTGCTGGGATGTTTTCTTTTCAGCGGCGATGACGTCTTCAAAAAACTTGGCGTGCTGAGCGGCGGCGAACGCAACCGCTACGCGCTGGCGCGAATGCTGGTGAGCCCTGCAAACTTTCTTCTGTTGGACGAACCTACCAACCACCTGGACCTGCGCGCCAAGGATGTTCTGCTGGAGGCGTTGCGCGAGTTCACCGGCACGGTGGTTTTTGTCAGCCATGACCGATACTTTATTGACGGTCTGGCCACCACAGTTTTTGAAGTGGAGAACCACGGCGTGCAGGTCTACCCCGGCAACTATGCCGACTATCTGTATCGCAAGCAGACCGAGGCGCAGGGTGGAGACGCGGCTGCAAAGCCCGAGTCGGCCGCGAAAGTCGAACAGAAAATCGATGTGTCATCTGCGGAACAACAGGGCGATGCCGGCGGCGTGAAGCGATTGAATCCCATCAAGCTGCGCCAGTTGCAGGACCGCTGCCGTTTTCTGGAAGAAGAGATTCCCCGCGTTGAAGCCTCGATGGCGCACACAGAACAGGCGCTGTGCGATTTTGTTTCTGCCGAAGAAACGGCGCGGCAGACCACATTGCTTGAAGACCTGCGCACGCAGCACACGGCCATGATGGCGGAGTGGGAAGAGCTTTCGCAGACGCTGGAAGAACAGACGCAGCGGGCGTGATTGTCGCCACACGTGCAAAAAATCCCAGAAAATCACCGCAGAATTCGGATTTATTCGCTGAGCATTTACAATCAATTCACTCATGTCGCAACTATGGAAAACGGACAATTGGTCAGAACGGCTGGCGGAACTAGAAGACCGCTCGACCGCACGCAAGGAACTGCCGCTGCGGCGCGATGTGCGCTCGCTGGGCACACTGCTGGGCCAGGTTCTGCGCGAGCAGGCGGGGCAGGAACTGTTTGCCGCCGTGGAAGAGCTGCGTCGTCAGGCCATTAGCGGACGCGATGGCGGCGGCGATGCCTCCATCCAGCAATCGCTCAAGCGCATTGGCAATTTTGATGTTTCCAAGTCGTACATGCTGACGCGAGCCTTTGCGTTTTATTTTGAGCTAATCAATCTGGCCGAGACCAACCATCGCAAACGCCGTCGCCTGGCACTGCAGATGGATACGACAGTGGGTCCGCAACGCGGCTCCCTGCGCGGCACGCTGCGTCGCATGCGCGATGCCGGCATCCCGAAAAAAGAAATGCTGGAGCTGTTGCAGAGCATCACCATCACGCCGGTATTTACCGCGCACCCGACAGAAGTCGCGCGGCGCAGCGTGATGTTCAAGCGCCGCCGCATCAGCGAGCTGCTGGAAGAGCTCGACCGCATCCCGTTGCCCGAAGAACAGATTGCGCGGCTGGAACGCGAGATGCTGGCTGAGATTACTGCACTGTGGCAGACCGATGATGTCCGCAGTCTGCGACCGACGGTGCGCGATGAAGTTCGCATCACGCTGGATTATTACGACGCGTCGCTCTTTGACACGCTGCCCGGTCTCTACGAAGAAGTGACCGCAGCGGTTCAGGCCGAGTACAACGTTGAGTTGGACATGTCGAAGATGCCGCGGCTGGTGGAGTTTGGCTCGTGGGTGGGCGGCGACCGCGACGGCAATCCGTTTGTCACTCCTCCGGTAACGGTGGAAGCGCTGGCCCGCGCGCGGCGCCATGTGCAGTTGCATTATCATCGCCGACTGCGCGGATTGTTTGACCAGCTGGCAAGCTCCACGCAACAGGTCCCGGTAAGCGATGCGCTGAACAAACGCGTGGACTATTACATGAACTTGCTGCGTCGCGCCAATGAACCGCAACTGGAAGAGCGATTTAAACTGGAACGCTCGCGGCTGCTGGTGGCCTGCATTCTTTTCCGCCTGCGCGGCATACCGCAGACCAGCGTGAGCCTGAAGACCAGCATGCAGGTGCTGCCGGAGTACACGGCCGCCGATGAAATGCTGGAGGACCTGCAGATCCTGCGCGACAGCCTGATGCAGAACCGCGGCGAGCGGCTGGCGCAGATGCGACTGGACCCGCTGCTGGTGGAGGCACGCACCTTCGGCCTGCATCTGCAGACGCTGGACATTCGCCAACATGCGCGCATCCATGCCGCAGCGCTCGATGAACTTTCTGCGTGGACCGGCGAAGGCCTGCCACCGGCGCTTTCTCCGATGACGATGGAAGTGCTGGAAACCTTCCGCACCGTTGCGATGTTGAAGCGCACGCAGCCGGCCACCGCCATCCGCCACTACGTCATCAGCGGAGCCACCTGCAAACGCGACATTGAAGGCGTGTTGTGGCTGGCGCGCATGGGCGGCGTCACCGTGGAAGGCAACGCGGAAATTTCCGATCCCGGACTGATGCCGGTGCCGCTGTTTGAATCCATTGAAGACCTGCGCAATGCGCCGGAAATTTGCCGCGACCTGTGGACCACGCCGGACTACTCGCGCCTGCTGGACAGCTGGGGACGCAGCCAGGAAGTGATGCTGGGCTACTCCGACTCGAACAAAGACGGCGGCATGCTGACGAGTTCGTGGGAGATTTTTAAATCGCACCGCGCACTGCATGAAGTGGCCGCAGAGTGCAACGTGAACCTGCGCCTCTTCCACGGCCGCGGCGGCACGGTGGGGCGTGGCGGCGGACCGACGCACCGCGCTCTGTACGCGCAGCCGATGAACGCCTTCAATGGCGAAGCGCGCATCACCGAACAGGGCGAAGTGCTGAACTGGAAATATTCTGATGTCGTTCTGGCCGAGCGCAATCTGGAGTTGATGATTGCCGCCTCGCTGGATGCTCTGGCCCGTCCCGCCGCGCGCACCAAAGACGATGACGGCGACCAGCACTTTACCGGCATCCTGATGCCGGAGTGGGAAGAGGCTTTTGAAGAACTTTCCATCAAGTCCTACGAACACTATCGCAAAGAAATTGTGGAGGACCCCGAGGTCCTGACCTATTTTGAACAGGCCACGCCGGTGGATGAACTGGAGCACGCCAAGATTGGTTCGCGTCCGGCGCGCCGCAAAGGCAGCCGCCGCTTTGAAGACCTGCGCGCGATTCCCTGGGTCTTCGGCTGGATGCAGTCGCGGCACCTGGTGCCGGCATGGTATGGCGCGGGCCGCGCGTTTGAAGCGTACATGAAGAAGCCCGGCGGCCTGGAACGTCTGCGCACGATGGCGCGCGAGTTCCCGCTATTCATCGACGTGCTGCGCAATATAGAGACTGCGCTTTCCAAAGCCGACCTCGGCATTGGAAAACTCTACGCCGCGCTGGTGCAGGACAAGGGCATCCGCGAGCGCGTCTTCAGCAAAGTGGAAGACGAGTTCGACCGCACGCAACGCACGGTGCTCGCCATTCTCTGCCAGAAAGAATTGCTGGAGACGAATCCTGTGCTGGCGCGTTCAGTGCGGTTGCGCAATCCGTATGTGGACCCGATGAGCCTGATTCAGGTGGACCTGCTGCGCCGCAAACGCAACGGCGAGACGGGCGAGGAAATCAATCGCGCCATTGCCGCGACCATCAACGGCATCTCTGCCGGCCTGCGCAACACGGGCTGAGTTTTCTAACAGCTCACGATTTAATTCTTCGGCGTAATCGTCGTCGACTTGTTGTGCACAAAAGTGACCGAGAGCGGCGAGCCGTTGTTGGCGTAGCCCGCAGTGCGATTGCCGAAGTCGTTTGAGTCCACGGAAATCGCCGGGCCAATGGCAAGCAGTGTCTGCAGTTCATTCATGCCGGTGATTTCGCGGTGCTGGTCAATCGCCTGCCAGATATCCGCGGGCCAGTGGTACATCTGGTGCGGGTCGTCGTAGAAAAAATATCCATCGAGATATAAGTTGTAACCGTCCTGCACATAACCGATGGGCGCGGCATACAGTTTTCCGCCGGCATCCTTCGCCTGCGTGAACACAATCAACACCTGGCGCGAACCGTCCGGCACACGT
>Ga0164297_10003983_pt1 | contig 13455 bp, 8 predicted proteins | sample GEODES058metaG_FD_113539 | JGI IMG/M metagenome (GOLD analysis project Ga0164297, IMG submission 113539) | Dystrophic lake water microbial communities from Trout Bog Lake, Wisconsin, USA - GEODES058 metaG | ecosystem: Environmental > Aquatic > Freshwater > Lake | place: USA: Trout Bog Lake... | reverse complement strand
GAGTTGCTTGTCTTTGAGGCGGATTCAGGGGCTTGGGTTCATGCCACTGATCCAGTAGAGATCTTTCCCTATAAACGTCCTGTCATGCAAAAGGTGTTCTTTGCTTTTAGAGAAATGTTGGCGCGTAAAGCACAATCAGTCCACTAACTATCATCAATACAACTGGGGCTATGTAAAGCAACCGACGTAAAAGCTTCTAGAATCTTTAAGATCCCCATCTCCATACAAGTCTCATTACTCCATGTCAGAACTCCAGAACTTTTTAATAGAGGCTCTATTGAGCTTTACGGTGTTGACTTGCTTTGCGTCCTTTGTATTGGGAGGTTTGGTTAAAGGAACCTTAGGTGTTGGACTACCGCTTCTGGCCGTCCCTCTCATGTCTATGGTCATTCCTAGCCCAAGAGCCATAGGAATGGTTGCTGTGCCAGTGTTGTTATCCAATCTTTGGCAAATGATTGACGGTCAAAGAATTGTTCAAGGATGGAGGCGATTTTGGCCGTTGATAGGGATGCAACTGATCTCGACCATTCTCACTGTGCGGTTTACGTTATCTTTAGATGTGCACGAGATGAACGAAATGGTCGCAGCCTCCATGCTTTTGGCCGTTTTTCTGATGGTTCTCAAGCCCACCTTTGAAGTCGCCCCAGAGCGTGAGAAAAAAGCAAGCGCAGTGGTTGGATTGCTGTCAGGTTTACTGGGTGGTGTGTCCTCGCTCACAGGCCCTGTGATCATCACTTATCTCATGGCTCTTAAACTCTCAAGGGAGGAGTTTATTGGATGCATTAGCATCATCTATTTGTCAAGTGGAATACCACTTTACGCGGCTATGCTTTATTACGGACGAATGAATGCCCTAGATTTAGGTTATTCTGCCCTCGCACTCATCCCAATGGCGTTGGGGTTGTATATGGGTAAGCTGATTCGAAACAAAATGAGTGAGAGAGGATTTCGACTAATCTTGTATATTTACTTGATACTGATGTCGATCGTATTATTAGTGAGAAATTAAACTCATTAACTGCTTCTCAAACGTTGCTAATGGGTGTTTACCGCGTTCAGGCTCGCGCGCTGGGCTAATTCAGCGCGAAGTGCTCTGAGCTTCTCCATGGGATCTAGTACCACTGCCTCTTGGTTGAGTGACATCTCGGCAATGAACCGACTGGGAAGCGCTCCAACTATTTCGCGCCCCTTTTTGCGCCGCTTACACCAACTAACGACTAAACTAAACTGCGCGCGGGTGATGCCTACATACATTAGTCGGCGCTCCTCCTCAATACGCTGGGTTTGGGCAAACATTTGAACCTCTGTTAGCGCCTCCCCATCCTCTTGGGAGCTGGGTTTAAAGGGGAGTAGGTCTTCATTGATACCAATCAAAACGACATGGGGCCACTCCAAACCTTTTGCTGCGTGAAGTGTAGACAATGTGACCACATTTTGATCTTGCTCGCGCTCTGAGAGCGTTGACAGCAGTGAGACCGTTTGAACCACTTCGAGTAAATTCTTCTGCTCCTGCGCGGTCGTCACCCCTGCAGCGTCTTCGATTTGACCGCCACAGCGATTGGCAATCCAATCACAAAACTCTAAAACATTAGTCCATCTTTGTGAAGCGACTTTCTCGTTATCCTCGTTGTCAAATAAAAACTTCTCATAGCCAATGCTTTTTAGCCAGTCCATTAGAAAAGTTTTAGCATCCTCATTGCCCTTCGTATGCTTAGCCCGGAACTCCAAATCATTGATTTCGCGGCCAAACTCATGCAGTCCACCTAATATTTTGGGGGCAATAACAGAGCTTAAGCTTTGACTGAACAAAGCCTCAAATAAACTGAGCTTGTATTGACTTGCAAACTGTCCAAGCGCTTGCAAAGACTGGTGACCTATACCTCGTTTAGGCGTAGTAATCGCTCTTAAAAAGGCAGGATCATCGTCGTTATTGACCCATAACCTAAGCCATGCGCAAAGATCTCTAATTTCTGCTTTATCAAAAAAGCTCTGCCCACCCGATACCTTGTAAGGTATTTGAGCCTTGCGAAAGGCTTGCTCAAGTACACGGGATTGATGGTTGGCTCGGTACAGGACCGCAAACTCTTTAAACTCGGGATGGCGAACCTCACCCGTTGAGCTGATTTTTGGGATCGCTCTGAGGGATTGAATTCTCGCAACGACTCTCTCGGCCTCATGCTCCTCGTTATCGCATTCAATCACTTGAACCGGCTCGCCTTGGCCCAGTTCTGAGAACAAGGTTTTGGGGAATAGCTTCGGATTGGGTTGGATAACATTGTTGGCTGCATTCAAAATAGCACTGGTCGAGCGGTAGTTTTGCTCGAGTTTGATGATTTTTAAATTAGGATAATCAACAGGCAGTTTTTGCAAATTCTCAAGCGTTGCGCCCCTCCAGCCGTAAATGGACTGATCATCGTCTCCAACGGCTGTGAAGCGCTGTTTCTCGCCCGCAAGTAGCTTTAAGAACTCATACTGTGTTGCATTCGTGTCTTGGTATTCGTCCACTAAGATGTGTTGAATCAAATCCTGCCACTTGGCTCTGACCTCATCACTTTGCCTTAAGAGCTTATGGGGAAGACCCACCAAGTCGTCAAAATCAACGCTTTGATAAGCAGACAAACGCTCCTCATATCTGCCCATGATCTGTGCAATCAAACGGTCTTGGTCGTCTACTGCGTTAGCCATGGCCTGGGCGGAGTTTAGCCCTAAATTTTTCCACGAACTGATCTTCCATTGCCACTGCCTTGCGAGTTTGACATCGGTGGTGCCCCCCGCATCTTTTAAGATGCTAGTCACATCGTCCGTGTCCAAAATGCTAAATTGGGGCTTGAGTCCAACGCTCTCTCCGTCTTGGCGCAACATGCGCACACCCATTGCGTGAAAGGTGCAGATAAGCACACCCTTGGCTGCCCGCCCAATAAGGGACTTGGCCCGCTCACGCATCTCAACCGCTGCTTTGTTGGTAAAGGTAATAGCAACAATTCTCTCGGGCTCTACGCCGGCCTGTATCAATCGAGCAATTTTGTGTGTGATCACCCGTGTCTTACCAGAACCTGCGCCCGCTAAAACGAGACAGGGACCGTGTAAGAAATTGACAGCTTCTTGTTGAGCGTTGTTGAGTTGAGCGGACATAAAAGGGGGGAGAAATCCAAAAAATACAAAAAAGCTGCAGCCGATAATGAGCAATAAGCGTAAAAATAATCACTTCCAGCAAAGATTTCAATCATACCGTGCACAATGGGGGAATGCTGGACGTTTTTAGTGTTACTTTTCCTTTTTTCGCCTTGGTTTTGGCTGGTTTTTTAGCGACCACCCAAAAAATGATGCCCGCTGACGCTATTCCAGGGCTTAATATTTTTGTGTTGTACTTTGCACTGCCTTGCATGCTGTTTAGGTTTGGCACACATGCACAACTCGATCAATTATTGAACCCAGCAGTATTCCTGACTTATTTTGTAGGCGCGTGTTTGATGGTTACGCTTGCCATCTGCCTATCCTTGCATTTCGGATTGGGCTGGAACAACGCCTCCTTTGGTGCTTTAGTTGCAGCCTTTCCGAACACGGGTTTCATGGGCGTGCCTTTATTACTTGCTTTGTTTGGTTTATCCGCCGCAGGCACGGCCATCGTCACCATCACCATTGATATGGTGTTCACAACCTCTCTTTGCATTGCCTTGTCCAGGCTAGAGGGGGCAGGGGTGCACGGAATTCGTGTCGCCCTTCAAAGAGCTTTGAAGGGCGTTGTGATGAACCCAATGCCTTGGGCGATTGGGGTGGGTGTATTTTTTTGCGCTTTCGATTTAAAGTTATTCGCGCCTATTGACAAAACTGTTCAACTCCTGGGGGACGCTGCCTCCCCAACTGCCCTGTTTACAGTGGGTGCTGTTTTGGCAAGGTCTTGGCTCAACAGCCGTGATCAGTCGGCACCTCCATTCAAGCACCACGTTAGTCTGGATTATTGGACTGTTTCGATCCTGAAATTACTGGTTCACCCATTACTCATCTACTGCCTAGGGCAGTGCGCAATACGCATTGGATTGGGTTTGGAGGCTGGGAGTTTAAAAATCATGGTCCTCATTGCAGCTCTGCCCAGTGCGAGTAACGTGGTGATGCTATCTCAGCGTTACGGCGCAGATAACGAACGTATAGCGAAAATTATTTTATTTACGACAGCCGTTGCGTTCTTATCTTTCAGCACCTTGGTTAAGGTTTACGAATGAAAATCCGCCCATGTACATTTCTAAATGGTCAGCGGATCCACATCCACCACCCAACGCACTACCGCCTTGAACTGAGGGTGTAGCTGGTGGAGATGACGCTGCCAATGCTTTAGAAATTCTTGCATCATCAATCGGGACTCACACTCAATCAGCATCTGAGCACGCTCAATATTCGCAATTCTTTGAAGCGTCATGGGTATGGCTGGGTAAAGCGTTGGCTCAGTCTTCAGCCAAGGGGCTTGGGAGTTGAGGCGTTGCCCCCGTATTTCTTCTAAAACTTCTGCGCTTCGCTCCCTCGCTGTATTTAAAAATAACTGTGCATCTGTTTGAGACCTTGCATCTGCACGGATCAAGGCCTGAAAAGAAAATGGCGGCAGATAGCCCTGCGCACGCTCACTCAATTGCTGGGTTGCAAATTGGGGATAGTCGTAATGACGCAAGGCTTCAAATAAAGGATGCTCAGGATATTGAGTTTGAATCCACATCTCAGAGGGAGAAGCTGTAGAGAGATCTGCATCCCGTCCAGCCCTGCCCGCCGCCTGCAACAGAAGTGAGAAAAGACGCTCTGGGGCACGAAAGTCACTTGAGAACAGTGCTGTATCCGGGTAAAGAGCCGCTACAAGCGTCATTCGTCTAAAGTCATGACCCTTGGCAATCATTTGAGTGCCAACCAAGATGTTGACTTCCCCGGAGTGTACTTGGGCCAATTGATTGTTTAACGCACCTTTTAAGCGAGTACTGTCGGCGTCTATCCTCAGTATGTTGAGAGGCTCGCCGTTTGCTTGGTGTACATCTGCCAATAAATCGCGGAGCAATTCCTCCAATTGTTCCGTCCCTTTGCCGAGAGGGGAAATATCTGCATTTCCACAACTGGGGCAGTGACGAGGGACGCGCTCTACGACCCCGCAGTGGTGGCACCTGAGAGTCCTGTCAACCTTGTGGAAAACTCTATATGCACTGCAGTGCAAACAAGCACTCTTCCAATCACAGTCTTGGCAGTGCAGTACTGGCGCGTAGCCCCTGCGGTTCAACAAGATGAGCGCTTGTTCGCCCCTTTGAACCCGCGTTTTAATCGCCTCTAAGAGCTCTTTTGAAAAGACTGTTCCCCTGGGCTGTCGGTTGAGATCAATGATCTGCACCACGGGCATTGGCGCCTGTCCGATTCGCGATGGCATCGCTATTAATCGGTACTTAGAGGGTTGTGCAATGTCGTTCGTATTTTGGGCGTGGTGCCAGCTCTCAAGTGAAGGCGTTGCAGAGCCCAAAATAACTTTTATCCCAAGTTGTTTGGCTCTATAAACGGCCAGATCTCTTGCCGAGTACCGAGCTCCCTCTTGTTGTTTGTAGCTTGGATCGTGCTCCTCATCTACGACTATTAGTTTGAGATGAGGGAGGGAGGCAAATATAGACATCCGCGTACCCAAAATGATGCGGGCTACCCCGCTGTGCGCTGCCAACCAAGACTGAAGACGCTGCGCGGGGGTCATGGCACTGTGCATGCTCACCAAACCAGATGCGCCCCATTCGTTGAGTAGTGGCGCAAAGCGGGTTTTAAATCTTTCCTCGAGCTGAGGCGTTAGGTTTATCTCCGGCACCATGACCAAGACCTGTGCCATGGGGTCATTGGCCAAAGTGCTTTGTACACACTGTAAGTAAACCTCAGTCTTGCCACTTCCGGTGCTTCCAAATATCAGAAATGCCCCGTCTTGCGTTTGTATCAAACGTAGGGCTTGCTCTTGCTCGCTGGTCAACGTATGCGCAGTTTGGACGGGGTACCCCAGGACAGTCTCCACCGATTGGACTTCACTGGCGTGGGGTGTATCAGTTGGTTTTGACTGCAGAGGTTTTTTTCGATCGCTGCTTTTTTTGAGCCGACGGGCAATTTGAGTTGCGTCCAAATCTCTTAATTGAGGCGGCAACGCTTGCAGGGCCATCTCACCCAAGCTGCGTTGGTAATACCTTGCTGCAAATCCAACCAAATCCAACCACTGCAAGTCTATGGCCTTAATCCCCTCTATGACGCTACTGATCTGTTTGAGCACCAGGGGTAATGTGGGCGCGGGACCTTTGGTTAAGGCTCCTGAGTTGACTTGTACCCATTTTTCAACGGGGAGGGGCTTTCCGTGCTCATCACATGGTGCATGCCAAACAATACCCAAAACCTCGCTTTTTCCAAAAGGCACTCGCACAAGTGTTCCCGCCTCCAAAGACTGTGTATGAAGGTACGTGAGCGGCCCACTGATATTAGCGTGCACTGGAAGATTAACCAGTACGTTAATTGGATAAGTCAATGTATGAGTTTTAGATCGGATGTTTGATTCTGAGTTGCGAAATGGCGCTTAAGTCGTTGATTTTCAAGGATTTTGTATTTTTGTGGATAACTTTGTTGACAGTTGATCGTCTTGGGGGCTTTATTTCGTGTTTAGATTGATTGTCATCGGACTTATCAACAATGTGGAAAATAAAAAAATCATTTGATATCAATAGCTTAATCGAATAAATATCAATTTATAAGCTTTTGTTATGAGGAAAAAATATTTAATAAAAAATTAAGATTTTTGTGCATAAGTAGAAAAGTATGAAAAATTGTGGTACGCAAAAGTAATACTATAGGAATCAATAATTACACGGATTGTGGGTTAAATTTTCTTGGGTGCATCAAGCGTATCTAGGGCGTGCGTGAGCTCTTCGAGGTTTAAAAGCTCGGAGAGCATGGTTAGTGGTTTTTGAGGTGAAAGCAACAGATAGACAGGTATGCCGTTTCGTCCCAGGCTCGCCAAGGCGCTTGCAATTTGCGCGTTGGGCTGTGTCCAGTCAGCGCGCAAGAGTCGGACGTTTTTAGCGATCAGAAGTGATTTGATGGTCTCATTTTGAAGCGTTGTCCGCTCGTTGACTTGGCACGTTATGCACCAGGCCGCAGTAAAGTCAACAAAAACGGGACGCCCCTCAGCGAGCGTTTGCTCAACCAGCTCGGGTGACCAAGCCTCCCAGTGTAAGAGTCCTGGCGTGCCCAGGGCCGCTCCACCGATAGAGGGGGGAGGACTTAAAGTGCTCACTGCAGTTTGTTCAGGGGGGCTAATGTTTTGGCCTACCCCGTACTCACCCATCAAAAGTACTGCAAAAAACAGGGCTGCAAAAGTTTTAGAAGGGCCTGTCAGTTTGGAGCAAAAAATAAGTGCGCTAAACGTCACCAAAGCAACCATCAACAGCGCCATCTCGTTTAATCCGATCTGTTGACCAAATACCCAAAGCAGCCAAGTCACGGTCAGCAACATCGGGAAAGCTAGAAAAACACGCATGGTATTCATCCACGCCCCGGGCTTGGGTAAGAATCTACCAAGTGCAGGGATATAGCTGATGGCAAGGATGGGAAGTGCCATACCCGCCCCAAGGCATACAAAGATGAATAAGCCCTGCCAATTGGCGGCCGTGACCGCCCATCCTAGGGAGGCTCCCATGAAAGGTGCTGTGCAAGGCGCAGCGACCACGACACTTAAGAGTCCTGATAAAAAGCCGTCCACGCCCGGATCTTGACTTTGGATCATTAAGAGTCGGTTGGGGACTACAAAGTGGATTTGAAACACGCCCAGTAAATTAAGTGCAATCAGAAGAAACAAAAAACTGAGTCCAGATACAGCCACTGGGGACTGAAGTTGAAACCCCCACCCTAGCTCCAGTCCGAGCGTCTTTAGTCCGACAACGAGCCCGCCAAGTGATGAAAAACAAAATATCACGCCAACAGCGTATCCTGCGCTGTGGCGTCGGTAAAGCCGAGTGTCTTGTGAATGAGCCGCTAAGCTTAAAACTTTGATGGCCAAAATTGGTAAGACACACGGCATTAAATTAAGAATCATTCCCCCGATTAACGCCCCTAACATAGCTGCGAGAAAAGGATAGCTCTTGAAAATGGACAAAAACCCCTTATTGGGTGTGCCTGGATACTCAGTGTTTGCGTGAGAGTTCTCGGGGGCTGAGTCCTGAGCTCTGACAGACGCAGCGGCTTCACTATTGACGGGTGGGAGGATTGGCTCTGGTTGGGGCCACACACCCTTGATCTCAAAAGTGGTGTGCCGAGTGAGGACGCTACCCCCGCCACTCTTTTGGAAAACAATCAACGCACCCAACTTACTGGGCTGGGTGCTTCGCATGGGGTGTAGGGCAAAGTCAATTTGCGTATCCAAGGGCTTGGTCGCGCCAGTGGTGGGTTGGGGTCTTGGATCGGTGATGACTTCACTCAGTTCAGGAAAAATCGTGAAAGGGGTGCTGATCAACTCTTTGGGTATGGCCCGCAGCTCCCCCACCAATCGATTTCCCTTTAGCTCCAGGACTTGAGTTGCGTTTGAGAGTTCAACGGCTTGTTGCTCAAGAACTCTGGAAAAGTCTGCGCCGTCCATCGCCGAAGAGCTTTTAACGGGAACTTTGAGATGGAAGTCTCCTTCTTGGGGAACGCATTCTTGTTTGCAGATGAGCCAATTGGCATGTAATCCAATATCAATACTTGAGCTTAGCAGGGGCGCACTTGTTGGAGCGCTGATGGGTGCAACCAACAGCACCGTCCCCTCATATCCATAGTTTGTAAGGTTAGAGACGTAGAGCTTGCTAGGAACAGGCCAAAGCACATCTTGCGCATGAAAACCGTTTGGTAAATTCCAGCTTAACTGGGTCGGTAGCCCTGAGTCTCCAGGATTTTTCCAGTAGGTGTGCCACTCTGGTTGGTGTGAGAGCCTCAGTCCAAGCCAAAATGTTTGTCCAGGTTTGATCCCCTGGGGCGCGTAGGCAATGAGCTCTGCTTTGACTTGGTCGGTTTGTACGGTTGAGCCGATGGCCAAGGCAGCCTGCGCAGTGGCCAAAAATCCTATGATCCCTGTGATCTTTAAAGCACTGAAGAGGACAATGCAAATTTTATGAGCCCAGCTCCTTGGAGCGCAGATCGAAATGTCTGACCCCGTAGTTCGGCCTTGTTGCTTGCTCTTCACGGGCGACGTTAGATATTTCCAAACGGGAGTGGGTAGCTGGAATTTCATAAGGCTCATATGTTACAGAACAAGCAAAAGAATACAAAAAAACACTGAAAACGAATTACCATACGCGTGATGAGCTTTTTACCAAAATACTGGAACCAGTTATCAACACTGGATTTTAAAAATATTGACCCGTCCAAGGCCGTTGCAGTGTGGCCCCTAGCCGCGACGGAGCAACACGGCCCGCACCTACCTTTATCTGTTGACATGGATATCGTAGAAGCGGTGGTCAGTGAAAGCATTAAACATTTGGGTGCGAACGCACCCGTTTTTTTCCTGCCCACTCAGACCGTGGGCCTGAGCACGGAGCATACCGCTTTTTCTGGAACCCTGAGTTTGAACGCGCAAACAATGCTTCAAATCGGAGCTCAAATAGGTGCCTGTGTTGCTCGCTCAGGCATTCGTAAGCTTTTGATGCTCAATTCGCACGGTGGCAATGTGGGTTTGATGGACCTGATTGCAAGGGACCTTAGAGGGGAGCATAACTTACTTGTCTTTAGTACCAGTTGGTATCAACTACCCCTTGGAGAGCAAGCTTGGTCTGAATTCAGTGCTCATGAGCAGCGATACGGCGTCCATGCAGGTGATATTGAAACCTCGATCATGTTGCATATTGCACCTGAGCGAGTTCGAATGAAGGAGGCTCAAGATTTTGCATCGGCCTCTGAAGTCAGGTCCCGCGATTACGAAATATTAGGTGACGGTAAGAGTGCAAAATTGGGATGGCATATCCAAGATTACAACAAAAGCGGTGCGGTCGGTCGCGCAAGCGCAGCAACTGCACAAAAAGGTGAAAAACTTCTGAACAGTGCAGGCCTTAAGTTGGCTCAACTACTAAATGAGTTGTTGGTGATTCCGCCCCTTTGAGGCCACGACTTGCACTCCCCCCCCCTATGAAGGGGAATGGTCATCGTCTACTGGATAAAGGTCGTATTGCGCAGATTTTTAGCATATGTATCTAGGCATATGTCACCCAATCGGTGTATTCAGGTTGCGCGAGATGAGGGAGCGAATTAAAGCTTATAACTGAGATTGCTTTGGTATTAAAGTGCAGCTCAGATACGCAGGAATTTCGAAGACGAAGATTGAGCTCAATTCGTCCCGCATCGCTCATGCCCAGTAAATACGCCAACGCAGTGGAGATCGGTCCTCCACTTGAGACGATCAAAACCGATTGCGTATGCTCTGCTTGAACGGTTTTCAGCAACTGAACAATCCCCTCTAAAAAAATTGTAAATGGGGGGACATTCTCAGGCTCGCTTTGCTTGGTCATCCAACTTAACAATCCCAACCGCAGTAGACGAAAATACTCTTTGTATCCTTCGGTGGTTTTAGGGCTAGGGATCAGGCCTGAGTGGACGCCCCGAATCATGGAGTGACTGTCGTATTCATTCAGTGCAGGGTTTGATGTGCAATGAAGTTGGGGGACCCCAAGGCCCTGCAAAATATGATTGAGAGTTTGTTGTTGCCTGAGCAGTGTTCCTGAGTAGGCCGCCTCAAAAGTAGTACCGCAGGACCTGAAGTATTCCCCCAACCTTGCGCTTTGCTGAACGCCAAGGGGGCTTAATTGGTCATAGTTCTCAGCCCCCAAGGAGGCTTGACCATGTCTTACGAGGTAGATTTTTCCCATGGATAGGTTGAAGGGTCGTGATGGATGATCGAGGCCTGGTGGTCAAGGGACTTATCGCTAGAGAACCAACCCCCATTCTGAAATTGTAAGGATCTACACTAAACCCTAAGATTTTGCTGAAAGTGCCTCCCAGCGCTCCAAAAGGGTTAATAGATCAGATTCGATTTGGGTACTTTTGGACAATAGTTCGCTGGCACGTTTTGGATCTGTGCTGAAAATGCTGCCTTCCTCAATGAGCTGGGCAATTTCTTTTTGTTCAGTCTCCAAGATCTCAATTTGCGCGGGCAAGCTATCGAGTTCGCGTTGCTCTTTGAAGCTTAACTTTTTCTTTAAAGCCGAACCACTCGTGGATGTGGATGAGGGGGCGCTGGCAGCAGATGCGCTACTTAGGTCAAGCTGACTTATCTTGGAGGGCTGGTTGTCCGCTGAGGCCTGGCCTTTCAGCTCTCCCGTCAAAGCCGATGACTTGCCTGTTCTTCGGGACTGCACAAGCCAATCTTGTATCCCACCTTCATATTCACGCCATTTGCTATCCCCCTCATAAGCAATGAGGCTGGTAACCACGTTGTCTAAGAAAGCGCGGTCATGGCTTACCAAAAAGACTGTGCCCTTATAGTTTTCAAGCAACTCCTCAAGGAGCTCCAACGTTTCAATATCAAGATCGTTGGTTGGCTCATCTAGAACCAAAACATTCGCGGGACGGGCAAACAAACGCGCCAGTAGCAAGCGATTTCTCTCCCCCCCCGATAAAGAGCGAACGGGGGAGTTGGCTCTAGCGGGTGAAAATAGGAAGTCGCCCAAATAGCTTTTGACGTGCTGGCGCTGGTCCCCAATTTCAATCCAGTCGCTACCCGGGCTGATAAAGTTCTCCAGCGTGTCGTCTAAATTGAGTGCACCTCGCATTTGGTCAAAATAAGCAATTTGCAGTTGAGTGCCGAATTTGACTGTTCCTGCGTCGGGTTCAAGACTGCCCAAAATGAGTTTAAGTAGCGTTGTCTTTCCGGCTCCGTTGGGGCCAAGTAGTCCTATCTTGTCTCCTCTTAGGATGATGCTGGAGAAGTCTTTAACAATACAGCGCTCACCAAAGGAGAGACTTACATTTTCCAGCTCAGAGACAATCTTCCCTGTTCTATTACCTGAGTCCACATTGAGCTTGACTTTGCCGACAGCCTCACGCCGGCTTTGTCGTTGGGCGCGCAACTCCTCAAGTCTTGCGATACGAGCTACTGAGCGGGTTCTTCGCGCCTCTACGCCCTTACGAATCCATATCTCTTCTTGGGCGAGTAACTTATCAGCCTTTGCGTTGATGACGCTCTCTTGTGCAAGTTGTGCTTCCTTATTTAATCTAAACTGGGAGTAATTGCCTAGGTATGAGCGCAGACGGCCTCTGTCAAGCTCCACAATTCGTGTCGTCACTTTGTCCAAGAACGAGCGGTCGTGTGTGATCACGATTGCACTGCCCTTGAACTCTGTAAGGAGTGAGGCAAGCCAATCAATACTTTCTAAATCTAAATGATTGGTTGGTTCGTCCAGTAAAAGTACTTGCGGAGTGCAAACGAGTGCTTGGGCAAGCGCTACGCGCTTGAGCGTACCCCCTGAGAGGGTTCCTATAGTTAGTTTGCCGTTCAAACGCAGTTGCTCAAGGGATTGTTCAACCTTTTGCTCCCAACCCCATCCCCCTAGCGTATCGATTCGGTTAAACAGTTCATCCATATCGCCCGTGCCGTTGGAATAATCCTCAATGCACTTTAGTAATTCAGCAAGACCGTCGCTCACGACTTCAAAAATAGTTTTATGCTCGTCAAATACCGGCTCTTGAGCGACGTAATTGATCCTAAGCCCTTGCTGATATTGAATGGTCCCTGAGTCCAACGCCTCCTTACGGTTTAAGATCTTTAGCAATGTGGATTTGCCCGTTCCATTGCGCCCGATAAGACCAATTCGCTCTCCTTCTTCTAAGGAAAAGTCTGTGTTATCTAATAAAGGGTGGTGTCCGTAAGCGAGACTTGCTTGATTGAGTGTAATGAGTGCCATGCGAGGATTATGCGTGCACAAAAGGGGAAACCTCATGGCAAGCGGAAATCGCAATGTGTTCTTGTACGGCTCACGAAATGAAGAAGAAAAGATAAATTTAAGCCAATTTACATGTGTATTTCACCCAAATGAGTCTTCAAAATCAATTATTTTCAGAGGAGAAACTGAATATTTAGCAATTAATTCGTCATCAGTATTGATTTGGCCGAAAAAACGGGTTATACTAGCGGGCTCGGCTGATGAGAACTGATGCAAATCAACATCATCAAAAGAGATAAAGACCCCAGGGGTTGACAGGTTATTAAAAAATGTGTCACAATCGAGGGCTTCGCTGCAGATAAGTATCAATTACAAATCGCAACGAAAATAGTTGAAAATAGATTTCAATTATTAGTAGTAAGTCTAAAAAACGTGCTACAATCTAAGGCTCTGCTGATCGCGGCGGAGACAAAGAAGAAATAAAAAATCTTCTTAGGTTCATTAAAAAACTACAGCCGATAAGCGTGGGCGTTTTTGGTACTTGCCATGGTTCTAGTAACCAAGTCGCAAG
>Ga0164297_10003981_pt1 | contig 13460 bp, 9 predicted proteins | sample GEODES058metaG_FD_113539 | JGI IMG/M metagenome (GOLD analysis project Ga0164297, IMG submission 113539) | Dystrophic lake water microbial communities from Trout Bog Lake, Wisconsin, USA - GEODES058 metaG | ecosystem: Environmental > Aquatic > Freshwater > Lake | place: USA: Trout Bog Lake... | reverse complement strand
GTCTGCATGACCATGCCCTGCTTCAGTATGTTGTCCTTCTAAAATTACGCCTTCTTGATTCATTGCTCTATTCTTTAATAATCAAACTTTGAATAAATATTGTGAGTTTACTTGTTTTTGTTGGTGGGTTTTAATGGTATTAATTTTTCATCGAAATTGGTTTCGATTCAGTTTTTTCCGCCTTTGCAGTTGTATCGGCCGCAGGCTTAGCAGGAGCTACTGAAGCATAATATGATTGTTGACTCGCCATCCATTTGTCATATTCAGCCTGGGTCTGAACGATCACGTGACCTTGCATAGAATAGTGCCCTTTACCACACATTTGGTCGCAGGAAATTTCATAAACAAAATCAGGATTGTTCGTGATCTTCTTCATTGAATCGGTAGTGATGTATGGAGTGAACCACATAGTTGTAGTGATACCCGGAACAGCATCAACCTTCATTCTAAAATGTGGTAAACCAACATCATGAATAACGTCACGAGATCCAATAACCAACTTAACCGGTCTTCCAGCGACACAATGTAACTCACCATTTTGCGATATTACGTCGTCCATATTGTGAGGATCACTCCAATCAAGTCCTAAAACGTTGTTAGCATCGTTGATCTTTCTGAAATCACGTTTACCCAACTCATTGTCCTTCCCGGGATAGCGAACCAACCAATTGAATTGTTTGCCTACAACCTCGATAACCATTGCATTTGATGGCGCCTCGTCGGTAAAGTTGTACCAGTTCTTCAGACCAATTGCAACTAAGGCCGCCATAGCAATAGCCGGAACAGTGGTCCATAAAACTTCAAGCTTGTTATTATGCGGGAAAAAGAATGAAGTGCTTTTTTCAGTTGCGCTGTATTTATAAGCAAACCAAAATAACAAAAATTGAGTGATCACAAACACGATACCTGTTATGATCACAGTGACATACAACATGCTATCGTACTGAATGCCCTGCGTAGAAGCGGAAACGGGCAACAATTTGTCTTTCAACAAGTTATGACAATACCAAATGCCCGCCATAAAAATGAAGAAAAATAAGAACATCAACCATGCCACCAGCTTGTTGATCTTGGGCCGCATTTTGGCCTCACCACTGATAACTGTAGCATATTCGCTGGCTTTTGCTACTTGATAAATTACAATAAAAATTAAAACAACAAGGGCAGAAATAATAAATCCGGACATGTTAAGTGAGTTAATTCAAAAAAAATCGAAGTCTCAAAATTACTTTTTTGCGGCTATTGTGATACAGGTCACTATTTCTTTTTATTGATAGCCGTATAACTGAATTAAATAGTGATACAAATCACTATTGACATTTTTATTGCTTATACAAAATCGGTAAGAAACAATGCTTTACAATTTCACTTAACTCAAAATAACTCTTAAAAGCCTAAAAAAGTTATCTTTTTAAACATTATATCAGAAATGAAACTATATACCTTTTTCAGTTTTAATAACATCTGAAAAATGTCTCCTGTTTTATCATTAGCACGGAACTCCCAAAACATAATCAACAGCACAACCGGATCATTGAAAAAACCAACGGCATCGTACAAATTCCATGTTATCGATCACCCTATTTACCCATGATGACCTCAACGAGCCAAAACAAAAAAACAGGGGAAACACCAAGTACACTAATTATTGGCACGATGTTTGATAAGCAGCTTATTTTACAATAAAAAAGGGCAACATCTCTGCTGCCCTTTCAAATACAATACTATTAAATTAGCTAATATGGATCATTGTTTCTTTCAACAACAAATGGTTCTGAGGAATCAAATTAGATTTAGCTAAAGTGCGCGATACCACATTGATCATAATGCCACAGAAGCCCATAAACACACCGATCTCATACCAATTGATATGCCAATCGCTCTTTAAAGGGCCCGGCATTATCATTTGATAAAAATCTAACCAGTGACCAAATATGATCATCAACGCCATAAAAGTAACTGTAAAATAATTACGCTTGCTTGGGCGTGCCATCAGGATCAAAATTGGCATAACGAAATTAATAATGAACGCTGAGAAAAAGATAACTGTGTATGGACCCTGTTCACGTAAATTGAAATAAACTGTTTCGTCCGGAATATTAGCATACCATATCAACATGAACTGTGCAAACCACAAATATGTCCAAAAGATTGAAAAAGCGAACATGAACTTTCCAAGATCATGCATATGCTCCTTTGTAACAAGGATCAAATTGCCCTGATTCTTAAGATAGATCACCCACAACAAGATCAATGACATACCACTCACAAATGCACTTGCAAAAGTGTACCAGCTAAACAAGGTTGAATACCAATGAGACTGAATACTCATGATCCAGAACCAGGGAGAAGTACTCATTTGAGAAAGCGCATATACCAACAAAAACAAACCGCCCAATCTGAAAACTTTCCAATAGATCTTTGAACTGTTTTGTGCTGCATTCTCCTGAGCAAGTGACAAAGCACGCATCTTAAATCCGAAGAATGACCATAAAGAAATAGTGATCAAAGTAAAGCCCACAAACATGCCCACATTCAAAAATGCTGATTTGCCTTCAATTATTTTATCACCATTTGGAGTTACCCAGGGATAAATAGTATTGAGATGATGCGGCCCAACCCTAAAGGTAAATACAATAATGAACATCACCAATGCGGCAATGGTACCAAATACCCAAAGATTAGCGCCAATAGCCTCTGTAACCCTTTTGTAAGCCACAATCCAGCCACCTTGTGCCAAAGCTGCTGCCGACTGAATAAAGATACTCACCGCGGTGATGAGCATAAAGAAAACACTATCGTGTAAAAGCACTAACCAAAAACGTGCTTTGTCAGTATCTGTACTGCTACCGGAAAGCAATGTAACCGCACCACCGATCAGCGCTAAAACGCCAATTGCAATCAATATTAGGCTGGTTCTTGTTAATTTCGCCGGTATTACAAAACGGTCATTCATCTTATTCTACTTTATAAATTCTTTAATACAATTGATTCAACAAATATTATTTACCCATTGGTTTTGCATCAGCCATAGCCATCTTTGCAGCAGCAGTATCGTTAGCAGCACCTGTACCAAATGTAAATGGATCTCCACCATTCTCTGATTGCATCTTCTTGATATAAGCGATCACCATCCAACGTTGCTTGATGTCCAATTGGCTTGCATAAGAACCCATCATACCCTTGCCATATTTTGCAGCAGCAAACATTTGACCTACAGGCATATGCAAATACTTCCCGTCCTTAAAATTAGCCGGCATTGCTGCAAACTTACCCGAAGCATACAAAGGACCATTACCATCCAATGCCTGACCATGGCAAATAGCACAATAAATATTAAATAAACGCCCGCCTTCTTTCATCTCATCTTCATTGAACTTCATAGTAGTAGTGAAGCTCTTATAAGCGTTTGAGTCACCTTCTCTCAAATGATCGGGTAATTGATGGCCGCGGGCAACTGTACCTTCAACCGGTGGTCGGCTAGTTTGGCTATCCGCAAAATTCGGGTTGAGCGTATAAGCATCATAAGCCCTTGAATACGTCATATCAGGTGCGTAAATATGACCCGGAGTACGCCTGCGATCACCGGAATCGCAAGAAGCCAAACCGGTAATGATCACCAGACAAGTCAATAATATGAGTTTTACTTTATTCATGTTTCTTTAATTTCGGCAAAGCCGTTATTATCGTTTCTTTTACTTCTTTTCAAAAAATGTAACCCTTAATGGGCGGCATTCAAAGCCTCGTACTCTTCTGCTTTATCCCAACGGCCATACCACCATTCCGACTCGGCAAATTGTATATTGGTATCTTTAGCGCCCGTTGACTTCAAGAAGTTCAATACTTCCTGTTCCGAGGTCTTTTCGTTGATCTCTAATGCCACAACAAACATATCATCTGTCTGCCTGGGGTGGAAAACGTGTTTCTTAACGCCCGGCATGATCTGATTAAGATAGCAAAATGTAAGTACCATACCTACTGCAGCAAACAATACAGTCAACTCAAATGTGATCGGTATCCAAGCAGGCAATGCAAAGTGTGGCTTACCACCATAGTTGATGGGCCAATCTGAAGTGTATACCCAGGATATAAAACCAACCGCTGTTGAAGTACCGCAAATGCCATAGATAAATCCGGCTACGTGGATATCAGACTCTTTGTGACCAATGGCCACATCAAGACCATGCACGGCAAACGGTGTATACACATCGTGTAATTTATAACCGCTGCGACGAATCTTTTTTACTGCAGGAAATAACACTGCTTCGTCGTCATATGCTGCTACTGCAAATTTTTTAACTGCCATTTTCTTAAACTATTATCTTATGAATGATGAGCAACTGCTTCATGGTGCTCTTCATGTTCTTCGTGTGAATTTACGTATTCGTGAGCGAAGGCTTCGAGCGGCATAGCATCGATCTTGGCCATTTCTCTCTTATAGTTATCGCCGGATGTTTTCAATACAAACTTGATCTCGTGCACCGCAACAACCGGGAAGTATTTGGCAAACAGGAAGTAGCAGGTAAAAAAGAGACCGAATGTACCCAAATAGAAACCAACTTCAGTCCACGTAGGTGAATAATAAGCCCAGCTACCGGGTATCCAATCGCGATAAGTTGAAGTAACAATGATCACGAAACGCTCGAACCACATACCGATGTTCACCACGATCGACATGATGAAAGTGAACGGAATATTACGGCGCAACTTCTTGATCCAGAACAACTGCGGAGATACCACGTTACAGGTCATCATAGCCCAGTAGCTCCACCAGTAAGGACCCATGATACGCCATTTAAACGCAGCTTGTTCGCCCCATGACTGACTGTACCAAGACATGAATAACTCAGTAAGATAGGCAACACCAACAATTGAACCTGTCAATACAATGATCTTATTCATTGCTTCTAAGTGACCGATAGTAATGTACTCTTCCAAATGCAGGATCTTACGTGTTATCACTAACAGTGTATTCACCATCGCAAAACCTGAGAATACCGCACCGGCAACGAAATAAGGAGGGAAGATGGTAGTATGCCAACCGGGTATCACTGAAGTAGCAAAGTCAAACGATACAATGGTGTGCACAGAAAGTACCAGCGGTGTAGAAAGACCTGCTAACACTAATGCAAGCATCTCCATTCTTTGCCAGCTCTTTGCAGTACCTGTCCAACCAAATGAGGCCAAACCGTACAATGCTTTACGCAACTTAGTATGCGCTCTGTCGCGAATGGTAGCAAAGTCAGGAATAAGACCGGAATACCAGAACAACAATGACACTGTAAAATAAGTAGAGATCGCAAATACGTCCCACAACAAAGGTGAGTCGAAGTTAGGCCACAACGGACCGCGACTATTTGGCAAAGGCAATACGTAAAATGCATCCCATACACGACCCATGTGCCATATCGGGAACTGACCCGCGCACATTACCGCAAAGATAGTCATCGCTTCTGCAGCACGGTTTACACCGGTACGCCAGCCCTGACGGAATAACAATAAGATCGCAGAGATCAGTGTTCCGGCGTGACCGATACCGATCCACCACACGAAGTTGGTGATATCCCAGCCCCAACCAATGGTACGGTTAACGCCCCATGTACCCAAGCCCCAATATACAGCCCAGCATACAGAGAAAACGCCGTAGGATAATAATACCAGCGAGAAAAAGAAACCGATATACCACATGCGCCCCGGCTTTTGCTCAATAGGCGAGATGATATCTTCCGATACCTGGTGGTAATTTTTGTTGCCGTCAACCAGCGGTTCCCTTACAAACGACTCATACTTTAAATGCATAGCGCGTAATTAGTATTTTATGCTCTTCTTTATCAAGATTGAACCGGACAAAGATTTAATTAAAAAATTATTCCTTCTATAAGGTGCCCACATTAAATGTGGTCACTAAAAATATTATCTTTCTTTTCATCACCGGCAACGATCTCTTCTGTATTCCGGATACGGGCCAGATAGTTCACGTTAGGCAATACGTGTATGTGCTCCAGCACATAGAACGTACGTTCTGCCTGCTCTTGCCTGCGCAATTTATGAATTTCACTTGCCTGATCATTCATATTACCGAATACAATAGCATCGGTAGGACAAGCCATCTGACAAGCAGTACGCGCTTCACCGTCCTTCATTGGTCGGTCTTCCTTCTTGGCATACAACTTAGCTTCTTGTAAACGCTGAACACAGAAAGAACATTTTTCCATAACACCACGGCTACGAACCGTAACATCCGGATTCAATACCATGCGCGTCAGGTCATCATTCAATCCATCGCGACGGTAATCTTCGTATTGGTTATCTTCAAAACAGTCAGCACCATTCCAGTCCATCCAGTTAAAGTGACGTACTTTATAAGGACAGTTATTAGCACAATATTTAGTACCAATGCAACGATTGTAAGCCATTTGGTTCAAACCTTCACTACTGTGATTGGTTGCACTTACCGGACAAACATTCTCGCAAGGGGCATTATCACAATGCTGACAAAGCATTGGTTGGAAAATAGTCTGAATAGTATCAGGCTCTTCCGCCTTACCGCTGAAATAACGATCTATTCGTATCCAGTGCATTTCATGTGCTTTCAGTACATGATCCTTACCAACTACCGACACATTATTTTCTGCCTGGCAGCCAATGATACATGCGCCGCAACCGGTACAACTGTTAAGGTCTATACTCATACCCCACTTGATACCCTCGTAAGGATAATTGGGGTAAAGCGTACCATTTTTGCGGTATCCTTCTTCAATAGTCGAATCTACTGCATTATCGGCTCCTTCAGTACCTTCCATCCAGGGCAAAGTAGCAAACTCGGTGATCTCCTTTCCGCGATCCTTCAACAGAACCTTTGGATCTTTGGAGAACTCCTCAAGTGTATATTCATGTATCACAGGGCGACCCTCATAACTGCTGTGGGTCTGTATAACTGCAACATCAAATTTCTCTGCTGTTTTTTCAACAGTAGCTGTAGTATAACTTTGGAACGAAGCACCATCATAGGTCATGAATGGGTAGGCATTACGACCACCCAAGCCGGTTGCATCATCACTAGCTGCAGCCATACCTACTTTCTTATCGCGACCATAACCTACTGCTATAGCTACAACATCATTGCTCATACCCGGAACCACGATCACCGGCAATTTCACCGAATAACCGTTAGTGCCTTTCACGTTCACCACGCGTTTTTTAGTATCTACTTCAGTAAAACCAGTCAGTTCAGCGTCCAGTTCCTTAGCCCTCTTAGGAGATACGCATACGTAGTTGTCCCAAGTGGTACGGGTAATAGGATCGGCCATTTCCTGCAACCATGGATTGTTACTCCACGGACCACCATGACCCAGTGCTATTTTCTGATAAATTACTAATTCTGTTCCACCGGCACTCTTCTTAGCAGTAGCTTTAGCAATTGCTTCATCTACATTGCCTTTGAAAGCTTCTTTACCATTCGGCATGTCGCCGGTAGGCTCGATAACACCATTTTGCAATGCTTTGTCGAAATTCTCCTGACTGCCTAATTTGGTCATCCAGAATTGTTTCCAAAGATCGCCGTAGGTGGTACCTGCTGCAGCCCATGTAAGCAGTGAATCGGCAAATGCACGTGTTTTGAACAACGGTGCAATACCCGGTTGCATCAGACTGAAATAGTTAGGCTTTGGTTCTGCATCGCCCCAGCTTTCGAGGAAGTGATGATCCGGAACCACATATTTACATTTTTGAGCAGTCTCATCCATGCGTTCAGCAAACGATACTGTCAACGCAACTTTAGAAAGACCCTCAACAAATTTCTTTGCATCGAAATAATCATATGCAGGATTAACCCCGTGCAGCAATACACTACCCACCTGACCTGCATTCATGGCATCCACAAAAGCGACCATTTCGCTATCAACACCTTGCCTGCAATTATTGGTTGAAACCCAATTTACAGTAGCTCCATTAGCTTCTATATGATCATTGATCGAGTTTACGATCGTCTGAATATTTACATCATTGGTGCCGCAAACTACCAACCCGGCACCTTTAGCACCATTAAGTGCTTTAGCTGCCTTAGTTACCACTTCATTCAGCTTGGGGCTGGACAAAGAAGGCTGTGTACCCTTTACCACTGCCTCATGTAATGCGGCAGCAATAGCGCCCATTTCAGACGGACGGCAGGTAGCTCTTTGATCCGCTGCAGCACCGGTAATGGTCTGCATAGGTTCAATATGGAAATGGCTGGAAAGTTTCAGATTTTTTGCACTGACTTTACGGCCTTTAGAATATCCTTTAGAAAATTCAACAGGAGACAACCACGTTCCAAGGAAATCAGCATCCAGACTCACAATTGTCTGCGCCTTATCGAAATGATAAGTTGGCAATACTCTTTTTCCGTAGCATGCTTCATTGGCCATCAGCATAGCAGAATACGATATAGCGTCATAAACCACATGCTTAATATTGGGGAATTTAGTCAGGAACTTACCGATCACATCCTTAACAGTAGGACTCATGATAGAACAAGTGACCAAATAGCCGGGTTTTCCTGCCAAAGCAGCAGAGATTTCACCGTCAATAGTAGCGAACGTAGCTTCAGCGCCACCCGAGTACGGGTGACGGATCCTTGCTTTATCGTAAAGATTCAACACAGAAGCTTGTACCCTTGCGGTTGTACCACCCTTAGTGATCGATGACAATTCGTTGCCTTCCAACTTTATAGGTCTGCCATCACGAGTTTTGATAACAACAGCGCAATAATCGCCACCATCAACAAAAGTAGATGCGTAGTAATTAGGTACACCCGGTGTAATGTCTTCAGGTTTTATGGCATAAGGCACTACCTTACGAACCGGCATTTCGCAACCGGCAACGAGTGTAGCGGCCACGGTGCTGAAACCGAGAAATTTCAAGAAGTCGCGGCGCGGTGTTGTCGCAGCCAGCAAATTATCGTTCAGGTCGAACGGTAATTCTTCTTTGAACTCATTTTCCGCCAAACTGTTATAAGCGTCGGGGTTGTTGAGCTCGTCCAATCCCTTCCAATATTGTTTTTGACTCATATAGTTGTTCAAAAATTCAAAAATCTACCACAATTAATAATGACATTTTTGGCATTCGGTACCACCGAGTTCCTGCTCGGTCACACCGGAGCGCTTACCCGCCTTTATTTCATCATGATATCTTTGGAAAATGCTGTAATATTTATTATCCTCAAATTTCACTTCTGTTTGACGGTGGCAATTGATACACCAGCCCATTGATAACGGAGCGAACTGATAAACTTCGTCCATTTCCTGTATCGGGCCGTGGCAACGCTGACATTGAACCTGACCTACCTTAACGTGTTGAGAGTGGTTAAAGTAAACGTGGTCGGGCAAATTGTGGATCTTAACCCACTGAATAGGTTTAGTAAGAATATTGCCTTTATCGTCGGTCTTGTATTTCTTATTGGCAGCATCCCAACCGGCATATTCGTATAATTTTTGAATTTCCTTAGTACCGTCTACATGTACCCCTTCTGCTGTAACCAACTCATGATCTTTGGCACCGGTGTACTCATTGATCATTTTATGGCAATTCATACAAATATTGATAGAAGGCACCATTGCCTGACGGCTTTTTTCAGCGCCGGCGTGGCAGTAAAGACAATTGATCTGATTGATACCGGCATGCACCTTGTGCGAATAAAATATTGGTTGCTGCGGCTGGTAGTTTTGTTGGCGGCCTTCATTGATAGCACCATTTACTAACCAATAACCCGCAAGAATGAACAATATGATACCGATCACTGCCAATACCATCTTGTTACGGAAAAGCGGAATTTCTTTTTCATTCGGTATACCTTCTTTCTCGTTGGCAACGCGGGCCAAACCTTGATTAGCGCGCCATAAGATCAGCACTAAGGCCAACAATGCAATAGTGATAATACCATACAACCAACTATTACCACCCGACTGTCCTTCCCCACCGGCTTCACCGGCAGCAGGTGCAGCGGCAGCTACAGGTGCTTTGTAGTTATCCACATAAGCAAGGATCGCATCGATATCGTCCTTACTCAATTGTGGGAAAGGTGTCATTGGCACCTTGTTGAACTTAGTAAAGATCGCTACGGCATCTTTATCTCCGGCTTGCACCAAAGTTTGGGAATTGTGTACCCAATTATACCCCCAATCCTTCGACGGAAAGGTCTTATCAATATTCTGAAGCGCAGGCCCTGTCGCATCCTTCAACGGATTGTGGCATGACGCACAATTTGCTTTAAACAATGCTTGCCCGTCGGGCGCAGCCATTACATTATTGTTTAAAAGGAGCAATATGCCGAAAAATAAGAATAGGCTCCGTAGGCTTTTGCTGGTTCGTAACATTATAGATGCTGACAAAATTATTAATATTAACTTTTTTTTACAAGAGAATGGCTCTTTTTTGAAAAAAAGCAGGGCAAAACTACAACAAAACCCGAAATATCATAACCATTTACCAAAAAAAAAGATTTTCAATGCCGGCGCGGGTTTCAGGGCTATTTTTTTCAGGCTGCGGCATCATTTAAATTTGAAAAAATATGTTTTTAGCGACAAAAATCACCGCTTTCAAAACAATTGAAAAAAATGACAATAAAATGAATCTCCCAACTAAATTGGAAATTCAGGCTCTATGAAGTTGGAACTAAAAACATTAAGATCTTATTTTATTACATGGCAAATTGTCCTTCTAAAAAATTAACTAACCATTTTATATACTGACCTTGTGTAGTATCTTGCGCAAAATTGCCCTACTCCCTATATTTTATTTTTTAGAATTCAAAAAAATGAACAACACCATTATCATATTTGGCGGGGACGGCTATATAGGGTGGCCACTTGCCATGAAACTCGCAGTAAAACATCCCGACCATAAAATTATCATAGTTGATAATGAATGGCGGCGTAATGTGGTCACTGCTTCGGGCTACCAAAGCCTGATACCAATAAGTAGCCCCCGGCAACGTTTGGATTCATTTGAGGCTGTACATGGCCTGAGCAACATTTTATATCTTAAAGGTGAGATCGAATCTGATATTACAGAAAATCTAATCAAGAACGAAAAACCACATACCATATATCATTTGGCGCACCAGCCATCCGGCCCTTACTCAATGAAGGGAATGGAAGAGGCCATTTTCACGTTAAAGAACAATGAAGGCGGTAATATGCGCCTAATGTGGGCAGTGATGCAACACTCCCCGAAGACCCATATTGTAAAGTTGGGCTCCATTGGCCAGTTTGCCCACATTGGTTTCGACATCCCTGAAGGGTATTATCTGCCGGAATACAATCAGCAAAAGGCCAAAAAACCTTCCTTGTTTCACAGAGAGGCTGAGGATATCTACCACATTTCCAAAATGAACGACACCAACTATATTTTGATGGCGTGCCGGAAGTGGGGACTCAGAATAACAGATGTCATGCAGTCGACGGTATTTGGTGTGTGGACAGCAGAAATGCAGGATGTGCCGGAGCTTTTCAGCCGTTTTGACTATGACGATGTATTTGGAACCGTTCTCAACCGATTCATTACACAGGTGGTCAGTCACCACCCCATGACCATTTATGGCACCGGCCACCAACGCACCGGATTAATGGCGTTGAACGATACTGTTTCATCGCTGGCCAATTTTACAGTCAATCCTGCGCATGAAGGGGAACACCGGGTGATCAACCACGTTTCCGAAAAACATTTCTCTATCAATGAGATAGCGATAGCAATAGGCGAGGTAGCGCAGAAAAACGGCTATCCGGCGCAGATCAGCAGGGAATTTGACCCGCGGGTTGAAACGCCTGAATCAAAGATGGAGTACGATATTGAGACCAACTATCTCGACAGGACATTGGAAAAATCATGCTTTAATGAGGAAGTTGAAGCTACATTTAACATGGCCGTCAGGTATAAAGACCGTATCCTTACCCAAAAATTCCAACCGGGCATCCATTGGTCGCCTTCCAAACGGCGGTTCACCGACCCTGAACGATCTTCGATCGGCACGGGTGAAAACAGCGACAAAGAAAATAACGAAGCTTATTGGGAACATTTCAGAAGTGAAAGATTTCCGGCTTTTCGCATCAACCTCAATCCCGGAACGTTAGGCACCACACCTGCTGCGGTTTGGAATGCACGGCATCATGCACTAAAAGAAGCAGAACTATATGCATATCCTCTGGGGGCATATCAGGCCTACCACCAGCAAATGGACCGCATAACAGCCTTGTGCAATGATATATGGCCGGTAAAAGGGTATGAAGTATGTGTAACACACAGTATTACCCAGGAAATGACTTTACTGAGTTTAGCGCTCTTAAGGGCATTGCCCAAACAGCCCAAAAGTCACTACACGATCGTGACCAGCACGCATGAACATTATGGTGGCATGGGGAGCTTTGAGCAACTACCTGAATTTAAAGTTCACTATCTGACAGACGCCACTATAGCAGACGCACAACAACTCAAACGATCATTGACCGACCTGCAGCCCGACATTTGCTTTCTTTCGCACGTTTACTTTGACACCGGTATTTTATGCGACATAAAAGCAGTTTGCACCACCGTCAGGAGCACTGTTCCAGATTGTAAGATCATAGTGGATGCAGCCCAGTCGGTAGGATTGTATCCTTTGCCGCAGGGTGATGCGGACGCCATAGTGTGCAGTTTGCACAAATGGCTGTTTGGCCCTCAGGGAAGCGGCCTATTATGGATCAAAAATTCATTTAAAGAATGGCTGGATGCACCCGTACAGTTCGATCCGAATCCCGTTAAGACAGAATTCATGAGCGCTGACCGAAACAAAGGCGGACTCGATTTCTCGCAGTATTCGGCAATTGCAGCCGCACTTCAGTTGTATAAGGATGCAGGGCTAAATGCTGTGTATGATCGTTCATGCACATTGGCACGTATAATGAAGGAAAAACTATCTGCCATCCTCAATAAACGTGGCATCAAATTTGAATTTCTGAATGCAGTTGAATCGCCTGTATTAGCAGTAGGCTTTGCCACCTACGACCCCTATCCGTTGTATCAGTATCTCAATCAGCATGGCATACATATTAAGTGCATCAAGGATCATAAGATCGACGGTCGCGTGCTGCACATACTTCGAATAGGACTACCCTACTATGAAACGGTTGACAGGATACTGTTTGTGCTGGGTGAAATAGAGTTCTACATTACGCAGGCATCAATGGCCGGCTCAGCAACGGCTTAGAAATAAGTGGATACGCCAAAACTAAGCCCAGCTGTAGGGCCTATGGTGGCACCTATTGTATTGCCGGTAATGTCGCGCTGCATTTGCTTTCTGTAGTTAAGCCTTACTACTGTTTGAGAGGTGGGTCTGAAACTTATTGCCGGCATAAAACTCCAAAGATCATTATACATTCTTGTTCCGGTTGAGGTGAATTTACCTGCATTCCAATCTACATATTCGCTACGCAAGGCTACTGATACGG
>Ga0164297_10003977_pt1 | contig 13464 bp, 22 predicted proteins | sample GEODES058metaG_FD_113539 | JGI IMG/M metagenome (GOLD analysis project Ga0164297, IMG submission 113539) | Dystrophic lake water microbial communities from Trout Bog Lake, Wisconsin, USA - GEODES058 metaG | ecosystem: Environmental > Aquatic > Freshwater > Lake | place: USA: Trout Bog Lake... | reverse complement strand
GATGGTTTTCAACTATGGTCATGGACCAGCCACGGTACCGTTACTTACTATGTTTTTGATACCGAAACACGTCGTTGCCAACTTGGCACTACAGGCCGTCCTTACTCTACAAACCGTGACAGCTTTGTCATACACGGTGTTTATTCCGGACCTAAGAATCGTTACCGAGCCGCAGACCTGTACGCTTTTTTGATCATCAATCGCGGCTTAACTTTGGTAAGCGACTACAAACAAAGTGAAGGTGGATATCGTGTATGGCAAGAATTACAACAGCGTTATGGTCGTCGTATTAACATACACGGCTTTGATACACGCACTGATGAGCCAGTAAATGTATCGGCTGATCCCGAAGATGAGCCCGACACCCATGTGGATCGTGCTACGGTTAAGAAAGCTGGCCCCCAAATGAAAAAAGAACTAGGTTCAATCAGTAGAGACCTACGTTTTGTAGCGAGTGCCCGATGAGAGCAAAAGAATTCAATACAGAAAACTTCCACGATGGTAAAGTCAAAGGCAAGAGTCGCCCGGGACGTGTAAAACGTGCTGGTGCTAGTTGCTCGGGGAGTGTAACTGACCTACGTAAGAAGGCCAAGAATGCTTCGGGAGAACGTGCCAAAATGTATCACTGGTGTGCCAATATGAAAGGTGGCCATAAAAAGAAATAAAACAAAACCCGCCTATTAGGCGGGTTTTTTATTGATATGTTATTGTTTTTATTTACAATCTTTAGCTCTTAGAGATAAGAATATTGAATTGTTCTTGTTACACCTTGTTTTTGTAACTGAGTTACATAGCGATAATCAAAATATGAGTTTGTAGTAAAATCTTCGCTGTTGGCATAATTTTTAACTACGGTTACTGTACGTGATCCAACAGTGACGTTAATACTAGTATCTAATGCAATAGCACTGGCAAAAATAGTCATTACAGGATCGCCTGGCGTAAATGTATAGGTAGTAGTTTGACTAAATGCACTATCAATACCTTCGTTAACATAGGCCTTAGGTGTAGTTGTTTGATTTAATAGCGTAAAGTTATTTTCCATGATATAATCACTGTACTGAGCATCTAAATCGATTCCTAATGCTGTATCGTAAGTTGACCATGTGGTTAAATCTGGAATAGTTGTTGCAATAGTCTGAGTTAGTTGATCTTCACTTAAAGTGATTGTACTAGTAATACCTCCACCAGCTCTTAGTGACCGAATAAAAACTTGTCCGCTAAATGTGATATTATTAACTAGCTTTGGGCGGCCTTCTTCGTCGGGCATAGCAAAAAATGGTATGCTAGTATTTGGGCGAATATTTACTTTGGTTTCTACGATTGGCATGTCAAAAATCCTTGTTATATTGTATTTATGCTAGGTGCAAAAGTGTTGTGAAAAAGCAACACCTATTTTGGTTGACCCAAAAATCGAAATAATCTATAATAGTATTTATAGTGATAAACAAGGAGTTAAAATGAGTCGCAAACACTTTATTGCCTTAGCCAAAGAAATCAGCTATATTAGCGATGAAACTGCTCGTAAATTGGCCGCTCTTGCAGTAGCCAATGCCGCAGGTCAGCATAATAATAACTTTGATCGTGCCCGTTTTTATGCCGCTTGTGGCATATAATTTTGGTTGTCCAATAAATCCATTAAATGTATAATACTTGTATAGTAACTAACAAGGAGCAGAAATGAACTACAGTAAAGAGCAGATTCAAACTATTATTGCTGAAGCTAAACACGAAGCTTACCTAGCCGCAGACCAGTTTTTCAAAGAAAAACTAGGTGGCGAAGACAAATATTCATGTGGTTTTGCTTGGGTAGACATTTTTGGTATTAAAGGTAATACCAAGTTAGGTCGTGCTCTTAAAGAAGCTGGTGTTCGTAAGAGCTACACTGGTTCATTTCAAATCTGGAATCCAAGTGGATACGGTTGCCAAAATATTGATACATTAGAAGAAGGTGCTCGTGCCGCGGCTAAGGTATTTGAGCGATATGGTTTTCAGGCTTATGCTGGTAGCCGTTTAGATTAAGGAGTAGCAATGATTAACGCAACAGAAATTCGTAGTGCTATTATTTCGGGCCAGTTTACCAATGACGAGTTGGTATCTATTCAACAGGCATTGACGTTTGCTCGTAGTCAACTTGCTAAGACAAAAATCCGTACTTTTAATCGAGGTGCAATGGTTAAGTTTACAAGTAACCGCGATGGCCAGTTCTATGTTGGTACTGTAGAAAAGGTTGGTATTAAGAACATTACTGTTCGTACTCCAGTTGGTTTATATCGTGTACCTGCTAATATGTTGGAGAGTGTATAATGGGCAACTTTAGCCAGATTGACACAGATATCAGAAGCATGATTCATCGCGGTCATACTATCAGTGATGTTTACATTTACTGGAAAGATTATGTTAGTATGGAAGATGTAGTTAGAATTTTTGAAGAGGAGAGTGTATAATGACTAAACTTCTAATAGCATTTATTTTGGGCATTGTAGTAGGCACCGTAGGTCTTACTGGTGTGATCAATGTAGCCCAAAAAGGTGTTGAGGCAGTTAAGACTCAAAGCCAAGAATTAGCCAAGTAGTTTTGGTAAAAAGAATTTCATATTATGGTTGACTTCTATTTCGAAATAATCTATAATATGAAATATGCTGGAGTGTGTCTAGCATAAACAACGTAGTATTTTTAACTTAAAATGGAGTGTTTTAAAATGGATAAATTGTTCAAAGTTGGTGGTGTTTCTCAAACTAAAGGTCAATACAAAGTGCGTTTTGCTTCTGACATGACCCGTGTTAAGATCTTGGCAAAAACTGATAGCGATATCAATCTTGTTGAGTTGCCACAGGCAATGACTAAGCCACAGTTAGTTACTTTCTTGAAGTCTTCAGATTTGTATGCTAACCCAACTTATCGTGCCGCTATTGATGCCGCTGATGCTAAGTACAACGGTACTGTATCTGCTAAGGCTGGTAAAGTTAAGCCAAGCCTTGAAGCTATCAAAGCTCGTGCAACAGCTAAAGACGCTGTAGCTGAATAATAATATGGGGCATCGCTGGGAAGCGTATTAGTCCCCATTTATTAATAAGTGTTATCGACGAAAGTTGGGGTATCGTTATAGGACGCTATAACTAGGCGGGCTGGTAAGGCGGCTTATCAGTCCTGAGACAACCTAGGCAAGTACGCTAGTTCCTCCTTAGCTGGGAGACGACAAAATTGGCCACGATAGCACTTATTAATAAATATTGTTATGACATATCTAGCCTTTACTATCTTTGCCGCGCTTTTGATCTATGCAATGATCAGCCTCAAAGATTGGCCTGATACTAATCAATAACAATCCCAAGGATCCCATGCTATTTGAAATTCACGCAGAGCGTAATGCATCTGACAAAAAGATATTCTTCTACGATAACGAAACTAATACTTTAACCAGCGAGGATGGTACTAAGTTTGAGTATTCAAATATTCCCAAACATGACCTTGCTCCATATGTTCCGTTTAACCGAGAACATCCACTAAAAAAATCACGTGCAATACAAGTTTTAAAGATACAGTTAGGACTCGGCTGTAACTATAGTTGCGACTACTGTAGTCAGAAGTTTGTTGAACGTGCTCCGGAAACAAATAAGAAAGACATTGATGCTTTCTTAGAAAAACTCAATGTATTAGAGTTTGATGAGCAAACTGGTCTTAAAGTAGAGTTTTGGGGCGGTGAACCATTGGTATATTGGAAAACACTTAAACCCTTAGCTGAAGCCATATACGAAAGATTTGGCGATTGGAAACGTAAACCAGACTTTAGCATTATTACCAATGGTAGTATTTTAAATGATGATATCATTGATGGTTAATGAAGTATAACTTTACTGTAAGTATCAGTCACGATGGCCCAGGACAAAGTGTACGTGGACCAGATCCTTTTGACGATCCAGCAACAAAGAAAACTATACTTGGCTTTTATCGCATGATGACTCGCCTTAAAAAGGGCATTAGTTTTAACTCAATGATGAACGTTAAGAATAAAAGTCGTAAAGCTGTGTACGATTGGTTTGTTGAACTAACTGGCGATCCCAATGTTAACCTGGGCGAAGGCGGCATTGTTGATGCCTACGACGAAGAAGGCATTACCAACAGTCTACAAACTCTACAAGAACATTTTGAATATCGTCGTATATCCTTTGCCGACATATTCTCAACCAATGGTCAGATTGGTTTCTTTGGCCAGCTACAAAAAATTGATAACTTTGTTAACAGCATTCTAACCCATGCTGACAGCAAATATCTGGGACAGAAGTGTGGCATGGATAACGAACACGTACTAGCAGTCGATTTGCGTGGTAATGTTATTACTTGTCAGAACGTTAGCCAAGTTGAAGTTAGTAAAAATGGCGAAAACCATTTAAGCGGAAACTTAGATGATTACGATAATGTTGCTATTAAAACCAGTACACACTGGTCTAATAGAGCTGACTGTGCTAGTTGCCCGGTACTGCACTTATGTAAGGGTGCCTGTATGTTCTTGGAAAATAAGTTCTGGGACATTAGTTGCGCCAACGCATACTCCGACAACGTACCATTCTTTGCGTTAGCGATTGAACGCATAACAGGATATATTCCTACTCTAATCAAGGGTGATGGCTTGCCGTTAGAGCGTCAAGACATATTTGGTACAGTCTACGAGCACAAAGAAACAGTTCAGAAGAAAGTTATTCCGATTAAAGTTGTCAGCGAAGTCATTGGTGAAGTCGACGGAGTTGAAATCTATGGAAAAAGCCGTATAGAAAGTGTCTAATGAACATTGTTGTATATACAATACTTACAACGCATCTTGGTATTGTATTAACATCAATCTATCTACACAGATACTTAATACATCGCCAGTATACAATCAAATATCCTGCTGTTGAACACGTATTTCGTTTTTTGTTTTGGTTAACAGAAGGTATTTACCCAAAGCCGTTTATTGCCCAACACAGAATACATCATATGTTTACTGATGTACATGGCGATCCGCATAGTCCTTTATTGTCTGGATTTTGGAAAGTTACAGGGCATTGTCTAATACCTAACTTCTTTAAAAAATATCGCTACTGGAATACTGAATGGGAAATAGAACATTTCAGCAGAGACTTCAAAGAAACTTGGTTAGAAAAAAACCTTTACTGCTATACAAAACTGGGAGTATTAATATTATTATTTGTTAATATTTTGCTATTTGGCTGGCCGGGCATCGTAGCGTGGCTAGTACACATGTTTTTGATAAGTTTGTTTGTAAACGCTACTATCACTGGGTTTGGTCATAAAATTGGCTACAGAAACTACAACCGGCCCGATACCAGCACAAATGTTTTGCCCTGGGGAATACTAGGGTGCGGGGAAGAACTACACAATAATCACCACGAGTTTCCTGCCAGCGCAAATTTTGCTAAAAAATGGTTTGAATTTGACTTGGGCTGTGCTTACATAAAAATACTAGAGTTTCTTAATCTAGTTAAGATAAATACTAAACTATGACATTACCATCATCCGGACAAATCGCTGTTAGCGACATTAGCACTGAAATTGGGCAGGCCAGTACTTATTCTACCGACCTAAACTTTTTAAATAACTTAATACGCTCTGATCAACGCCCAAGTCCACCAAACATGGCCGGGTTCTATGGTAAGAGCTACTTCCAAAATAACACTGAAGGCAACTGTAATAACGGTAACTGTAACTGCTCAGGCAACTGCGGTAACAAAAACTGTAATCAATGTTATCCTAGTCAATGTATAAACTGTGCTAACTGCGACACCCAAGCCTGGCTACAAAATGGCGGAAACTGTGCGTGTACCTACAACTGTAACGCAAACTCAACTAGTTACAACTGTAACTGTGCTTGCGACTGTTCCAAGATTGTTTGTGCCAAGTTCTATGACATGGGCATGATGAGTACAGAGATTTGGGCCGCTGATCAAGCATACGGTCGTGTACTACGCAAGAAAGATAAAACTATCTATCGTGGTTACATCAAGTGGGCTAAAATTTGTACAGAGTGGATGGATGGTCGTGGACCAGACTTTATGCCTTGGATCAAAGACAAAGCAGAGCGCCAACTTAAACAAAAAGAATTCGCAACAGATATTCTATATCGTGTTGGTCAACCATGGTCTGAGCATATGGCCTATATCATGGGTGTGTTAAATCGAGACAATGACTACGGACGTATACTAATGTCCATTGGTCGCCCACTATGTAAGTTCTTTGGCAGTATTCCTAGAATGCCACGTAAGTATAGAAAGCACGGCTTCTTTACATCATGGACGATTCTGTCATTACTTTACTTTAGCTACTATGCCGGCAAAGGTATTCTTAAACTAAACAATTTATCTAATAGTAATAAAACTATTACACAGGAGACATCAAAATGAGAGATATAGAAGGTTTTAATCTTAAAGGCGATATCACCGAAGAAGAAGCATTAATCTATAATAAGTGTGTTACTCACTGGTTTGATACTGATTTCAATGGTGACTTAATGAACCTAAGCGAAGAAGATCGCCGACGTTTTTATCAAATGGTTACTGACTATCCAGATATCTTTATTAGAATATTTCCAAAGGGCGGTCCACTGTTTGAATACGTTTACTATGGCGATGAATGGTATAGTGCCAAAATTGACAATCACGAAGGCATTGACTGGGACTACGATTGCCCAATGGTTGCTGAATATAAAAAATGGTTCCCTCCAGTAACAGCACCACGTGGCCCACATATCCCAAAATACGAGTAATGAATCCGATAAAACCATTATGGCAGACTCCAGTCTGGGAGTATCAGTCTCCTTTTGATTCAGCATTCAATGAACAGCTACTAGATGAGTGCTACCAGATAGGACAAACTGTTCGTCATGATCCTGATCCAAAGGATAGTCTATGGGATTATGCCGGCCCCAGTGTTGCAAGATTAAAAGAATATATAATCAATACAGTAACTGAAACAGTTAACGAATCAATACAAGAAGCCGCAGACTTACGTTTAAAATACGATTGTCCAATGGCTTGGATTAATGTTAAGGCACCCAGCGAAAGCATTGAACTACATGCTCACCCAGATGCTACATTTGCGGCAACCTACTATATACAAGCCGAAGATCATGCGGGCGATTTAGTATTGATTGATACTAAAGACTTTGTTAACGGCACAGGGCCGGCACATGAACATCGTATTACTCCCGTTGCCGGTCATTTAGTATTCTTTCCTGCTTATGTTTTACACCGCATAGAAGAAAATCAAAGTAACAGCTTGCGAGTATCGTTAAGCACAGATGTAGTATTAGTTATAGATCGAGATGCACCAAACGCACTAGTGATTAAAAGTTGGTGTAATAATTTACTAAAAATACGAGAGTGGAATCAATAATGTTTTATGAAGAACTAGACTTTATTAAGTTTGATCATGCCAAGTTAGTTGAGGATGTTAAAAAGCACGTATTCACTCTTGGGCAACAGGTAATCCAGGGAGAAGAATACGAAACTCCGCAGTACAACGGATTTGGCGGTTGGAGTTTATTGTCAAGGACTGGCGAGTGGCAAGATGGATTTGCGTTCTTTCAGTCCAGCGAAGGCATTGCCATGGAAACATACTTTCCTACAGATGATAATAACTATAAAAGTCTACAGTTTTTTAATATTGCAATGAGTACAGAGTACTGTAATCCCACAGAAGGATATCAAGGCGAAATAGCCCGGGTACTAGATCAAATACGTGACTTAGGATTTTATCCAAGTCGTGCTCGTGTTACTTGTTTAAAAGCCGGTAGCAAGAGTCTTGTGCATACCGATGCGTATGAAAACGAATATATGGCCCGCATACATATTCCGCTTATTACTAATCCTAAGTGCGTGTTTAAATGTGATGGCACAGACTTGTACATGGAACCTGGCAAGATTTATATGGTATGGGTAAACTTGTGGCACCAAATACGCAACGACAGCGACGAAGATCGTTATCACATTATTATGGATGCGTACGATACTCGTAAGATTACTAAGAACTTTGGCTACGAAGGCAACATCGAAGAGCTAATCGAGTTCCATAAAAGAGTACGTAAAGAGATTGATGCCGCAGTAATCACACCAGAAGAGTTGGATCGTTTTGAATCAGTTAGACAAACCTTTGTTACTAAACCAAAGAAATGACCTGCGAACTATTATTTGCCACTCCTGTGTGGTCCACCCAACTAAGTGCTGATTTAAATAGTCAGTTATTAGTCGATGGCTTAGGATATCAAGGCAACGATTTCTTTGATACTCCGGGCACAGGTGTTGCAGAGTTAAAGTCACAGATCTTAGAGTTCATTAATACTAGTATTAAGCCATCTGCATACTTTCCCCGGGATTTAGGCAATATCAACGTACACGGTCGTCAAAATCCAATACAGCCATATGAGCATGACACACCACACTGGCATCCTGGTAAAACATTAATAGGAGTTTACTATGTTGCTGTTCCTGAAAACTCGGGGGATTTATTATTACACGATCCTAGAGGAACAGTAGCAGATACTTGGGCAGAGCCCACAACTAAAACAGAGTCTCGCGGTAGCAGAACATTTTATAGAGTTAAACCCAAGCCGGGATTGCTATTGTTCTTTCCAGATTACGTAGTACATAGTGTAGAAACTAATCTAAGCAATCAAACTAGACTGTCTATTATAATCGATGTTACTGTATCATGAACAAATACTATACCAAACTAAAGCCCGTTGATTTAGCCTTGTACGAAAACTTTAAGTTACTGGGTACACAGTATATCTGCGCAGGAACACTATCAACATATTCCCACGTAGACATTAACAGCAGTATTATTATCCCCGAAGAATATCGCCAGCGTTTCTTTCTAACACATTTAGCTATGCGTGGGAAAATCGTACCGCACAGAGATCAAGGTATTCAGTGTAAGATTAACATTTACCTGTCAGAGAATCAAGCTACTACTAGATTTTATTCTGGTGACTATAAAGAGTTGGCCAAAGACTGTAGTGGATGCAACTTTGAAAAGTTTACCGCAGGCGAGTGTGCGTGTAGCATGAAGCCCAATAACCTAGTGTTACAAGATCAGTTTACGGCTCATCCATATGATGCCTATTTAATAAACACAACAGAAATACATTCAGTAGAAGAACTGTCAGCAGACAATCCTAGGTTTGTTCTTAACCTAACTACCAGTATGCCCTACGAAGAAGTGTATGCTATGCTCAAGCAATATGGATTAATCGATGTTTAAGCACGTTGGTCAAGCTGAGCCAGGTCCTTTTACTATTTTAAAAAAACAAATAGAATTCGCCACTACACCCGGTGATGAGTTTCGCGGTATCAGATATTATGATGTATCAAGTCCTATACTAAAAACATTGTACAATCTTATACCTGTAGAGTGGCATAACGATTTTTACTCCAGTCTATTAGTAATAAACGATAACATACCGCCACATACTGATATTGTAGAAACTGCGGCATTTAACTGTTACATAAATCCCGGAGACTATTCAACTAACATTTATGTCAACTACGCCGGTACAACAGGGACAGAATATGCAGACCACGGCGATGGACACATATACAATCGAGAGTTATTGACATTAGCTGGTACATTTAAGGCCAACCCTTATGACATTTATCTAATAGACAATAAGATGATACATGAAGTACACACCGACAACTCAGATAAACTGGTTCGCGTAGCATTACAGTTAGCAACTAATAAACATAGTTACAAAGAAGTTTCCAAACTATTTGACAAATAAAACGTAAATAAGTATAATATAAGTATTGTTGTAATCCCTTCGTAGCGAAGGCTCTGTGGACTCGGGTTCGATCCCCGACATCTCCACCATAAGGATATAGTATGTTTGATAACTGGCACTGGCAGTATTTTTGGGGAATAGCCTGCTTTATAAACTATGTCTTTATGATGGGGATGACATGGCTTCGACATGGTGAGATAGCGAAAAAGGCAACACGTCAGGAGTAGACGTAAAAAGCAAATAACGTAAACGCAAACGACGCACAGTTCGCATTAGCGGCTTAAACACCGCTTAGGGTAGGAAATACCTCGTAACAGAAACTAACCAATGTGTTGCCTAAAAACAACACCTTAAAACCGCCTTAAATGGCGGTTTTTTGTGGGTTACGATTTTGGTTGACCCAAAAAACCATTAAATGTATAATACTTGTATAGTAACTAATAAGGAGCCGTAAATGACTACAGTAGAATACAAAATTGGTGATGATGTTAGCCATGGCATCGGCGGCGATCGTTATTACGATGGTAAAATTGTGCGTATGACTAAGCGTTTTATTTTTACCGATTCTGGTCGTCAATATACACGCAAAGTTGACCGTGAAGGTCGTGTGTATTACACCCAGACTGGTTGTAAGTATTGCTACTTGATGCCAGGCAAACACGAATACATGGACCCACATTTCTAAGATGAAGTTTTTTCGTGAAACTACTCAGTGGGCAGTACCTAACCATACTTACCTACTGAGTACTGATAAATCTAAAATGTATGGTTACATCAAGCGTGGTACTGATCGGGCAGAAACATTTAAGAAGCCTTATCGTTTTGATGTTCGTGGTCGTACTTTTCGAGAAGTACCCGAGCTAGGAGAAATAGACCTAGACGAAGTTAAGTCAGAGTCATGGAAGTTTACCGGTAGCAAAGGTAACGAGTATATTGTACAAAAAATAGATAATATGTTAAAATGTAGTTGTCCGGGATTTACATATCGCGGTGATTGTAAACATGTCAAATCAGTAGAGGAGCAGGTATAATGGCAACACGTTCAGCAATCGGTATCAAACACGGTGATCGTATTAAAGCAGTTTACTGTCATTACGACGGTTATCTTGAGCACCTTGGTCGTGCGTTGTTTACTCATTATCAAGACAGTATTAAAGTAAACAAACTAATCTCAATGGGCGATATGTCGGGCATTGGTGCTGACATTGGTGAAAAACATCCGTTCAATGATCGCAGTGAATATGGTCCAGATGGTATTGCTAGCCAGTGTACTTTTTATAGTCGCGACCGTGGCGAAGAAAACGTAGAGTATAGAAGTTTTGCTACAGAAGAAGATTTCGTTGATTACTATGATGGATGCGGGTGCGAGTTTTATTACTTGTACGACCACGGTGTTTGGTATTATTCTTCGGGTAAGGGCTTTACACCGTTGCACGAATCTAATAAAGTAAAGGAGTTGGTAAATGCCTAACTGGTGCGGTAATACATTAACTATTAGTCACGAAGATCCCACTATGATTGTTCGTGCAAAAACGGCATTTGCCGAAGGCGAGTTTCTTAACGAGTTTATTCCTGTTCCAGAAGATCTAAAGATTACAGCCGGCAAAGTCAGTGACCCCGACGAACAGTTGCGACTTACAGCACAGGAGCAATACAACCGTGCTAAGTTTGGCTATGCCAACTGGTACGATTGGTGTGTCAATGAGTGGGGAACTAAGTGGGACGTGGGCGATGGTTCGGGTATACAAACCTGGGACGATCATGAGCTTGTTGTTTACTTTGACTCTGCGTGGAGTCCGCCTATTGCGGCCTATGAAAAGTTATTGGATTTAGGTTTTACAGTTTACGCAACCTACTACGAACCCGGTTGTGCGTATGCTGGTATTTTTGAAGATGGACTAGACGATTACTATGATTTATCAGGAATGGATTCGGGTGATGTTAAACAGCAGTTGCCACCGGAACTAGATGACGCATTTGGTATTAGTGATTCAATGGCCGAGTATGAAGCCGAAAACGAAGACGAAGTTACTACCTGGTATAAAGAAGGTGTAGAAGAAACTGGACTTGTTCCTCATGTCATTGACTCAAAAAAGAAATAATGTTATAATGTATTATTAAGTAGGAGCTAAGATGAATCAAAGAAAACCCTGGGACGTTATAGACGAAATAGATTGGAATAATGCCCGCACTCATAAAGAAGCCATGTGCGAACGCGAAGCACGTGCAGGTAATGATGAGTTCTTTAAAGGCTGTCGCTGGGCATTAGATAGCACTATTACTTTTGGCATACGCCAAGTTGAAGAAAAACGTCCCGATGACAATGGCAAAGGTATTAGCCCTGAATCTTTTTGGGAAGTTGCTCGTAAACTATCTACTCGTGAACTAACCGGCAATGCCGCACAAGTTGCAGTCAACTATTTGATGCTTAACTCTGTTGCACGTGAGTGGAACTTTTGGTATCGTCGCATTCTTATTAAAGATTTACGCTGTGGTATTAGCGAAACAACAATCAATAAAATGGTGGAGTCTATCAATGGAAACTATGTTATACCTGTTTTTAAGTGCCAACTTGCTCACGATGGGGCTAACCATGAAAGCAAAGTCTCAGGACCCAAACTCATTGAAGTTAAGTTGGATGGAGTACGTGTTATTACTATCGTCTATCCAAGTGGGCATGTTGATATGTATTCTCGTAATGGCAAGGAACTAGTAAACTTTCCACATATCAAAGAACAGTTGAGTAAAAATGCCATCTTTTTTAAAGACCCAATGGTCTTAGATGGCGAAGTTATGTCAAGTAGTTTTCAAGACTTAATGAAACAGGTACACCGTAAGAGTGATGTCAAGGCCGACGATGCGGTACTAAACTTGTTTGATATTCTGAGTCTAGAAGATTTTAAACGCGGTCGCAGTGATATTCCCCAATATGAACGCAGTAATGCACTACAGATTTGGTACGAGCCTATTCGTGATCATATTCCTAACATTCATGTACTAGGTAATGAAATGGTAGACTTAGACACTGAAGCAGGTCAAAAACGTTTTAGTGACATTAACGCTACAGCGATTGCCGGTGGATATGAAGGTATTATGATCAAAGATCCTTTAGCAGGATATGAGTGCAAGCGTAGTGTAGCATGGCTTAAACAAAAGCCATTTATTGAAGTTAGTTTAACTGTAGTAGGCACCGAAGAGGGCACTGGCAAAAATGCTGGACGCTTGGGTGCATTAATCGTAGAAGGAGAGGATGATGGTAAACTTATTCGCACCAATGTCGGAAGCGGACTTACAGATGATAATCGCATTACTTATTGGTCCGATCGGGATAACCTTATTGGTAATATTGTCGAAGTACGTGCAGACGCTGTTACACAAAATCAAGACGGATCGTACAGTCTAAGATTCCCACGCTTTAAAGGATTCCGTGGGTTTGAACCAGGCGAGAAGTTATGAACGAGAAGATTAAACAACTTGCCCTTGATGCTGGCATAGGATTTACACTTTGGGACGATAGTGGCAGAGAAATGATAGACAACTATACTCCAGAAGAAGATTTAGCCAAGTTCGCCGAGTTATTGTTTAATGAAATCGCTAATACTACTGTAGTTAGCGACGGAATGTTTAACGGAAACGAGCGTCGTTTATCTGTGGAACTGCGGTTAGGTGATATGGTTAAGAAAATT
>Ga0164297_10003976_pt1 | contig 13464 bp, 9 predicted proteins | sample GEODES058metaG_FD_113539 | JGI IMG/M metagenome (GOLD analysis project Ga0164297, IMG submission 113539) | Dystrophic lake water microbial communities from Trout Bog Lake, Wisconsin, USA - GEODES058 metaG | ecosystem: Environmental > Aquatic > Freshwater > Lake | place: USA: Trout Bog Lake... | reverse complement strand
ATTTGGTTTGAACTATCTGGTTGTCAGCGGAAAAGACGAGCGGGTTCACCAGACCTATAAAGCCCTTGGCTTTGGCGGTCAGCAGTTAAACGTTGAGATCGATGATATGCTGATTACAGGCACTATGGGTGCGCCGATTGTCAGCTTTTCTGTTAATAATTTCTTGTTACACAACAAAAACGGTAAGAAAAGAGCGGATCTTCCAAGCCACACCATTCTTATTCACCTGAGTGAGGTTTTAGCCAACTTATTACCCGGTCATCCACTTTTTAAAGATGATATTCAAGCAGGAAAGGGCGTGAGCCTGGACGGCATTGGCAAAGAGAGGGGTTTGGCGCGCTATCATGACGTTGTAAGGATGGGAGGAACCCCTCTTCATAAATCGCCTCGTTTTGTTATGAGTCCTGAAGTCACCCGCCTTGTCTTTATGGAGGCTCTGATCAAAACCCTTGGCAGCTTAAACGTTAAGGGCGATTCAGGCGATCGTCTGTTTGATCAGTTTGTTGATAATGGCCTTGAGGTTGAAAGGAGACTAGCCAAAGCCGGAAGACCGCTGACATGGGAGGATTTAAAGTCTTTTAACAAAAGCTGTTTGGTGCAAAGCATAGAAGAGATGGGCGGCCAGCTTTACTCGGTGCTGCATCTGTTAGCCTCTTATGAGGACATCATGCCTTATACTGAAGATGGGGGCTCTGTTGTTGGTGATCTTTTAACGATTAAGGCCAGCAATACCATTGATATTGAAGGCGGAGCGGTTTACTCAACAATCAGCACTTCTCTGAAAGCCCTTCAAGATTTAACCGTTCGCTCAATTGCCCAGCGCAGAGGCGGCCTTGAGACCTACCGCGAAGAGAAGTTGGCGGCTATTTTAGGCTCCAAAGGCTTTATCAATACCTATTCAGGCCGCGATACGGAGTTTGTTGGGATTGAAACCTACGCAGACATGATGACTGTCTATGCTAAAGGCAACGGCATTGATCGTCCGCTTGAACTGCATTCAAGAGAAAAAGAACAGGGACCTGGAAGAAAGACGATCAAGACACATGTGCACAATAGCTCCTCGCATCATGTTCATAAACATCTATACCGCTTCTTTACAGAGGGGAATCAAATCCAAGTAGCGCCTCATATCAGGGTTTTGCTGGGTGATATTTTGTTTGAGTCGGTTCATGCGCTTCGGATTCTTGAAGCGCATGATTCTCATACCTTTGAGGAAGCCCTTGAAACAAAGAAAAAAGGTTTTTTGTGCACAACAAGCGGCACGGTTCAAAAGAAAGGTTATGAGGTTCAAGGGCAAGGCGCTCAATTGGGGGCTTTGGCAGGGGAGATAAAAGCCATCTCTTATCAAGAGGATGTTACGCTTGTCAATATCAATGCCTTAACGCCAACCTTCTATACCAAAGCTGAAAACGGCACGATCACCTTTGCACTGGGGACGACCTTCAGGGGGTTTTCAAGGTCAGAGCAGATTGAAGACTTATGGTGGCAGAGATTCTCTTCGGTTATGGAAGAGCACAGTACCTTCAATCCGTCTCAGTTTTCTGGGAAGGTGATTGCTGAGGCGAAACGAGTTGTTGTCGAACAGGTTGGCGCTAAAGAGGTCAGACAAGATTCAGGCGATTCAAGTTTTGCGGCACGTTTTAAAGATAGTTTAACTGCAACCGTTATGAAGCAGACCACCCTTGAATGGCTTGATCGGCTTGAACTAAAGGGAGAAGCGAAGAAGAAAGGAATTGAGTCTGTTCTGAGACAAGAGATTCACAAATACGATAAACAAAGCGCAGAAGGGCCGACGCAAGCTTTATGTGCGGTTATTGCCCTTTCGGCTAGCATTGCCACTTATGGAGCAGGGAGCTGGCTCTCCGGCACGATGCTAACCGCAACAGGAGCCACAGGCATGACGGCAGCGGTTGTTTCCAAGATGTCTCTTGCGCTTGTGGCTTCTTTATCTTCCCAGGCAGCTGTCGCTTTGGTTTGTTCGAAAGGCGATATTGGACAGGCGGCTCAGCACTTAGCCAATAGCAAAACGCTTAAGGCGATCGCCCTTAATGTAGCTGCAGCCGGCGTTACCGCAGGCATTGCCAATCATCTTGGTGTGCCGCTTGATCTTGACAAGGCGTCTCTTGGCCGTGACCCAACCTTTGTTGATCATTTTAGAAAGGCGCTTGTTACAGGGACAGTGGAAACGGGCTTTAACCTTGCGACAGGCCAAGGGTTTGAAAACGCTTTAGCGATGCTAACCAGAGCCATAGCTGCCAACAGTTTGTCTGGAATAATGGCCAATCAAATTGGCCTCTTCTACAAAGACCAAACAATCGATCCTGTGACGCATAAACTGGCTCATGCTTTCTTAGGGGGTATGAGCGGAGCGATTTTAAATCCTGACTTAAAGCAAGGAATCATTGCCGGGGCTATGGGGGCTTTTGTTGCGGAAACGTTTGCTGATATCAGCCAGCCGGATAAGCCGAATGACAAAATCAAAGCGCTTGAAAAAGAAAGAGGCCGTCGCCTCACCAAAGAAGAGCATCAAGAGCTCTACGCAGCGGAACTAAAAGCATACGGGAAAAAGATCAAAGATACAGCCGATTGGTCAAAGATCGTCGCAGCGACAAGCCTTCTTCTGGCTCAAAAAGATATTCAGACAGGACTGCACACAGCAACTAATGCCCTTGAAAACAATTTTGTCTTTTTTGCTTACTTTGGCGTGAGGGCTGCTGGTTTAGCCTGGACGGCTTATGATGTCACTTGTGAATATCAAGAGCATGGAGCAGAAGCGGCCTTACAGAAGCTGGGCATTTATATTGTCGTTGGCGCTATAACAGGATACTGCGTCGGAAACATTATTTATCCAACTGCAGGAGCGGCTCTTACAGCTGTTATAGCGAAAAATCCAGGCCTCAAACACTTTTTAGGCAAAACTCTTGATAAGCTCATCAAAAGTGCTCCACATCCAAGGCTTCCAACAAATATGCCTAAAGGTAGCTGGAAACCACCAAAAGAAGCTTTGGATAAAGTAGACCCAAAATTGGGGGTAGGTACGTTTGCTAAAAAAGGAGATGGGATTAAGTGGTCTAATGGAGAAAAAGGAAAGGATGTTATTCGGATGCAAAAAGGAGATCCTCTAAACCCAAATCCATGTCAACAGATTGATTACGTAAAGATCACCCATAATGGAAAGGTTATTGGTCGTAATGGACGAGAAATAAAAGAAACACCAAATTGTCCAAAACCAGGAGATGCACCAGAAGCTCATATCCCATTACATGAGTTTCCAAATGTAGCTGATATATTAAAATTGATTGGGTAGAAAAAATGAATATAACTCTAGAATGTCCATCCATGAGACATCATTTAATGGGTGCTTTGGATAGTTTAAAAGATAAAAAAACACAACTAGAAAAATGGCCTAATCCACATTTTCCTTATTCTTTCTGGTGTGGAGCCCTTTCTAGTTTTTATACTATAGATGATTTATGTTTTGATGGAGTTTTAGATGGAAGGTATTCTAAAAATTTTCAAGAGGGAATTACTCTTTTTAATGAAGAAGAAACCGATGCTGTGATAAAAGTTGTTCTAGCAATTGAAAAAGTTTATGACGAAATTGGAATAAAAAAACCTGATATAGCCTACATCAATTCTCCATTATGGGATGATATGATATTAGCCTCTCAAGAAGCTTACGATCTTATAATAAAAAATAATAAAAAATACGGACTTGACCTAAAAGAATATTGGAAAAAAGAAGAGGAAAATACTGCAACTGAAAAACCCTCAAAGGAATCAAAAGCTGACACATGAAAGAAACCATTCAAAATTCCAAGAGGTAAACGAATATGGTGAGATACAAATCTCACCAAAGACAATAGAGAGAAAAGGACCTCATTCTTTAGAATCTCGTTTTCTAAGAATAATGATTGTCCTGCTGCTTCTTACTGTTTTTTTTATAGGTATTCTTAATTCGTAGACATCTCCATATCAAAAAGAAACAGAAGCGTTCAGGTGTCAATGTTATGGGGTATAACCTCTGTTATCTTTCCCCTCTCTGACTTTCTCAACAGAACAAGGGTTGCTCATTTTTTAAGCAAAGGGTATCCCCTCTCAAAAGAAGCTGGGGTATGATATCTAAAACCACCCCAGCCCAAACAAGTTATTCACAGAAATTGGGGACAAATCATTTAAAACCCCAGACACAAAAGAAAAGGGATTTTGTTGTTATTCTGAAAACACACAGAGAAGTGTTTGTAAAATCTTTTTTTGGATAGACTTTGAAACTCTTCCTAATTTTTTGATAAGCCGACTTTTATCAAGGGTTCTCATCTGATCAAGAGCAATCTGTCCCTTTTTGTCATTGAAGGTTAAGAACACACGGGTTGGGTAAGACCGAAGGGTCGTTGTCATCGGAGCAACAAGGATTGTTGATAAGCTGTGGTTCATCTCATCGGGAGAAATAATAACACAAGGACGGGTTTTCTTAATCTCTGATCCTTTGGTTGGATCAAGGGCGACTAAAAAGATATCAAACCGACACGGGTCAGAACATATCTTTGGGTCGGGTTCTACCATACCCATTCCTCATCACTGTGGTTGGAAGAAACCCTTAACCAGTCTTGATCTATCACGGGAGACTCAGCGGCAAAGGCATCTTTCCAACCCATACGAGGATGAAGCGGTTTTCTTAAAATCATCTCGCCGTTTTTGATCTCCAGTTCTACAGATTTGTGAAACCCACAATGCGTTAACAAAGATTTAGGTAGTCTAATCCCCTGAGAGTGTCCGATTGTTATAATATCTATACGCATTATTTTTACTCCTTCATCCAAACAGACTGTAATTACAATATTATCACAAAGAAGGTGTTGTCAAGCGGCCCATCATCACCAAAAGAGGGGGATAAATTTTAATTTTTGCCAGGAAAAAAATTTTTACATGTTTGATTATTTGGTTGTTTGAAACTTAGAAAATTCCTTTATATATAAGGGTTTGATAATTGTTTTTATCAAACAGGTTACCTGTTTGAACTTTAAAACACATGTTTGATCAAGTATGAAGAAGAGACATTTCAAACAGGTAAAATGAAATCATCAAACAAGTGATTTATCTAAAAACTTGTTTGATAAAACACCAAGTAAACTGCGGCTCTTGAGAGAATCAAACAACCAAACAAGTCAAACACGCATTTTTGTGTATGGAATTAAAAAATTAAGAAGGGCTTGCAACCAAGTGATTTTTGACCCTTGAAAGGCTGCAAAACCCTCACTTTCCCTATATCTCATCTGGAAAACAAATATGATAAAGCTGTTTTTGACCATAACCAGAAATGTAAGTGCTTCTTGAGTAGCTGACAATTTTCCCGTCTTTGAGTGTTGGGATCAGATAGCCTTTAGATACGAGGTGTGATTTGCACTCCTTATCACTTAACCCTTTGATGATCTCTACGTCGAAAGACTTGGTGAGAAAGAAATATTCCCAAACGACGCCGGACAGAGAGGGGGTTTCTTCTCGTAAGGCTTGCTCTATTATTTTTTCTTTATTGTGTTCAGACAGAGACGCCCAGCGCCTGAAGCCAACTCGATTATGAGTAACTGTATTTTTTAAGGTAGGGACTCGATCTTGAGCGGCATAGGTATTTTCATTTTTACGAAGACTAACCTCTTGCCACAGTTCTTTTTCTATTTTGCTTTCAACATGTTCAAATCGAGAACTGCCATGGGCCTCCATAAATCTTATCAAACGATTTTCCACCTCTAGAACCTCATGAGACTCTAATCCCCCTCGTTGTCCTAACCATGCCTCCAATATTTGACGACAGATCCTTGATGGCTCACCGTCTTGCCATGGCAACAATCCATTGGTAACGGCATATTCACCAACAGCTGCTAACAGAGCCATTTTGAGTCTGACGCGTTCAACCTGACCCTCTTTTTTTAAGGGGGGATGATCATAAATCCAGCGCTGACGCAGGTCTTTGATCTGTGAGACAACCGTCTCTTGGTTCTCTGTTATCAAGCCTAACCAGGCATCAATCAGAGAGCCGCGATACTGAAGGGAAGCCTCTTTCAAAACCTCTGCAAACTTTCCTGGATGATCAAACCCATGAATATTTTCAAAGACCCCCATGCCTTTCCCAGCATCGGCAGGAATTTCAATGAATCGAACGGTTTGACCGGCCTTAATCTTTTTTCTACCTTTGCTTTCAGACAGTTTCGATTCTAAGCCTATTTCTCCTGAACTGAGAAAGATTAACCTGAACTCTGAGATGGGTCTGGCTTCTCCTTTTTTGTTAGCCCGCGCTTTACCGGAACCATTACCCAGCATATAAGCTAAGGCATCGGCGGCATCAGCGCCGACTTGGCTCAGTTCATCCAAAATCAACAATCCATCATTAGAGCTCCTCGCTAAAGACTCTGCCGCATTGTCTGTTGTTCTCCAGGTGTGGACTTTTTTACCCCAGATAGAGTTGGCAACCTGAAGCGTGATGCTTTTACCAATAGAAGAGCTACCAAAATAATGAATGCCAAAGTTATCTTCATCAAAGACTCTAAGCAGGGGCGCTGCTAAAGCCGCTATTATAGAAAACTGAATGCGGCTGTTACCAATGGCATAATTGCCAAGGGTTTGTTGCCACTCTTTCAGCGTGCCTTTTTGTTCAAAGGTCGAAGTGTATCCTTCAATATTGAGGATCAAGCGTTCTTTCTTTTGGCTGTTTTTATCATCCGGACTATAGATTTTGTGTTCCGAGAGAATGTAACAGTTTCCATCCCATCCTGTTTTATCAAAGGCCCTGGCTCTTGCTTTCGGTTGGCAGAGCCCAATGTATTGTTTTAGGATATGGGTGGCTGCAAAATTAAGAATAACCCCCAAAGAGAGCAATTTTTCTTTTAAGACACTTCCATCGCCGGCCAGTAACGACATCGGCATTCTCAATTCCTTTTGAACCCCGTCTTGATCTAATATTTTTAAGATTCTTGCCCAGTCATCACTTTTACCATCCCTCATGCAGTGAGTCACAACCAAATAGCTACACAGGAATTTCCATTTTTCTTCCCACTCACCGGTTTCTTTGTTTTTTTCCTTAACCATAAATTGGACATTTTGTCTGTCATCAAAACGAAAGTTTTTGGGAAGAGACTGGGCTTCTTTGTCAATTTGGCGAATATAGGGAAAGAGATAATGATCGAGGCATGTGTTTGGATCCAGTACCTCTTTTAATCCATCCTCTATGGCATCAGCCAGATCATACCCTGGCGGTATGTCCATTATGCCTAAGAGGTCTTTGGCAATTTTTTGAATGGGCAAAGAGTGGATCGATTTCCCTTCACAGAGTTGATAGACCGTATCGCCGTACTGTTGCCCAACCTCATCAAAATCAGCGCAAATAACAATGTTCCTGCCTTTTAAAGGAGACCAGTCTGTTTGATGAGGTGATTTACCGCCATACATTGAGGTGGTGACCACATATTCTGGAAAAAGACTTTTAACCCTTTCCGCGGTCTTTTCACCCTCGACAACCAACACAGTATCGCCAGATCTTTTAAGAATCTCCGGCAAGTTATAAAGAGGATAGAGGGCCGGCATTCCCATGGATATCCAAAATTTTCTGCCTTTATCATTTTGGACGTACACATAAGGCCTGGTTTCTTTTTTGGTGGTTCCGTCTTTTTGAAGAATACCATCCCAGCGAACCATATATTGGGCAATACCGCCGTCAGCCGTGTAATAGGGATAAATAGCTGAAGGATAACAGGCAAACTTTTTGTTATAGCCCTCACAGGTGCTTTCACAAAAGGCTGGCGCCTCTGCAGGCACAGGGATTATCGCCTTGTATTGCTCTTTGAGAGTTTTCTTGACAACGGGAAGGGGAGAGGATTGGGGCCCGCTTCCTTGTCCAGTCTGTCTGGTATTTTTGTTAGAAGCCTGAGGGGCCGATAGGGTGTTATAGGACGAATCCGGTAATAGGTTCTGATGGTGTAAGGTTTGGAGGATGTTCTCAAAAGAACAGCCGGCAAAACATTTTAAAAGAAGTTTTCCATCGTTTCCTAGAGAGATCGATAAACTGGGATTATGATCATCATGGGCAGGGCACAAACAAGCGTAGCCGCTGCCAGAGGGAGACGCTTTGCCTAATGCTTTGGCGATCGATTCAATATCATAACGGGTGTTGGTTGAAGAAAAATTGAGGGACATAAAAAAATTCCTTAAACAAATAAGTAGAAAAACAACAAAAATAGCTTTTGTTAGCTGTTATTTTTTGCTAAAGGAATGAATGTCTTCTTGGTGGATGACGTGAACGTTCCTTTGAGCAAAACGTTTACAGAAGGTTTCAAATTTGGATTGATGAAACCTTCTCAACAAAGGGTAAACCCTGCTTTGTTTATGTATTTTTAATACATTGAAACCCCTCCTGTTTGTTGTGAGAACGAGACACACAAAAGCAGGGGGGATTTTTCCCCTCTGGTGGTTTCTGTTTTTTCGATGATTTTTGTGGGTTGCACCAAGAACATCCTTTTTAAATTTTCTTGCAGAATGGAGATGTTCACTTTAGTATAAGAGGTGGACGGGGCCTCTTTAACCTAAAATTAAAGATCGAAAACAAGCTGCATGAAGATACTTTGTGTGGCTTTTTTTGACTCAAAATCTACCGATTAATTTACCATCAGCATCGCAACAATACAATAATTTGAATCCATAAATTGTCTTGAAATTGTCTTGGTTTTTATGAGAAACCCAAAAAAGTAGACAAAAAACACGGCTAGGGGGAAAGGATGATAAAATCCTTCTCTTTTGCTTCTTTGATCTTTTATTAAAACTTTTCATAATCAACCCCATGACAGAGACCAAACTGATAGGAAGGCTTGCTATGATGCGTCCCATCCTGACGTTAAAGAACCCGGTTGTTCAAGCAAAACCAAGGGTTGCACAAGATCATCCCAACAATCCAGAAGAGGAACAAAGAGAAGAACAAGCGCAAGAGGCTGATAACAAAGCCTCAACAGCAGGCGCACCTCCCCCGCCTTTGATGATAAAGCTCTGCGAACAGTTTCCAAAGCTCTTTAACCTTAAGCTTAGAAAGCCCCTGAAAGTGGGTATTGAAGAAGATATCTTACAGGCGCTTGCAGGGGATGCTTTGGTTACAACCCAGGGTTTATATGAGGCCTTATGCTATTACATCAACAGCGCTGCTTATGCGAAAGGGCTTAAAACCAATGATCAGCGGTTTGACTTAAATGGGGAGATCTGTGGTCTTGTCAGGCATGTGTATAGCTTCGAAGCTCACCAACAACAGCCTAAGCCTCCAATACCCACGCCGCCTTTGATGATAAAGCTCTGTGAGCGTTTTCCAAAGACGTTTAGGATGACCGATCGGAAGCCGGTCAAGGTGGGTATTCATAAAGACATTCTCGCTATCATGACAGGGGAGGGGATCTTATCAGCATTCGCTTTAAGGCAAGCCCTGCAATGGTATACTCGCGGCATCAACTATCACCTCGCCATTTTAGAACAAACCCATCGCCTTGATTTGAAAGGAAATGCCGTTGAAGAAATAACTCCAGCTCAAAAGGCCCGCGCTGCTTTAGCGATTGAAACAATTCAGTCGCTTCGAAAGAAGAAACGGTTTGTCTTTAAACCGAAAAAGCAGGGTTAGACGAACAAGAAAGAACAGGATACAGTCAATAACCCGTTTTAACGGGCTTTTAACGGGCCCCTGTTGTATAAGCATCCTATCTTTTATCGCTTTTGTGTTAGAATGAGCCTTAAAATCAATGTTCAGAATCGACGAAGAGGATGCCATGAAATTTATTGCCAAAGTTTTAATTGTTTTAGCCCTCCTGCAAACAGACGGCTTTTCGGCTTCACGGCTAACGATGCTTGAGCCTGAGCTCATGAATGGCATCAAAAGGGCCCTGTCTTTTCTACCTCCGTCTGTTGCTCGGTATTCAACGAGTCTGACTCAAGATGTGAGGCCCGTCAGCTTTTCTCATGGGATTGTGACGCTTCGGCCAAACCGTTCTGCAGTCCCCTCTATTTTTGAGACCCCAAGGCATCTTTTTGGTTCTCAATCCCTAGACTCTCACTCTAGGAAAATATATCATCCTTGCGTTGATGGTATTTTTCAATATGGGTTTGAAAGCCATATTGCTCTTACTAATTTCTTAAATGCAGCCCTTGATTTTAAAGGGGAAAAAGAGATACAGAACGTTGAGCACATCAAAAAAAATATGCCGACAGCTGACCCATCCTCTCCATTGGGATATCATTTCACTGTTGATGTGAGGTGCCGAACAAAAGAAGGGCACCATTTCTTAGTGGAAATGCAAAATGATTTTCGGGACGACTATCATCTGAAAGCCCTTATAGAACACTCCCGCATGTTAAGCCTGTTAGACACAGATCAAACCATGGAGGATAAAGACAAAAGGGCAGAAAAAAATAAGAAAGATGCCACTCATTTTTGGAAGGGCATTCAAGGTATTTACACGATCGTTATTACAAATAAGGTTTTTGATTCCAAAAGGATGAAACTTGCTTATCCCTCTGAAAAAGCGATGGAACCTTTGCTTGTCAATCCTTATGAGCTACGCCATACGGAACAACTGGAGCGTCGTTACGGAGATGTACCCAATAGGATCGTCCTTTTGATGTTGAATCACCTGAACAAACCCGCTTCTGAATTAAAGACCCCTATTGAAGATTGGGCTTATGTTTTTAAGGATCGGGCTTTGAGATCGGGTGTAGAAAAAATACCAGAAACAAAAGAACTTGAAGATATAGAATTGATCGCGAATAGAAACCCTGGTATTAGGGAATTTATTGAACGCATTGATGTAAAGAATTTACCACATGAGGTTAGGGATCGTTATATGCGCTCCATCCATTATTACAATACAACCATCGTGGATATTGAAGAAAAAGCCGTAGAAAAAGGTAAGATAGAAGGTAAGACAGAAGGTCTCTTAGAAGGTAAAAAGGAAGGTCTTTTAGTGGCTGCCCTTGGGATGAAGAAACTTCAAATACCAACGGATCAGATTGTAAAAGCCACGGGATTATCTGCAGCTGAGATTGATGACATAAAGGCTGAGGCTCTAGATTCATAATCAAACCGGTCCAGGCAACCATGACGCATACAGTTTTGATGAGTGCCGGTCATTGGCATAAAGACTGGTTTTTTCATCGATTCTCCGTCAAAATCCCCGCGATGGGGATGATTCCAATGATTTTTGGAGGACTCTAACCCTAGAAACCCAGTGTATGGGTCTAAAACAGAACCGAATACCCCGCGGGGCTATGATTATGATGGTTATTTAACATGGATAACCATAGAGGTGCATCCTCTTTGCAAAATAGAGGGGAAAGAGGCCGCGGGGGCTCCTGTTCTTTCTGTTTTGATCAGGCAAATGAGAGGTTGTTTTGAGAGGTCTGGAGCGGTCAACTGGTAGGATTGCGGTAAACTTAATGAAAGCTGGAGATTGTTATTAAGCATTTAATTGGCTTATACCCATAATACCAGAAGATAAATAATCTTCTTCTCCGAAAATCCCGCCCCCGCCTCAAAGCAAAAACCAACCCGGGGGGGGCGGCAGCGGTAGGGGATTCTCTCCGCTCAAACACCCCCTCCTCTGGTATGGATAAAGGCATCGGGATAGAGCCAGCCTGCCTGGAAGACAGCGGCAAACCCCGCAGAAACAAAGGCGTGAAGAGGGGGGTTGAGACACCGGCCCGCCTGCTTGATGGCCGCCTCCATGCTCATCCCTTAATATGAGCATCTTATGCTCATTGTCAATCCGTCGATCAATCGTTATGATCATCGTATGATCATAACAACTCAACGGACACCGATCGATGATCATGTCATGATCATAAAAAATAAGCCCCTCTTTCATCATGAGCATAGTATGATCATTGCAAATCAACCCAGAGGTTTTGATGAGCAGACTATGATCATAATCAACACCCCCCCCAACCGAAAGGAGACAGCCTATGATCGAAACAGAACAAGCAACCGCCAAAGAAGCAACCAAACGCCTCAACACCCTGATTCCTTTAAGCCTACATCAAAACCTCAAAGCCCATGCCCAAAAGAAGGGCCGGTGTCACACCCTCACCTCTGTGATTACCGAAGTGCTGACCACCTATCTCAAGCAACCCTTTGATGAAAATGGCAATCCGATTGTAACGCCGCACTTTTATCCCAGGATTGGCTAGGGGCTCATAGGGGGGCTTTGGGCCCTGATTTTTGGGGGTGTTGATTATGATCATAAAATGTTCATCCGATTGTCTAGGGTGATTTTTAATGATCACCTCATGATCATGAAGGGAGAGGGGCATTTGTCCCCAAAGGGCTCACACCCTTTCCTCGCAGGTATGGTTTTCTTTGCGAAAGGACAACCAACTGAGCCGCGCTTCGATTTGATGTTTTTCTTTGAGAGATTTTTTGATGAAAGAGCGCAGCGTATAGCCCAAAGCATCCATTTCTTTTTGTTCCCATTCAAGGGTGCTCAGCTTCGATTCATAACGATCATTGTAAAGCTCAAAGAGATAGGTTGCTTGCCCTGCCACACAGCAGAAGTTTCTATCCAAAAGATTTTTAGCGCAATCAAAACAAAGCCGCTGCCCAGAAGATTTCTCTGGTTTTGGCGGTGTTTTCCAATCGCCGCAGGTTTGGCAGCGGGTTTTGCTATCTTGCTCAAACACCGATTCACAGGCCTGTGAGCAAAAGCGCGATCGAAACCTCTCGTAGGAAATAGGCTGCTCGCATTGAAGGCAAGGAAAGTGACGGGCAAGAGGGGTTATTTTCATGGTTGAAAATCTCTTGTGGAATTTGTTTGAGGTGAGTATAGTGATTTTAGGAAGGGTTGCCACAACGAAATCAGTTTCCCCTTCAAAAACACCCCCCATTTTTAGACATCGATTGTAAGGCCGTTTTAAAGCCCGCCAGTGCCCCTTCTCAAAAACCCTACCAATTTATCATTCTCATCTCAGATCATCCCTACCGAGGTATTTTTGGCCCATTACGGAGGGTATTATTCGGCAACTGTCGTCTTCGGTTTACAAAGACCTCAAAAAGTTTCTTGTCTTGCCCTCTTGCCTGAAAGTGTTTAAAAAAAGGGCTGGAAGGGGAGCAGAGACCCCTTCCCCTCCGCTTCCAGCCTTTGCTTTTTTTCAGCAAAGAGCCATAAAACCCGCTTATATACCCAGTTCAGCCTCAAAATCAGGTGTTCCTTTCTTGCTCCGGTCAGTCTGATCGGTTAGGATTTGGCGGAAAGTATCACCTCTCAAGAAGGATTTTCTATGATAAGCACAAGTGATTTAATTAAAACCGTTGCTGAGACCGTCTTTGCTGTGAACGGAGTGAAAACAGCGGAAGCCTCCAGGCAAAGCTTTGAAAAAGGAAAACTTGCGGTCGAAGGGGTTTTATCAGCCATCCAAGAGGGACTGGCAAAAGGCGAATCCATCCGTCTTGTGGGT
>Ga0164297_10003975_pt1 | contig 13464 bp, 5 predicted proteins | sample GEODES058metaG_FD_113539 | JGI IMG/M metagenome (GOLD analysis project Ga0164297, IMG submission 113539) | Dystrophic lake water microbial communities from Trout Bog Lake, Wisconsin, USA - GEODES058 metaG | ecosystem: Environmental > Aquatic > Freshwater > Lake | place: USA: Trout Bog Lake... | reverse complement strand
TGACACGCCCAATGAAGAATATGTAGTGGTCAATGCACCTCCGGGTTCTGGTAAGACCGTTACCTTCGTCCACGACATCCCTGCTTGGTTGACGTGTCGCAACCGGGCTATTCGTGGCATGATCGGCTCGGCCACCATGCAACTTGCCTTGCGAAACACCAACCGCCTGCGCCGTTCTCTTGAGCGCGTGGAACCGGAAAAGGCTAACTCCATTGATATTCGTAGGGGTGACGCTAAAGACGCCCTTGCAACACTGGCTGGCGATTACGGACGATTCAAGCCCATAGACAAAGAACTATGGACCAAAGAAGCGTTTATTGTTATGCAAGATGCCGACAAGGGTGCCATCTCCGAGAAGGAACCTACTTGGTCTGCTTACGGTATTGACACCTCGTTTATTGGTGGACGCTACGACTTTGTTATGTGGGACGACCTTGTGGACCCCCGTAAAATGCGTACCCTTGAGCAGAAAGAAGCGTTGCAGGACGTTTACCAAGACGTTTGCGAGACTCGACTTGAACCGGGTGGATTGTTAATTTTGCAGGGACAGCGCATCAGCTCGGACGACCTGTACCGATTTGCGCTAGACATGACCGCCCCGATGCCGGAGGAAGATGATGATTTCAACATTGATCCAGGTGAATACACCCCGCGAATTGGAGAGGGCCGAGAGGGCAAGAAATACCATCACATCATCTTCAAGGCGCACTACGAGGACAATTGCGACGAGACTCAACACAAGAAATCGTCAAAGCCCTATCCCGAAGGTTGCCTTCTTGTACCTCGCCGCATCCCGTGGCAGAAGGTTTCAACCCTCATGTCCAACCGTGGTGAGCGTTTTACCGTCCTATACCAACAGCAAGACGTTGATCCAACAGAAGTATTGGTGCCAAACGCTTGGGTCTACGGCCACGATGAGTTTGTCGGATGCATTGACAAACACCGAGACAGATTGGAAATTCCTGCGGGACTCGACCCTGGCTCTTGTATATCTGTCGCAACTGCTGACCCAAGCCCCACAAATTTCTGGTCTGTCCAGTGGTGGATTTACGATCCAGCTTCAGAACGCCGATATTTGATTGACCTTCTTCGCAAGAAAATGGATGCGCCGGACTTTCTTGACTGGTCAGCTCAGGACGGAAAGTTCGTTGGCGTTATGGAGGATTGGCAGCAAGCCAGCCGGACTTTGAACTTCCCTATCACAACTTGGATAGTAGAAGCAAATGCAGCCCAACGATTCATGTTACAATATGACCATGTGCGTCGTTGGCGTTCACTCAACAATGTGGACATCTTGCCGCACACGACATCACGAAACAAGAGTGACAAAGACTACGGAGTGGAAACCCTAGCTCCGCATTGGCGCTTCGGCAGAGTGCGGCTTCCCGGTAGGGGAGATGGCAAGGTGGTTTCTATGCGCCTTGTAGATGAAGTCACGAAATATCCCCACGGGCGAACGGATGACTGTGTAATGGCTGAATGGTTTTTTGAGTGGAATCTCCCTAACCTTGATGCACCAAACGCGGTGACACCCGTGGCATCGTGGCGGCCTTCTTGGATTGCATCGTGAAAAACGCCGAAGAAATAGTTCATCTCTACCGGATTCGCCTATCCGAGCGTGGAGATTACCTTAAGCGCATGGGAGACATCTCCCGTCACTACAACAACGAAGTAACCGTACCACTTCCCGAGCTGGACGCTAACGAGAAGCCTGCCGTAGCCAACCTGCTTGCTCAAGGCATTGACCAGTTCTCCCTTCGCGTTGCTTCGGTTATGCCGGACGTTCAATTTCCTGCTTTGCGTGGACACATTGAAGGTTCCGTTGAAAAGGCTCGTCAGCGTCGCCTAGCCACCCTTGGCTGGTTTGACATGAACGACATGAACATGAAGATGCGCCGCCGCGCTCGATACCAAGTGGCCTACGCTTCTGCGCCTGTTTCTATCTCGCCCGTAAGCCTCAATGCCAATGACAAGCGTGAGATTCCGTTCTGGCGTGTACGCAATCCATTACACACTTTCCCGTCCGATGTCGTAGACCCCGACAACATGGAACCGGACAACTGCATTTTTGAGGATGCTCGAACCCTGCGCTGGATCAAGGAAAACTACCCTGACGCAGCCAGGGTGCTGTTCACGGGCAAACAAAACGACAGCGCCTTGTTTACGATTCTTGAGTATGTAGATGCCTACGAAACCGTCCTGATCGCCCTTGGCGCAAAGCGTGAGTCTCGCAACTTCATGGCCGGTGAAATTCAGCCAGGGCTTGACCAGATTGTGCTTGCTCGCGTACCCAACCGAGCCGAAATCTGCCCTGTGGTTGTCCCAACCCGAATCGCTCTTGACAAGGTAATGTCCAAATTTGAGGCCATGATGGGCATGTTCCACCGTCAAGCCAAGCTTGATGCCTTGAACACGATTGCCGTTCAACGTGGCGTATTCCCTGACGAATGGCTTGTGCCTCACCCTAACGCCAACGGCCAAGAACCCAAGATTGTTCAGAACGCCGATGGCAAGATGGGTGTTCGCGGTATCGTCAAGAACGGTCAGATCGTTGCTATGAACCCACAACCGGGTCAGCAAACGGGCCAAACCCTTGACCGCCTTGAGCGTAGCGCCCGACTTAGCGCAGGCATCCCTGCCGAGTGGGGTGGCGAGTCAGGCTCCAACATCCGCACCGCTCGCCGTGGTGATTCCGTTATGTCGGCTGCCGTAGACCCTGACATCCAAGAGTCGCAAGAAATCTTTGCCGCTTCGATGGAAGCCGAAATCCGTCGCGCCATTGCAATCCAAAAGGCTTACTACGGCAACAAGCCCACCCTATTTTTGCTTGGCCTTGACAACAAGGTTGGTAAGTTCCCGGACTACACGCCGAACGATGCCTTTGAGACTGATCTAGTCAAGGTCACTTACCCACTCCCCGGCTCAGACGCTAACAACATGGCGGTTATGATTGGGCAAAAAGTTGGCATTGGCGAGTTGTCGGTTCGCTCCGCAATGGAGATGGACCCACTCATTAAGGACCCCGAAACCGAGATGGTTCGTATCCAGATGGAAGGAATCCGCAAGGCGCTTCTTTCCGGTTTGGAACAACAAGCGGTTCAGGGCCAACTTGACCCGGCCACCATTGCTCGCATCGCTCAGAAGTTGGGTGACGGACGCACCAACCTTGAAACGGCAGTTGCCGAAGTCCACAAGGAAATGCAGAAGGAGCAGGCAGACCAACAAAATGCACAAGCGCAGCAGGCCCAGCCACAGCCAGGTATGCCCCCGATGGGTGGCGCACCTCAAGGGCAACCCGAAGCACAGCCCGAAGATCAAGCTGGACTTGCCGCAGCAATGGGCGGCGCTGGAACGCCTCAAGGACAGGCACCCATTTCAGCACCACCGCAAGGCGCATTGAACCTAAAAGACTTGTTGGGAGCATTGCACAACCCAGCTCCGGCGCAGGGATAAGGAAACTAAATGCCTAGAACTGGTAAAGGTGGCAAGCGTCAAGGCACAGCCCAAACCGCTTACGCCAATCGAACCGACCTGAACAATCGTGGGCCTCAGCCCATCACGACTGCACCCGGTCAGCCATATGGTCAGGCTCAGATGCAGGAGGACGCTCAAAAAGCCGTTCCTATGTCTGCTACGCCCGCTCCGGCACCACAGGCCACCCAAGCGGTTAGCGGCCCTCAGAACGCATCACAGGCACCAATCGTGCCAATGCAACCATCACCTGCTCCCGGCGAGATTCCATTTGACCATCCAACCTCTCGACCTGACGAACCGATCATGGCGGGAACGGACTCTTACGCCCAACAAGCTCAAGGAAATCCTCACGCCAACCTATTGAACGCTCTGGAACGCGCTGCTTCAATGCCTACCGCTACCCCACGGGTAAAGATGCTTGCCGAGATTGCTAGGACTGCCTTCGTCCAATGATTGAAGGAAACGAGATTCCCGATCAGTTGCCGGTTGCTCAACCAACGCAACCACACCCTGACGCTCATGCTGCGGCCAAGTTAAATGTTGTATTGGCTGCTGCCCCTCATTTGATTAACCACCCCGACCTTGCTCACGCAGCATCGTTGGCAGATGACCCGGCAGATGCGGCACAGGGAATTGCTGGTCTGCACTTGGGCGTTGCTGCACTAGCTCGCGCCGAACAATGGACCAAAGACAAAGCAAGTGAGTTTAAGGCTGCTAACCCTGGCTATGGCGATCTGGCCCCAAGGCAACAACCACAAACCGATCAAGGTGGCGAAGGTGTTGGCACCGCAACCGTTACAGGTGGACCCGGATTTTGGGATTGGCTACACCCAGTAGAAAAAGCGTTTGACGGTTACGGTCACGCTTTGAGTCATGCCGTAGGTCAGGAATTACATTTTCTTCAAGGTCTCGGTGTTGGTAGTTACGATATTGCGCGAAATCCGTCTGCGTTTATTGATCGAGTACCTGGCGTTAGTTACTTTACAAACACCGTTGGTAACGCAATGGGTAACGTTGCTACTGCCGGTGGCGCAGGTGGATACGACTCTTCCCAAGGAACGGGCGATTACCACGCATCGCATTTTCTTTTGAACGGCGCTAAAGCCGTAACTTCAATGCCTGCCCAATGGCAACAACTTTATCGAGCTGCTGTAGCCGCAGATCAAAAAGGCGGCGCAGAAGAAGTAGGTAAGGTTATGAGTGGCGCAGTTATTGGCGCTGCTGCTGGTTGGTTTGCTGGTGGGTTTGACGGTCTAAGCGCAGGTGCTTCTGACGCTGCCTCAACTGCTGCTGGCGACATGGCGATTTCCGACATTGCCAATTCAACCGGAGATGTAACCAACGCTGCTGCAAATGAATCGGGAGTCAATGGCCCTGCTAGTGGACTAACCGCCGAAGAACAGGCTACTGCCGCCCATAGTGCTGCTGTTGCTCGATTGACCGCAATTAGAAACGCCATTATTGCTGCCAAAAACCAAATCTTTGCTGAGACAAACATTGACTCAATTGCTGGCCTACGAGCCAACGCAAACGCTCTTGACACCGAATCATTGGCAGAACAATTGATTAAGCGGTTTGAAAAAATCGCTTCTGCTGATACCACCATTGGTCAAATCTCAGATTCTCTGCGTGGCGTTATTGAAGAGGAAATGAAAACCACCGCCGAAAACATGGGTTCAATGCGTGACTTGATTCACCCAGCAGTACGCATCGGCGCAAAAGTGGTTCAGTTGGCAAAGCCATTGTTCAAGGTAATTGGTGTTCCGTTCCGGCTGATGCACTACTTGACAACGGATGAAGCTATTGGCGCTGCGTACGCAGGAACCAATTACATTCAGGCATATCACCCCGATATTTGGGCTAAAGCGCAATCAGGGGAAACCATCGGTCAAGGTTTGTCGCAAGCTTTTGGCTTGGGTAAAAGTTCCTTTTTGTCCGGCGCAACCGATTTTATTGTTTCGCTTGTAGAACCGCAATTCTTGGTTGGCCGTTCAATGGCTACCGGAGATGCGTTGGCAACTACCGCCGACGATTTAGAACATGCTTTTGCAGTAAGTCCTCGCTATCGCGCTGCGCTTGCAATTATGAAGGGAAAGACCGCAGTAGAACTGCAACGCATTTTTAAGAACCTAACGCCAGAAATGGCAGATTACATTGCCAAAAACAACGCCAAAATTGGAGACATTCACAATGCATTGGTTGATGCGCTCAAGGCACAAGACCTGACAAACGGGTTCCGTATCCCCCGTATCGGTCTGTATGGTGCAATCAAGTCTGCCAAGTTGTCCGACAACGCCGTTGCAGATTTCTTCTCGCGCATGTTCCGTCAGATGCCTGTCACCTTTACCAAGGAAGGCGTGATTAGCGCAAGCGTATTCAACCCCGAAGATGACCACTTTGTCAATGGCTTGGGTCAAATGCTTCGTGGCCTTGGGTTTTCCAACAACGCTACCAACCTTGCCCTTGATGACATCCTTGCTGCTTTGGCCGAAGGTAGTCGTCGCAAACTTGAGAACACCCTAAAGAACGCCCTTGCTCAAGGGTTGTTTGAAATGGTGGACCAAGAAATGCACAGCAATCTCAAAACTGATGGCGGTCCTTTGAGCTGGCTGGAATCTGGTCATCAAGCCCAAAAGTTGATTGACGCTGAAATTGCTATTCAAATTCGCTCGGCCATTATTCGTAATGACATGAGGGCAATTGAAGGCGATGTAGCTATGTTCGGGCCTAAACGTGTTGAACCCAACCAGCCAGGGTTTGAAGCGGCACAGGCTGAAATTGACAAAATGCAGAAAGAACTTGACGGGCTTCTTAGCGGAACCGTTGAGGCACCTCCCGTTGAAGGCGCTCCTGACCTTTCCAAGTTTACGCCCGAACAAGTTGATCGAGTGCAAAGCCTGATTGAGAAACGCAACAAGATCGTAGATGACATCACCAAATTGTCCAATGGTTCTTTTTTTGACGAAGAGTTGCAAGCCAAACTTGAAGAAATTTCTAAAGGCACACGCTTGCTTACCGCAGAAGAGCGCGAACAAATTAACGCTGCGCTTAGCCGCATTGACGATGCACTAGGGCCATACAAAAACCGTTACGAAGCAACTCGCAAAGCCATTCTTGATTTTGTAGACAAGTCTGTTGGTGGCGTTGGTGGTGGTGACGAAGCCGCAGCCTTTGGTAGCGGTGCAGACGGTGTAAACACTGGTCGCAGTCAAAGCGGTAACACCACATCTGCCATCTGGTTTAACAACCGAGGCGACTTGCGTTTTGTCAATTACCGTGATTTTGCTCAAGAGGTTCGCGCCTTGGTCAAGGATACGGTTACTGGCTTGCGTAAAGATCGAGTCAAGCTCGTTGAACAAGCAAACAACGATGTCAATGCTTTGTTGGCTCGGCTCAAGGATGATCCTGAAAACGGTTATTTGCAAACCGAATTGGACAACGCTAGAGAAAAACTTGCACAAGCCAAAGAACGTCAATGGGACGCTACGGCGCGGGCCAAATCTGCTACAGCACTTCGTTTCTTCCACGCTACTGATGGTATGAACACTTGGATAAACGACAAGTGGTTCAAGCCCCTTGCTTTGATGACTCCTGGTTGGGCTATCCGTGTGTCCATGTCGGAACTTGGTTTGAACGTTGCTCGCCTTGGTCCGCTTAATTTGATTGCCGGTTACAGCTCTGCCAGCATCATCCGCAACATCCGTAGTTCAATCCTTATGTCGGCGGCCATCAAGGACGAGGATAACCGAGCGCAGTTGTATTTGCTCAACAGCGAACTTGACAAACTTCGCAACAGAACGGTTGGTCTGACGACTGAGGAAACTCAGCGCATGGAGGACTTGAAGCGAGCCATCGCTCGATTGACCAACAAAGTAACGCCTAGCGAAATTGAAGAGCAACTTTGGCGTGTGCTAGATGACGAGTTCCGTTCGTCCGAAATAGCTCAACGGATGAAACAGGCTGAACAAGAAGCGGCCCACACCCAGCAACTTATTTACAAAACCAAGGGTGCTGCGGAAGAGGAACTTCGTTCTCGTCGCGCCACGATTAAAGCGCAAATGTCAGATGTCATGGAAACAAACCGTTTGGCAATTGAAAACCAATTGTCGGAAGGCGGGTATTCTGCGGTTCCTCACCCGCCACCGGCAACTCGGTACAAAGATTCGTTTGGCGTTACCAGATACAAGCGTAGTGGCGGTGAGTGGGATTGGTGGGATTACATCGGTCCGCAAGAACAGCGCAGGCTTATAAAAAACCGTTGGGTAATGCCCGAATACCAACCCGGATTGGGAGTGGACGAAGTATTCCCCAGTAGTGTTGGTAGCGATTTTCAAGATCAAATTGATAAATGGTTGCAAGCAACTCGTAATCACGACATTGCTCAATACATCATAAACACTGGCAAATTGCCATTAACCAAAACTGGCGACATCATGCCTGCTTACGGCATTGATTTTTCTCCGTTTGCACTTTCTCTCCATGACACTAGTTATGGCGATCAAGGATTAAATGAAAATTACGATATTCGCAATTTGTTTGGCAAGCGCGAAGAAGCCATTAAAAACATTCGAGCTGAGCGCACCAACGCCAACCTTCGTGAATATGCAACCGATTGGGTGTCAGGCACTAGACGCTCCCTTGATGGCATCGCAGCCGAACCGTGGCGCATGGACTACGACACTTGGATTGGCCGTGTAGCCGACCTTGAACCACAAGTTGAACGCATTTACGCTGATCTAGCCGAACGTCAAAAAGTTGATGAATGGGCAGATTTAACGCCAGAAGAAGCAAAGGTCATTGCTGAGTATCGTGGCTTGTACCCTCACGATATTCCTGGCTACAAGGGCGATACCTACACGTCGCTTCTTGAACGCCCCATTGAAGAATGGGACAAAACTTACAACGCCATGATCGGCGCTGCTCGGTTGGCTGGTGAGGACACGCTTCCTTACTATGTTGAGCGCACCGGAGCTGACAACTCGCCCGTGTGGATTAATAGCGACATCAAGCAATCTGAATTGGACATGATGACACCCAAGGGTGTTGAGCAGATTCTTGCCGAGTACGGCTACAAGAGCGTCAAACCCGGCATCCTTCGTAACATCGCATTGTTTGTCCGAGGCATCATGATCGGCATGAACATGAACATCCTTGAAGGACTTGGCAGGGAAGAGTTTATCAAGACTGCTACTCGATTTGGTTTTGAGCATGATGGTTACTTGCCTGACGCTGTAAACTCAAGCCACCATTACCTTGCTGAATCTGAACTTGACACCGCCAGCAAGGGTTACACGGTTAAGGATCGCAAGTTTGGCAAGGGCCAAAAGTTTAAGCGAGTTAAGTTTAGTAACGAGTTTGGGCCTCTTGGCTTTGGTAAGACCGGCTACCACGAAGCGTGGAAGTACCAAGTGCAAACCGTTTCTGGTGACGAAGTATTTGGTCGCAAATTAGCCAAGGCATACCGTGAACTTGCAAGTCAATACTTTGATGGCATGAAGCCAAAAGAAGGCGCTGACATGGCTATGTTCCGGTTGAAGGCGCAAACTGCTGCGCGCAACATCTTGGACAACACGCCTAAAAACCTGCTCAAAGAAATGGATTTGTCGCACGACATTGGTTACGGCAGTAGCGCAGGCACAGACCCATTGGACAATTACGCCAAGGAAGCGGTTAGGGCGCTTGAAGGTGTAGTCCGTGGCATGGGTAAGAATGGTGACGGTCTTGACGGAATCTTGCACGAAGAATTGCTCAAGGACATTACCGAGCAGACGGTTCCGATGGACCTTAAGGGCTTCATGGACAAATACGCCTATGACACCCGTGACGGCCAGCGCAAGCTCTGGGACCCAGTTGATGTTGCCGCCTCGCACAATGGTCGCTTGCCCGACACCGCCAATTTTCAATTCATTCAAAAGGCATCTAACGTTCTGCACGAAAAGGCTCTTGGTCCCATCGTAAACCGTTTGGTTCGCGAACCAGTATTCATCTTGGAATACATGGATGTTCGTCAAGCACTTGAGCGTCGGGTTGAAGAAGGTCTAATGACCGCCGACCAAATTGACTTGATGGCTAAGACGGAAGCCGCACAGAACATGGTGCGCTACATCCACAACCCCTTGGACAAAACCAAATTTGAAGAAAACATGAGGGTAGTGGCTCCGTTCTATTTTGCTCAGAACCAAGCCTACCGTCGAGCTGGTCGCTTGTTTGCATCTAACCCCGGTGCGTTCATGCAGTATGTCGCAATGGAATTGGCCGTAACCAAGTGGCTTGCAAAGATGAGTGCCAAGAACGGCATGGCAATTTTCACGCTTCCGTTGGCTGCGTTCGGTTTTGGTATTCCTGGCGCGTCCGGGATTCCGCTTACGGGTTCGCTTTCAACGGTTGCTTCTATTGACCCGTTCGCCAACGTCACAGGGCTTGAAGGCAACACCACGGCTGGTGGAGCAATGGGATTGTCCAACTTGGCTAAGTCAATGTTTGGAATGTTCAAACCCAACTTTGGACCTGTCATTACCGTTCCTGCTTATTTCATGACTCACGCTATGGGGCTTACTCCCCAAACCATTGACGACATCTTGGGTGTGTTTGGAGTCCACAACCAGCAAGCAGGATACGACATCAACAACTGGATTCAAAACCAGACACTAGGACCAATTGCATCGCAAACGCCTTTCTGGGAACAGTTTGTACCCAACACTCTTGCCCGTGAAATCATCCAAGCCGCAGCGTTCAAGTTTGGCATCAACAAGTTTGAACTTGACACACAGCTCATTCAGGCACAGAACGAAGCCTTCGCTTCTTTGATTGGACAACGCGCTCACGCCTACATGATGAAGTTGATTAACGAGGACCCCAAGTGGCACGAACCTTCTCACTGGGCGACCATTGAGCAACAAGTTATTTTCCGTGAATCGCAATGGGCTAACCCCGACTACTCAATCAACAAGGATATGTGGGCCGAAGCGCACACGATGGCATTGGAAACATGGGCAAAAAAGATCATTCTTGGGTTCGCCTCGCCTGTGTCCATTGGTATTGGTCGAGCCGGTGGCGACGCTTATAACGAATACCAAGCTTTCTTGAACAAGTACGCCACAGAAGCCAACCCCTACAAGGGTATGGACTTGTTTGAGTACGAACACCCTGACGAAATTGTGTATGCCGTTGGACAAAGCCACAGTGTTTTGGGCAACTATGTACCTGAAACTGCCTCTGTGCTACAAGCAGTTGATAACAACACGGCAATGGTTCAGCAGAATCCGCTTGCGGCGTGGGCATACATTGGCGGTGTCGGAGTCAAGGGCAACTTTAACGAAGGTGCATCACAAGCTTTACTTGCCAATGGGGTTCGCGCACGAAACCTGCCAGATGATTTCAACAAGGCGCTTCAACAAATGTTGGGCAACATCTGGTACTTTGACACGCTTAAGCCTGCCTATGACAAGTACCTTGCCGAAGGCGCAACCAAAAGCCAGCTCTACCCTTGGGAGCAAGCGGCCATCACCCAATACGGCAACCAAGACAACCCTTGGTGGTTGGAAAACTTCCGCAATTTTTCATCAACAACCACGGCTAGTCGAGCATGGAACCAACTTGATCTGATGTCGCAACAACCTCAATACAACGTTGGGCAATATAAAAAAGTGTCTGATGGAGTAAAATGGTTTAAAGCGGATGTCTACCCTGCGCTTCAACAAGCCCTTACGGAAGCCAATACATCAGGTTCAGGCGCTACTTACGCTGCGGTTAATACTTGGTGGAAAGACCAGGTAATGCCTTGGGTATTAGAAAAGCACCCTGAATTGAAATACGCAGTTGCTTCAATTTTTTCAAACATGGGATAACCGATGACAGACACAATGACACAACCCGATCAACCAGCGCCAGATAATGAAGCTGCTGAACCTACGCCAGACGCAGAAGCACCCGAACAAGGTGCGCCCGAAGCCGAACCGTCTATGGCAATGTCGTCATCAGGCATTCCCGTTGCGCCAGAAGAAAAAGCCACAGGCATCAAGGGTGAAATTAAGCAGATCGCAGATGACTATGTGATCCCCATGTCTGACCCTGCCATTGACGAATGGGCCAAGATTCTGAAAGACAAAGACACTGAGCCATTCAAGAAGTACGCCGAGCAGATTGCTATTGGCATGTACCCAACCTTGGCACCGCAGATTCAGATGGGGATTCCTACTCGAATCTTGCTTGACCCCTACATCCGTAGCGCCGAGCAAGTTCTAGGTCCGATTGCCGAAGAACCCAACTGGTCTGACCCCAAGTGGAGCGCAGCCCTTCAAGGCTCGCAAGACCCCAAAACTGGCCGACCCACGTTGATGCCTCTTGACCAATGGCGCAAGTTTGTCATGCAAGAACCAAGCCACAACTTTGCCTCTAGCCCGATGGCGAATGATCGCGCTCAGGCTTTTAGCCAAATGCTTCATGGACACTTTAACGGGAGGATGTCGTAATGGTAAAGAAAAATACAAAAACGCCAAATACAACAACGCCAAATACAACAACGCCAAATACAACAACGCCAAATACGGGTGTACCCACCTTTACTCCTGGCGGTATTGGTCCTAGTCTTGGCCCTGCTCCCATTCTCGGGGTATTTGGTATTACTAAAATTAACGCAACTGACCCCAACAAATACATGGATCAGTTGTACGCTCAACTTGTAACAAAAGCAATGCAACAAAATAAAGGTGCTACTAGAAAACAAGCATCTGCAATTGCCGATCAAAACTTAATTGAAATTGCTCAAACCATTTCTGGCGACACGGGCATTAACAACATTGGCATGAGCAAAGAATCCAATGGTGCTTACTATGTGCTTGGAAAAATGCTTAGCAATCGTCAAGCGTATCAACCCGGCGGTGTTTACGAAAACAATGTGACGTACGATCAAGCCACGGGTACGGCTAAAGTTAAAGCACAAGTAGTTCCACCCAACACTCCCGGTAGTGGCAACGGTGCTGGTCAAGCAGGCGTTACTTCAATGTCGGCCACAGCTCAAACCAATGCTTACAACACCATTTACAACGACCTTGATATGTGGGGATTGACCAGCCTTGCAGGTGAAGCATGGAACAAGATCACCGCTTTGGGTGACAACATGGACATGAAGGGCGTAATCAACTGGATTCGTACCACTCCACAGTACGAGCAACGGTTCCCCGGCAACACCATTGTTGATAAGAAAACGGGCAATGTCAGCACCAAATTGCCTGAATCTTCCTACGACACGCTACTTACATCGTACAGAGGGGCTGCTCAACAATATGGCTTGCCCCCAAATGCCCTTACCCCACAGATAATTGCCAACTTGATTCAGGGCAACGTCAGCGCCTCTGAGTTTAGTTCTAGGCTTCAATATGGCTACGCTTTAGCCAAGAACGCCGACCCCAATGTAAAGGCGGCTTTGGCGCAAATGGGCATCACTCAGGGCAATCTGACGCACTACTTCGTAGACCCCAAGAACGCCTACGACACAATCAACAAAAACATGACCGCAGCCGAGATTATGGGTCAAGGTTTGGACACAGGGTTTGGCTCCATTGACAAGAACACCGCTCAGCAGATCGCTTCGCAATATGTTGGTAGTTCCACAACCCTTGATAAAACCGCCATTACCTCAGCCTTGAAGTCGGTTCTGCCCGAAGTGGGGCTAGAAACTGCACAGGTCGGCCAGCGTGGTCAGGCTACCGTCAGCCAAAATCAACTCCTTTCTCAGGCTTTTCCTGGTATGCAATCCACTACTGGCACTTCGGCTGCTGGTGACGCCGCCTCAATCCGCATGGCTCAAGAAGCCCGTGTCGCCGGTTTGTCCGGTGGTGGTGGTTACGCCACATCCGCCAAGGGCGTTGTCGGAGTTGGTCGAGCAGGATCAACTGGCGTAGGTTCTGCATAACCTTTCAATTATCTGATACAATATGTCTCAGTGGAGCTTTGGCCGGTGTGAACCGTGAGCTAAGGCCGCAACCCGGC